>PVBE011512282.1_pt1 | contig 20672 bp, 11 predicted proteins | sample 1631181 | NCBI WGS metagenome assembly PVBE01 (sample SAMN08397723, study PRJNA350692) | Marine metagenome, whole genome shotgun sequencing project. | isolation source: water | place: Pacific Ocean | collected 2012-04 | reverse complement strand
GAGATTGAATGCGTATGCATCGGCCACGTCGGTAGTATCATGCACATATCCTGTATACACCCCCACGGACGTCAGATTGACAGCAGTTGTACTCGAGTTTCCAGCATCTCTTCCGCTTCCAGCATCGTTCTGTCCTACCGTGGTGTTTCCACCAGTATTATTCCCACTTGAATTTCCAGAACCACCACTAGAATTAGTTGAAAATGTACTCACCATGAGTGTATATGTTCCCGCTCCTGAAAACGATTCAACGACGATGTATACCATCCCACTAGTGATATTGGTACCATTACTGGAGACCACTTCTGGGCTGACCACTCCCGCACTGGTGTTGACAACAGATGGGATGCTGTTATACAAGTACAAGTCGAAGTCCGCTAGAGCAGGCATAGTAACACTTGCATAGACACCGGTTCCGGTTGAGAGATTGAGTGCGTATGCATCGGTATCATCACTTACATCATTGACATATCCCACATATGTCCCCGCACCAGTGAGGTTCACAGCAGTTGCAGTTGTATTTCCAGCATCTCTTCCACTCCCAGCATCATTCTGTCCCGAACCAGTGGATCCTGTCGTGAAAGTCGTGATCGTGAATGTATAGTTTCCAGAACCATTGTAAGCGCTGATAGAGATGTAAATAATTCCAGCAGTTATGTTAGTACCATTACTCGATACGGTTTCAGGATTTCCCGTTAAACTGTAGTCGACCAACGAAACATTACCATTCCAGAGATATAAATCGAAATCAGCTCCATTTGGCATTGATAATGAGATATGCACGCCCTTGCCATTGGAGAGATTGAATGCGTATGCATCGGTATCATCACTTACATCATTGACATATCCCACATATGTCCCCACACCTGTGAGATTCACGGCAGTTGCAGTTGTATTTCCAGCATCGACTCCAGACCCCCCATCATTTTGTGCGGAGAAGACGCCCGCGGCAAGGTGAAAGGGCCCCTCCGCTTCAATATCGAAAAATGGGGCGGCGAAGGAACAAGTTACAAGAGCAAGGCAGACCGCAAGAGGGCCACGCCACCGATTCCCAAGATACGCCATCTCCATTGAGGTCCCCCCCTTCTTATTTGAACTTCCGCAGGTATTTTGGTTAACCATTGAGACCGAGTCACATGGCAAGTGCTGGGGAGTTGCATATGCTGAATACGTGCCCCTTCACCTGGAAGGTCCGTTCGCTTCTTTCTTACCTAAATATTGAATATGAGCGTATTTTTCTTAATCCCTTAAAGATCAAGAAAGGAGTATCATTTGCCGGGGATTGGGGAAAGACCCCTGTATGGCGCACTTCGTCAGGCGAATCAGTTGTTGATTCAACTCCGATTATGAAATATATCGATGCTCATCACAACAATGGCAGGTTATGGGCTACTGATGATGAAGAACGCCGTGATCAATGGCTTGAATGGGCAGATTCAGAGATCAAAGACGCAACCATCCCCATTCTCTATGGCTCCATCGGAGCCGCCCTATCGACAACGAGGAGTGTGGCGAAGCATGAGAGATTTGGGTTCATATCTGGTCGATTATATGCTTGGGCTGGTTTTCCAATCATGTGGGGAATAATTGCTAAGAAACGAGGAAGAAAGACAGGAATGAAACCCAAAGAACTCTGGCATCACCTTCTAGATCAATGGTGCAATGAGATTGACTCCGCCCCCTTCTTTGGCGGTGAAACCCCCCATCTTGTTGATTTAGTGGTACATGGCTACATGAGTTCAATTGAACTCCACCCAAAGGCATTCAGGCACATCTCTTCCCATGAAAGAGGGAGGGAGTGGTTCCACCGAGTATCAACCACATTCGTAGCCGAATGAGTGCCCGGGTTCCATATTGACGTGATGACTAAAACCATCAATTCACTCGCATAATCATGGAGGACGAATCAACCCCTCCTCCCTTTCCAAGAGACTTTCTCCTCTTGTCGTGCATGCTTCTTCTGTTTTCAGTTACTCTCCTCTCTCCCCTCTATGTGGCAACAACAGCGCCAGCCGAAACCTCTGAAGCAACCGGTTCGGGTCAAATTACGACCACTTGGAAGGTCAACGCGATTGTGGAACAATCAGAGTGGTCCAATGCCACCCTTCTTCTTGATCTTGAGAACAGCTCCTTCACTTCGTCGACAGAATTGCATACAACTCCTTCGATTTTCGAACCATCTGGCGACGATGTCTTCCATCGTATGAACCGTGTCGCCCGCATCCAGATGTTTCTCCTCGCAGTCTTAGCAGGAGCACTCATTGCACGATGTCAGCATCCCGTACGCTCCAAAACCGCTCAGCATGGCCCCACAATCATTGCCGCCGCTTTGATTGCCTTAGTGGGAATGTGGGGATTATCTGGTCTTGTAAGCGATGCTGGAGAACAAGCAGCCACCGTCCTTGAAGTCAAAGAAGTGCCTGCTATTGACAAAGATTTCTTTGGAGGAGGGATTGTCAAACAGGATGAGGGTTTTGCTCCCTTTGATGTCGAAATTTCGTGGCGACCATCAACATGGTTGTTCGCCCCCCTTCTTCTCTTTCTTCTTTCCTTACTATTGGTTGCCTCAGAGGTAAGAATCTTGTTCAAAGAGTCTGTCCCAAACCCCTCACATCCAGTTCATACCTCCATTGGTGATTGGGCTCCAACCGCGGCGGGCTGCCTCGTCGCCGTGTTAACTCTCGTAGCATTATTTTCACCTTGGTATGATGCGAGCACCTTGAATGAGGATTCCAGTGAATTCCTTCAAGGAACTGGTAATCAATCAGCAACAATCGGCCTATGGTCTGCATCTCAAGTAACTGAAAATGAAGACCTTGTCACCATTACCGAATCACTCGACCGCGGCCCAACAAGTGCTCTTGCTCCTCTTAGTGAGCGTTTAGATTCATTGAAATGGTGGCTTGCCCTTTCATCCCTACTTTTCATTGCGGGTTCAATTACCGTATTTCTCCCTGAGAATCGCCGTCCTAATGCCCTCCCCCCCCTTCTTCTAGTCGTTGCCTCATCCCTCTTCATCTTCATGGGAGCAGCAGATCTTGGTGCAACAAATTCTGGTTTTTCCTCTCTTGATGGTGAGGAGATTGCCGTCTTTTCCTCCATTCCTCAATCTTCTGGTGGCGATGGCATACTTGTCACTACCTCCACAACCATCAATCATGATTCATTCACCCAAGGATCGGGCGAAGAAGTTGCAGCTGGTTCTTTATCGACCTTCACAAAGAGTGGTCATTCTCTTGGTGCCCACGCAGTTGTCCTCATTCTTTTCATTTCTTTTCTTCTCCTCACTTCAATCACTCTCTCAACCCTTTTCGCCGGTTGGGAGAACAGCGATTTTGATCTTGATGATTGGCTTGTTGCCCAACGTGGTCGAATGAGGGCCTTTGGCCCCCTTGCAGCAGTTATTCTCATCGGTGCATCAATCACCAGCAGTCTTCTCATCATTGAACGAACACAACAAAATCCATTCCTTGGTACATCAACCTCTCAAACCTTGGTTGTCACCCCAGATTCGATTACAACCCAGGACCTTGTTTATGACGCGTATGAAGTGACCCCTAAATTTGAATGCACCAATGGCGACAAAATTCAGGCCATCTTAGTCAAGGATGGTGTAGAGGACTGTGATGATGGAAGTGATGAATCTACGACAGCGACCAAACCCGAAACAGTCCTTATCTGGTCCTCTCCATCAGGTGGAAGTGTAGCACACGAATCTTCTGAAAATGATGGATCCTCTCTCTCTGATCAGGTTCTTGATGGTCGTCTGATTCGAATAGGGTCGTTTGCTCTTGCCCTTCTTTTGTTTGCCTTTGCAGCAGCGATGCCCAATAATCCATCCCCCTCCCTTCATCGCAGACGCCACCTTGTGGGAGTGATAGGATGGGGCATCCTCACCTTCTTTATGCTCATCCTACTTTTCCAATATGCTTCCATTGCAGAAGCCTTTGCTGATGACATTTTAGCTGGATTTACAGGCGATGCACGCGATGCGATTACAAATCTTGAACGTGGACGGTGTGGGCGTTTCTCAAGTGATGCTGGGCTGAGTTATGATTGGTCACCGGGATCCTCCTCGCTGTGGACCCTTGCCTCTTTCATCATATGCGCTTCAATCATGATAGCCCACCTCATTGAATTCACTGAGCGTCGAAATTGGAAGATTATCGAGGCATGGTCGACAAACCCTACCCTTTCTTCTCCTTCAGGGTCCGAAGATATCCTACCGTTCAAAGAAACCACTCTCGATGCAGCCACCTTCGTCGTTGGAATCCTGATAGTCCTAGGTGTTGGCGCGGCTGTTGTGGGCCCATGGTGGTCTTCGTCGAGCATCTATCTCCTTCCAAACGAACCTACTGATGATGAAAGCCAGTTACCCGCAGGTTCAACCAACTCTGAATTGATGACATCCATTGGTCTCTGGGGCTTACGTGTCGATGAGCTTCCAGACAATGATACCCGGGCCCAGTTATTGACAGATGGAGAACCTGTGAATACAACAAGGACTCAAAATGGAGGTGAGATTGACCTGCTTGATACTGGACGTCTTATCACGTCAATGAGGGCACCCGCAATCACCGCTCTTCTTCTTTCTCTAGCTCTTACTTTCCTTCTTTTCATGCGGTGGAGACAAATCTCCCTTCCCTTCAGATTCCAAGAGATATCGAAATTTCTTGTCGCGTTGCTTGCAGTCTGTCTCGTTCTAACAATTGAGATTGGAATCACTGAATTTGAGACAGATATCGAACGTACTCTTCGCCTTGATGGGCGTCCAGAATCAGGCGCAGAAGGCACCAATCGAGCAACGATTTCAGTACAAATGGAGGCCGTCCCCGGCGCCTCGGTCCATGAAGAGATTAGTTGGGGTTTGGAATGGGGCTGGTCTGGTTTACTACTTGCACGATTATGCGCATGGGTATTTGCCGCTTTTACTTTGACGAGATTCTTTGCCTCTAACATCGACTTCAAATCACATCTTCTTCTTTTCAAACATCCAGCAAATGCTAGCTTTACCTCCCTTGCGATTGTACTGACAATCATCGGAGCAGGAATGGGCAATGTCTTCGCAGTCGCTACTGGTATCAGTGAAAAAGTGGGTAGTGATGATGGTTTGCGAACATGGGAAATTTCACTTTCATCGACCGCTGAATCCTTCTTTGGAGAACAGACTGAGATGGCCGATGATGAATCGGTTCAGTTCTCCGTCGATCTCTCACAACTGGTCCCTATGAGCAGTGATATTCGCCAAGTCCTGATTTCGATAAGCTGTGATGAGGGGGCCACAGCATTTGGCGGCGGCGAAGACCCAGATTCGATAGATTTCACTATTTCACCACCCCCGGATCTCTCTCCCTTCCTTGAAAGCGGATTGCTTAGCGGGACAGTTGAATGTAATTCACCATCTTCCCAGACAGAATGGCAGTGGCCAGGAGTAGATGATGTTCCCGAAACCATAGATTCCGTTTCAAGCGAAGAAGCAATTGCCCCGTATCAATTCACCAAATTTGAAGGAACTTGGACCATTGAGATTACTTCTAACGTTGAAGGCGAGGGGATTCCCGCCCCTGGCGTACAGGGACCAACTGGTGATGACCAATTGTACTCCATCGTAGAGATGGAGGGAGAATCCTTTGCAATCTCTGCCTCACGACAGACGTGATGATTACTCTTCGGCGTCACTTATTCGGGCATTTGTCCGAATCAATCCAAGAAGAATGATGATCGCTAGGAAGAAACTCCATGCCATCATTGGAATAGAAACTCCAACAACAATATTCCCGTAAATGTCCTCTGTCCCTGGCCATTTCAGAACATCACCAAAAACAGTCACTAAGCGTTGCGTACATGGAGCATCAAGTGAACAACTCGCCTTCACACTTCCTGGCCAGAATTGCATACGCACGTGGTAAGAAGCAAGCGCGAATCCAATCCCCGCAATCACCATTCCATAGAGGCGAACCCCATCGTCAGCACGCAAGACTCCAAGAGGTAGAAGAACAGCCAAGGGGTACATTGCATGTCGCTGATAATGGCAGAATTTGCAGGGAGTGAATCCCGCGAATTCAGAATAATACAATGATCCGAAAGTGGCCATAACAGCTGCGAGGGCAGCTAGCCGGAGGCCATGTTCATCGACATGGTTCCTGATTGTCTGCGTAATCTTCAGGTCGGGGAATCCCAACGCAAGGATTGCAAGAGTAAGCGTTGCAATCAGCAATATCACCGACCCACTCGCGAACAACATGCTCATGGTATTGACATCCACCATACTCTTTCCTCCTGATGCTGCTACTCAAGCCTGTTCCTCTTCTACCCTCTTGCATGCAGAAATTCCTTTGGAAAGATGAGTTCAAGGAATATTTCAGTCATCTACAGAAAAATATCCAAGATTCATGTAGAGGTGATTTTCTGCTTCCTTCACCCTTATCCCCTTTCTTCTTGCATAATCTTCAACTTGTTCACGGTCGACCCTACCGACAGAGAAGTATTGCGCCTCTGGATGCCCAAAATACAAACCACTCACACTAGCCGCCGGAAGGATGGCACAGTGTTCGGTTAATTCCATTCCAATCCCGCCCGCATCGAGCAACTCAAACACCTTTGTCAGTTCAGTGTGGTCTGGACAAGCAGGGTATCCATATGCTGGCCTGATACTCCGATAACTCTCTTTGAGAAGGTCAGCAAGGTTGGTACCCCCATCATCTGGGAATCCCCATTCACCCCGTACCTTCGCATGCAGCCATTCTGTACATGCTTCTGCCATTCTATCCCCCAGCAACTGGGCCATGATAGCATTGTAATCATCTCCTTTTGCATTGAACTCCTTTCTCATTTCATCTGCGCCAATTCCCCCCGTGACTGCGAACAGGCCAATATGATCCGCCATTCCCTTTGGTGCGATGTAATCAGAAAGGCATCGATATGACGAATCACCCCGTTCCTGCTGTTGGCGAAGCATGTTGAGGCGTACTAATTCATTTTCACGCGTCTCATCATACACGATGATATCATCCCCCTCACTGTTAGAGGGCCAGAACCCATACACGGCGTTTACACTGAATCTCTTTTCGTTGATGATGTTGTCAAGTAATTTTTCTGCATCGGCAAAAAGGTCCCGTGCTACATCCCCATATGTCTGGTCCTCAAGAACAGCAGGATATCGCTTAGGTATGTCCCATGAAGTGAAGAAGAACGTCCAATCGATGAATTCTTTGATTTCATCAAGCGGGATGTTCAAAAGTATTTTTGGCCCGAAAAAGGGAGGTTCTAGGAGTTGAGTAGATTCCCAATCAATATCCTGACTCTGACTTCTGATTTCCGATAAAGGGCGCAGTGGTCTACGATTAACGTCTCTGAACTTTTCTCGAATTACCTCTTGATTACTCAGATTAACTTTTGAAAACTCCTCCCTTCGCCTGGGGTCGACTAACTCACCTATCGCCTTTGAAACTCGTGATGCATCTTTGATATGAACCACGGGATGGCCATATTCAGGTGCGATTTTGACGGCAGTATGTTGGCGACTTGTTGTAGCACCACCGATGAGGAGTGGAAGATTCATTCCACGTTGCCCCATTTCTCTTGCAACATGTGCCATCTCTTTGAGTGATGGCGTTATAAGCCCCGAGAGACCGATTAGGTCTGCGTCATGTTGTTCAGCAGCATCTAGAATTGTTTCACATGACACCATGACCCCTAAGTCGATGATGTTGTAATTATTACACCCTAGAACAACGCCAACAATATTCTTCCCGATGTCGTGAACATCACCTCTCACCGTAGCAAGCACCACAGTCCCCCGCGCAGACCCTACCCCAGCTTCAGTTTCCATGTATGGTTCAAGATAGGTGACTGCCTTCTTCATCGTCCGGGCAGATTTGACAACCTGTGGCAAGAACATCTTTCCTGCTCCAAATAAGTCTCCTACAACCCCCATCCCATCCATCAAAGGCCCTTCAATCACCTCTAATGGAGTTTGAAAAACCCCTCTTGCTTCTTCGACATCATCTTCAATGAAGTCGTTGATTCCATGGATCAGTGCATGTTTCAATCTCCCCACACAATCATCCTCCCGCCACTCCATTTTCCTCTCTTCTGAATGCCCACCCCCCTCAAAGGATTCAGCAAAGGCAATCAGTCGTTCAGTACTATCCTTTTTGCGATTGAACAGCACATCTTCCACCCTCTCTAACAACTCATCAGGTATCTGTTCATACTGCATTATCTGACCCGCATTCACAATCCCCATATCCATACCCGCGGCAATGGCATGATAGAGGAATGCCGAATGCATTGCTTCTCGTATAGCCTGATTTCCCCTGAACGAGAAGGACAGATTACTGACTCCCCCCGAAATCCGTGCCCCCGGGCATACTTGTTTGATCTTCCTCGTCGCTTCAATGAAGTTGATAGCAAATTCATCATGCTCAGAAATTCCCGTTCCAACAGCAAGTATGTTAGGATCAAAGATGATATCCATCGGATCGAACCCCAATTCCTCAATGAGAAGCGTATAGGATCTCTGACAAATCTCTACCTTTCTTTTAATCGACTCCGCTTGCCCATTCTCATCAAAGGCCATGATGATTGCAGCAGCCCCATGTTGCTTGATGAAGCGAGCCTTTGAGACGAAATCATCCACCCCGTCCTTGAGGCTGATTGAGTTGATGATTGGTTTTCCTTGAACGCATTTGACGCCTGCTTCAATCACCTCCCAATCCGAACTATCAATCATGATAGGGACGCGAGCAATTTCTGGCTCCGTGGCAATGAAATTGAGAAATTTCGTCATACAATCAACAGAATCAAGCATGCCTTCATCCATATTTACATCAATTATATTCGCCCCTGCCCTTACCTGCTGCAAGGCAACTGCAAGCCCCCCCTCGAAATCATTACCTTCGATGAGTCGGCGAAAAGCAGCCGAACCAGTGACATTTGTTCTTTCTCCGATCATTGTGAAATTCGATGATGGTCGAACCGCGTATGTTTCCAATCCAGCGAAGGTTGTATGTTCGTGAAGGCAATGGCGATGTTGGTGAGCGAAATCTCCACCCCCAACCATCAATCCCCTAGAAATTTTGACCTCACCGATCCCCTTAGTTCTCTCAGGAAGTTCTCTTGGCTGTACGCCGCTGACTGCCGCTGCAATCGCTCTGATGTGGTCTGGTGTGGTTCCACAACAACCTCCAACGATATTTACTAATTTCATTCCCACCATTTCCCTGATTTGTGCAGCAGTGATATCTGGCGTTTCATCGAATCCAGTGGTGCTTAGGGGATTGGGAAGGCCCGCATTAGGGTAACAATGGACGTAGGTGTCTACCATTCGAGCCATTTCCTTGAGATTAGGTAGAATGGCACGCGCCCCCAATCCACAATTAATTCCGACCGATAGTGGCTTAGCGTGTGCCACTGTTGCCCAGAAGGCATCGATGGTTTGCCCGAATACGGTTCGGTCGCTTCCTTCCTGAATGAAGGTCACTGATAGAATGATAGGTAACTCAATACCACTCTTCTTGAATGCTTCAAGAGTAGCGACAATTGCTGCTTTAGCGTTTAGTACATCAAAGATGGTTTCGATAAGAATCAGGTCGACCCCACCTTCAATGAGTGCAAGAACCTGTTCGAAATATGAGTCCCTAATGTCATCAAAAGTCGTTGTTCTTGCCGATGGATCATTTACATCCTCAGAGGAGGATAAGGTTCGATTTGTTGGTCCAACAGCCCCAGCAACGAATCGAATAACCCCATCTTCCCGAATCATTTCATCAGCAACTTCCCTCGCAATACGTGCCGCCTGGAGATTCATTTCCTTTGCAAATTCAGCCAATCCATATTCTTCCTGTGCGACTCGGGTTGCACCAAATGTATTCGTTTCGATGATATCGCTTCCAGCCTCCAGGTATGAGCGATGTATCTCCAATATGATCTCTGGAGAGGTCAGATTCAAGACCTCGTTATTTCCTTCAAGATCGTTTGGATGATCCAAAAACAAGTCTTTTCTAAACTTCTTTTCATCGAGCTCATATGTTTGTATCATGGTACCCATTGCCCCATCAAGAACTAAGATACGCTCTTTCAGAGCATTCCTGAGATCTTGCTCTCGGGACATAATAGATCAACTCCTTAGAGCATTCAGAACTTTAGAAAATGTAACGAGGTCATTCATTGTAAAAAAATGCAGACACGGCACCCCATATTCTTGAAGTTCTCTAGACTGATTAATGGCGTGTTCAACCCCTAATTCAATGACTTCACCTCTGTCTTTGCATATCTGAACCGCATCCCTAAGGCTATCTGGAATTGAGGTATGGAACATTTCGGGTAGAACTTCAATTTGTTTCTTTGAAGTGATGACCTTTATTCCAGGAATGATTGGCACATCTATTCCTATCTCCCTGCAATCTTTCTCAAACTCGAAGAAGACTTGGTTCTCAAAGAACATCTGAGTAATAATGAACGATGCTCCCTCATCGACCTTATGCTTTAGATTCTCAAGATCCGCTTGTCGATTGCCGGATTCTCGGTGGATTTCTGGATAACCAGCAACACCGATCTTGAAATTCGTCGGCCGTGCCTCTTGCACAACTTCAAGATAATTCCCCTTATTCAACGATTTGATTTGATTCACTAATTCGGATGCGTATGCATTTCCTTCAGGATGCGGAGTGAATCGCGCATCACCTTTCTTTGGGTCCCCCCTCAATGCCAAAACATGTTCTAAGCCCAAATAGTCCAAATCAACAAGAAAATCTTCCGATTCAAACTTTGAGAACCCCCCACATATGAGGTGTGGAACCACCATCATCCCATATCTGAATTTCAACATCGCACAGACGCCTAAAGTGCCAGGCTTCTTACGATTCCATACTTGATTAAGGCTACCTGATTTACCAATCACATCGATCTTGTGTGACTGGTGATAAGTAACGCTGACGAAGGCCGGTTTCCACCCATCTAGCCCTAAGAAGAATTCGTGAATACCATCTAACCCCAATCCTCTGTTTGGGGGAAGAATTTCGATGGAGATGGGTGTTTCTCCACCGCTGGATTTGAACAGACCTAACCCGGGCATATTATCCCGAGTGGATAACACATATCCAATTAATGGTATGTTTCTCCATCACGGGTCTAGATTTTGGTGTAATTGCTAAGTGCCCATTCCTTTCAACATGAGTATGGCCAACAGCATCATTCTGGGGGGTGGGTGTTTCTGGTGTATTGAAGCGGTGTTCTCAGGAGTGAGGGGAGTCATCTCCACCAAGTCAGGATATTCTGGCGGACACACAAGTCATCCAACATATCAGGAGGTATGTGCTAAGAATACCGGGCATGCCGAAGTAGTTCTTGTTGAATATGACGATACTAGTATCAATTTACAGACCATCCTTCAGATTTTCTTTGCTGCTCACAACCCCACTCAACTAAATCACCAAGGAGATGATGTGGGCCCCCAATACAGGTCATGCATATTCCTGATGGACGAGACAAATATGACGCATGTGGAGAAGAGCATGACTGCTGCAGAGTTACTTTGGGACCGGCCCCTTACAACAACTGTCGAAATCCTCAATAAATTCTGGCCGGCAGAGGCAGAGCACGACGATTATTTCGCCCTTCATTCTCAACAACCCTACTGTGCAACAGTAATCTCTCCAAAGGTTGCCAAGGTCCGTGCATCTTTCTCAGAGTTATACGAATCCTAGAGTGTGTGTGAGATATTCGAGTGATTCAGTCATCATCAGACCCCTTAATGACACTTATTCCAACTCCTATGATGAGGACCAAGAATAAGGTCCCCGCAACCAGCAGTATGCTGAGACCAACCGTTTGCTCAGCATCATCCACCCCTTCGATATCAGCCCCTTCCTCAACAGTAACATTCTGCCCAGTCATATTCTCCCGACTAGTGTCTTGTTCTTGTTTAATCAATGAACCATCACATGCAATTGTAGCATTATCCATTTCGCCATCCCCATCAGCATCAACCGTGCTGACGGCCATCTTCACATCCACCCCCTCCCTGAATGCCCACATCACCTCAACATCATCTCTGATACAATCCCCATCTGTGTCGGCGTCATATGGGTTCCCACCCCATCGCTGCTCATCCAAGGCATCTAATCCATCACCATCCTGATCACCTTCTTGTTCTGGGCCTTCAGTACCGTTGGCTCTGAATCGGTTGAAACCATTCATCTCCTCCCATCCATCGATCAACCCATCACCATCCGTATCCGTTTGATCATCGAATCTGTACCAGTCATCCTCGAATGTCGCTCCTATCCACCCAGCCAATTCATTTGACCTCAATACAATCATGTGTTCTCTGTTGCGCAAGAAGGCCGATGGTGCAAAGTTAAGGGAACCAAGAATTGCGACCTCCTCATCGATCAGCAAGGTCTTATCATGTAATTTCATAGTTGAAGCATTCACATTCATCAATACAGCAGAGGTATCGTAACCAAGTGTTTGATTCCATTCGATGTTGAATTTCTGAATCATAGCCACCACATTTGCATTCATGTAGTAGCCATTATGCAATAGGCGGACTCGCACCCCCTTCTTTGCAACTTGTTCAATTGCTTCGATCATGGGATTTTCACCCCATTCATCTTCCCAATCTCCACTAAGGCCCTGAACAGATAGATCAAGCGATTGTTCAGCATTCTCAATCAATCCAATAATTCCATTGACGCATTCATCTGGGCAGGTGAATAACTCCGCTTCACCCACTTGAATTGTAGGGGGGATGTCAAGGGTATGTTCAGTGGGTAAAACGTCACTTTTGGGCATTTCCCAGCCATCTTGAGTTGTAAACGAATCATCCCCCGTGCTCCATCTTCTGATATGTGGCTGAGAGATGTTAGCATCATGTTCCATCCGTTCCAGTACTTGACTCGCGAATTGAGAGTTGTGAACAAAGACTCCACGTTCACGATTTCCTGGGGTGTCCCCTACTGGAAACGACGAATCCTTCCAATTCCCCGAACCAATCCAAATACTAGATCCATCCCGTACCGCTATTTTTGCATGTAGATATCGATAAGGAGATTGAACATCGTTATCTTGATCTGAACCAATGAGCCGTACATCCACTCCCGATTCTGAAAGGAATTGGGCATAACCATGCATCATATCTAGATCGGCCGTCTCATCCAATGGACTGTCTTCAAGAAGAAGCGTAACATCCACTCCTCTCAATTCTGCCCTCAACAATGCTTGTGCTATGTGCCCACTCATGAATTCATACATCTGCACGTCGATAGATGTGGTTGCTCCATCAATCCATTCAATGAGCTGAAAGAGTGCTTCGGGACCAGGTGCAACCATTGGCGTGACATTAATCTCCCCCTTTACGTGAATCGGTTCACAGAAGAATGAGCCACCCAATTTCCGCCACCTCATGACCCAATCATCCGACGAATTCGTATCAGCCGCGCCATAACATCCATCCCCCCGCAACCAGATGAGCCCTTGGGACGTTGTGGAAGGAGTGGGCACAGCCCCCCCCTCCCATCCCTCAGAAGTGGCAGAAACTTCACCATATGCGATAACATCGGTCAATCTCCCTTGCGGATCGAATAATTCCAGCATCCCCCCGCTGTCAGTCAATGTCGGCGCTGAATCCATCACAACATCGAGTTCAATTGCTTCAGGCCCACCAAATGCCATTAATTCTTCAGGATTAGTTGCAAATGCAAGCCTCCCCCCACCAATCAATTCAACCTCATCCCCTATGACTCCCTCATTCACTCCCCCACTTGGTCTCGTGAATTTCAATCTCCATCCAAAAAGTTGGATTGCCCTCTCCTCTCTACTCTCAATCTCCCACCATTCACCCGAGATTCCAGCAGATTGTCCCGGCATCAAGCGGGAGAAGACAATCTCACTTTTTCTTCCAACATCATTTGGTTCGAGACCAATAATTCCCGGTGTTGGCACCTGGCTAGCTTTCCACCCGCCTTTACCCCCATATGCCATACTTTTACCCTCATTCGATTCATTCCATTCGAAGACGTGAATAGCATTCATTTGAAGATCCAACAGGGCGATCATATCATGAGTATTTGTGAGTGCAGATGCATTCGCCTCTCCCCCCCAATCTAGTAACATCACACTCTCATTCGAGAGGCTTGTGACCTTCATACCACTCAGATTGTGAAATGCCCCTTTGTGAAGAATTCCCCACTCACTCCAGTTCACTTCCCCTCCACTCATTCCCCTCAATTCGATCCATTCTCCATCTGGCCACATTCTCCCATCAGTTCCGGTTGGATTGATCATCACTTCACTGATACATACAGTGTCGATACATTCCCCTTCTGTCAGGAATCTCCCCCCATTGAGTCCGGGCGTAGAAACAGTAGATTCAACCCATGGCCCCGAGGTCACACCTTCTCTGACAAGAGATGTCCCAGATTTCGGAGTGATCCAATCCGATTCATCCACATCATGTCCATCAGGTGAGCGAAGAGAAACCCCCCCATTCGTATTCTTCATACTCCACGATGAGACGGCAGACGCTGAAAACAGACCAATATCCCCTTGGTTCATGGAAAAAACACTTTCGATTCCATCAGGATTAACTTCGAAGATATTTCCATCGATGTCAGCACTTCTTCCACTGCTGTCAATCAGCGCCCAACCCGAAAGGTTAGTTATATTCTCTATAGCAATCAATTCTACCCATTCTCCATTTGGCCAAGGATTGCTATCCGTTCCTTCTGGATCGGGCATAACCTCCGAGATGCACAAAGAGGCAGCACATTCTACCGCCCCCCTCCCCTCTTCCCTTCCCTGAACAATAGCAGAAGCAGGTATTGCGATGCTCAACATGCTCATCACAATGAGCAAGACACAGGAGACCCCCTCCCCCCTTCTCTGAAGCATGTCTCTCCCCCTCACTCCACGTTCATGTATGACCCTTCTCTTCTTGCGTCATCCTCAAGATGTCCGGACGCTAGGCATCATTGTGATTGTGAGCCAACATCATGGTGGCGCTGTCGAGTGGGGTGGAGATGTAGTCAACATTGGCATTGTAACTGCTTCCGACCGCGCATCATCAGGTACATATGATGATCAAAGCGGGCCAGCGATTCTAGAATTTTTTATGGAAGCAATCCACTCTTCATGGACTGCTATTCGCTGCCTTGTTCCAGATGAACAAGCATTGATAGAATCCACCCTCATTGATTTAGTGGATGTCAAAGGGTGCAGTCTTGTGGTTACAACTGGTGGAACTGGCCCCACCCCACGCGACGTCACTCCAGAAGCCACCGCATCAGTTTGTTCACGTATGTTGCCAGGATTTTCCGAACAGATGCGCCGGATTTCCTTACGTCATGTTCCAACCGCAGTTCTTTCTCGACAGATGTCTGGCATCAGAGGATCCGCCCTAATCATCAATCTTCCCGGCCGACCGCGTGCCATCAGGGAGACGATCGATGAAATTTTTCCTGCCGTACCATACTGTATTGATCTGATAGGCGGGCCATATATCGAAACCAACCCTACCATCTGTGAAGCCTTCAGACCGCCAGGGACCAAACGCCCTCAATCAACTTGACCAACAAGTTCACAGAATTTTTCCATTGCCTCATTGAATCTTTTTTGTTCATCATCCCCTTCCTCTTCATTGAGGCGTTCACTCGATTCCCAGATTCCTTGAACATCATCGACCCAAGCCTCCCCCAATCTTCTCGCGTCTTCTTCAAATCCCCATTCTTGCCCCTTTGTTCTCCCAATAACATTCAGCCATGCCCAACCAATGGCTGATGTTCGCATCCCTCCAGAGCGTTTGCGAGCAAGTCCTATTGATGCAGTCATCCCCTCTGAAATCGCCGTGAGCACAAGATTCCGCATGACATTTGCAGCCTCACTATGCCCCCCGCCTGAAAATTTCTCCTTCAGCATCACATTATCATGCTGCTCCTTCATTCTCCGAAGCAGTGCTCCAGTCCCTTCCCTTCCTTCGACGTGCTTCAGCCAAGTCTGTTCAGCGAGCTCCTTACTGACTCCAAAACAGTCGGCCAACGCCATTGGGTCAATATCTTTCCACAGCCCTTTCAACAAACTATGGCAGGTCGAAGTACGGACCCTTATGACTTCCCCTGCGGCTTCATTCCGCTGGCCATCACCTTCTACAGACCACCCGTTGCCAAAGTCATCAAGAATGGCGCCCAGAAGTTCAATCTCCATTTCATGGCCCTGCAAGAGTGTTAGAAAACCATCCTTGTCTTCTACCCATCTTTCCCCGACTAGGAAGCCATGATCAATGTTGTCGAGCACAGCCGCCCTGATGCGGTCACCCAGATGTTCTTCTCCGAGCCTGAGATCCAACCATGCGTCACATGCCTCTTTTATCGCGTCACATGCTTCTTCAGGTAACTCTTCATCTCCCCATCCAGCAGGTTTCCATGCAACATCTACGCTGCATATGGACCCGACTCGTGGGGGCAGCATTCTTCTTGCCATGAGATGAATTAGTGGTTTGTCGAGATCCCCCAGTTGTTCAGTATTCACTTCGATTTTCTGGCCAGATATTTCGAGAGTCAACAAAGGGCTATTCCTCCCCCCTCTATTCTTGTACATCCATTTTCCATCATTGGATTTCGAGAAAGGTATGCTCTTGTGTCCAAGAACTCCTTCCAACCAGCCCCCAGGAGGTTCAGCACTCCGACCCGTGCAGATCACACCATCTTTTGTTGAGAAGAACCACACTCCCCCTCGAGACAGATCTTCCCATAACAGAAGTCTCAATGCTGGATGGTCATGATTCTGGAGCGCAGCCATTTTACTCGCATCACCATCACCTCGTCGCACGAAAGACGCTCTACCAAACGGTTCGAGTGCAAATGTCATCACAGTGCCGAAATCTTCTCCAAGTGCTGCTAAGAATCCTGAGATATAAGCTGCCGGTGCCCCCTTGTATCTACGAGCATTCACTCGTTTTAGCAACCATCTCCTATCATTTCGCCTTTCGATGACCTCTTCAATCCGAGCTACCGTTTTTCGCATAACCCCCTTCTTCCGGTCTTCAGCTGAGAATTCCTCAATCGGCAATGTCTTCCTCGGTTCTTCCATCAACGCGGCAAGGTTGCGCTTCAATCTCTTCTTCACCTCTCCGGATGCAGTTTTCGTGTTTCGCAATCGAATCTTCTGACGCTTGTCGCCCGGGAGTTTGACTGCCACGGTGTCAAGGGGGGGCGCCCCTCGCTTGATACCATCGGATACCATCATTGATGCTGAATTTGAGGGTGCGTTGACCATATTCTTTGTTCGACATCATGTAGGTTAGCCGGAATCAAAAGTGCGTGAATGCTGCCTGGCTGAGCATGTTTCAGATCACCAATTACGCCCACTTCAATTCGTTGAGATGGTCCTCCAAGATCAGAGCATAGTGCAACCCTTATGTCTGAAAGAATCACCTTTGAAAAATCGTCTACCACCCCTGATTTGACAGAACGGTAATCCCCTCCCTCCTTTCTCTCATTCATTCCATCTCTAAGAGTCGCTTGGGCACGTAATAATACATCGTGCGCAATAGCTGGCGTCATAGGCTCTGGCTCTGCCACTCCTTCCCCTGAGGGATCAAGATCCAGCAATACAAGGGTATGGAGATCCTGCCATCTGTTGAATGCAAGAAGTTCCAGTGGAGAGGTTGCTACGATTCCAGCATATGGATAAACCAGGCTGACGATACGACCAAATCGCGTAGATTGCAACCCCACGCTCCCGACCAGATCGAAGATACTGATTCCGTGAACAACCCCAACTTCAAATCCAGCTTTCTTCGCATCCAGCATGAGCGTCACATGCGTGGTTGAGACCATGGGGTCGCCCGGCACTAATACGGCCACAGTTTCCCCGCGATGTGAAAGAAGCCATTCATCAGGACATTCCAGGTGTGGTCTCTGAACCTTTTCAAATGGCCCAATCACAGCTTCCAAACCATCTCCAAGAAGAACGGATGTATACGCATCAACGATTCTAATATCTGCCCCCCTTGCCTCTTCAATTGCCTTCTGTGTTAGGTATTCTGGGGGTCCGGGGCCTAATCCTATCATGACAAGCCGGCCCGAACCCTTCATGTTCTATCCTCGGAGCACCACCATCAAGATGCTTTGCCGCCACGTCCTCGTCGAACCTAGCCATACCCAGACAATGTATATCGCCCTCAAACAACGGGGCTGGACGCGCCATGGCGCTCCCATTCAATCAATAGATGGCCGAAATGGAATACCTCTGTCTGAGGAAGCCCCTTCGGTCACTGAGATTTCAGCGTTGTTCGAGTGGGCTGTTACTGAGGTCCTCCACATAACCACCATCCCAGTTGAATCACTCATAGAATCATATGCGCGTTTTCTCGATGAGAATGGCGCTCCCCACTCCCCCTTTCCTCCCCACGATGTCCTTGGTGACATTATCCTCCTGCGCGTTGGTTCAGAGCAGAAACAGAGCATTGAATCTGGCAATATATCGATTTATACTGGCGCTGCAAAAATTCTTCTCGAACGGCAGAAAAAAATTCGAGCAGTATTCGTTGACCTCGGCGTAACGGGACCTTATCGCCAGCGAAATCTGATTCCTTTGATTGCCCGCGATAAGGATCACTTTGTTTTCCCAGATGATGACATCCTCGAAAACAATCCAGATATTTTCTCCACTCGTACCACGGTCCGGGCGGATGGAGTATCCCTTCTTGTTGATCCCGCTAAGGCTTATTACAATCCCCGCCTTGAAGGCCAACGGCGTGAATTCATCGACCGATTGCATGCTTTTTCTTCAGAGATAGGCCGCCCCTTACGTATAGCAGACCCATATTGCGGAGTCGGACCCATGCTTCTCTCCATTATTCACCACCGCGTACCCCTTCACTCTCTTCTTGGGAGTGATATCAATCCCGCTGCAATTGAACTCGCGCACCTCAATATGCCTTCTAATACGTCGATTCCAATCAATATCTTTGAAGGTAGAGCAAAGAATGTTGCAATAGTTCCAGAACGCCAAGGGACCATGGATGTCATTTGTTGTAATCTGCCCCGGTCAGGTTCAGTTGCATTTGTTGACCCCCTCCCTCTATTACGTCCAGGAGGACTGCTGATTGGTTGGATCCATGCTCCTGCAGAATCCTCCGAATTACTCACTATCACTTTGCGCAAGGATTTCCAGTGTGAGACTGTGACTTGTAGAGAAACTCGGTCATATTCCTCTACTGAGTCGGTTTACATGGTCGAAGCCCGGTTCTAAGACGCCCTCTAGCGACCCCTCTTTCCTTATGCTAAGGCGCCCGCGCCGGGATTTGAACCCGGGTCGCAGCCTCGACAGGGCTGCATGATAGGCCACTACACTACGCGGGCTGGCGACATGGCGAGAAGGAGTGCCTATTTTAATCAGCACTTACCCCCATTCATTTTTCACCACGGTGAAGATAAAGCATGATGCCTCATGTCGGATAGTAGGGCGTGTTATAGGTGGCAGACGAAGAGATGGCCGATGAAGGGAAATCAAGTGGCCCAACTCCAGTTGGGAAGGCTACCACTGATGATCTCCTTCATGACGCTTTCATGAGTGGAGACGAAGAGGAAAATGTAGCATCGCCATCAGCGGTCGAGCCAGACATAACCTCCCCCGTCTCATCTGATGATTCCTCTCCCGCTCCTCTTTCCGTTGAACCCCCCCCTTCCGAAATCGATATTCGGACCCTCTCTACCTCTCCAGACCAACTCATCCAACCCATTTCCACCACCCCCGACATCGAAGAAACCCCTGCTACCATGCCATCCTCATCTGGATCGGTCGACCTTCTTCATCTCCAACAACAGGTCGTTGCGACAGAGGCTGAGAATCAACAACTCCAAACCCCAACTCTCCCCCCTATTGTGGCAGATGAATACGTCATGTCATCTCACGAACTTGCCCATTATTGCTGGGCAGCACGGCAGATGAGTCACGAGGGCCATTTCTTCGCATGCATTGGCAGTATGTCTGTGCTGAATGAAGGAACGCCCGGAATCATCCATGCTAATCGGGCAGGTGCTTCAATGTCCGCCTTGAGCGATCTGGACATTGTGTCAACTAGGTTAGGGCAGCCCCCCCCTGCGAATATGACTGGAGATTGGAATTTACATCAGACCTGCATGGAAGTTGCGGTCGTAGAATTTGGCGCCCGTGCAGCAGTTATCCATGGCTATGGGCTTTGGAGTGAAGCATTCTCGCTCGATGAAACTGTTGATGAGATTGATATAGGTCATTTCGGCACCCGCGCAGGTTTCTCTATTGTTCCGATTATCGATCTTAGTGATGATCCCACTGAAGATCATCGCTCAATTAGAGCAGGTCTTTCAGAGACCGGGAATAAAATTGTATCACTCCGGGGTCAAGGTATATTGTCCATTGGCCCGACCATCATTGATGCGTGGAATAACATAGCGTGCCTTGAACGCGCTTGCCATACTCTCGGCCTTCGCCAATCCTTGGATAGTTCCTCATCTTGGGATGAAGAAGAATGGGATGAGAGTTGGGATGAATCTCCCGCTGTTGGTCCAGGTGGTGGTCCCGGCCCTGGTGGTCCCGGTCCTGGCGGTCCCGGTCCTGGTGGTCCCGGTCCTGGTGGTCCCGGTCCTGGTGGTCCCGGTCCTGGTGGTCCCGGTCCTGGTGGTCCCGGT
>PVBE011443096.1_pt1 | contig 20679 bp, 18 predicted proteins | sample 1631181 | NCBI WGS metagenome assembly PVBE01 (sample SAMN08397723, study PRJNA350692) | Marine metagenome, whole genome shotgun sequencing project. | isolation source: water | place: Pacific Ocean | collected 2012-04 | reverse complement strand
TATTCTGCTTTGATTTTGTAGACCCAGGTGCCGGCAGCGAAGGGATTGCCCTGAGCGGTCCATTCGGCATCATCAAGGCTCTCGGCATTTATTGTCGAGTAGCCCGTGATGGAATCCGTCCCCATGGGTAGGTCCTTGGTTCCGCTACCCGAGATTTCACGCGCGCCGCGGAACCCCCCGTGTTCCACACTCATGTCCGCGACCGATTCAAACCATTTCCCCCAGGCCAAGCCATGCTCGACTGGGCGGCTCGGGCGGCACCGTCACGACCTGACTAGGTCATATACCCGTAAACACGGTTCAACAATCCAACAGCACAATGCCTGTGATGTCTGCTCCCAGTGCGTTTCCGGCCATGCACTGAATCGTGAACGAAGGTCCTAGTTTAGCCGAGAGGAGACAAAGAACTCGATGCTCGTAAGACGTCGCTGACAACCCTCTCCCGTGGAAACCAGATCGTTGCCTTGGTCCCAACGCCGATCTCGCTCTCGATCTCCAACCCGCCGTCGTGCAGTTCCGCCAATGACTTCACCAAAGGCAGTCCCAGCCCCGTACCCTCGAACCTCCGATCCAGCGCACCCTCAATCTGACCGAACGTCGACATCGCCTTCAGTATGTCGTGCGGGGCAATTCCCATCCCGGTATCGGTTACCGAAATCCTCAAACAACCGTCTTCTGCTATTTCGCTGGTCATCATGATCTCGCCACCCCACTCGGTGAACTTGACCGCGTTGGAGAGCAGGTTGATTAGCATCTGCCGGAGCATGCGCTCATCGGCTCTCAGTCTTACATTATCGACCGGAGCATCGATCTGCAGCACATGATTTTTTTCTGCTGCACGGCCTCTGACCAACGTAAGTGAGAAATCGAGAACCTCATCAATGTCGAGGTCGCGCTCGTCAAGTTTGGTTTGTCCAGCCTCTATCTTTGAAAGGTCCAAAATGTCGTTGATTAGGCTAAGAAGATGATCACCACTATTGAATATGTCGGCTGAGTATTCCCCGTATCTGGGATTAGAATGCGGCCCTAATGCTTGTTGTTTCATCATCTCCGAAAACCCCATGATGGCGTTGAGCGGGGTGCGAAGTTCGTGGCTCATGTTGGCGAGGAATTCCGACTTGGCGCGGTCGGCCAGCTCGGCGGCTTCTTTGGCAGCTATCATCGCTGCTTCCGCCTGCTTGCGATCGCTGACGTCCCTACCGGTGCCCCGATAGCCCAAAAAAGTTCCATCGTCCCCGAAAACCGGTGTCCCGTTGAGAGATATGTGAAGGGGTGCACCTACCTTGGTTCTGGTCGCGTATTCGAAGTTCGAGAAGGGCTCGTGCCGTTCAAGGATGGAAAAATGATCCCGCCACTTTTCGTTTTCCAAGTCCTCCAGTTTCGGATGAAGCAAGAATTCCCTTCCATGGCCATAGATTTCCTCACGTTGCCACCCCGTGATCTCGTAGAACCGGTCGCTGCCATATGTGAACGCTAGGTCCGGCCCCATTTCCCAGAACCAGTCGGAAGCGGATTCAGCAAAATCCTTGAAACGCTCTTCGCCCTCCCGCAGTTTGGCGGTCTGTTCCTCGACCAGTTCTTCCAGATGCTCACGATGTCGGGCTAGTTCCTCCTCGGCCCGCTTGCGCTCTCGAAGTGCTCTTTCGCGGGCCCGCGTGAAATACACCGTCAGGAGTAAAACCAATGACGTAACCGAGACCACATTCACAACATAAAACAGGGTTCGCAGAAACTCGGTCTGGATGGGCTTGGGAGCAATAAGGTATGGCTCAAGAAACCCAGAAAGAATTGTCAACGCAACATACAGGCCCAACCATATCCAGACACTTCTTTTATCATCGATCGCCAAAGAACCGATCAAGGCAGCGATAGACCACAGCATCATGCCGCCGCTACTCACAAATCCACCGAGAACCCATTGAAAGACAAACGGTAGTAAAAGGCTCGCGCTTATCTGGACGGTGCGGGCAATCCCAAAATTTTTGAAAATATTAAGAAAGCAAAAGCTTACTGCTGTGATGACAACATAACCGAACGGCACCGCTGATTCCCAATAGAGTCCGAAAAGAAGGGATATCGTTCCCCACAATAGACCGCCAGCGCACATAAGAATGCCGGCGTAAATCAGGATGCGATGACGCAATAGCGTTTCTTCATCGTCGCCAGGAAGATCCGCTATGGAACCCAGCCTCATCAGCAAGGTTTTCATGTCGCTCGCTGCCAAGCCTAAGAAAAGGAGTTTGATTTCAACGTCTTGTGAATCATTCTTTTGTCCGAGCAAATGAGTAATTGCGGAGCACAAGAGGAAGCACGAAGTGTCGACTGAAACCACGTGTCCTCAGTATGGGCGCTCGGGCTTGCGCGAGGCAAGCAATCTGGTGCACGGGGATGGAACTCGATCGCGCCGCGTCGCTGCTTCCGACGCGGCGGGGTTGGCCAATGACGGCTCTGGGTCGATTCCGGTCCTAGAAGGTCGCGCGCGAAATGTCCGATTCGCGTTAACAAGCGGAAATCGAAACAGCCAGCATCAATTATGAGCCCTTGACCTCGTCCTCGCCGGAAAAACGGGCCAGAAAGAACGGCCCGGCCAGGGTGACCAGGGCGACAATTGCAAAGGCCACGCCCCAAGAGGCAACCACATCGGCGCCGCCGGCCAGATCGAGCATGGCGCCAAACGCCAACGGCCCCATGAAGCCGCCGCCGAAGCCGACGAAGGAATGCACGGCCATGGTGGCGCCGCGCTGTTCGGGCTTTGCCGCCATCACCGTGCCGGCCGTTAATGAGGCCGAGTCCGCAGCAATCAGGGCGCTGTAGAGGATGCAAATCCCGGCCACCAGCGGGAACCAGAGGGTTGCCGAAAAACCGATACAAGCGCCGCAAGCGGCCGACACCACCATCACCACCGAGATGAAGCGCCGCCGCCCGAAGCGCCGCGCGCCCTCGTTGCCCAGCACGCTGGCCGGCAGGCCGACGATGGTGGCCACGGCACCGATCAAGGTGACGCTCCAGCCCAAGGCCGCCGTGGGCTGCAACGAAGCCGCGAAGGTCAGGAACGCTACCGTCCAAGACATGGCGGCCATCAATTCGGTGGTATGGGTGGCGTAGGCCAGCATGTAGCCGACGGCCGCGCGGTTTCTGAAGACCGGCCGGAAGTCGAGCAACAGCGGAGCCTCATGGTCGTGCACCACCGGCTTGGGCGCGGTCCCTAGCCATACCAGCAGAAAGGCCACGAGGCCCCCCAGCGACAAGAGGGCAAAGGCCGCCGGCCAGCCCCAAAGCGCATCTATCTTGCCGGCGAAATAGAAGCTCAGCGCCCCGCCGATGGCGTAGCTGGCGGTGTAGAAGGCGACGCCGCGCGAGGGATCGTCGGCCTCCAACCGGTCGGTCAGCACTTTCAATCCGGGCATGTAACTGCCAGCGAAGCCGACACCATGCAGGGCGCGCAAAGCCAGGGCCGACCAAAAGCCCTCGGCCAGCAGGCCAAAGGCGAGCATCGAGAGAAACGAAAGTGCCGTCGAGCCGAGCACCACGAGGCGGGCGTCGATACGGTCGGTTAGGCTGACCAGTACGATCACCGAGGCCATGTAGCCGCCGAAAAAGATGCCGTTAAGCCAGCCCGCTTGTGTTCCGCTGAGCGACCATTCAGCGATGAAGCCGGGCAGCAGCGCCGGCAACACCCCCATGCCCAGCAGCCCCGTGGCCTGGGTCAGGCACATGATGATGACGAGCGTGGTGCCCTGGGCGCGCGCTGGCGGCATGGCGTTATCCGATATTCCAAAAGCTCCGAACGGGCGAGCCAAGACACTATCGAGCGCCGCCGCCGAGCGCCAGCAACAGGCTCCCGACTAGTCCTCTCCGGAAAAGCGGGCGAGAAAAAACGGCCCGGCCAGGGTGGCCAAGGCGACAATGGCGAAAGCCACGCCCCACGAGGCGACCACATCGGCGCCGCCGGCCAGGTCAAGCATGGCGCCGAACGCCAACGGCCCCATGAAGCCGCCACCGAAGCCGACGAAGGAATGCACCGCCATCGTGGCGCCGCGCTGTTCGGGCTTCGCCGCCATCACCGTACCGGCCGTCAGCGACGCCGAGTCCGCAGCAATCAAGGCGCCGTAGAGGATGCAAAATCCGACGACAATTGGAAACCAGAGCCCCGCCGTGAAGCCGATACAAGCACCACAAAAAGCCGTCACCACCATGACCACCGAGATGAAGCGCCGCCGCCCGAAGCGCCGCGCGCCCTCGTTGCCCAGCACACTGGCCGGCAGGCCGATGATCGAGGCCACGGCACCGATCAAGGTGATACTCCAGCCCACTGCTGCCGCCGGCTGCAGCGAGGCGGCGAAGGTCAAAAACGCCACCGTCCACGAGAGCGCGGCCATCAGTTCGGCCGTATGCAGGGCGTAGGCCAACATATAGCCGACGGCGGCACGGTTCCTGAAGATCGGCCGGAAATCGAGCAACAAAGGCCGCTCGTGGTCGTGAACCACCGGCTTGGGCCCGGTGCCAAACAGCACCAGCAAAAAGCCTGCGAGGCCGCCCAGGGAGGTCAGGCCAAAGGCCATCTGCCAGCCCCAGAGGGCATCGATCTTGCCGGCGAAATAATAGCTCAGCGCGGTGCCGACGGCGTAGCTGGCGGTATAGAAGGCGACGCCGCGCGAGGGATCGTCGGCCTTCAGCCGATCGGTCAACACCTTCAGCCCGGGCATGAAGCTGCCGGCATAGCCGACGCCCTGCAAGGCGCGTAAGACCAGTGCCGACCAGAAGCCCTCGGCCAGCAGGCCGAAAGCGAGCATCGAGAGAAATGTAAGCGCCATCGCGCCGAGCACCACGAGGCGGGCATCGATGCGATCGGTGAGACTGACCAGCACGATCACCGAAACCATGTAGCCGCCAAAAAAGATGCCGTTGAGCCAGCCTGCCTCAGTGCCGCTGAGCGACCATTCGGCGATGAAGCCCGGCAGCAGCGCCGGCAGCACACCAAAACCCAACAGCCCCGACGTCTGGGTTACGCACATCAAGACGATGAGCGAAGTGCCCTTGGCGCGCGCTGGCGGCATGGTCTTTTCCGATTCCGAAGAGAAGCCCGAACGGGCGAGCCAAGAGATTAACGAGGCCCGCTAACCGGCGCCAGCAGCAGCGGCACGAGAAAGTCACGCGCCAAGTCGTAGATCTCCGCGTCCTCGCTTGCCCGCGGGCCGCCGACGTTGAGCAGCCGTACCTGGTGGCGGCACAGCCAGGCGGCGACCTGGCGCGGCGCCCTGGCAGCGCCGGGATCGACCACCAGACGCGGCCGATTGATGCCGGCCTGGGCGGTCAGGATGGCGCTGCCGCCTCTTGGCCGCTGCCGTGCCAGCACCAGAGTGGCGTCGGAATCGCGCATGTTCCAAAGCGTGCGCTGAACCACCCGGACCAGCGGCGTCTCACGCAGAGGATAGCGCTCATCGAGCGGCCCATCCTCGGCCCAACGACCCCTGGGGCACCAACCGCCACAAGGAATGCCGACTTCCAGCGCCAGGTCTAGAACAGCTCGGTCGACGCCCGTCTGGCCGCCGCTGACCAGACCCACCAGACCGAGCCGGCGCCAAGGTTGCCATGAGGAATTCCGCCTAGCCATGGTAATTTCCCATCTTCTGCGAATAAACTACGCCTCATGGCCGGCGAAGCCGAGGCATCCGGTGATATCTACGCCTCTCTCAGGACGGAATTCCTGGAGGAGGCCGGAGATCGCCTCGAGGCCATAGAGACGAGCCTCAACGATCTCTTTACCGGCGACATCGAAACCGCTAAAGCCGCAGAGGAAATCCGCCGTGAAGCCCACACCATCAAGGGCCTGGCAACACCCTTCGGTTTTCCCGTACTGACTTCGCTGGCCCATCAATTGGAGGACTACCTGGCCGCGGTGACGCTGAAAGGCTGGAGCCCGCGCAAAGACGTGCAGACCTTCATCGACGTCATGCGCGGGATCGTCGATCAACGCCAAGACCCGGACCCCGAACGCACACTGGCCATCGAGAGGATGCTGCCGCTGCCGCCGGATAGCCAATATGCGGCTGAGCCGGAACCGGCACACCGCGTCCTGGTGGTCACCTCCTCGCGCACGCTGGCGCTCAAGTTGGGCGGTGAGCTGGAAGGCTTCGGTTTCGACGTCACGACGGCGGCCAAGGTGGTTGACGCTTTGGCCCAAGTACAAGACGCTCCGCCCGACATCGTTGTCGCCTCTGACGTCCTCGATGGCCTCGACGGCCTCGACCTGATCTGCGCCTTGACCGTCATGCCCTCGACAAAGAGCTTGCCGGCAATCCTGGTGACCAGCTATCACCACGAAGGACCGGAGCTTGCGGCGCTGCCCGCAAAAGTGCCCATCCTGGCGTTGGGTCCGGATTTCAGCCAAGAACTCCAGCGCGCCCTGACCGGGCTCGAATTCCGCTTTTTAGAGAACCGCCTGGCCGCCATTGCGGCCTCCGCTTCGTAACCGTTTGCGCCACCCGAAAGGAACCGCATGACCGCCAAGACCGTTCTGATCGTCGACGACAGCCGGGTTGCCCGCATGGTGGTGATCGGCCTGACCGGCAAGATCCGGCCCGACTGGTCGCTGTGCGAAGCGGCTTCGGCCGACGAGGCGCTGGCGATCATCGAGGAGACAGCTATCGACCTGGCGCTGATCGACAACGCCATGCCCGGCATGAGCGGGCTCGAGTTGGTCGAGCGTTTGCGCAGATCCAACCCCGATTTGGCCATCGCCCTGATCACCGCCAACATCCAGGACGCGGTGCGGCGCAAGGCCGAGGCGCTGGGTGTCGGATTTGTCGAGAAACCAGCCACCGAGGGCAAGCTGGAGGTCGTCTATGCCGGCATCGACAGTTGAGGGCGAGGCGGTCGAAGAGATCCACCGCGACGCCATTTTAGAAATCGTCAACGTCGCCATTGGCCGGGCGGCAGCAGCACTATCGGAAATGGTCGACGACCAAATTGAATTGACCGTTCCGGCGCTCAGCTTCCTCGACCGCAACCAGACAACCGACCGGCTAAACCTGATGACCGGGAAACAGGCCACGGCGGTGTCACAGCGCTTCTCGGGAACCATCGCCGGCGACGCTCTGCTGGTCTTCCCCGAACGCCAGTCTCTCGAATTGGTGCGCACCTTGTTGCGCGATGAGACCGACCTCGACACGCTGACGGAGCTTGAGCAGGACGCCCTCAAGGAGGTCGGTAACGTCATACTCAACACTGTGCTGAGCAGCTTCTCGAACCAACTTGGCGCCGACCTCGACGCCAACTTGCCCGAAATCACCAGCGGCTCAAACGAAGAGATCCTCGATCTTGCTCATGCCCCAAAGGCCGGCGAGCCGCTGATCATGTTTATCGAAGTCGCTTTCGAGGTGGAAGGAGCCAATATTCAAGGCTATGTGGTCATTGTCCTCGATGTGGGCGCGGCGCGCGAACTAACCCAACTCATCGATGCCTACCTCGCCAGGCTGACGGCCTGAGCGCAGTAGCGACTCCGCAAAAACACCACTACGCCCAGTCAGCCAACAGGCAGAACACCCGATTATGCCGCACAACGCTACCGATACCCTTGCCGAGCTGGCCCTCGACGCCACCGGGCTGGGGCTGGCGTTGCTCGACGGCCAGGGCCGCGTTGTCTTCTGGAATCGCTGGCTTGACCGCACCTCGGGGGTGACGGCCGAGGCCGCCCGGGATCGCACTCTGGTCGAGTTGTTTCCCGAAATCGCCGACAGCCGCCTGGTCGGCGCCATCGACAACGCCTTGGATCACGGCCTGGCTTCGCTGCTCTCGCGCATCTTCGGGCGCAACATCCTGCCGCTGTTCGAGAACGCCGACAGCCGCGCCGCCGGCGGTCGCATCGAACAATCCATTGCCATAGGGCCGCTGCGCCCCAAGGGCGGCGAGCGCCATTGCCTGGTGCAGGTAAACGACGTCAGCGAAACGGTCGTGCGCGAGACCTTCCTGCGCCAGCAGAGCCGCGCCAAGTCCGAATACCTGGCCAACATGAGCCACGAGATCCGCAGCCCACTCAACGCCATCATAGGCTTTGCCGAACTCATTGCCGGCCAGATCATTGGCCCCATCGCCGAGCCCCGTTACGTTGAGTACGCTGGCGACATCCGCACCAGTGGCGCTCATCTTTTGGAGGTCATCAACGACATTCTCGACCTCTCCAAGATCGAAGCCGGGAAGCTCGAACTCACATTGGCCGCCTGCGATCCCAGGGTGCCCGTCGAAGCGGCACTGAAACTGGTGGAGCAGCACGCCCGGACCGATCAGGTGACCCTGGAAACAGATTTCGCTGCCGACCTACCGCTGATGCGCATCGACGAGCGGGTGACCCGGCAGATGACGCTCAACCTGCTTTCCAACGCCATCAAGTTCACCCCCGGGGGGCGCGTTTTGGTCACGTTAAAGTTGGGCTCGGAGGACGAATTGCTGCTGGGCGTGACCGACGACGGTATCGGTATCGCCGCCGGCGACCTGCCGCGGGTGCTCGAGCCCTTCGGCCAATCCAGTGCCAACCTGGAGTTGGTGCGCCAGGGCACCGGGCTGGGCCTGCCGCTGGTCAACCGCCTGATCAAGCTGCATGGCGGCCGGCTTGAGCTGGAGAGCGAGCTCGGTTCGGGCACCCGGGCCACCCTGGTGTTTCCCATGCGAACCTAAAGATGGCAAAAGACGGCACGCCCGCAAAGCTAGCCGAGAGCGCGAGGCCTTCACCTGGGGATTCACATTTTGCGCGAGTGCCCGGTTAGAGGCGGCAAAAAACCCTGAAATCTTTGTGCTTTTGGGATCGCACTTGATTTATGTCAATGCAATAATACGAGAGCTCGGGCATTATTCGCGAGCTTTGCCCGCCGCCGGCATGCCGGCGGCGGGCAAACGATCAGTGGGATCCCTCGCAGGAAAGTCGTCGCCGAATGTTGATGAAGGCACAGCCCGAGGCCGCCGGCAACGCTGAGCGCCGCTCCAATTTGCCCCGTCCCATGACCGGCAACGAGGCCATCGCACGCGGTGCCTGGGAAGCCGGGGTGAAAGTCGCAGCCTCCTATCCGGGAACGCCTAGTACCGAGATTATGGAAAGCCTGGCGACCTACGACGCCGGCGACTTGCACGCCCAATGGTCGACCAACGAGAAGGTAGCCATGGATGTCGCCATCGGCGCCTCGCTTTCGGGTGTCCGGGCGCTGGCCAGCATGAAGCATGTGGGCGTCAACGTGGCCGCCGATTCGATCATGTCGCAGACCTACATCGGCGTCCACGGTGGCCTGGTGCTGGCGGTCTGCGACGATCCCGGCATCCACAGCTCGCAAAACGAACAAGACACCCGGGTCTTTTGCCGGCTCTCCAACATCCCGGCACTAGAGCCCTCCGACGCCCAGGAGGCGCTCGACTTCACGCGTTTGGCCTTCGAGCTCAGCGAAGAGTTCGACACCGCTGTGATCGTGCGCGCCACGACGCGGCTCTCGCACACTCGCAGCCCGGTGATGGTGGGGCCCCGAGAGGAGCACCCGTCCAAAGGCTGGGTCGACGATTCCCAGAAGACGGTGATGATCCCGGCCTATGCCCGTATCCGCCACCCCGAATTGATCAAGCGTGAAGAAAGGTTGCGGGAATACTTCGAGAAGAGCGAGCTGACGCGCTGGGACAAGGGCGAGACAAGCTTCGGTATCATCACCCACGGCACCTGCTACCCCTACGTCAAGGAGGTGGTACCCGAGGCCAGCGTGCTCAAGCTGGCGGCCTCCTACCCCTTGCCGACCAAGGTGATCGAGGAATTCTGCAAATCCGTCGATCGCGTCTTCGTGGTCGAGGAGCTGGAGCCGGTGATCGAGACCGAGGTCAGGGCGCTGGGCATCAGCGCCGAGGGCAAGAAATTTTTCCCCCGCGTCGGCGAGCTGTCGCCGGAAGGTGTGCGCGCCGGGCTGGCCAAGGCCGGCGTGGTGGAAGCACCGGGCGAAGTCCATGACTGGGGGGTGACCCCGGTGGTCAGACCGCCGGTGCTCTGCCCAGGTTGCCCCCACACCAGCAACTATATGGCGCTGCGCGCCCTCGATGCCCGGATTGCGGGCGACATCGGCTGCTACACCTTGGCCGCCGTCGAGCCGCTGAAAGCCATCGAATCCACTGTCTGCATGGGCGCCAGCATCGGCAACGCCGTGGGCATCGCCAAGTCGGGCAGCGAACAAAAGCCGATCGTCGCCACATTGGGCGATTCGACCTTCCTGCACGCCGGCATCCCGCCGCTGATCGACGCTGTCTACAACCAGGCCAACATCACCGTGCTGATCCTCGACAACCAGATTACGGCCATGACCGGTGGCCAGGACCATCCCGGCACCGGCCGAACGCTGCGCGGCGAGGACACCTACAAGGTCGAATACGAAGATCTCTGCCGCGCCGTCGGCGTCAAGTGGGTGCGCACGGTGGACAGCTACGATGTCGCCGCGGTTTATCAGACTTTGCGCGAATCGACCGAATACAAGGGCGTCGCGGTGGTCATCTCCAATCGGCCCTGCGTGCTCGACCCGGTCAAGTTGCGCGGCCCGGCGCTGGCGGTCACGGCCGCGGGCTGCGTCGCCTGCCAGGCCTGCATGAACCTCGGCTGCCCCTCGATTACCTGGATCGACGAGGTCTACGAGGGCCACCGCAAGGTTGCCATCGATCCTGCCACCTGCATCGGCTGCACGCTGTGCGCCCAGGTCTGCCCCAGCGACTGCATCAAGCCGCTATCATGAGCCAAGCCGAACCCCTCAGCCAAGATCAAGCTGACGCCGTCGATCCGGCCACGGCGGCGACCCGCAACGTTCTGGTGGTCGGCGTCGGCGGCCAGGGCGTCATCATGATCTCGAAGGTGCTGGCCCTGGTCTGCCAGATGCAGGGTTATTCGGTGAAGCAAAGCGAAGTCCACGGCATGGCCAAGCGCGGCGGCAGTGTCTTCAGCCATGTGCGCTATGGCGGCCATGTCTGGTCGCCGACCATCCCGCAGGGTGAGGCCGACGTGCTGCTGGCCCTGGAGTGGGCCGAGGGACTGCGCTGGTTGCCCCACCTGCGCCCCGAAACCGGCGTCTTCATCTCCGACACGCAGCAAGTGGTGCCGCCCTTTGCCTGTCGCAACCGCAGCATCGGCGCCGAGCTCGCCTACGCCAAGGAGACGCCGGCCGAAATCGTCGAGCTCGTGGCCGTAGGCTATGCCCTGGCCGCCGGCCGCATGGCCGACGACATCGGCAACAGCCGGGCTGCCAACACCATCTTGCTGGGCAGCCTGTCGACCACCTTCGACTTCCCGCTCGAGGATTGGCGCAAAGTGATCGGCATGTTCGTGCCCAAGGGCACCGAGGACGTCAATATCGAGGCCTTCGAGCAGGGCCGCAAATGGATCGAGGAAGCACGCGCCAACCCCGAGCGCGCGACCGATCCGGAGCCGCCAGCCCCGCACTTGCCGGCCGCACCGGTCGAGGTGGAACTCGAGATCACCGAAGCCTGGTGCAAGGGCTGCGACATCTGCGTCAAGCTTTGCCCCGAACGCTGCCTGGTGCTCGACACCCAACAGGTGGCCAAACTCACCGATCCCAACGCCTGTACCGGCTGCCGTATCTGCGAGTGGCTGTGCCCCGACTTCGCTATCGCGGTCAAGCACCGCGAACCGGTCACCGCCTGATGACAGGCTGAAGGACATGGGCATACAACACCTGCACGGCAACCATGCCTGTGCGCTGGGCGCCGTGGCGGCGGGCTGCCGCTTCTTCGCCGGCTACCCCATCACGCCGTCCTCCGAGATCGCCGAGCGCATGTCGCGCGAGCTGCCCCGTGTCGGCGGCACCTTCATCCAGATGGAAGATGAGATGGCTTCGATGGCGGCCGTGCTGGGCGCCTCGATGGGCGGCGTCAAGGGCATGACCGCAACCTCGGGCCCGGGCTTCTCGCTCAAGCAGGAGCATATCGGCTATGCCGCGGCCACCGAGGTACCCTGCGTCGTGGTCAACGTCATGCGCGGCGGCCCCTCCACCGGCATGCCCACCAAGCCCGCCCAGTCCGACATCATGCAGGCGCGCTGGGGCAGCCACGGCGACCACCCGCTGATCGTGCTGGTTCCGGCCTCGGTCAAGGAGATCTACAGCGAGACCATCCGCGCCTTCAATCTCTCGGAAGCCTACCGGGTGCCGGTGATCGTCACCTTCGACCAGATCGTCGCCCACCTGCTGGAGACTTTCGAGACGCCGGCCGAGAGCGAGATCGTGCGTATCGAACGCAAATGGGCGGCCGCCGGCGAGGCCGACTATCTGCCCTACGCCGAGACCACCGACGGCGTGCCGCCGATGGCCCGGCCGGGCGACGGCCTGCGCGTCCATACCACCGGCCTGACCCACGCCGAGACCGGCTTTCCCACCCAGGAGCCGGCCGTGGTGACGCGCGTGATGGACCGCCTGCTGGGCAAGCTGGAGCGCCACCAGGCCGACATCGAGAGCTACCAGGCGCTCGATTGCGAAGACGCCGAGATCTTGATTGTGGCCTATGGCATCACCTCGCGAGCGGCCCGGCGGGCGCGGCGCGAGTTGCGCCAGGAGGGCAAGAAGGTCGGGCTCTTCCGCCCCATCACGCTCTGGCCCTTCCCCGAGGAAGCCCTGCGTCAGGCAGCCGCAGGCGCCAGCCACGTGCTGGTGCCCGAGATGAACGCCGGGCAATTGGTGATCGAGATCGAACGCTTGTTGCCGGCACTCGAGGTGCTGGCGCACAACCGTATCGACGGCGAGCCCATCGGGCCGGCCGAGATTGCCGACCGGGTACGCGAGCTGGCCAAATGAACGAACAATCCCAAAGCTTCGAGATCCGCGACTATCTTCGGCTCGAGCTGATGCCGCACTTCATGTGCCCGGGCTGCGGCCACGGCATCGCGCTCAGGGCGCTGTTGTGGGCCGTGCATGAACTCGGCATATCCAAGGACGATTTGGCTATCGTTTCGGGTATCGGCTGTTCCGGCCGGGTCGGCGCCTATGTCGATGCCAATACTTTCCACGTCACCCACGGCCGGCCGCTGGCCTTCGCCACCGGTCTCAAACTGGCACGGCCCGAGCTTCACGTCATCGTCATCACCGGCGACGGCGACTGCCTGGCCATCGGTGGCAACCACCTGATCCATGCGGCGCGGCGCAACCTCGACATCACCTGCCTGATGCTTAACAACGAGGTCTACGGCATGACCGGCGGCCAAGTTTCGCCGGTAACTTCGGAATCGCGCCTGACAACCACTACCCCGGCCGGCAACATCGAACCGGCCTTCGATGCCTGCGCCTTGGCTGCCGCCGCGGGCGCCGGCCTGGTAGGCCGCGAAGTGACGCTGCAGACACCGGCGCTGAAGAACCTGATCAAAGACGGTCTCGATTATCCCGGCTTCGCCTTCCTCGAGATCATCTCCGACTGCACCGAGATCTACGGGCGCAAGAACGACCTCGGCGAATCGCCCGAGATGATCCTCAGCCAAAAGGCCGACATGCGGCCCGAAGCGTACCACAACACCGCAGAGCAACCCTTCCGCCCCAATTCCATGGAGACCGGCGTGTTAGTGCGTAACGAGCGCCCCGAATACGGCGAGGTCTACCGGCGCCACGCGGCCGGACTGGAAAAGGAAGGGGAGTGAGGTAGATGATCCCAACGTCCCCCTCCCTCACCCTCCCCCGGTCCGGGGGAGGGAACTGTTGCCGACCGTCACGCCTCGCCCCCTCCACCTGCCAGGGGGAGGGATGGGGTGGGGGTCCTTCTGCACCCGAGATCACCCATGACTGAACGCGAAATCAGGCTGGCCGGCAGCGGTGGCCAGGGGCTCATCCTGGGCGCCCGCATGCTGTTCCGTGCCGTCGGCCTAGAAGGCAAGCACGCCGCCCAGTCGCAAAGCTACGAGCCGACCAGCCGTGGCGGTTTCTGCCACAGCGACGTGGTGGTCAGCGAAAGCGATGTCGACTATCCGCTGCTCACCACCATCGACGTGCTGCTGGCACTGGATCAGGTTGGCCTCGACCATTCGACTTCGCAGCTCAAGCCAGGCGCCCTGGTGGTGCTCGACGAACGCCTGGCACCTAAACCGCCGGCCGGCGACTATCGCCTCCACACACTGCCGCTGACCGATCGCGCCATCGAGCTCGGCAACCCCCGCGCCGCCAACATCGTCGGCCTCGGCGTGGTCGTGGCGCTCGACGAGCTGTGTGGCCGCCATTCGCTGGAACAGGCGATTCGCGACGAGACTCCGGCACGCTTCCTCGATTCCAACCTGGCGGCTCTCGGGGCCGGATTCGAGCTGGCCGCCGCCTGAACGCAACGGCGCCCGACGAGCCATGTGAAACTGGCTGATCAGCCGTTGGACATTGAACCCATAGTCCGTTTGCAGGAGCGAAACGTCGCCGCGGGCGCCGATTGTCGCCGTCTTCAACGGCTGCGCACTACCCTTTCGTTGGGGAACGATAGTGACACCGAGGTACCGACGCCGACCTCGCTTTCGATCTCTAGCTCACCGTCATGAAGCTCCACCAATGACTTTACGAGCGGCAACCCCAAGCCCGTGCCCTCATACCTTCTGTTCATGGTGCTTTCGATCTGAACAAATGAGGACAAGGCCTTTGAAATATCCTCCTGGGCAATCCCAATTCCGGTGTCGGCGACGATTAGATTCATCCGCTCGTCGTTGGTTGCGATGGCCCTGACTGCGATCCGTCCGCCTGCCGGGGTGAACTTGACCGCGTTGGAAAGCAGATTTGTCAGCATCTGCCGGATCATTCGCTGATCGGCCCGAAGCTGGGGGAAGCCCTCTGGTATCTCGATCTTCAAGTCCAAATTGGCCTCATCGGAACGCACCCTGACGAAGCGCATGCAGGCCTCCACCTCATCGATCACGTTGAGGCTCTGCTCGTCGATTTCGGCCCTGCCGGCTTCGATTCGGGAGAGATCGAGGATGTCGCTGATAATCGAGAGCAGATGCTCGCCACTCTCGAATATGCCGGCCGTGTACTCCTCGTAGCGGAGGTCTCCTACCGGCCCGAACGTTTGCTGTTTCATCATTTGGGCAAAACCCATAATGGCGTTGAGCGGGGTTCTCAGCTCGTGGCTCATATTGGCGAGAAATTCCGATTTGGCGCGGTTGGCAAGCTCCGCCTGTTCCTTCGCCCGATGAAGCTCGGTAACGTCCGTTCGTATCCCCACGATCCCACCTGACAACGTCTTGCCTTCCGTGAGGCGAATCACCCGACCGTCGGCAAATTTTTGTTCGATGGCGCCTTCGGGACTGCGATGCTGCCGGGTGCGCGCAGCGATCCATTCCTCTTCGCGCCCGATGGCCTCGCTAATTTGGCCACGACGGATTTGCATCCGCAGAAGATCTTGGTACTTCATACCGGGAGCGACGGAGTCCGCTATCGACGGAAAAAGATCGGCGTGCTTCTGGTTGTTGCGGACCAAACGATCCTGCGAATCGTAGAGTACGAAACCGTCCGGTATGGCCTCGATCGCATCTTGAAGTTGCGCCTCGATCCGCTCGGCCTCCTCCTTGGCAGCCAATAGTTCAGCTTCAGCTTGTTTGCTCTCAGCGATATCGATGCTGACGCCAAGCAGAACCTGCCGACCATCCATCTCAATTTTTTCTACGGATAGCAAGGCAGCGAATTCATTGCCATTCTTTCTGGTCCCTATGACTTCGAAATTGCGAACAAAACCATCCCTATTGAGTATTTCGATCATTTTCTGCCGAATAGATGATTTGCTCCAAAAGCCCAAATCGGCAGCGCAACTGCCGACGACCTCATCTCGCGCGTAGCCCATCATCGAAAGCCAGGCATCATTGATGTCGAGCATCTTGCCCGTTTCGATCTCGGTGATCGCTATCGGCAACGGGCATACATGAAATATCTTCTCAAAACGGGTTTGTGATTGAACCCAAGCCTGCTCCGCCTGTTTGCGTTCGGTGATGTCCGCGTGCCAGACGATGCCCGCATTCTTGCCCTCGAAAACCAGCGGCTGGGCACTCATGAGAACCCACCATCGGGTGCCGTCCAGGCGCTTGCGCTCGGCCTCGAACTCGACGAGCACTTTGTTGTTCCGAATAGCAGAAATAATCCGCTCGAATTCGTCGGCATCCACCCACGAATCCGTGATATCGCGATCCATCAAGTCGTCACGGTTGGCCGCACCGAGGCCCTTGGCCAGAGCCGTGTTCACAAACAACCGCCTGCCCGAATCGCGTTCCAAAATGGCGATGCCGATCGGGCTCGCTTCCAATACGTCGCGCAGTTGGTCGTCGGATCGCTGTTTCATTTCCGGATCGAACATCGAGGTTCGCTATTCCGGCAGTTTGTCGAGACCGCCGATATCGCGCAACAAATTGACGTAGTAGCGGAAGTCGTCGAGCTTGACGTCGGGCGGTACGGCGTGATCAAGGCAGGGGAAGTAGCTACCGGTTTCCATGAGGTACGGCACCTTCGACATGACCTCGTGGCGGATGGCGTCCTTGCCTTCGAGGAAGGCGCGCTTGTCGATATTGCCGCTGAGGATCAGTTCGCGGCCGTATTCCTTGCGCAGCGCAATGGCGTCCATACCCGCTGCTACCTCCAGCGGCCAAGGGAAATTGACGCCCACCTCGAGCCACAAAGGAATCAGCTCGGTGGCGTCGCCGTCACTGTCGACGTGCAGGATCTCGATGCCCTCGCCGCGCAGATAATCCGTGATGACCTGGTAGCGCGGCGTCATGAATTTCTTGAACATCTCCGGCGAGATCAACGGCCCAGAGCGATAGGCCATGTCCTCCCAAAATCGCACACAATCGATGCGCAAGTCCTTGAGCACCCGCTTGGCCATGGTCAGGCTGAGGTGCAGTACCTGATCCATCATGTCCTCGACCAAGTCGGGTTCGTCGTAGAAGAGGTAAATCAGCTCCTCCAGACCGGTCCATTCGCGCAAGGGCCCGAAATAGCCCTCCAGCAGCAGCATGGTGGGCGCATCGGTGGCGTTCATGCGTTCGACGTAGGCCGCCCAATCGGCCGGGTAGCGTTCCGGGGTGTCAGGGTCGAGGCGTTTTTTGTATTCCTTCCAGGTGGCCCAGTCCTTGACTGGGCGGTCGACGAATTTGGGCATGCGCCAGGGGTGTTGCTTGTTGACCTCGACGGTGACGCCGCCATAGGTGGTCTCGACGCGGTGGCGCTCGTCTTCGCTGATGATCTCGATGGGGAACACCGGCATGATCGGCGGCGTGACGTGGACCGAGACCAGGCTTTGGGTGTCCAGCTCCTTGAGGTCGGCGCGGTTATGCTCGGAGATTATCTCCTGCAGGCCGTGCAGGTGGTCGAGCCCGAAGTATTCGTTGTAGGCGTCCTGGTTGGTGATCTCCGGTGGCGCGCCTTCTTCGATCCAGTTGTCGATGGTCTCCAGCCAACTGCGGTGGAACCAATCGATGAGAGAGACGTCGCCGTCGCGCTCGCCCCGGCAGATGGCCATGAAGCGTTCACGGTTGGGCATGGCAGGTTTTGCGTTGTTCATTGCGCCAACTCCTCCATCCACTTCTCGGAGACATCGACAGCCGAGACGAAATCCTCGCCAAAACCGTCGGCGCCGGCCTTGTCGGCGAACTGCGGCGTTACCGGAGCACCGCCGATGATGATCTTGACCTTGTCCCTTAGCCCGGCCTTGGCCAGGGCATCGATGACGTCGCTGACGCCCACCATGGTGGTGGTAAGCAACGATGAGATGGCCAAGATATCGGCGTTGCAATCGCGCACCGCTGCGACGAAGGTCTCGGGCAGCACATCGGTGCCCAGGTCCTCGACTTCGAAGCCGACGCTCTCGAGCATCATCTTGACCAGATTCTTGCCGATGTCGTGCATGTCGCCTTCGATGGTGCCGATCACCACGGTGCCCTTGTGGGGCATGTTGATCTTGCCCAGTTCCGGCTGCAGCAGCGCCACGCCACGGTTCATGGCGCGACAGGCCACCAGGATGTCGGGCAGGTAGACGGTGCCGTCCTGAAACAGCTTGCCCATCAACTGAATGCCCGGGACCAAGCCTTCCTCCAAGATTTCGAGAGCCTGCCGGCCGCCCTCCATGGCCTCGCCCACCAAGCCGGCCACCGCCTCGGCGTCACCATTCTCCACCGCTTCGCCGATTTGTTGGTAGATTTCCGTCATGTTCGCGCCCTCCGCCCCCCCGGATGCAACGCCCCCCTTTGATCTACTTTCTCTATTGGCAACATTAAGCCAGAGATGATGCGATCCAGGCAAACGCCTTCCTCGCCTATTTCCCGGGATCGTTGTCCGGTATGGGGAATTCACCGCCTTCCTTGAGCCATTCCAGAACGATGTGTGATTGCACGCGGGCCACCGCGGGGTGGGGCAGCAATTGGTTGCTGATTAGGTCGTTGAATTGATCCAGATCGCGGGCCACGACCTTCAACAGAAAATCCACGCCGCCGGTCAGCTTGGCTGCCTCGAGAATGTTCTTGTTGGTTTCGATCAGTCGAATGAACGAAGAAATGTCCCCCTGGCTATGGGTGGTCAGCGTCACGTCGATGAAGACCATGATGCCGATGCCCAGCTTGCGTTGCGACAGGCTGGCCCGGTAGGCCTTGATGACACCAAGTTCTTCAAGCCGTTGGCGGCGGCCGCACTGCGAAGCTGACAGCGCCGTCCTTTCGGCCAATTGCTGACTGGTTAAACGGCCTTCCTGCTGCAGGGCGCTGAGGATTCGGCGATCGAAATCATCCAGAGAAATCATGACGCCCACTCCGTTGCAGAAATCACGCACAGTCATACGCTCTTTTATGGTTTGTCCGCAAATTCGATAGCGTAAATCCACTGTTTTGCGCAATCGCCCGGTGTCAATTGCGGCATACTACAGATCAAATCCGAAAGCCGGTCCCGCCCCGAAATGTGTCGGCTCATGCCAGACGGACGGAGGGCACCACAATGCTTCAACCAAACTGCATCATCCCTGACGGCGAAAGCCTGAGCGTCGAGACCGCCGCCCATGCCGCCCGCAATCCTGGGCTGGTTCTGGAGATCAACGACGAAATCCACCAGCGCGTAGCCGCCTCGCGCAAATTGCTCGACGAATTCGTGGCCTGGGGACGCATCATCTATGGCGTCACCACCAGCGTCGGCGGCTTCGTCAACTGGCTGGTACCGGCGGCCCAGGCCAGCACGGTGCAGAACAACATTCTGCGCGCCGTGCAATCCAACGTCGGGCCGGATCTCGATGACGAATATGTGCGAGCCGCCATGCTGGCGCGCATCAATTCGCTGGGCCGGGGCAATTCGGCGGTATCGTCAGCCAACTTCGATAAATACGTCGCCATTTACAACGCCGGCATCCTGCCCTGCATTCCCGAGAAGGGCTCGCTCGGTACCAGCGGCGACCTGGGCCCGCTGGCCTGCATCGCCTTGGTCGGCACGGGGCAGTGGCGGGCCAAGTACGAGGGCGAGATCATGCCCGGTGCAGAAGCCCTGCAGCGCGCCGGCATCGAGCCCATGGAACTCGACTACAAGGAAGGTCTGGCACTGATCAACGGCACTTCGTGCATGGCCGGCATGGCGGCCTGCCTGACCACCGACGTCAAGCGGCTGATCAAGTCCTACACCCTGGCGTCATGCCTCAGCCTGGAAGTGCTGAAGGCGAAGATCATGCCTTTCCATCCGGCGGCGCATCGGCAGAAGCCGCACCGCGGCCAGATCCTTGTGGCCGATGCCATCTACAGCACGCTTGCCGACAGCGCCATGATCGTGCAGGACCACGAGGTCGAGCAGTGGCTGCGCAAGATGGCCCGGGACGAGCCCCGGGGATTGGACGAACAGATCGAGGACGCCTATTCGATCCGCGCCACGCCGCAGGTGCTGGGCCCGGTTGTCGATACCACGCTCTTTGTCGAGGCCACCGTCGAGACCGAGCTCAATTCGTCGAACGACAATCCCCTGATCGTCGTTGAAGAGGGCGACGCGGTGCACAACGCCAACTTTCATGGCCAGTACATCGCCAACGCCATGGATCAGCTCGCCATCGTCCTGGTCACCATGTGCAACCTCTCGGATCGGCGCAACGACCGGCTCTTGGATCCCGACCACAACGGCGACCTGCCGCCTTTCCTCTGCCGCGAAAATCCCGGCCTGCGGCTGGGGCTGATGGGCGGCCAGTTCATGTCCACTTCGCTAACTGCCGAAATCCGCCAGATGTGCCATCCCATGTCGATCCAATCGCTGACCTCGACGGCGGATTTCCAGGACCACGTGTCCTTCGGTCTGGTGGCTGCGCGGCGCACCCGGGACATCCTGACCAACGCCTATTGCATCCTCGCCTTCGAATTGATCACAGCCTGCCAGGCTGCCGACATTCGCGGCCTCGAGACCTTGAGTTCCGCCACCCGCCGGATGCACGAGATCGTCCGCGAGGAGGTGCCGTACCTGGATTTCGACACCCCGACGACGGATTACATCGAAGCCGTGGCAGCCCAGCTTCACCAAGGCCGCTTCCTCGAGGCGCTGCCCGAAGACGTCGAAGGCTACGAATGGTGAGACCGACGCTCCTACTCGGGGGCCTCTGGCAGCCGAACCAAACACCCCCACCCTGCCCTCCCCCATCAAGGGGGAGGGGAAAAAATTAAGAAAAACAGCTAGTTACGACTCCCTCCCCCCTTGTGGGGGAGGGTTG
>PVBE011733201.1_pt1 | contig 20685 bp, 18 predicted proteins | sample 1631181 | NCBI WGS metagenome assembly PVBE01 (sample SAMN08397723, study PRJNA350692) | Marine metagenome, whole genome shotgun sequencing project. | isolation source: water | place: Pacific Ocean | collected 2012-04 | reverse complement strand
TCTTCTTCGCGGCCTTGCGGACGGTCTTCTTCGCGGCTTTGCGGACGGTCTTCTTGGCGGTCTTCTTCGCGGCCTTGCGGACGGTCTTCTTCGCGGCTTTGCGGACGGTCTTCTTGGCGGTCTTCTTCGCGGCCTTGCGGACGGTCTTCTTCGCGGCCTTGCGGACGGTCTTCTTTGTTGCAGGCATGGTTCAGTCCTCCCCGACGCGTTGGCGAAATCGACGCCGCTCTGAACTACAGCGCGGTTGGGCCGATTCCGCAAGGGACGGGGGATACGGTTAACGGATTGACAACCTGCCGTGTTTGCCCAGCGGACGGCGTGAAGTCGAATAGTTTCCGCTGGAATCAGGGTTGGTCCGGGTTTGACCTCAGGAGAGGTCCATCTCCGATTCGCGTCGAGAGAGCACCTGGTGCGCTCGCGATCGATCGCGGTAGACGGTGATGCCCTTGCAGTCTTCCTGCCATGCGAGCAGGTAGGCCCGCCCAATATCGTCCGTAGTCGCGTCGCGGGGGAAATTGATTGTCTTAGAGACAGCGTTATCGACATGCCGCTGAAACGTGGCCTGCATGCGGATGTGCCACTCAGGTCCAATTTCGTGAGCGGTGACGAAGACCGAGCGCGCTTCGCTGGGAGCGTCGGTCCACTCTGAGAGCGGTTCACCGTGAAGCAGATGGTCTTCCAACTCCGCGCTCCACCAGCCCTCTTCTAGCGCCACGGCGCGGAAGACACGGTTGGTGTCTGGAATCTCAGTCAGGCTGTTGGGGTCGTCTTCGGAGAGATGGTGGCGTCGGAGGAAGGAGAGACCGAAGGCCGGTTCGATCCCGCTCGAACAGCCGGCGATGATGCTGAGCGTGCCCGTGGGGGCAATGGTCGTGCGCGTGGCATTGCGGTAGCGAGGGCCGTCCGGCGCGTAGATCGACTCTGGCCAGGCAAGGAACGGTCCCCGGGTCGCGCCCAAGGCTTGCGATTGCGCGTTCGCCCGCTGGGAAATGAACCGCATGAGGCGATCGGCCCAGGCCAGAGCGTTCTCCGAGTTGTAGGGGCAGCGCAGTCTGTAGAGGAGGTCGGCGAATCCCATCACGCCGAGGCCGACCTTCCGCGTGCTGAGCGTCCGATCGCGGATGGCGTCGGAGGGGTATCGGTTGACGTCGATCACGTTGTCCAGCAGGCGGATGGCGAGATCGACTGTTTCGCCGAGACGGTCCCAATCGAGGTCGGAGACAGGCGTGGCGAGGTCTTGGTCGAGGCTGAACTTTGAGATGTCGATCGACCCAAGAGTGCAGGATTCGTATGGCAAGAGCGGCTGTTCGCCACAGGGATTGGTGGACTCAATGTCGCCAAGGGCGGGGGTGGGGTTGTCGGCGTTGATGCGGTCGCTGAAGACCAGTCCGGGATCGCCCGTCGCCCAGGCGCCCTGGACGAGCTGGTCGAACACAGCTCGGGCATTGCGGCTGGCAATCGCCTCACCGGTACGGGGATTGGTCAGAGAGTAGTCGCCGCCCGATTCCACGGCGCGCATGAAGGCGTCCGTCACGGCGACGCTGAGATTGAAGTTATGCAGGACCTCGCGGTCGGCCTTGGCTTGGATGAACGCCTCGATGTCGGGGTGATCGACACTGAGGATGGCCATGTTGGCGCCGCGGCGCTTGCCCCCCTGCTTGATCGCGTCCGTGGCGGCGTCGAAGACGTGCATGAATGAGACGGGCCCGCTGGCGACGCCATGCGTGCTGTGGACGATATCGTTGGCGGGGCGCAAGTGAGAGAAGGTGAAGCCCGTACCGCCGCCGCTCTGGTGGATGAGTGCCGTGTATTTGAGCGTGTCGAAGATATCGCTGAGGGAGTCTTCCACGGGAAGGACAAAGCAGGCCGCGAGCTGTTGTCCTTCGCTGCCCGCATTCATCAGAGTGGGGGAGTTTGGCAGAAACTCCAGGCGCGACATCGAGCCGAAGGCAGCGGCCTCGATCGCCAGGGCGGCCGCTTCCCGTTCGGCGGCGCCCGGGGCGCTCTGTTCGGAGGAGCTCTGCTCCGCGGCGATGAGGCTTGCCGCGACGCGCCGGAACATCCCTTGCGGCGTTTCCACGATCTGCATCGCGTCGTCGCGGCGGAGGTAGCGCCGCTCCAGGACGAGACGGGCCGCATCGGTCAACTCAATGGGTGCGGCGTCGGATGAGTCGACCATGCTGCACCTCTCTCGGTCTGGCTCATGGCCCTACGTGGCGTTTGGATCCGACGAAGCCTCACTGGGTGGGGCGGCTGAGATGGTGGCTGCCCTCGCCGCCGAGCGGGCGTGGTTGATACCGGGCAGATGGGGTTGTGCAGACGGCTCCGCCGAGGTACCCGCAGGAGTGTCGCGGACGGCGGCGAGTTCGCGTTGCAGAGCTTCGATGTCCGAGGGACGTCGAAAGACCGAGGCGAAGCGGAAGGCGGCGACCGCGTCCACCCGGTGGATGAGCTCCAGTGTCCACTCGCCGATCTCATCGCTGGAGACCTCCTGACGAGCTTGATGGACCGCACGGAGCCGGACCGCCTCCGCAATCCGATCCAAGTCGCTCTGCGGCACGGGGCGCTTGATGAAGGCGATCCGGATGCCCTGGAGGAGCTTCTCCTTCTGGAATGGCTCCCGGCGGCCGTCGCGCTTGACGACCGACGGCTCAAGTTCGGCGAGGCGTTCGAAGGTCGTGAAGCGGAACTCGCACTCCTGGCACTCCCGGCGGCGCCGGATGGCGCTGTCGTCGGTGCTGCGGGAGTCGATTACGCGAGTGTTGCCGGAACAGGTCGGGCAGTCCATACGTGGATGCTAGCGGAAAGCGGCGCAAGATTTTGCGCTGCCGCCTCAAGCGGTCGCAACATATGGGGTGAGATCTGGATGGAGGACGGGGATTGGGGGCAAAGACGAGGGGCGACGGCATCTCCCGAACCGTCGCCCCCCTTGGTCGTGCTAGCTCACTGTGTGGAGCCACGCATGTTCGGCGAGTCCCACCTCCTGTCCTATTTCACGCTGCCTCAAGTTGTTTACTGCGCGGCCACGCGGCGCTTGCGCAGGAAGGCAGGCAGGTCAACGTCGTCGCCGTCCATGCCCAACTCATCGAGCATGTCCGAGGACCAGCGCTCTTCGGTTTCCGTGACCATGTCGATGGTCGTGAGGGTCTGGCCGTGGAACCCCGTGGCGATGACCGTGATCTTGACGTCGTCGTCGCTCATGGTGCGATCGATCGCGGTTCCGAAGATGATCTCGGCGTCCGGATCGACCATTTCCTGGATCACCTTGGCAGCCATGTTGAGTTCCATGAGGCCCAGAGTTCCGGATGAGGTGACGTTGTAGAGGACACGGCGGGCGCCGCTGATATCGGTCTCGAGGAGCGGGCTGGTAATCGCCTCCTGTGCGGCGGCGACGGCGCGGCCGTCCCCGGAGCCGGCCCCAATCGCCATGAGGGCGTGGCCACCCTCGCCCATGATCTTCTTGACATCGTTGAAGTCCAGATTGACTTCCCCCGGCACGGTGATGACATCCGAGATGCCCTGGATTCCCTGGCGGAGCACGTCGTCCGCTTGGCGGAAGGCCTCGGTGAGTGGGAGGTCATCGTCGCTGAGATGGAGAAGCCGATCATTGGGGATGGTGATCACCGTGTCGGCGTGCTCTTGCAGCCTCGCCAGGCCCACCTCCGCGGCTTCTCGGCGCCGGGAGCCTTCGAAAGCGAAGGGCTTGGTGACGACCGCGATCGTGAGCGCGCCCGCCAGCTTCGCGACCTCCGCGATCACAGGCGCCGCGCCGGTGCCGGTGCCACCACCCATGCCAGCGGTGACGAAGACCATATCCATGCCTTTGACGGCTTCTTGAAGTTCCGCGCGGCTCTCGTCGGCGGCTTTTCCGCCTTTTTCCGGGTCGCCGCCGACACCGAGCCCGCGTGAGATCTTGTCGCCGATGCGGATAGTTTCCGGGGAGTTGGCGAGCTGAAGTTGCTGCGAGTCCGTGTTCACCGAGAGGAAGTGCACGCCGTTGATGCCTTCGTCGATCATGCGGTTGACCGCGTTGCAACCCGCCCCTCCCACGCCGACCACTTTGATTGGCGGGAGGCCGTCTGTTTCGCCTGCGAACGTCATCTGTGTCTGCACCTTTCCTGGTTGCACACGGATTTCGTGCTCGTTGTTGGTCTGGTCCGTCATTCCGTCAATTCCGCCCTCTGTGCTGGGCCCATCGCGGCCGCCATCCGCGAAGAGCAGTCTCTGCTGAACACCGTCGGGAAGGGTCATTGCGGCAAGAACACCCTCCCAATCCGGCCCACACTGCGGACGAGGTCCAGCAGGCCTGGGGCTTTGGGCATCGAGAGCCGGACGGGCTCCCGCGTCGATTCGAATCCGTCCGTCATCCAACGCAGCGCGCCAAGCGAGGACGCGAAGCCCGGTGTGGAGACTTGGTCGACGAGGCCGTACACCTCGTCCACAGCGCCGACTCTCGCCGGCAGGTTCGTGAGTTCTTCGATCAGCCGCGTGATACCCGGAAGCTCCGCCGTGCCGCCCGTGACGACGACGCCCGCGGAGATGGCGTCGACCTGGCCAGCGCGCTTCACCTCGAGCAGAGCCATCGCGACGATCTCTTCGACGCGCGCCTGGACGATTTCGGCGATGAGCTGGCGGGAGAACTCCCGCTCGGCCTCCTGCCCGAAGGCTGAGAGATGAACGTCTTCCTTGCCCGCTTCCGCGACTAACGCCGAGGCATATTGCGTCTTGGTCTCCTCCGCGATCTGGAAGGGACAGCGCAGACCGACGACGAGGTCGCGGGTGACGTTGACGCCCCCGATGGGCAGTGACGCCGTGTGGACAATCGAGCCTTCTTGGTAGATCGCGATATCCGTGGAGCCACCACCGATATCCACGTGCACGGCGCCCTCTTGCATCTCCTCCGGATGGAGGACCGAGGCTGAGGTCACGACGGGGGCGGCGAGCAGTGCATCGACCTGAACCCCGGCGTTCTCGACGCACTTGGCGAGATTCTGGATATTGCTGACGGCGCCCGTGACGAGGTGCATCTCCACGTCGAGCCGTTGGCCGTGCATCCCTTCCGGGTCGCTGACCCGGTCTTGACCGTCGACCACAAAATAGCGCGGCAGCGCGTGGAGCATCTCACGGTTGCTCTTGAGGCTGATCGTGCGGGCGGCGTCGATGACGCGCTGGACATCCTCGCTGCCGATCGGCTGCCCGGGATCCGGGATGGCGACGATGCCTCGGTTGTTGAGCGAGGAGAGATGCGCGCCGGAGAGCACCACCGCGGCCGAGAGGATGCGGGTGCCGCTTGAGCGCTCCGCTTTCTCAACGGCCGTCTGAATCGCGGCTGAGGCCTTGGCGATGTTGCTGATCTGCCCCTTCTCGACACCCGTGGATGGCGCTACGCCCACGCCGAGTACGCGCAGCGCGTCTCGGTCGCTCATGTCACCCACGATGGTGGCGATCTTGGCGCTGCCAACGTCGATCACGGCGAATGCCGCTCCTTTGGACATGACTCCGCTCCTCTCGTCGCCGAGCACTCCGGCCCGGTCGCTTTCGCATGCCGCTGTTCCTCCCCGGAGCAGCGGCTCGATTCCTTACGGCTCGAGAATCCGAACCGCACGGCCTAAACCCAGGCCGATCTCCACCGACGGCCGGGTTCCGAAGCGCAGATCGGCGGCGAGCAATGGCTCCCCGCGTCGTTGCGCTTCCAGTTCCAGCTCTTGCCAAACGCTGTACTTGAAGTCGAATCCGTCCGCGCCGCCGAAGGTGACGCGTCCGTGCTGCGTGATCACGGTGAGTCCGGTCCGCAGGGCCCATTCGAAGCCGAGGACGCGCGGTCCGTTGCGAGGTTCTTGCGCCTCGATGAGACGTCGGATGAGATCGATCGCTTCGAGATCGACGTGGGTGCCCGCGCGCATCGCCGGCAGGGACGAGACCTGGCGCACGGTGACGCTGTTGGCGGGCGGCTCAAATCCTTCCAAGACGACGCCTTCGGCGTCGATAGCCCAGACCTGGCCGGCAGCTTCCCAGCCCGCCCAGGGCGTCCGCTCCTGCACCGTGATGCGGACGCCGTTTGGCCAGACTCGGTCGATCGTGACTTCGGCAATGAGGGGTTGGGTGAGGATCCGTTCGCGGGCCTCACCCAGGTTCGAAAGGAGGATGTGTTCACCACGCAAACCGCTGAGCTGAGCGACGGATTCTCGCGACACGTTTTGGGTGCCGTGGATCGAGACGGATCGAATTTCCAGGAGCGGGGAGTTGAGGACCACCATCGCCGCTGCGAAGACGGTGGCCAGGGAGATCGTCAGGATCACCCAGCGCCAACGGGGCAGCGGGATGCTGCGCCGGACGCGTTCGGTGGCCGTGGGCGCGTTGGCGTAATCGCCCCCCGCGCGGGGGCGACGTACCGGACTTTCGGGCGCCGTGGGCGGCTGCTGAGGTCGACGGCGTCTAGACCACATGGTGCGCCTCCCCGTGTCGGGCGAAGGCCAAGTCCACGAGCCGGGCGATCAGCGATGGGAAGTCCATTCCCGCCTCCGCCCAGAGGCGGGGGAACATGCTGACATCGGTGAAGCCGGGAATGGTGTTGATCTCGTTGAGCCAGATCGCATTGCTGTGATCGACGAAGAAGTCGACGCGAGCCATGCCTGCGCAGTCGATGGCTTGGAAGGCGGCGCGGGCTTGGGCACGGATGGTGTCGGCGATCGACGTGGGGAGGTCGGCGGGGGCGATCAGAGTGGTGCCGGTGTCGGCGTATTTCGCCTCGTAATCGTAGAACTCGTGCGTGTAGATGATTTCACCCAGTGGGGAGGCATCCGGATCGTCGTTCCCCAGAACCGCGCATTCGATCTCGCGTCCATCGATCCCTTGCTCGATCAAGATGCGACGATCGTGGTGGAAGGCATCGTCGATGGCGGGGGCGAGGTCTTCCCGGGAGTGAACTTTCGTGATGCCGACGCTGCTGCCCCCGTTGGCGGGCTTGGCGAAGAGGGGATAGCCGAGGTCGGCGATCGCACGCACGGCCGCCTCGGGGTCCGCGTGCCAAGCCTGACGCGTCAGCAGTTGATAGGGGACGACCTGGATTCCGGCGCGGGCGATCATCGTCTTGGTGAGATCCTTGTCCATCCCCACGGCGGAGGCGGCGACACCCGCGCCCACGTAGGGCAGGTCGGCAAGCTCGAAGAGGCCCTGGAGCGATCCGTCTTCGCCGTTTCGGCCATGGACCAGCGGGAAGGCAACCTCGACACTCGTCAGCGCTTCGAGGGCTTGCGGTCGAGCGAGGACTCCGATGCCCTCCGCGCCGACGACTTCCTCCGGCGCGCCGCCGTCGATGAGATCCAGCAGCTCCTGCGTTTCGGCGGGGCGCATCCAGGCGCCTTGGCGGGTGATGCCGAAGGGCACGATCTCGAACCGATCGATGTCGGTGGCGCCAATCACGGCGCGCGCGGATCGGACGGAGACTGCGTGTTCGCTGGAGGCACCACCGAAGATGATCGCGAGTCGAGTTCGGCCGGAGGTCATGCCGCTCCCCCTCCCACGAACGCCACCTCGGGCTGTAATTCGATGCCGAACTCATCGTGCACCCGTGACTGTGCGAGCTGGATGAGGGCGGTGAGATCAGCGCTCGTGGCTGCACCGACGTTGAGGAAGTAGTTGGTATGGACCTCACTCACCTGGGCGTCGCCGATGCGATACCCACGCATGCCGACTTGGTCGATCAACCACCAGACCGGGTGCTCCACCGGGTTCTTGAAGGTGGAACCCGCGTTGCGTCCCCGCGGGGCGGACGCTTTGCGCCTGGCTTCGAGTTCGTCGATGCGTGTGAGCGCGGTGGCTGAGTCGATCGGTTCCAGGTCAAATGTGAGATCAAGGACAACTTGCTCCTGGAGGAGGCCTCGCGTGAAGACGCTAGAACGGTAAGAGAGTCCAAGGTCGGGAGCGTGCACCACCTCTTCGCGTCCATTCGGGTGAAGGAGTGTGACGGAGTGCAGAGCGTCGGCGAGGCAGCCGCCATAGGCGCCCGCGTTGTAGATGACGGCGCCTCCCAGGGTGCCCGGGATGCCCGCCGCCCATTCCAAGCCGGAGAGACCCGCGCGTGCGACGTGGCGTGTGAGAGAGGCGAAGGGCACGCCCGCCTCCGCCTTGAGGTGGAGATCATCGCCGACCGCGATTGGTTCGGCGATCAGGGTGGCCTTGTTCTCAAGCACAACCCCACGGATGCCCTCGTCGCTCACGAGGATGTTGGAGCCCGATCCCAAGACGAAGACCGCAGTGTCCGCTTCGCGCGCGGCGAGCGTTGCGCGTGTCAGTTCGGCGCGGGTCGTGGCGACGACGAAAAGATCGGCGGGCCCGCCGACGCCGAACGTGGTGTGGCGCGCCATCGCTTCATTCTCACGCACGTCGGCGATGGCTTGGAGGTCGTCACGCAGCGTCATGACTCCTCCAGACGCGCGACGATCTCGGGGCCGGTGCGCTCGATGTCGCCGGCGCCCATTGTGAAGACGACATCCCCCTCTTCGGCGACCTCAGCAATCCGCTTCGCCGCCTGATCGAGGGAGCCGAGATAGCTGGCGGCGGGCTTGATGATCCGGGCCGTCAGGTCCACCGCGGCGAGGCCAGCGTCCGGGGTCTCGCGCGCGGCGTAGGTCTCGGCGAGGTAGAGGCGATCGGCGTCCTGGAAACAGGTCTGGAAACCTTCAAGCAGGTAGGCGGAGCGACTGTAGGTGTGGGGTTGGAAGAGGATCACCAGCCGCCGGTTGGGAAAGCGCTCGCGCGCCGCGGCGATGGTCGCGGCGATTTCGGTGGGGTGATGCGCGTAGTCGTCGATGACGGTGACGCCACGCACTTCGCCTTGGATCTGGAAACGGCGGTCGACGCCAGAGAAGCCGCTGAGCGCGGCCTGTACTGCGTCGGTGCTGGCGCCATTTTGCAGAGCGACCGCCGCCGCAGCGAGCGCGTTGCGGACGTTGAACGCGCCGGGCACGGCGAGGGACAGGCGCGTGAGCGTCTTGCCATCGCGCTGCAAATCGAACGTGGTGCCCGTCGACGATGCGACGAGATTCGCGGCGGCCCAGTTCCAGGTTCCGGAATCCATCAGACCAAACGACTGAGTCTGAATATCAGGGCGAGCGGCCGAAAGTGACGCGAGAAGCGGCGTCAGGCACCGCGATTCGCCCCCAAGGATGAGCGTGCCGCCCAACACGAGGGTGGAGGCGTACTGAAGGAACGCGTCCTGCAGAGCCTCTTCAGACTCGTAGTAGTCGAGATGATCGGCTTCGAGATTCGTGATCACCGCGCAGGTTGGACTGTATTCGTGGAAGGCACGCCCATACTCGTCGGCTTCCAGGACGATCAGATTCCCAGTGCCCCGAGCGGCGTGGGAGGTCAGAGCCGCCGCCTCGCCTCCCAGAATGAAGGAGGGGTCCAGGTCCGCCTCGCGCAGCATGAGCGTCAGCATCGTGGAGGTCGTGGTCTTGCCGTGGCTGCCGGCGACGGTGAGGGTCGTCCGCGCCTGTGCGATGCGAGCGACCATCTGCGCTCGGGTGATGATCTCCCGTTTCTGGTTGCGGGCGGCGATGAGCTCCGGGTTGTCGTCTTTGACGGCGATCGTCCGGACAATCAGGTCAGCGTCGCCGATGTTGGCGGCGTCGTGGCCGATGGCGATCGTTGCCCCGATGGTGGCGAGCTCAGCGGTGAGGTGACTCGGGGTCAGATCGGAGCCACTCACGCGAACGCCGTCGCCGAGGAGGATGCGAGCGAGGCCGCTCATATGGATGCCGCCGATACCGACGAAGTGCACATGCCGCGGCTCAGTCACGCCGAACCTCCCACAACACCTCGGCGATGCGCTCGGCTGCATCGATTCGCGCTTTCGCGGCGGATCGGCGTCGCATCTCCGCGAGACGCTCACTGTCTTCCAGGATCGTGCGGGTCGTCCCCAGCAACTCCGCACCAACCTTGGAATCGTCGATGACGACGGCGGCGCCCGCATCTGTCAGGGCTTGCGCGTTGTAGCGTTGGTGACCACCGGCTCCAGGCAACGGAACAAGGACAGAAGCGAGCCCCGCGGCCGGGTACTCGGCAAGGACCGAGGCGCCGGCGCGCGAGATGGCGAGGTCGCAAGCCGCCATCGCGGTGGGTAGTTCGTCCCCCAGGTATTCGACAGGCTGGTATCGGTGTCGAAGATCTTCCGGCAGATCCTCGCGCCGTCGCGCCATGCGGCGAGCGTCCTTGTCGCCGGTGACATGGATCAGTTGGGCGAACGTGACCCACTCCTCGAGGTGGTCGTCGATGGCCGCATTGATCTGGCGCGCCCCTTGGATGGATCCGCTGACCAGGACCGACGGTGTGCCATTCAGTCCAAAGCGTGCCCGAGCCATCGGGCGGTCGATCTGACTGAAGACCGGCCGCAGGGGATACCCCGTCGCTATCGCTTTTTGGGCCGGGAGACGGTGAAGGGATTGTGCATCCGTGACGCAGACCTTGGTCGCGATTTGGGTAAGCAAGCGAATCGCCCAGCCAGGTTCGATGTCGGGTTGGAAGACGACAACGGGGCGTCCAGTGAGCCAGGCGGCGACACCGACGGGGACGCTGGCATAGCCGCCGGTGAGGAGGACGGCGTTGGGGCGGAAGCGCCGGATGATTCGGACGGCGTCCCAGATCCCCACGCTCATCGTTGCTAGTGACCAGATCTGGCTGAGGAGATGGCGGCCTCGCACCCCTCGTGACGCAACGACTTCGAAGGGAATGCCCGCTTCCGGCACGATGCGCGATTCGACGCCGGTTTCCGTGCCGACGTAGAGGAGTGCGAGATCCTCGTGAATGTGGTCGCGGAGGGCGCTGGCCACCGCTAACGCGGGAAAGATGTGCCCGCCCGATCCACCGCCGCCGAGAAGGAGCTTCATGCGGAACCCTCCCGTCCGGGCGCTGGGGTGTGGAGCCGGTTTGGGGGAGCGTCGACGCTGGCTGCATCCCCATCGCGGAAGGGATGCATGACGTAGTCGCGGAGGCGTCTCTCCGGCTCCTGCTCGCGATATTCCTCGCGCTCAACGGAGTAGCGGGACACGCTGACCAGCACGCCCCCCGCCGCCAGCGTCGCGACCAGAGCGGAGCTGCCAAAGGAGACGAGCGGCAAAGGGATGCCGGTGAGCGGGATGGTGCGAGTGACGCCACCGATGTTGAAGAAGGCTTGTGTCGCGAACCAGATGACGACCCCCATCGCGAGTAGCGTGCCGAACTGGTCCGGGGCTTTGGATGCGATCCGGACGCCGCGATAGATCAAGAAGGCGAAGAGGAACAGAATCAGGACCGCGCCGATGAAGCCCACCTCTTCGCCAATGATCGCGAAGACGCCGTCGGTATGGGCGGAGGGGACGTAGAAGAATTTCTGGCGGCTCTCACCGATGCCGACGCCGGTCAGGCCTCCGCTTCCGAGCGCGATAAGCAGTTGCAGAATCTGGAAGCCACCGGCCTCCGGGTTGGACTCCGCCGAGACGAATTGGGTGAAGCGATCCAGGCCGTAGCCGAAGAGCCCGATGATGCCGAAGAGGACCGTTCCGCCGCCCAACACCAGCACCAGGATGTGTTTGAGCGCGGCCCCGGCGATGAAGAACAGGCCGCCCGCGATGAGGGTGATCGTGACGGCGGTGCCGAGGTCTGGTTCGGCCATGATCAAGAAGCCGATGAAGCCCACGATGATCGAAAACGGTATGACGCCGAGCGTGACATGGCGGATGGAGTCGCCACGGCTGGAGAGCCAAGCCGCGATGTAGATGACGATGGCCAGCTTGGCGATCTCGGAGGGCTGGACGGGTGGCGCCGAGCCAAACTGAATCCAGCGTTGTGCGCCGTTCTGAGAGTGGCCGATGCCGGGCGCGATGACGGCGAGCAGGAGCAGGACGGCACCAGCCATGATTAACGGGCTCCAGGCCCGGAGGCGTCGGTAGTCGAGCAAAGCGAAGAAGACGAAGGCGCCGGCGCCGATCCCCGCACCCAGCAGTTGTCGTTTGGCGAAGAAGCGTGGGTCGCCGAAGAGTTGCTCCCCGACGGCGAAGGAGGAGCTGAACACGAAGATCAGGCCCACGAGTGTGAGGGTCATCACCGCGGCGATGAGGGACCAGTCCGGCGCGCCGCCGGTGCGATGGCCGGTCTCCTCGACAAGCTTTCCGACGCGAGGGGCGGTCAGGGCTTCAATCCGCGCCATCGGTGCCCCCCGTCTTGGTGTCCGATCCACTGCGTCCTTGCTGGCGGGCGAGCGCCGCGAAGTGATCGCCGCGTGCTTCGAAGTTGGCGTAGGCATCAAAGGAGGTGCCGGCGGGCGCCAGCAGGACGGCGTCGCCGCGTTCGGCGAGACGCGTCGCGGACGTCACAGCGGCGCTCAGATCGTCGACGATGTGAACAGGCGGCGCGTCGGAGTCCTGAGCCCAGATCGCTTTGATGCCATCGGCGAAGACCGTTTTCGCTTCGCCGAAGCAGACGATGGCTCGGCAGCGCTTCTGTGCTTCCCGGGCGAGCAAATCCAAAGGCAGCGTCTTTTCCCGTCCGCCCAGCAAGAGGACGACCGGCTGATCGAGACTGCGCAGGGACGCGACCGTTCTCTCCGGGGCAGTGGCGATGGAGTCGTCGATGTAGCGGATTCCGTGCACTTCGGCGACGGTCTGCAGCCGGTGGTTCACGCCTTGGAAGGCGCGGATCGTCGCCGCGATACGAGGCGGTGTCAGTCCCCAGGCCCCAGCGATAGCGACGGCCGCGAGGACGTTCAGGAGGTTGTGGTCCCCGGGGATCGAGATTTCGTCGACGGCACAGATGTCGATCGAACCCGTCTCGTCGCGCCAGACAATGCGGTCGCTCTCGATCGTCGCGCCGCCTCCGTCGAATCGGGTGCGCCCGAAGTGGACGACCTTGGCGGGTGTGTCCGCGGCGAGGCTGGCGGCGACATCGTTTTCGGTCGGTAGCACGACGATGTCGGACGGGCTTTGATGGCGGACCAGGTTGCGTTTGAGGTCGACGTAGTCGTCCCAACTGAACTGGTCGAGATGGTTCGGCGTGATGTTGAGAACGGCGGCGAGATGAGGGCTGCGGTCAGTGCGGACGAGTTGGGTGTGGCTGATTTCGAGGACGACGTCCGTGCCGGTGGCGATCTGAGACAGTCCCGAGAGCAACCCATTGCCGATGTTGCCACCGACAAAGACGCGGCGCTCGTTGGCCCGGAACATATCGCCCACGAGAGTGGTGGTCGTCGTCTTGCCGGCGCTGCCGGTGATGCCGATCACGGGGACGGGGCAGCGGCGCAGGAAGTGCCGCATCATTGCCGTGACGGGCAAACCTCGGTCCTGGGCCGCCTGGATGAGTGGAAGCGAGTTCGGGATGCCCTGGCTGACGAAGAGCACATCGACACGCGCGGCCAAGGCGGGGTCGTTCGTGCAAAGGTGGATGGGAATATCGCGTAGCGCTTCCAGACGTTCTCCCAGCGCATCGGCGTCGCGATGGTCGGAGACGATGATCTCCGCCGCGCCCTCCTCGTGAAGGAAGCGGACGGTGTCGAGGCCTTCAATTCCCAGACCGACGACACCCACGCGCAGGCCGCGGAAGCTCAGAGGCTCCTCCGGGGCATGCGATGTCGTGTCTGGTGTTGGCACCGTCGCCATCTTTCCTAGACCTGCAGGGCCAGAGCGACGCCGACGATGGCGCCGGCGATTCCGATCAGCCAAAACCGCGTCACGATTTGCGGCTCCGACCAGCCCAAGAGCTCGAAATGGTTGTGGATGGGCGCCATACGGAGAATGCGCTTGCCGCCGCTGTACTTGAAGTAGCCGATCTGGACGATGTCGCTGAGCGCTTCGATCACGAAGACGATGCCAATGACTGGCAACAACAGCCAGTGCCCCGTCATCAGCGCCACGATGCTGAGGCTGCCGCCCAAGGCGAGCGCTCCCGTGTCGCCCATGAAGACCTGCGCCGGATGCGCGTTGTACCAGAGGAACCCGAGCACGGCGCCTACGGTCGTGAACGAGAAACGGACGAGGAAGTCCTGCTCCTGCCCAATGGCGATGACGCCGAACGCCGCGATGGCGATGGCGACGGTCCCTCCCGCCAAGGAGTCGAGTCCGTCCGTGATCGCGACAGAGGTGGTGGTGGCCATGATGGTGACAATGGCGATGAGAATGTAGGCGGGGCCCAGGTTGAAGCTGCCGGCCCAGGGGACGTTGATGCTTTCAATATCGAGGGCGAAGAAGAGGACGAGGCTTGCGCCCAGGGCGAAGAGGAAGAGCAGCAGAACCTTCAGTCGCCAGGTCAGGCCGGTGTAGCTACGCCCCGCGATGGTGCCCAGATCGTCAATCGCGCCAATGCCCCCGAGGATGACGATGGTGAAGAGGGGCAGCAGGATCGATTCGCGGTTGACGACGTTGGTCGTCAAGGTCAGCGCGATGATGGTGAAGAAGATCAACAGGCCGCCCATAGTGGGGGTCCCCGCCTTGACGTGGTGCGTGTCCGGCCCTTCGTCGCTGATGGCCTTGCCCAGGGCACGCGACTGCAGCCAGCGAATCAGAAACGGGCCAACGGCCAGGGCGATCAGGAAGGCGATTCCGGCGGTGGCGAGCGAGAAGGTGGTCATGCGGATCCCTCCGCCGAGACGAGGGCTTCGACCATCTCTTCGAGATGCATCCCGTAGGACGCTTTGATCAGGACGACATCGCTACTGCCGACCTCTTGACGCAGCATGCGTGTGGCGTCCGCTTGCTCTTCGAACCACTGGATCTGGCTGTGGCCGGCGTCCCAGGCGCCATCGGCGAGGCCCCGCGCCCGCGTCCCGACTGCGATGAGGCGGTCGCATCGATCGACGCTGTAGGCGCCCATTTCACGATGGCTGTCTGCTTCCTCGCTGCCGAGTTCGAGCATGTCGCCCAGGACCGCGATGCGGTTGCCGGGCATTTCGGCGAGGACATCGAGCGCGGCCTTCATCGAAAGCGGCGCGGCATTGTAGGCGTCGTCGAGGAGGAGAGCGCCAGAATACGAGCGCCGTGGGTGGAGGCGGCTGCCTGTTTCGAGGTTGGCCAGCGCATCGACGATGTCCGTGATCGTCATCGCGGCCGTCGATGCGACGGCCGCCGCCGCCAGCGCGGTCATCGCCTGATGTGAGCCGATCAGCGGTGTGCGGACCCGGGCCGTTTCGCCAGCCATGTGGAGCGTGAAACGAATACCATCGAGGCCATCAGTCTCCAGCTCGGAGGCGCGCACGTCAGCATCGCCGCTCAGCCCGAAGAGCAGCACCCGGGCCGATGTTCGATCCGCCATGCGGCGGACCCGCTCGTCGTCGGCGTTGAGAATCGCGATGCCATCCGCCGGTAGGCAGGCGGGAAGGAGACCTTTGATCTCCTCCGTGGCTTCGATCGAGCCGAAACGTTCCAGGTGGGTGGGTCCGACATTGGTGACGATGCCCAGATCTGGCCGCGCGACCTCCGTAAGAAGCTCCATCTCGGCACGGTCGTACGGGCCCAGCTCCATGACCGCCCAGTCGTGTTCGGATCCCAGCGCCAGAATCGCGAGCGGCAGTCCGATGTCGCTGTTGAAGTTACGCGGGCTTTGAAAGACCTCGTGGTTGTGACTGAGAACCTGCGCGACTACTTCACGAGTCGTGGTCTTGCCGATGCTCCCCGTGATGCCGATGAGGCGGGCGCGCTGACGGCTGCGCCAGCACTTGGCGGCGCCCTGCAAAGCGAGGAGCGGATCGTCGACGAGGAAGGCGCACGCGCCCTCCAGACTCGAGGTTGGCCGGATGCGGCTGAGCACACCCGTCGCGCCGTTCGCCATCGCGGCGTCGAGGAACTTGTGGCCATCGGTGTGCTCACCCTTGAGCGCGACGAAGAGGTCCCCGGGCTCCACCTTTCGGGAGTCGATGACCACATCGTGAAAGGGTGTGGTGGACAACGAGCCTGGATCGTTGATAAGCCGATCGCCCAAGAGGTCGGCGAGGTCGCGCGGGTTGATCATGGATCGCTCCCGAACGCGGCCGTCGTCGCCTCATCCTCCGTCAGGTCGAGGGGCTCCGCGATCTCAACGTCGCCCTGGAAGGCGTCCTCGCTGAACTCCTCCAAATCGTCGCCGGGCGTTGAGTCGGCGGGGACGCCGCCGCTTTCAGCCCCATCCTCGCGATCGGCCGCATCGGCGCGCTCTTGCTTGGCGGCTTCGGTGCCGGTCTCCTCAAGCACGGGATCGAAGAGGCTGGGCGTGGCGACGTAGGCAGTGGGTGGCGCTCCCACAATGGGGAGGATGTCCTCCATGATCGCGCCGAAGATGGGCGCGGCCACGACACCGCCGAAGCGCTCGTACTCCGTCTCGCCTTGCGGACGATCGATCTTGACCAGGGCGACCACCTTGGGGTCGTCGGCGGGGGCGAAGCCAGCGAACGAGGCGATGAATTCGCCCTCCAGATAGGCGCCCCCCTCCGCGACATCGGAGGTGCCGGACTTGCCGGCGATCGGCCAGCCGGGCACCTGAGCGGGATGGCCGTCGACGCCATCCACGACGGCCTGCATCATCCGTTGCAGGCTGAGTGCGGTCTCTTCTTGCAGCACGCGCCGTTCCACGACGGCGGGCACGGCGCGGACGCCTTCGTCGGTGATGACGGCGCGGATGAGCCGCGGCCGCACCAGTTCGCCGCCGTTGGCGATCGCGGAGTAGGCCCGGACGATCTGCAGGGGGGTGACGGAGATCCCCTGCCCGAAGGAGTTGGTGGCCAGGTCGACAGGGGACCAGAAAAGATTCCCGGGCTCCTTGACGATGCCAGGCGCTTCGCCCGCAAATCCGGCGTTCGTGACCTCCCCGAAGCCGAATTGGTTCACGTACCAATAGAACAGGTCCGTGCCGGTGGTCTGCGCGACCCAGGCCGTTCCTGTGTTCAACGATCGCTGCAAGACCTGGGTCATCGTCTGCAATCCGTGGAACGAGAGGTCGAAGTTCCGGATCGTGCGGGCGCCCACGACGATGGCCCCGGTGTCGACGAAGGTGGTGTTGGGGTTGACGATGCCGGAGTCCAGAGCGGCCGCCATCGTAAAGACTTTGAAGACCGATCCCGGTTCATAGAGATCGGTGACGGCACGATTGCGGAAGACGGCGAAGTCCAGGTCGTCGGCGTTGAGATCGAGATGCGTGACATCGAAGGTGGGCGCGGAAGCCATCGCCAGAATGTCCCCCGTGTTGGGCTCCATGATCATGATCGTGCCGCCGCTAGCGCCGGTGTCCTCCAAGGCCCGAGCGAGGTGGTCTTCGGCGATGCGTTGTAGCGTGCGGTCGATCGTCAGGACGATGTCGGCGCCGGGTTGAATCGGATCGATGGCTTGGGCGCCGAAGGGAATGGGATTGCCGATGCTATCCCGTTCAAAAATGATGCGGCCAGGCTGACCACGGAGAACGGCGTCGAAGTCGAATTCCAGTCCGGCGAGTCCGGTATTGTCGCGGCCAACGAAGCCCAAGACTTGGCTGGCGAGCGCCCCTTCCGCGTAGCGACGGGAATTGGACGGGGTGACTTTGACCCCGGGCAGCCCGTCATCGATGACGCGTTCGCCCAGCGAGAACGGCACGTTGAGTGCGAGCAGGACGTCCCGGCCGGAACCTGACTGCACGATGCCACGCACCTGATCCTCCGTTACCCCGAGGAGCCGGGAGAGACTCTCTACGGCGAAACGTTCATTCCCGGCATCTAGTTCCCAGGCCGTGGCGTCGACGTGGATCTCCCACGTATCGATGCCGGTGACGAGGGGAAAGCCGTTGCGGTCCAGAATCGTGCCGCGTGGCGCATCGACGGACTGCGTCCAGAAGTGCGTGTCGCGGGCCTGCGCTTCGAAATCCTGGTGGTCGAGAATCTGCACCTGGATGAGGCGCAGGATGAGGAGCGCCGCGCCGCCGGCGAAGATCAGCATCAGGACGCGCGTGCGCCATGGGCTCACGTGTGAGCGAACCATGGTTCCTCATTCCATCCAATCGCGCTCCCCACGACCGACGCGGGTTCCCCCACAGGAGCACAACTGATACCCACCCACGTCATTCGGGAGGATGACGTGGGCTGCCCACGCTTCAGCGCAGGACGAAGACGTCAAACAGCGTCTGCCACCAAGGCAGCGTTTCGACCAGATCCAGATCCCGTTGCGGTAAGAACCGCGCGGGAAGGAGCCGCGGAGGGGGTGTCTCGTCCACGGCGATTACGACTGTGGGTCGTGCCGGGACGAGATTGAGGCGCGTCAGCGCGACCTCTGCCACCCGGTTCAGGGCGGATGACTCTCCCACTTGGGAAGCCAGCAGCCGGACTTCGGCTTGCAGCCGGGCACGGTCGCGTTCGAGTTCACGTTGGGCGGCTGCCGCCGAGGTCGCATCACTGGTCTGGAGGACGGGTAGGAGTGCCGCGAAGGCGATGCCAATGACACCAATCCAGACGGCGATCGGGAGCCGCCCCCGCTGAACGGGTCGAACGCGGCGAAGGGCGCGGCTACCTAAGGATCCGCGGCGGATGCCGAGCCCCGGCCCCGCCTTGGTTCCTGGCAGGGGTAGGGCACTTGACCGGCGCATGGCTAGAGAACCTCGGCGGCCCGGAGCCGTGCGCTGCGACTTCGCGGGTTGCGCTGGACCTCGTCCGCTGAGGGCCGGACGACCTTCTTGGTAAGAGTCCGGTACGTGGCCTCTTCGCCACGGGAATGATCCCGCAGGAAGTTCTTCACGATACGGTCTTCGTTGGAATGGAAGGACAGGATCACAAGGCGTGATCCAAAGCCGAGCAGGCCGTGGGCCAGGGCGAGGAAGTCGCTCAGTCGCCGAAGCTCCTGATTAACTGCCAAGCGAAGGGCCAAGAAGGTTTTGGTGGCGGGGTGAACTCTACTAAATGGAATGGATCGGCTCTTCCCCACGGCCTGCTCAACGGCTTTGGCTAGGTCATGTGTGGACGTCAACGGTCGACGCTCCACGATGGCGCGCGCGATGCGGCGCGATCGCCGCTCATCTCCGTACTCGTAGAGGACGCGTGCCAGTTCCTCTTGCGAGTATTCGTTCACAATGTCCGCCGCGGTCAGTTCCGCGTCCGGACCGAAACGCATGTCGAGGGGACCCTCCTGTTGGAAGGAGAATCCGCGTGCGGGTGTGTCCAGTTGAATGCTGGAGATCCCGAGATCGCAGAGGAGGCCGTCGGCGGGGACCATCTCCGTGGTCTCCGCGGCGATCTCCGCGACGTGGTCGAAGTAGCTTTGGTGAAGGGCGAAACGCCCTTGGTAGGGGGCCAGCCGCCCCTCGGCTATGGTCAGCGCTTGTGGGTCGGCGTCAATGCCTAGCACGCGGCCGTCCGGCCCTGAGGCTTCCAGGATGGCGGCGCTGTGGCCGCCGCCGCCGACGGTGCAGTCGATGTAGCGGCCACCGGGCTGCACGTTGAGATAGTCCAGGACCTCGGGGACCATCACGGACGTGTGGGGCGCGGATGAGGGCTGCGTCGTCATGACGTCGCTTGCTCCTGCGCTTCCAGATTCGCGGCGTAGTCGCGATCGACCGCCACCGCTTCCTCGTTCCAGCGCTCCTGGCTCCAGAGTTCCAGGCATTCGCCGCGGCCGGCCAAGACCGATCCTTCGTCCACCTGCACCAGTTCCCGCATGGTCAGCGGAATCAAGATGCGTCCCTGTTTGTCCAGTTCCACGTCCCAGGACCGTGCGTACAAAGCTCGGCGGAGGCGGCGGCCACGCTGGAGGTTGGCTCCCTCCGCCGTCAGGGCCTCCGCGATTTGATCGAATGCTGCTGCGGGATACAGCTCCAGACAGCCGTCCGCGCTGGGCGTCAAGACGCCACCGTCGGTGAAGGCGTCGCGATACCGCGCTGGAACCGCGATGCGTCCTCGCTGATCGAGGGAATGTTCGAAGGTGCCGCGGAAAGCCGGCAATGTTCCCCAACATCCGTTTCTTGGTCGCCCCTCTGAGTTCCCGCTCCTCGTGGAACGGTGTGCCCCATGCAGTCGCGAGGTTTTGGTTTGACGAGGAAGCCGACCAAGCTCCCCATCTCTCCCCACAACGACCCATACCGTGGCACTCTTCCCCATCGCTGTCAACAGGTTGGTCAAGACTTTCTTGGAAAAACGTTGGAATATGGGATCAGGCTGCGGCGAACGAAGGTGTCCGGCGGCTGACGAGGGGACATTCCAGATGGCACGCGTACTGAAAGTGGGCATTCTGACCCTGAGCGACAAGGGCAGTCGGGGTGCGCGAGAGGACACGGCGGGACCGGCAATTGCGGACGTCCTCGAGTCCTTGAGTCCTGAGATCGTCGAAAAAGCGATCATCTCTGACGACCCGGATGGCATCGTCCGAACACTGCGGCAGTGGCTGGTTGCCTCCGGGCTCAATCTCATCGTGACGACGGGCGGGACGGGCTTGGGACCGCGGGACAACACGCCGGAGGCGACACGGCAGGTGATCGAGCGGGAGGTGCCGGGAATGGCGGAGTTGATGCGGCAGGCCGGGCTGCAGCACACGCCGATGGCGGCGTTGAGTCGAGGAATCGTGGGCGTGGTGGGATCCACCTTGATCGTGAATCTGCCAGGATCGGAGCGAGGTGTGCGGCAGAATCTCGAGGCGCTGATGCCGGTCTTGGGACACGCGCTGGATCTGATCGCCGGTGACACGGAACACTGAAGCGTACGCAGCCTGCATCGGTTCGCGAACCAGGGCTGGATGG
>PVBE012615632.1_pt1 | contig 20687 bp, 18 predicted proteins | sample 1631181 | NCBI WGS metagenome assembly PVBE01 (sample SAMN08397723, study PRJNA350692) | Marine metagenome, whole genome shotgun sequencing project. | isolation source: water | place: Pacific Ocean | collected 2012-04 | reverse complement strand
GCCCAGTTCCGCACCCGGTACTTCGTCTTGTACTTCAGTGTCACCTTGCTCTTTGTGCGTGCGGCCATCTTGGTCGTCTCCGGAGGCTGATCCTCGAGGAGCACCGTGGGCCGAGCAGGTCCAGAAGGTCAAGACGCCGAGCCATGCACCAACGCCACGCTGGGGGACCATCATCCCCCCGGAGAACCCTGACCCGACCGGCGTGAGGCAGGCAGAAGCCACAGGAGCGTGACCGCCAGCGCCATCGAGGAGATCGCGGCCAGGACCTGGAACGCCGCCCCCGTCCCCGGTCCGTCGAGCATCACGGCCGCGACCCCCAGTGCGAGGAAGCTGCCGATGCCGTGACCGGCAGCCACGAAGACCCCCTGCGCGGTGTTGCGCAGCTCCTCCGGCGCGTGCCGGGCGACCAGGGCGACACCCCCCACCCACCACAGCCCGAAGCCGAGGCCATGCAGCACCTGGGTCGCGATCAGCAGCCCCGGCGACACGAGCGACGCGGTCAGCACCCAGCGCGGGATCTGGGAGACGACCGCGATCAGCACCAGCGTCATCGGTCCGAAGCGGTCGAGCAGGTGCCGCCCCAGCGTCAGGATGCCGACCTCGAGGGCCACCCCCAGCGCGATGGATAGGCCCGGGACCCAGCCCGGCAGCCCGAGGATGTCGGTGGTGTGGTGGGCGTAGAACTGGTCGTAGAAGCCGATCGTGCCCCGGTGCAGGCAGGCCACGACGCAGAGCGCGGCCAACACGGGGATGCCGAGCACGGTGCGGATCGCCGCGAACCCTCCGGTGGAGCTCCGCTGCCGCTCCGCCTCGGGCGTCTCGGGAAGCGTGAAGGTCAGCGCCGCCAGCGCGCCCAACGTCGCTACGCCGATCCACAGCGGCGCGGTCGGCCAGTCGTCCAGCAGGGCGCCGACCAGCAACGCCGCGAGGATGAAGCCGATCGACCCGTACGCCCGCACCGCGCTGTAGCGGCCCAGCCCCACCCGCCGGACCGTGGCCATGTCCGCCACCGGCGCCAGGGGAGCCCGCGTCATCGCGAGCGCGGCGGCGCCGAGGGCGAGGCCGATCAGCGCACCGGAGGCGGCGGCCACGAGCAGGCCGATCGACGCGCCCAGGCTCAGCACCGCGGCCCCCCGGAGCACGCCGATCTCGCGGCCCGTCCGGTCGGCGATCCAGGCGCCCGCGGGCCCCGCGAGGAGCACGCCGACCGGGAACGTGGTGAGGATGAGGGCCTTGCCCGTGCCCGAGGCGCCCGCGTCTTCGAGGATGACGGCGAGCCACGGGTTTAAGCTGCCGATGGCACCCAGCAGGAGCAGGTAGTAGAGGCCCAGGCGTCCGCGGACGGTCATGCGCGGCGGAGTGTACGCATCCCGGGAACCTCCCGGTCCCGGCGGTGTCCGAGTTGTTCACGGAGACCACGATGCGTACGACCCCCCTGCTCTTGACCGCCCTCCTGACCCTCGCCGCGGCCCCCGTCGCCCACGCCGCGTGCGCCGACGAGGTGCGCGCCGCGACCGACGAGGTCGCCACCGGCTCGGGCCTCAGTTCCACCGCCGTGCGGGACCTCGAAGCGAGCTGCGGCTCGGACGGGCCGGCGCGGGTCGTCGAAGCGCTGATCGACCGCGGCTACTGCGCCGACGCGGCCCAGTTGGGTCGGTCGATGAGCGGCCGCACCGGCATCGACGCCGCCGTCAGCCGCGCGGACGAGTGCCTCGCGGAGCAGGTCCTGACCAGCCTCGATGAGCTCGACCTCGCCGCCGGCGAGGTCTTCGCCGAGGAGGAGGCCGAGCCCCTCGCGGACGCCTTCGATGGCGAGTTCGCGGGCGCCGACTACGACAACGACGCCAGCGCCCTGGGGGGCGTCGGCAGCCGCGGCTCCGGCTACGGCGGCGGAGGCTCCGCGTACGGCAAGGCCGATGCCCCCCGGAGCCAGCCGAGCGCCCGCGCCCCCGCCCGCACGGAGCGCCGCCGCTACAAGGGGGCCGAGAAGGCCGCCACCGGCGTGGGCCGCTACGAGCCGTCCCCCGACGACGGCGCCCTCGCCGCCGCCACCGGCAGCGGTCCCCGCATCGCCGCCGGCAGCGACGTCGCCTGGTCCAGCCTCAGCTTCCGCGTCTGGTTCGACTTCGACAGCGCCGCCCTCCGCCCCGAGGCGATGGCGACGATCGACGCGCTCGCCCAGCACCTGGAGTCGATGGGCGCCGGCACGGTCCTGGAGATCGTCGGCCACACCGATTCGCGCGGATCCGCCTGGTACAACGACGACCTCTCCGTCCGTCGGGCCCGGGCCGTCCAGTGGGCGCTCCGCGGCACCGTCAGCGACGGCGGCCTGTCCGTCCGCGGCATGGGCGAGTACGCCCCCGCCTACTCCAACAGCAGCGAGTGGGGCCGCGCCCGCAACCGCCGCGTCGAGTTCCGCTTCTACCGCCCCGTCGCCGCCCGCCAGGTCACGCGCTGACTTGCGCTTCGTCGAACGCGACCCACGTTTGACGGCGTGAACGAACGACGACAGGACTGGGGCCCCTTGCAGCCCCTCGACGACCGCGCCTACGCGCAGCCCCAACAAACCGTGCGCCCGCGCCCCAAGCGCGGAAGCGTGGGCCGCTACGGAGCCATCAGCGCCCTCGCCATCGCCCTGCTGAGCAAGGCCAAGTTCCTGCTCGCGGGCCTCAAGTTCCTCAAGTTCGGCTCGCTGATCTCGATGTTCGTGACGGTCGGCGTGTACGCGCTGTTCTTCGGCTGGCCCTTCGCGGTCGCCATCGTCGGGCTGATCTTCTTCCACGAGATGGGCCACGCCATCGCCTTGAAGCGCCAGGGGATCCCCGCCGGCGCGCCGGTGTTCATCCCCTTCATGGGGGCCTTCATCGCGATGAAGGGGCGGCCCCGCGACGCCTGGGCCGAGGCGTACGTCGGCATCGGCGGCCCCTTGCTGGGCAGCGCCGTCGCCGCCGTCGCGCTGATCGGCGCCTACGCCATCGACTCGCAGCTTCTGTTCGCGGTCGCCTCCGTCGGCTTCCTGCTGAACCTGTTCAACATGTTGCCGCTCAGTCCGCTGGACGGCGGGCGGATCGCGGGCGCGGTCAGCCGCTGGTTCTGGGCGGTGGGGCTCGCGATGGCGGTGGCGATGTTCTTCCTCACCTTCCACCCGATCCTGCTGCTCGTGATCCTGTTCGGGGTGCTGACGATCTGGAGCAACCACAAGCGGCCGGTCCCCGGCTACTACGACATCGGCCTGGGGCGCCGCATCGGCATCGGCGTCGCCTACTTCGCCCTGCTCGGCGCCATGGTCGTGGGGATGAGCGCCGCGGACGCGCACTTGACCCACATCACGACCGCGCAGACGGCCGCCCTCGCCGGCGTGCACGTGCTCAGCGGCCTGCTCCTGAATCGCCGCTAGAGTCCGGGCGTGCCCCGGAGACCCCCCGCCCGCGTCACCGCCCGGTGGATGCGCAACAGCGCGACCTACTACCTGCAGCGCTACCCCGCCACGACGTCGCGGTTCCGGCGGGTGATGCTCCGCAAGATCGACCGCTCGCTTGCCTTCCACGGGGGCGAGCGCGACGAAGCCGAGGAGCTGTTGGACACCCTCGTCCAGCAGCTGACCGAGGCTGGCTGGCTGGACGACGCCCGCTTCGTCCAGGCCCGGGTCGAGGAACTGCACCGCAAGGGCACGTCCCGGCGGGGCATCCAGGCCATGCTGATGCAGCAAGGCGGTCCGTCCGATCTGGTGCGCGCGGCCCTGGACTCCCTGGAGGGCGACCCCGAGCTCGCCGCCGCTGTGAAGGTGGCGCGCCGCAAGCGGCTGGGTCCGTACCAGCCGACCCAGGAGCGGAGGCAGGAGCGCAAGCAGAAGGACCTGGCCGCCATGGCCCGCGCCGGCTTCAGCTACGGCATCGCCCGCCGGGTGCTGGACGCGGACGAAGAAGAGCTGATCGAACTGGAGGGTGCGGCCCTCGCGGGCGGGTGAAACATACGGGCACGCCGGTTCCCGTTCGTGATCTGCACGGCCCGGCGTAGACTGCTCCTCGGGCGAGTTGCGCCCGGAACCGAGGACCGCATGAACACGACTCAGATCTCCACCCTCATCGCCGCAACCTGCTTCGCCCTCGCGGGCTGCGCCCCCGACGGGACGATGGAGACTCTGACGCCCGAAGTGGTCCCCGACCCGTTCAGCCTGGACGGTGACACCGAGCGGCCGAACGACGGTGAGCTCGCGGACCTGAGCGGCCTCGCCACCGACATCGCCAGCCCCGAGCACCACGTGCCCGGCGACCAGCCGACCGCGGACCAGATGGAGCCCGGTCCGGCCCCCGGCAGCACCGGCGGTCCCGACGCTCCGGTGGATCCCGACATGCCCAACTGGAGCCTCTCGGTCCTCGTGCAGGACCCCGCCGGCGACCACATCCTCCTGCTGGACGATGAGGGCCTGACGCTGGGCACCATCGACACCGGCACGACCTACGCCGGCGACTTTGCGTGGCACGAGGGCGAGGCCTTCTGGGTCGTCAACGACGGCGTGACGATTCACCGCATCGAAGGCATCGGGAACATGGGCGCGTTCACCACGACCAACCTGTCCTGGGGCTGGCGCATGAACATCACCGAGCCCGGCGGCGACATCATCATCGCCGACGAGTACGAGATGCAGCGCTTCGACTCGCAGGGCAACCACATGCTGACGTCGCCCTACGACAGCGGCGACTGCTACATGGACATCGCCGCGCTCGGCAGCAACGACATCCTGAGCCTGAACGTCTACGGCAACTCCCTTGACTCCTGGGACTTCAGCGCCAACGCCGTCACCCCGCAGATCCTCGGCGTGCCCGGCTCGATCAACTACATCGGCGTCGACGACAGCGGCACCGCCTGGATGGGCGGCTCCTACGGCGGCGACCTGTACCGCCAGGACGGCGACGGGACGGAGTCCGTGGGCAGCCTCGGGGTCATGCTCGACGACTCGGGTGTCTACGGCGTGAACGCCCTCGAGCCCGCCTCCGCCGACTCGGTCTACGTGCTCTTCACCGGCTCCCAGGACGCCATCGCCGAGGTGGACGCCTCGGGCGTCGCCAGCCTCCTGGCCGAGGCCAACGGGCAGGTCTGGAAGGACCTCGCTTCCCGCTAGCGGCGACTGCGTTAAGCTGCGCGCCCTTCACGGAGGCTTGCACTTGACCACTTCGAGAGAGAGCGTCGGACGCAACGACCCCTGCCCCTGCGGCAGCGGGAAGAAGTACAAGCAGTGTCACCTGGACCAGCCCTTCGAAGAGGAGGTCGAGCAGGCCAAGGCGGACATGCGGCTCCCCATGATCCTGACCGCCATCGCGCTGGTCCTGTCCATCGCGGTGGGGGTGAGCAAGGACCCTGGCTCCGGCGCCATCGTGATGGTCGCCTGCCTCCTCGGCATCGGCGGCTTCATGGTGCTGCGCAAGCCGCCCGGCCCCAACGAGCACGGCGGCGATCCCGGCGGGATCAACTTCGGCCGCTAAGGCGCTGACGGGGGCAGCTTCAGCGTCCCCAGATCGATGACCGCGGGCGAGCCCGGACCGATCTCGAACGGAACCACCAGCGCTTCCCAGGGATGGTTCGTGTGCAGGCGCCCCAAGGCTCCCCCGACGAAGCCGCCGTGGTTCGAGCTCGGTGGCATCCGCACCTCGTACCGGCCGTAGGGAAGCCCATCCCGCTTCAGCGGATGCAGCTGGCTGAAGGGATGCGCGAGCGGTTCGATGACGCGCTCGCCCCCATCCGTGATCTGGACCAGGGTCCACCCCAGATCCGGGCACGTCGGCTGAGGTCCCGGCGCCGCGCAGCCGAACCGCAGGTCTGCGCTGGGCTCCAGCTTCACGGTCACGGTCGTGTCCCCCCCGACTTCGATCTCCTGCGCCCACCGCGCCGCCCCCGGCATCGCCACCGCCAGGGTGTACGCCCCGGGCATCACGTTCGGCAGTTCGATGAGGTCCGCCGCGGGCACCGGGCGAACGAACTCCGTGGCCTCGGAAGTGCGCTGCAGGCTGAGATCGATCGACCCGCTCGGGGGGACGTTGGCGGGCGGCTCGATCTGCACGGTGACGGCGGCGACGGTGACCTCGAACGAAGTCTCCTGCGCCGACGCGAGCTCGCTGAGACCGCGCTCCAGCACGAAAAAGGGACTGGAGGGCAGACCGGTGGAGTGGCCTTTGACTTGCACCACCGCCCCGTCGCTCCCGTGATCCAGGAACCGCCCCGGCAGGATGAAGACCCCGTTCGCGTCGGTCTCAGCGCCGGTCGTTCCGATGCCCCCTCCAGGGAGCAGGAGGTGAAGTCCGAGGACCAGGTTCGGCCACGGCTCCCCGTTGCGAAGCAGGAGCGTCCGGACCTCCCGGGGGGCGGTAGCGGCTCGCCCTCGATGCCCAGAGACTCGAGCATGCGCTGCAAGGCCTCGGCCTGGGCGCCTGCGTCGGGGCGGGCGGCGATGAGCGCGGGTAGGCTCTCAGGCCGCTCCAGGGCGATCAGCATGGCCAAGGCGATTGGCTGGTGTTCGGGCACCTCCAGCAGCTCGATCAAGGCGTCGAGGGCCTGCTCCTGGGTCTCCGGCGAGGGGCGCTCCATCGTCTGGGAGTACTCCCGGACAACGGTTGGCCCGGGCTCCACCATGATCCCCAGCAGGCCGGCTCCCACCCTCGGGAACCGCTTGCCCATCGGCACGAGATCGAGCAGCGCCCGAGCTCCATGACCGACGATCTGCTCGCCCGCCCGCTCGCCCTCCCGGCGGGACCCGCCCTGCCGAACCGCTTCGCCAAGTCGGCGATGAGCGAGCGCATGGGGGACCGCGACTTCGGCCCCACCGACGCGCTGGTCACCTTGTACCGCCGCTGGGCCGCCGGGGGTGCGGGGCTGCTGATCACCGGCAACGTCATGATCGACCGCGCGCACCGGGCCGAGACCGGCAACGTCGTGCTCGAGGGCGGCCGCCACGCCGACGCCTTCGCCGCCTGGGCGCGCAGCACCGAGGGGACTCCGGCCCGCTTGTGGATGCAGATCAACCACCCCGGCCGGCAGACCCCCCGCTTCCTCGACCCCGCCTCGGTGGCGCCCTCGGCGGTTCCGTTGGCGATCGGGGGAGGCACGTCCGCGACCCCGCGGGCGCTGACCCACGACGAAATCCTCGACGTCATCGCCCGCTTCGCCACCACCGCGTCGCTGGCCCAGGAGGCCGGATTCGACGGGGTGCAGATCCACGGCGCCCACGGCTACCTCGTGAGCCAGTTCCTGTCGCCGCGCAGCAACCTCCGTGACGATGACTGGGGTGGGGACGACGAACGCCGCCGCCGCTTCCTCCTGGAGGTGGTGCGGGCGATGCGCGCGGCCGTCGGCCCGGGCTACCCGATCGGGGTGAAGCTCAACTCCGCCGACTTCCAGCGCGGAGGCTTCACCGAGGAGGCCTCCATGGCCGTCATCGAGGCGCTGGAGGGGGAGGGGATCGACCTCATCGAGGTCTCCGGCGGCACCTACGAGAAGGCGGTGATGTTCGAAGAGACGATGCCCCAGGGGGCCAGCAGCGAGGCCCGCGAGGCGTACTTCTCGGACTACGCCGCCAAGCTGCGGGAGCGGGTGATCGTGCCCGTGATGGTCACCGGCGGCTTCCGCACCCGGGCCGGCATGGAAGCCGCGCTCGCCGACGGCGCCACGGACCTGGTGGGGCTGGCGCGTCCGCTGGCGTTCGAGCCGGACCTGCCCCAGCGCCTGCTGGACGGCGCCACCGACGCGGCCACGCCGGTGAAGCTCGCTACGGGCTTCAAGACGCTGGACGGCATGGTCCAGGGGGGCTGGTACGGCGCGCAACTGAAGCGCCTGGGGCGCGGCGACGAGTCGAGCCCGAAGCTGTCCCGCCTGCGGGCGGTGTGGGAGTGCCTGACGACCGGGCCGCGGAAGCCTCGCGGGCCGCTGGGTCGGCTGTGCCTCAGCCGTCGCTCATCGTCGCCTGGATGAGCAGGGTGCCGGAGCCGCTGACGGCGGTGCCGTCCATCTTCGCGGTGATCTTGATGGTGCCGTTGAGGTTCACGAGGATGCACTGCCCGCTGTTGAGGCTGAACTCCACGGTGCCCTTGATGTCCGCCTCGACCTGACCGCCTTCGGCCGGGTTGACCGCGACCATCGCGACCTCCAGCACAGCGACGTCGATCCCGTCTCGGCTGACGACCTTGACCAGCTTGGTGGTCCCCGTCGCCTTGCCCTTGTTCCCCAGGAAGTGGTCGGTCGTGTACTCGATGGTCTTGCCCACCTCGAGCTGACCGTCGATGCCGAAGTCCCGCGTGCGCGGCCGCACGGGCGTGATCTCTTCGACCATCTCCTCGGGGATCTCGCCCTCGGGGTCGGTGGACGCCTCGGAGACCTTGCCGTTGGCGTCGCGGATCACGGTGATGTTGCTTCCGCCGTTGCCCCGCCACGCGACCGAGGGAACCGTCTTCCCGGGCATCACGGCGCGCCGGACCGCGTCCTCGATCATGAACGTCTCGCTCGTGATCGCGGCCCCCTCGACGGCTTTGACCGTCACCTGCATCTGGAAGACGTCCTCGTTGAACAGCGGGAAGGTGTCGGTGGCCCCTTCTTCCGTCACGCTCATGGTCGCGTCGACGCGGTTGGTGACGCTGATGGAGTAGCTGTCGCCGACCCCGGGGGAGGGCTTGATCAGCACCGTCTTGGCCGCGGCCGAGGTCGGCAGCAGCAGGGCCAGCAACAGCAACAATCGGGTCATGATCGGGGGCTCCTTAGGTCGCGAAGTCTCGTCTATGGTGGCCGCCATGTCGAGGCCTCCACTGTTTGGACCGATCGGGTGTGCCTTTGGGGCCGCCTTCCTGCTCATGGGCTGCCCGGAGCCCGAGCCGGATCCCATCCACGTCGTCGTCGAGGAGCAGTGCGAGGGGACCAACCCGCGCAACTGCATCCTCCCGTGGCCGTCGGACCGCTGGCTGGAGGAGGACTCCTCCACGACCACCGGCTTCCGCTTGATGTACGACGCCGCGGCGGTGCCCACGAACAAGGACGGCGACCCCTTCGCCGTGGAGCCCTACAGCGTGCGCGACGGCTTCTCGCCGGCGAGCACGATCATCACCGTCTTCGGCGGGGACGTCGACACCACCCCCCCCGGCTTCCCCGTCGAGGGGTCCTGGGACCTGTCGCTGGCGCCGGACAGCCCGACCGTCATCGTCGACCTCGAGACCGGGGAGCGGATCGCCCACTTCGCCGAGATCGACCTGCGCGCGCACGAGGAGGAGACCGAGGGCACGCTCCTGCCGGACGACGCGCTGCTGTACCTGCGCCCGGCGGCCCGCCTCGAGGACGACCGCGCCTACGGCGTGGCGTTGCGCAACCTGAGGCTGGTGGACGGCACCACCCCGGAGGCGTACCCCGCGTTTGCGGCGCTGCGCGACGGCGTGATCACGGACTCGGCCTCCATCGAGGCGCGTCGCGAGGCCCACGAAGCCATGTTCACGGTCTTCGAGGAGGCGGGCATCGATCGGGCGGGCCTGCAGCAGGCGTGGCGGTTCCACACGAGCTCGGCCCACAACGTGAAGCGGGATCTAATCGCCATGCGGGACGACGCGCTGGAGCGCATCCCCGTCGGCGGCGGCACCTGCACGATCGAGAGCATCGAAGAGGACACCGAGGACACCAACGACCGGCGCTTCCGGCGGGTCGACGGCACCTTCACCGTGCCGCTGTACATGGACAGCGAGTACACCGACTCCCGGGTCGTGCGCGGCGCCGACGGGCTGCCCGAGTTCCAGGGCTGGTTCGAAGCGCCGTTCACGCTGATGATCCCGGACTCACTGGCCGAGGACCCGCAGCCGGGGAGCCTGCTGAACTTCGGCCACGGGCTGATGGGGAGCGGCAGCGGCGAAGGCGGCGGCGGCTTCCTCCAGGGGTTCGGCAACGACTACGAGATGGTGACGGTGGCGACGGACTGGCAGGGGATGTCGGACTACGACATCACCACCGTCGCGGTCGCGCTGTCGGAGGTGGGCACGTTCCCGAGCACCGGCGAGCGGCTGATGCAGGGGATGATCAACTTCGTCGTCATGGCCCGCGTCTTCCAGGGCGGGTGCCGCACGATGGAGGCGTTCCAGGTCGACGGCGTGCCCGTCATCGACGACGGCGAGGCGTACTTCCTCGGCATCAGCCAGGGCGGCATCTTCGGCGGCACGGTGATGGCGCTGACGCCCGACATCAGCAAGGGCGCGCTGCTCGTCGGCGGCATGAACTACCCGCTGCTGATCAGCCGCTCGTACGACTTCGAGGAGTACGAGGCGGTCTACAAGGTCTGGTACCCGGATCGGATCGACCGCGAGATCCTGATGGCGATGATGATCTCGATGTGGGACTACGCCGAGCCGAACCCGTGGCTCCCGGACCTGCTGGGCGAGCCGCCGCCGGGGGGCGAGCCACGCCAGATCCTCTACCAAATCGCCCGCGACGACTCGCAGGTGCCCAACGTCGCCTCCGATCAGGCCGTGCGCACCATAGGCATCCCGATGCTGTCGCCGATCACGGTCGACGTCTGGGGCATCCCCGTCGAGGCCGGTCCGATCCCGTCTGCGTACGTCTACTACGACATGCAGCGCGACCCGCTGCCGGGCGGCAACGTGGCGCCGGAGGTCGACAACGACGGGCACGGCGACCAGCGCTACATCCCCGCCGCGCGCGAGCAGATGAACGCCTTCTTCAAGCCGGACGGCATGGTGGAGGACTTCTGCGGCGGTCCCTGCCTGTCGGAGTAACCTTCGATCATGCGGATCCGCTGGCTGCTTCCCCTCGCCCTCCTCCTCACGGCGTGCCCCCCCGAGCGCGACTGCGACGCCGACCGCGACGGCTTCGACTCCGACGCGGAGCGCTGCGGTGGTGACGACTGCAACGACGCCACCTACCTGGTGAACCCGGACGCGCCGGAGATCTGCGACGGCCTCGACAACAACTGCGATGGGCAGGCCGATCTCCCCGAGCCGGCCAACCCGCCGACCTGGTACGCCGACGGCGACGGCGACGGCTACGGCGACCCCGACGTGACCGAGGCGGACTGCACCGCCCCCGACGGCTACGTCAACAACGGCCTGGACTGCGACGACGGCCGCACCCTCGTCCGCCCCGGCGCGATCGAGACGTGCGACGGCCAGGACAACGACTGCGACGGCGAGGTCGACGAGGACGACGCCCAGTTCGCCCCCGACTGGTGGCGCGACGGGGACGGCGACGGCTTCGGCAACCCCACCTCCGCCGTCATCACCGCCTGCAACGCGCCCGACGGCTACGCCAACGACAACACCGACTGCGACGACAGCGAGGCCGACGTCCACCCCGGCGCCGACGACCCCTGCGACGGCCGCGACTCCAACTGCGACGGCATCATCGAGTTCATCTGGTTCGCCGACACCGACGGTGACGGCTTCGGCGACGCCTCGTCCGCCGTGGACTCCTGCGACCCTGGCGCCGGCTGGACCCAGGACTCGGGGGACTGCAACGACGGCCGCAACGACGTCTACCCCGGCGCTCCCGAGGTCTGCGGCGACGGCGTGGAGAACAACTGCGACGGCGTGGCCGAAGGCTGCGGCATCGCCGGCACCATCGACGTCGACGCCCTCGCCGCGAACATGGTCCGCGGGGGCGACATCGGGCACGGCTTCGGCTACCGCCTGGTGCTCGGGGACGTCGCCGACCCCGGCGTCGGCGGGGTCTTCGTCGACTCCTACATGCACAACGAGTCGTTCCTGTTCCTCGATCCGCTGGAAGCCGGCCCCGACGCCGCCGACGCCGACGCGATCATGGGAACCCCGGCGCCCACCTGGTTCGGCGGCCTCGCTTCGGGCCGGGACGTCACTGGCGACGGCATCAACGACCTCCTCGTGGGGGACCCGCTCGGAGACGCCGTCTACCTGCTCGCGGGGCCGTTCGTTGGCCCGGTGGACTTCGCGCCGGTGAGTTCGGGGGTGGGCGGCTCGGGCACGCAGTACGGCCTCACCCTGGCGCTGCTCCCGGACCTGACCGACGACGGGATCGACGACATCGCCGTTGCCGCCCCCGGGATCTCGGGCGGAGGACGGGTGTTCGTGTTCGCCGGCGGTCCCGCCCCGGTCCTGGACGCGGCCGACGCGTTGATGACCCTGCGCGGCGACGAGTTCGGCTTCGGCAGCTCGGTCGTGGGGCTGGACGACCTCGACGGGGACGGGCTCCCCGAGATCGCCGTCGGCTCCCCGTGGGACGGCTCCGGGTTCGACCAGACCGGTCTGGTGGCGATCTTCAGCGGCCTGACCGAAGGCACCGTGACGCAGTCCGCAGCGTGGTCCACCTACACCGGCGAGACCGGCAGTTGGGGCATCGGGTACTCCCTCACCGCGCTGGACGATCTCGACGGCGATGGCGTCCCCGATCTGGTCATCACCGGCGTGGTTCAGAACCCCGTGGAGACGCACTCGGCAGCCTGGATCTGGTCCCCCGTCGCCGGTGATCTGGACGCCAGCGACGCGATCGCCCGACTCACCGGGGCGCCGACGCTGAACGACTCCGCCGAGTTCCTCCGGGCTGCTGACGTGGGCGACCTCAACGGGGACGGCACGCGCGCCGTCGCGCTCGGGTACCCCTCCAGCCCCAGCGAGGCGGAGGTGGCGGTGTGGGATCCCGACACGTTCCCCGCCGGGGACCTCGAGCTGAACGACGCCGAAGCGCGGATCACCGGCCTCGCCACCGACGACGGCTTCCTGTGGCCCCAAGCGGCCACGGTCGGCGACTTGGACGCGGACGGCTACGACGACCTGCTCGTCACCGAGCCCGCCCACGACACCAACACCGGTGCCCTGTACGTACTCCTCGGGGGCCCGGGCCTCTAGACTGCGCCGGTGACTCCCGCTCCGCTCCCCCCCGACAGCTGTCGCCTGCGCGCCGCCGCCGTCTTCGAAGTCCTCGGCTACGCCGGCCTCCCCATCGGGATCGGCATGGGCATCGGCTACTGGATCAGCGACGCGGGCGTGCCCTGGCTCCCCAACGTCGTCGACGGGCTCATCGCCCTCGGCTTCATCTCGTTGGCGCTGATGCTCGCGTCGATCCGGATGCGCCGCGACCACGTCGAGATCACCCCCGAGGGGCAGCGCGTGCGCAAGCGGGTGGCGTTCCTCTTCTTCCTCTTCCTCGTCGCCGCGGGGGCGTGGACCGCCCGCCAGCACGCGGTGAAGCCGGCCCCCCTGACGCTCCTGTCGCCGGCCGTCTACAGCCAGGCCTTCGCCGTCGACGCCGACCGGTTCGTCGAGCACGCCGCCGGCATCGCCACGATGGTGACGCGGCTCGAGTCCGCCCCCGCCCTCGCCGAGGATGCCGGCGTCATGGGGGCCGATGACGAGGCGTTCGTGCTCGCCACCTGGATGGCGGTGCTGGACTACACCGCCGCCCTGGAGGGGACCCGCGAGTTCCACGAGGACTGGTACCGGTTCGACCCCTCCCGCATCGCCCGTCCGCGCCTGCTCCGCTCGTTCCTGCTGAGCACCGCGTGCGAGCTGGCGTTGGCCGAGTCCGCCGCCCGCCTGGGAGGCGTCGTCCGGCGCAACGACAGCGTGCGCAAGTTCCTCGACACCCCCCACCCGTCCGCCGGCCTCCCGGGGGAGACCTTCAGCCGCTGGTCCCAGGTGTTCGAGGGGGGCGAGACCCAGGCCCGCCTGCTCGGGGCGGCGCAGACCCTGAAGTGGATGGAGGACGTCATGAACTGGCGTCCCGACGCCTTCGCGACCGGGGAAGGCTGGCTCTGGACCGACGTCGAGGACCGCCTCGATCGGTTGGACGCGATGGGCCTGCTGGATCGCACCGCCGCGGTCGCCGCCGGGGAAGGGGAGGCGCTGCGCCGCGTCATCAAGCGCTCGTGGCTGCCCGCCCAGACCGAGGTCGCGCTCTGGTTCGGCAACACGAAGCTGCGGCGCAACGGCTGGTTCCTCATCACCCCCGAGCAGCAGGAGGTGCTGGACGGCGAGCTGCAGACCGGCGACCTGCTGGTGACCCGCAAGAATTGGTACATGAGCAACGTCGGCCTCCCCGGGTGGTGGCCGCACGGGATCCTGTACATCGGCTCGCCCGACAAGCTCACCGCATGGGCCGACGACGACGAGGTCCGCGCGCTCGTGGAAGAGCTCGCGGGCACGCCCATGTCGCTGCCGGACTACCTCGCCCGGAAGCACCCGGAGGTCTGGATGCAGTACGCGCGGGGGCTGCGCGGGCAGCCCTTCCGGCTCATCGAGGGGCACAAGCCGGGCATCACCCTGAGCACGCTGGCGGGCAGCTCCGGCGACTCCCTGGGGGCGTTGCGTCCGCGCGTCGGCAAGCGCGCCAAGGCGCACGCCGTCATCGAGGCGTTCAGCCACGTGGGCAAGCCCTACGACTTCGACTTCGACTTCGCCACCGAGCACGCGCTCGTCTGTACGGAGCTCATCTGGCGTTCGTACCGCCCCGCCGAGGGCAAGGAGGGGCTGGACCTCGGGCTGGTCGACGTGGCCGGGCGGCAGACGCTGCCCGCCATCGAGCTGGTCAACCGGTACATCGCGGAGCGGGGCCAGCCCGACCGCATGTTCGACTTCGTCTACTTCCTCGACGCGCGGGAGGACGAGCAGGTCTCGGTCGTCTCCACGGAGGAGGAGTTCATCACGACGCCGCTGCGCGGCAAGTGGATCGGGGGGTAGCGATGAGACCGATGACGCAGAAGGGCTACAGGGTCATCACCGACGAGATCGACCGGCTCTGGTCCGAGGAGCGGCCGATGGTCGTGCGCGAGGTCAGCGCCGCCGCCGAGCTGGGCGACCGCAGCGAGAACGCCGCCTACATCTACGGCAAGAAGCGGCTCCGGAACATCGACTCCCGCCTGCGCTACCTGAAGAAGAAGATCGCGGACGTGCGGGCCATCGACGTGGCCGACATCGTGCCCGTCGGCATCATCAAGTTCGGCGCCATCGTGGTGGCCGAAAAGGAGGACGGCGAGGTCAAGACGTGGCGCCTCGTCGACAAAGAGGAGAGCGAGCCGAAGCTCGGGCGCATCTCCCTGCAGTCGCCGGTGGGCAAGGCCCTTCAGGGCAAGGAGAAGGGCGACGTCATCGTGATCAAGGTGCCCGGCGGCGACGTCGAGTACGAGATCCTCGAAGTCCGCTACGGCGCCGGCGACCCCTAGTCCTCCGCGATCTCCAGGCCCCCCTCGGCCTCCGGCATGACGGCGATCCCGCCCCGGCGTTCCAGCCCGATGCGCTTCTGGATGCTCCTGATCGCCGCCTTGGCGTAGTTGCGCCCGAGCCGCGCGTCGGCGAGCTGCTGAAGCTCCTCGACCAGCTCGCGGGTCCCCTGGGCGCCCAGCAGCCGGAACACCCGCCCCCGCCACGGCACGTGGGCGCGAGCCTCCCCCAGGAACATGCGAAGGCGGGGAGGAATCTGGGCAGCGTGCCCCCGTTGCTCGAGCTCCTCCGCGAGGCGGACTGACGTGTAGCCCCCGGAGCAGGCTGCGAACAGCGAGATGAGCAGCGCGTCGGCTTGCTCGCCCGTGCCCGCGGCGGAGATGACGGCGTCGATCCGCGCGAGTACGGCCCAGCCCCCCCGGGCAGAGCGACGTCCCGGGTGAGCCGCAGCAGCGCACAGGTCCGCACTCCCGCGTCCGCCGAGGCCAGCGACGCGGACACCAACGTCCCCACCGAGAGCGTGTCGTCCGCGAGCAGCTCGAAGGTCACCGCCCGAGAGTCGGGTAGGCGGCTGATGATCACGTCCATCCCGTGGTCCCGAAGCTCGGGGTCGTCGCAGCGCGCGAGGATGCGGGCGGCCCGCGCTGAGCGCATCGCCTCCCGGGGCCAGTTGAGGATCAGCGGCCGCGCGTGCCACCACTGCCCCCCCACCGCCAGCGTCGCCACCCGGGTCTCCGCCTCCGGCGGGATCGTGTGGGCCATCTCCGCCTCGATGGCCCGGGCGCAGACACTGATCAGATCCTCGGGCCGGGCCTCCCCGCTGGTCTCGAACCAGGCCGCCAGGGCGACCAGGAGATCGTTCCCCGCCAGCCCCTCGATCACCATCGGCACGTGCCGCAACGCCATCCCCCGCCGCTCCGGGTCCGACGAGCGCAGCGCGTCGACGATCTCGGCCGCCACGCTGGAGAACTGCCCCGCCAGTCCCTGGGCGAGGCGGTCCAGCGGCCGGGGGGAATACGCCGTCCAATCCACGAACGGACGATACGCCCCTCGCTCAAGTCTGGCCGGGCTCCGCCGATGGGAAGAGTTGTGAGCAACCAACGCGAACACGGTGCGGCCGCCCACGTCGTTACCGAAGTCCACCACAACGCCATCGGGGGGATGCGGGCGCGCCGCGACTCCGGCGTGCGTTTCCCCAAGCCCGACGTCGGCGAGATCTCGCTCCGCCGAGCCCAGTTGATCGAATCCGACATGGCCGGGCTCGACCTGTCGGGAGCCGACTTCAACGGTGCGGACCTCTCCGGCGCCAACCTCGTGGGCGCACGCCTCATCGGCGCGAACCTGCGCGGAGCCTGCCTTCATGGGGCCCTCCTGGAGGACGCCGAGTTGATGGGGGCGGACCTGTCCGGCGCGGATCTGTCGGACTGCCGCGCACCCCGCGCCGGCTTCGGCAAGGCCAAGCTCGAAGGGGCGGTCTTCTTCAACGCCAACCTCAGCGGCGCGACGTTCACCGGCGCCAACCTCAAGGATGCGGACCTGCGCGTCGCCGACCTGCGCGGCGCTCGCCTCGTCGGCGCCGAGCTCGACGGCGCCTGCCTCGAGAACGTGATCGGCAACGGCGTCGACCTCACCGACTGCAGCGTCGCCGTCGCCTCCTTCCGCGGCGCCGACCTGCGCGAAGCACGGTTCCGAGGCATCGAGGGCTACCACTCCGCCGACTGGGTCGGCACCGACATCCGCAACGTCGACTTCGCCGGCGCGATGCTGCTCCGACGGCACGCCCTGGACGAGAACTACCTCGCCGAGTTCCGGGCCCAGTCCAAGGTCCACGAGTGGATCTACAAGGCCTGGTGGCTCAGCTCCGACTGCGGCCGGTCGTTCGCCCGGTGGGCTTGTTGGACCATCCTGGTGGCGGTCGTCTACGCGGGCCTCTATGCGCTCGTGCACATCGACTACGGCGATCACGAGACGTTCCTGTCGCCGCTGTACTTCTCGATCGTGACGTTCACGACGTTGGGCTACGGCGACGTGCTGCCGGCGACCTCCGCGGCCCAGATCATGGTCCTGAGCGAGGTCGTGCTGGGGTACATGGCGCTGGGCGGCCTGGTCTCGATCATGGGGAACAAGCTCGCCCGCCGAGCCGACTGACGTGTTCGGGTTCCTCAAGCGCAAGAAGGTCGATCCCAAGAAGTGCCTCGCCGCGCTGATGGGCGACTACGCCCTCCCATCGTTCCCCGCGGTGGTGCTCGAAGCACTCCAGGAGATGCGCAACGAGGACGGCTCGGCGGCGTCGGTGGCGCGCGTCATCAGCCGCGACCCGGGCCTCTCGATCCGACTCCTCAAGCTCGTCAACTCGGCCGCGTACGGCTCCGCCCGCAAGACCGAGAGCGTGCAGCAGGCGGTCTCCATGCTCGGCATGAGCCAGGTCGAAGCGCTGCTGCTGGCCATCGGGGTGCGCACCGCGCTCCCGGACGCCGACGGGCCGGGCTTCGAAGCCTCCCGCTTCTGGAGGGCCGCCGCCCGTCGCGCCGAAGTCGCCGGCGTGCTCGCCGCCGAGATGCACCCCGCGAGCCGGCACCTGAGCTTCACCGCCGCCCTGCTGGGCGACATGGCCGTGCCCCTGCTCGCGGACTGCCCCTCGCTGCCCTACGAAGACGTGCTCGAGGAGTGGCACCGCGGCGCCGCGGCGCTGGAGGATCTGGAGCAAGACGCCTTCGGCTGCCACCACGGCGACGTCGCCACCTGGCTCTGCCAGGAGTGGGACCTGCCCGAGCGCCTCGCCGAGGCGATCGGAGGGCACCACGGTGACAAAGAGTTGAACTGCCCCGCGGCCGTTCACCTCGTCGGCTTCCTCGGGGAGACCGACGAGAACGACGGGGTCGAGGAGCTGGTGGCGAGAGCCTGCGAATTGGGCCTGAGCCCGGAGCACGCCCGCGAACTGGTGAGCCTCGGGTTCGAGCGCGGCGACAGCCTCGCCGCCCAGTTCTCCTAGAGCACCTCGATCAGCCGCCGCAGCAGCATCGCGGCGATCCGATCCTGCAGCGTCGACTGCTCGTCCGCCTCGATCGCCCGCACCAGCGCCCCCGCCTCCATCGCCGCGCCGCTCCCACCGGCCATCGCCGCGGCCATCCGACCGCACGCCAGCGCCTGGCTCCGGGATTCGTGGGCGGACGCCTGGGACGCCGCCGCCTCGACCAACTGGCGGGCGGCGCGGGCTCGTCCGGCGCGGGCCTCCAACATGCCCAGCTCGAGGCGGAGCTCCGAGGCGATGGCGGCGTAGCCGTCCCCCAGCAGCTTCAGGGCCTCCAGGTAGCCGGTGCGAGCCGCGTCCACCCACCCGTCGAGGTGGTCGGCGAGGGCCAGCGAGTGCATCACCGACGCGGTCTCCCAGCGGTGACCGCCCTCGCGCAGCCGCTCCGCCGCGGACTTCAGCGCCTTCCGCCCCCGCTCGGTCCGCCCCTCCAGCAGCTCCAGCAGCCCCAGGGCGTGCAGGGCCCCGCCCAGGTGCGACACCGTCGCGTGACGTCGGACCAGCTCCATGAGGGAGTCCACGTGGCCGCGCGCGCGGTCCAGCTCGTACCGGTTGAGCTCCGCCGTCGCCAGCTGCATGAAGGCGTTCGCCTCGTACCCCAGCAGCCCCAACTGGTGGGCCTGGGAGAGCGCGAGGTGGCGGTGGTTTCGGGCCGCGTCGGTGCGGTCGATGGCGTCCAGGACCGCCGCGAGGCTGAGCCGCTGGGCCGGCTCGAGCAGCACGTGGCCGTGGTCCCGCACGAGGTCGAGTCCGGCGCGGCGCATCCGCAGGGCGGCGGTGTAGCGGCCTGAACGCAGCTCGCAGTAACCCCACTGGCGCAGGATCTCGGCTTCGCCCCAGGTGTCGCCGTCGCGGGCGGTCCGCTCGAGCGCGTCGCGCCCCAGCCGGCGGATGGCGTCCGGCTTGGAGCCCAGGAGGTTGGCGCAGTGCATCGTCGCGGCGTCGGCGCGGGTGATGAGGCGGGGCGCTCGACCTCGTTGAGCGGAGCGGCGGGCATCGTGAAGCAGGGTGGCGGCGTCCTTGAGGGTGCCGCTGCGGATGCGCGCCCACGCCAGCTCGATCATCGCCGCGGCGAGGGCGGCGGGCTCACCGCTGCTCCGGGCGAGGTCGACCGACCGGGCGGCGGTGGACGGCCCCGGTCCCTGCGTGCCCCGCCACCGCGCCAGCGACGCAAGCGCTCCGCCCAGTCGCGCGGCGCCGGACGGGTCCTTCTTCCAGCTCCTGCGGATCGCTGCCCGGAGGTCCGCGCGGGAGCGTTCGATCGCGTCCAGGACGGCCGCGGCGTGCGGCCCTTCGAGATCGGCCCGCCACTGCTCCGCCCGATCCCGGAGCCAGGTGGCGTGGCGGCGTTGCACGGCCTCGCGGGCGGGAGATCCGGCCAACCGGCGGGCCGCGTACTCGCGCAGCGGGGGATGCATCGCGTGCAGCGGCGGCTCGTCGTCCGTCGTCGCCAGCAGCGAGTGGGCCACGAGGCGGTCGACGGTGGTGCCGTCGGCGGGGGGCGCGAGCATGGCGGCGGCGTCGTCGCGCTCGAACGGACCTTCGAAGATCGCCAGCGCCGCGAAGGCTCCGCGGGCGTCCTCGTCCAGCAGCCCCCAGGAGTGATCGAGGGCGCCGCGCAGGCTCTCGAACCGGTGCTCGTGCTTCGTCGCGGCGGTGGGCACGGTGCCCGAAGCGAGCCGGCGTCCGAGGGCCTGGGGCCCCAACTGGGCGGCCCACGAGGCGGCGAGCACGATTGCCAGCAGATGACCGCCGAACTGGCGCACGACGTCGCGCGCGGCCTTCTCCGCGAGGTCCCCGGTCCAGCCGTGGTGGCTCCCCGCCCCCAGGTGGCGCAGGAAGAGCCGCTCGGCGGGGTCGATGGCGAGGGGGGCGAGGTCGAGGGCGTGCTCGTCGGGGATGCCCAACAGCACCCGGGAGGTGGCGAGCACGGTCAGCCGGGGCGCCGCCGTGAGCCACCGGGGCAGCACCTCGCGGGCCACCTCGACGGCCTGCTCGACTGCCTGCTCGAGGATCAGCAGGCAGGGGCCGCGCAGCTGCAGAGCGGCCAGCAGCGCCTCTTCGTCGTCGGTGTCGACCAGCAGGCGGAGCGCGTCGGCGACCCGGCGCCCCAGCTCGGCGACGGTGCCGGCGCCCGCCAATTCCACGCGGTCCACGGCTTCGGTGTTCCCCGGATCGGCCCTGCGCAGGCGGCCCAGGTGAAGCGCCAGCGTCGTCTTGCCGATTCCGCCGGGGCCGTGGAGCGTGACGAGGCGATGCGTCGCGAGGGCCTGGCGCAGCTGCTGGAGCTCCTGATCGCGGCCGAACAGCCCAATGTAGCCGGACGCGGTGACGGCACCCGCTCCAACGTCGAAGGAGGCTCGGTCCGCGGCCTCAGCGCGTAGCCCTCGCCGCGCAGGGTGAGCAGGCAGATCGGGTCGGTGGGGTTGGGTTCGAGCTTGGTGCGGAGGCGGGATAGCGCCGCGGTGAGCTTGCGGGCGTTCCCGTCGGCGTCG
>PVBE012143017.1_pt1 | contig 20690 bp, 19 predicted proteins | sample 1631181 | NCBI WGS metagenome assembly PVBE01 (sample SAMN08397723, study PRJNA350692) | Marine metagenome, whole genome shotgun sequencing project. | isolation source: water | place: Pacific Ocean | collected 2012-04 | reverse complement strand
TCGTTTATTGGCGCTAAAGGAAACAACAACGATATTGAGGACGAGGTGGAAAAATATCCACTGCTCGCACATATGGATTATTGGCCGGTGCAAGCGAGCTATCACCTGGTCAATACGAAGAATGAATTGCCTGAATTTGAGATCAGTATGCGGATGTATGCTAACGGCATTACCACTGATCTCATTCTGGACTACGGTGGATTTGCTTTGAACGGAAAACTTCTAAAGCTCAATGAAATCAAAGGTGCTGGCTGTTAGGTGGGGCGTTTTCAGGAGTGAGGCTATTGGACCGAAATGCCACCAAACTAAGAATCTAGAGCCTTGCGAGATGCATATTCGCCGCGTCCTTTTCGGATTGCGCCTTCGCCAAATTTCGCACGCACGCTATCAATTGCCAACTCGGCCGCACCAAGCTGTTTTCGGTCGAAGTCGAGCAAATCTGGGCCAATGCCCAAGCCCACGTCGGCCAGCCCCTTAAATCCTACTCCCAAAAGACGGAAGGGTGTGCCGTCAGCCTCCTTTTTGAGCAGCTTGTCCGCATGCAGAAACAAAGTGTCCGCCAGCTGTGACGGCCGCTCAAGGGTGACGCTTCGGGTCCGGGTACGAAAATCAGCGGTTTTGAGTTTTAGGGTGATCGTAAAGCCTACTTTTCCGGCCTTTTTGGCGCGGGCTGATACGCGCTCACACTGCCGCCACAGCTGGGTGCGCAGTACCTCATAGTCCGAATGATTTTGATTGAATGTGGTCTCTGACGAAAGCGTTTTGGCTTTGTGAGTCATCCTCACCCGCCGCTCGTCTAGTCCTCTCGACAAACGGGAGAGACGCCCACCCAACTCGCCATATCTCTTAGTTAGCGTGGCTTCATCCATAATTTGGATTTGACCGATCCGTTCAATACCATCCCGCTTCAGCTTGCGCGCGAAGGACTTACCGACGCCCCATATTTTTGTTACCGGAAGTTTGCCTAAGACATCAAGCGTCTCGGCTCGTCCGATGACTGTAAATCCCCGAGGCTTGTTTAAGTCGGAAGCGAGTTTGGCGAGGAACTTATTGTGGCTGAGGCCAATAGAGGCGGTCACACCAACTTCATCTTCGATTCGTTTGACTAGCTTTGCAAGGGTTTTGGCTGCCGATTGCTTGTGCAAACGCTCGGTTCCGGTTAGATCCAAAAACGCCTCATCAATTGAAAGCGGTTCGACAAGCGGCGTTGTTTCCTGCATCAGACAGCGCACCTGCCTGCCGACTTCGACATACTTGGACATATTTGGCTTGATGACGACCGCGTCCGGGCATGCTTTGAGGGCTTTAAACATCGGCATAGCGGAATGCACGCCGTAGATTCGTGCGGTGTAGCAGGCCGTTGAGACAACACCGCGCTTGCCGCCGCCTATGATGACCGGCTTACTTTCAAGCTCAGGCTTGTCGCGTTTTTCGATGGCAGCGTAAAAGGCATCGCAGTCCAAGTGCCCGATGCTGAGCGTCGAAAGCTCCATATGTTGCAAGAGGCGCGGGCTCGCGCACACGGCACAGCGGGCGACGGACTTGTCGTCCTCGGTGAAGGGCGCGAGGCTAAAGCAGTCTCGGCAAAATCCGGTGATTTCTATGGTGTCTCCTCCAGTGGCCAGAGCCATGCGGCGCCTCTTACTCCGCTTGAATCACCATGATGATTTTTGTGCAAAAGCGTGTTGACCCGGTCGGAAAAAACATAGGCCCCTAGACGTTTAGGGACTTCAGCATAGATCTCCGAGATATTCGACATACCACCGCCCAACACGATGACGTCGGGATCGACGGCGTTAATGATCGTAGCGAGTGACCGCGCCATGCGATCCATGTAACGATCGAGCGCGGACAGCGCATCTTCTTGTCCATCCCGAGCCCGTTGTACGATCTCTTCCGGCTTTTGGTCGCTCGGCTCATAATCGGCCGTCAGTCCTGGTCCAGACAGCCATGTTTCGATGCAGCCAGCCTTGCCACAATAGCACAACCGTCCGGGCAGCTCCTTATCTAACGGCCAGGGAAGGGGGTTGTGGCCCCATTCACCCGCTATTCCATTGGGACCTGTAAGCACCTGGCCGCCGATCACGAGGCCGCCACCGACACCGGTCCCCGCAATTGCGCCAAAAACCACGTAGGTGCCCTCACCAGCACCGTCGACGGCTTCGGACATAGCGAAGCAATCGGCGTCATTGGCAAGCCGAACCGGGCGATCGAGCGCCGCATTCAAATCCTGACCAAAGGCCTTGCCGATGAGCCTAGTGGAGTTTGCGTTTTTGACGGTGCCGGTTGCAGGTGAGATCGTGCCGGGAATGCCGATGCCAACGGTTGCTTGGTGATCAACGTTTTGTTCCAAACCAAGGACCAGGTCGCAAATGGCACGCACGGTGCCGTCATAGTTGCCGACGGGCGTAGGAATGCGATTGCGGCCCAAAACCTGACCGTTGTAATCCAGCGCAATGGCCTCGATTTTGCTGCCGCCTACGTCGACGCCGATGCGTAGAGCGCTTGGCATCTAATGGCCCATAGCGGCGAGTTCGGATTCGATCACGATGAGGACGTCCTGCCAATCTTTGGCTCGATGGTGTTCGAAGTCCATTTGGTCGATCAACGGCGTAACCATTGGATGCATGACAAGATTGATGCAGACACAGTCCTCAACATAGTCACGGGCAGACGTTAAATGTCTTGGAAAATCATCAATAAAAAAGATTCTCGAGTTGACGCGCTCGAAGAGGTAGCGAATGGTCTGGCCCTTGTCGCCTTCATTTGCAACCAGAGGATAGGGCATGCCGTGGGTTGAGAGGCTTAAGGCCCGAATCGGATGCTGCGCCTCGGGCACGTTGCTGAGCACCACAATTTGCGTGCGGTCGACGATCTGGCGCAAGGCAGCCGCCGCGCCGGGTACGGGCTTGAGCTTGCCCGTTTCGCTTTCGAAGAATCTCAGCAAGAGATCGGGCACTTTTTCGGCCTCCAAGGCCTCATTGGTTTGGGTGTCCTTAATATTGCCCGCCAAATCGTACGTCACCATGTCAAGCCAGAGTCCTTGACGAGCGAGAAAATCTTCAAATCCCACCAAGAATTGAAACAACACTTCGTCTGCATCGCAGACTACCAGCGGGCGCCCCCGAACCAGATCCAACTGGTCGATCTGTGACTTTACCGACTCGGATAAGGTGCGTGACATGCGTAAGTGCTTCTTAAACTGACGAATTTAGTGAGCATTCTTGATTCGATTCGTGCCGATACCGTTCGCACGTGCAGTCTTAGCAAGTTGCATCCAGCGGCCAATTCTGCCTCGCTTGGATCATAACATTACTTCAACTCAACTGTGGAACACTTTGATTGCATAGTGATTTTTTCTTTTCCGTATTGGGTTTTGGCGCAGCGGCATCAAATACGTTTTTTGAGCGCATATTTTTAGTCGTGTCAAACAAGTTGACAATTCATTAATGGTAATTCTGTGCGCGCGCATGAGTTCTATTTTGGGACTTCAATACTTAGTTAAGGATATTGGTGTCTGATGGCACTTATCGACATGATGAATCGCGTTGTTGCGCGCACCGAGTCGGCCACCACTTTGATTTATAGATTTTGTTAAGGGTCCGTGGATTTTGGCGATGGAACTCCGAGAAACCGATAGTTTGGACAGGGAAGAAAAAAGGTGGTCCAAAGAATCGAACGAGATGACGAAAACCGTTCTCATCGTTGAAGACAATGAGCTCAACATGAAGCTCTTTAATGATCTGTTGGAGGCGCGGGGCTATGCAACGATCCAAACGAGGGACGGTATGGAAGCTTTGGAACTTGCACGTAACCATCGGCCTGATCTCATTCTGATGGATATTCAGTTACCTGAAGTTTCAGGCTTGGAAGTAACAAAGTGGCTGAGAGAAGACGAACTGTTGGCAAAAGTACCCGTTGTCGCAGTCACTGCCTTTGCGATGAAAGGCGACGAGGAAAAAATACGCGAAGGGGGATGCGAGGCTTACATTGCAAAACCGATTTCCGTTTCATCGTTTCTTGATACGGTAAAGAGCTTCCTCGACGATTGAAAATATGCCCACCCGAGCCCTTGTCGCCGATGATGTCCTGGCAAACATAAGACTCCTCGAAGCGAAGCTGGTCCGCAGAGTATTTTGACGTCATAACGGCGACAAAGGTACGGCAGCACTTGAGTTCTCAGTACCAAAAGCCCCAAATTATTCTGCTCGACGTCATTATACCGCGCACGGACAGTTTTGAAGTTTGTCAACAGCTGAAAGTGTTTCTGCACACCAGTCATATCCCCGCGGTCATAGTGATCGCACTTGACCACAATCGGACCGTGTGTGCGGCCTTGAGGCGGGGGTGGATGATTTCCTGATAAAAACCGTTGACGACATCGCTTTATTTGCACGCGTGAAAAGCTTGGTCCGTTTGAAGATGATGACCGCGAACTGCGCCTGAGGCATATTCCCACGGTATGGATACCCTTACAAATTGCTTAATTTCTGTTGTGATTCGTCCACAAACGGAAAATATTATTTTGATACGGGGAGTTAGGTGGGGTGCTCCTTATCCCGGACAAAAGGTAGGGGTGTGCGATTTGTGCGTTCGGGCAGCATGGCTTTATGCTAAGGTTTTTTTAGGGCACCCAGACGGTTCTGTTCCTTGCGGTTCGCTCAGGTCCGCCGCATCTCCTGAGTCCGCAAGATTGGTGGTCGGCCAGTTTGTTGTTGGAGAGCCTCCTCTGGCAGCGCGCAATTGTCTGGTCGACCACTCTTTCTAAGAGTAGAAGGCCGGATCGCGAGATCTGGCCTTTTTCTTTTGCTTCGGCTATTCCGCACGAGGTGCAAGCTAGGCATAATAACAATGATGTTCTTGGCATCCAGTTTATCCACGATCCAGAATGCGGTCAGAGTTTTGCCGGTACCACATGGATGAATCAGTTTGCCTCGCGTCTTCCTCTGAGACTTGAAATGTTTAACTGCATTCTTTATTGCACGTTTTTGATGAAACTCTGGCTCATAGGGGCTAATCCTTGGAATTTGATTCTGAAGAACAGTGCGCGCATCATCAAAAAAGTTCTGACCAAGATGGCGAAATTTGTCGCCCAGCAGGAACCAGAACTTCTGGATGAGTTTTAGCAAAATTTTGAATAGTCGTTTGCCAATGAGATAGCGAGGAGTGTTGAAAATTTACCTTCACAAATAGTATGCGCTTCATCGAAAAATGGCCTGAGTTCGTCGAGCGTCAGATTTTCTTCGGGTTCATGGTGATACTTGCACTGTATGGCCCAATATTTCCCGTCGGGCGTTTCAGCGACAAGATCGATGCCAAGATCTTTCTTTTGCAACCCCAGTTTCTGCCGCACATTGTCGGGACCTCTTTGCGAAGCCAGTAGATTTCAGCATGCTCCGGTATTCAGGCTGAATCTTCAGATAAAGCTGAGTTAGCAACTCAAAGGGAGTTCCCCGTTTCCCTACGGAGTCTATTTCGTCCATGGCGCTCCGAAAGTCGGCCCATGAGTTCAAACGTCGAATTAACTGGATGTTGTTCGCCGCCATATATTTATTCTATGGCTACCGGCTTGGATTTTACTAGACGTTAATATGGTGGAGGTGGGAGCGTAGGGTTGAGACGCACCAGTGAGAAGGGTTACTTGATTTTACCTTCCTTGAATTCTACGTGCTTGCGCGCGACTGGATCGTATTTCTTGACCACCATTTTCTCCGTCATGGTCCGTGAATTCTTCTTGGTGACGTAGAAAAAGCCCGTGCCGGCGGTGCTGTTGAGTCTAATCTTTATGGTGGTTGGCTTGGCCATGACTGGTCTCCGAAATGCTCGCGATCGTACCCGATTATGCCCGAATTGGATGGGAGTGAACAGGCGCGGGCAATCTAGCGGCAGCGGGCCCCGTGTCAAGCCGATCCTTACGACAGCGCGGGCTGACGCACGTAGCGATAGCCGACAAAGACCGCAAAACAGCCACTAATCAGCGCCAAAACAGCCGGGAATCCATGGGGATCCCAAATATCCATCGCCACGCCGCCGAGCGATGGTCCCATGAGCGCGCCCAAACCCCACATCATGGCGATGGCGGCGTTCGCCCCGGCCAGCTCCACGCCCGTAAAGCGCTCGCCGATCATGACCAGCGCGGCAGTATACATGCCGAAGATGACCCCGCCCCAAATGAACAGAACGGGCAGCATCAAGGCCAAGTTCGAAATGAGCAAGGGAAAGGTCAGCGCGCCCGCGCAGCCAAGGACCGCGCATCCTCCAAGGATCAATCGTTTATCGTATTTGTCCGTGAGCCAGCCGATGGGGAACTGTAGCAAAACATTTCCCGCCGCTGCGGTTGAGAGCAAGAGCGGTGCGGCCGCCTCTGATAGCGACGTCCGCACGCCATAGATCGGCATGAAGTTAAAGACGCTCGCCTCGAGCGCACCCATGACATAGCCGCCCATGATGGCGGCGGGTGCCATAGCCAATAGCGCCACCAATTTGTAATTGGGCTTCTCGTTCAATTGAGGCGATACGTGCCGCGCCAAAGTGATCGGGATTGCCGCAAGCGCAATAATAAGGGAGCCCAAGAGATAAGGCGCCCAGCCTTCCGAACCGACCGTCCAAAGGATTACGGGGCCAAGCGCGAAGCCTGCGGCTGCCGACGTCCCATAAAGTCCAATGAGCCGCCCTCGCGTTTTGGATGTTGCCATCTGATTGATCCAGACCTCGGTGATCACGAAGAGCGTTGAAAGGGATGCGCCCATAATGTAGCGAATTGGAAACCAGAACCATATATTCGGAATAGCCTTAAAACTCAGTAGACAGATGATTGCGATCAACATGCAGGCATACAAAAACTTAATGGCACCGATGCGCTGAAGGATGTGGGGCACCCAGGGCGAGAACGTAAGCGTGGCCAATGCCGTCATAGCGGCATTCAAGCCAATGAGTGTGCTTGGCACGCCCATTCGTTCCATGGTGAGCGCCAGAAGCGGCAGCGTTAGGCCCACACCCATTCCTGCTACACTGATGCACGCAATGATTGCGGCGAGGCTCCAGTACCGCTGTATATTGGTCAGCGGAGGCGCAGCATTGAGGTTTTGGGCATCGTTCATTGAACCGGTGCAGCCAGTTGTGGTGAGAGGGGCAATCGCCGACCGAGTTCGGTCTTCGGTCGCGTACCGCGAATGCCTACAGAAGACCCATCGTGATGCGATCGTGCTTGTACCGGATGAAGACCGGCGGCTCTGGTGCCCCCCCCCCCCCGTCGCCGTTCAATGACCCTTAGAACAAGCCTGGTGACATAAGGCAAATTGAGTTCTAGAGCGTCTTGAATTAAAAACCAATGCAAGTCAAGCAGCTCGCCCGATGCTTTGGAGACATCGTGCGCGTCGCCCTGAATTTGATCTGCGCAGGTCATGAAAAATCAAGCGTCGAAACGCCTTGATCTTTTGGGTGGCGTGATAGCCTGGGCGATGAATTTGAACTTGTTAAAGTCCGGAACAATGCGGTTGACTAAAATACGCCGTCATTCCGCCAATTTTGTTCGCGGTATCGGATCTGCGTCCACCAGTCTTCTGTCAACGAGCAAACCTGTTTCTTTAAATGTCTCTCTTACCGCCGCGAGCGCTAGGGCTTGAACGTTTTGCCTGTGCGAGTTGACACGCAACTTGTCATTGATTTCCGGTCTCAGATAGGTGATCGGCTTAATGCGATTGTTGGACGGCGACACCCGGCCGTCGGGAAAGACAAGTTTATTTAGCATAAACGTATACGCTTTATTCCGTTGACCCATGAGGATTTTGGTGCGGGCGGCGGTTTCGCTATGAGAATAAGTGTTGCGGCATTCTTAGGCCGTGGCGCCGGAACTCTGGTTACCCGTTGATTGCGTTCTGGTATGTGCTTTAACAAGACTAACGATGACTTTTCTTCCGTCGTTTTGGTAATTTGGACTTTCCTCGTGGCGTTCTTTTTGTTTCCGTTTTCTTTGCATACTCGGGTGGCGTCAAGACATCAAAGCGGAGGCCACCCGTAAGTGGTGTCGCCTCTTCGAGCCGAACCGAAACCGACTGCCCGAGGCGATAGAGACCGCCGTTGTGCCGCCCTACCAGCGCATGGCGTTTGTCGTCATGATGGTAGTGGTCGTCTGAAAGGGCGCGCATAGGCACGATACCGTCGGCGCCGGTTTCGTTCAAACGAACAAACAACCCAAATCTCGTGACGCCTGAAATTCTTGCATCAAAAATTGTACCGACGTGTTCAGAAAGAAAGGCGGCAATAAACCGATCCGTCGAGTCCCGTTCGGCCGCCATGGCGCGGCGTTCATGATTGGAGATCACTTCGGCCGTCTCCTCGAGCGTGTCGATCTCTTCATCGGACAAGCCGTCGTGCCCAAGTTTGAGCGCGCGAATGAGGGCGCGGTGCACGATCAGATCGGCGTAGCGGCGAATAGGTGAGGTGAAATGCGCATAGCGGCGCAGATTGAGTCCAAAGTGGCCCAAATTTTTAGCGCTGTAGACTGCTTGGCTTTGCGTGCGTAAGACTACGTCGCTGACAAGATCCGCGTGCCCCGAACCCCGCGTCTTATTCAGAATTGCATTGAAGTTCCTCGACTTGAGCATTTGGCCGGACGCCAACTTCAAGCCAATTGTTTTCAAAAAGTCGTGCAGGGCAGCAAGCTTGTCTTCGGCGGGTGGTTCGTGCACCCGATAAATTAAAGGCATGCCCTTGGCTTCAAGGGTCTCCGCCGCACACACATTGGCTTGGATCATAAATTCCTCGACTAGGCGATGGGTGCCTAAGCGTTCCTTTTGTTTGATTCCTGTAATGGAACCGTCTTCGGCCAGCGTAATCCTGTGTTCGGATAACTCGAGTTCGAGGGGTGCGCGCCGCGTGCGCGCCTTTGCAAGCGTTTCGTAGGCTTGCCAGAGCGGTTTAAGGATTGTCTTGGCAATTGGTTTGGTGATCTCATCACAGTTGCCGTCAACGGCATTTTGGGCTTGTTGGTAACTCAAACGGGCTTGGGAGCGCATAAGGCCTCGAACGAACTTATGCTGGCGCTTGTTGCCCTCTTTGTCGAACACCATGCGAACCGCAAGGCACGGGCGCTCAACTTCCGCGCGCAGGGAGCATAAATCATTCGACAAGCGCTCAGGCAACATGGGTACGACCCGATCCGGGAAGTAGCAAGAGTTGCCTTTCACTCTGGCCCCTCGATCGAGCGCGCTACCGGGCCGCACATAGTGCGCCACATCGGCAATCGCCACATGCACGACCCATCCTCCTTTGTTCGCTTTGTTCTTGTCTGGCACGGCGGAGACGGCATCGTCATAATCGCGCGCGTCCGCCGGGTCGATGGTCACAAGAGGGATGTTTCTTAAGTCCGTGCGCTGGCTAAGACGTGCGCGACGTGCGCGCGCGGATTCGTCAAGTTCTTCTTGTGAGAAACCTGTTGGGATGCCATGACTATGGATCGCGATGAGGCTGACCGAACATTGATCGTCGATGGTGCCGTGAACTTCGACCACGCGCGCACGTTTGGGACCGTAGTGACGTTCACTCAGTATTTCCACAGTGACCAGGTTGTTGTCCTTGGCGCCGTTGGTATTTGCAGTGGTGACGACGAGTTCATGTCTGATGCGCCGGTCAACTGGCGCAACGCGCGCGTCCTTGTCGCCGAGGCGTGTGCGAAACACGCCTAATATTTTGTGTGCGCTCTGGCTCAACCGTTTCATGACACGCGCTTCGTAAGATCCGTCGGATTCTTTCTTTAAGCGCGCAAGAACTCTGTCGCCGATGCCCAGAGCCGGCGCCGTCCGGCGGGCGCTACCCGGATACGGTGCAAGAATAATAAGCGGTACAGGCTTCTCACTCTCCCATTCGGCGGGACGGCCGATGAGTTCGCCGTCGGTATCTTGATCGACGATGTGAAGCACGGTCACGGGCGGTAATTCTCCCTCCTTTGTCAAAGACTTACCGCGGCCGCGCTCAATCGCTCCCTCGTCGGTCAACTCTTTGAGCAGCCGCTTCAGCTCCGTTCGATCGTTTCCTTTGATGCCGAACGCGCGCGCAATTTCTCGTTTGGTTGTCTTGGATGGACTGGTGTTAATGAACTCAAGGATTTCGGATTTGCTTGGGAATCGTGCCAGCGGATTACTCCACGGTGCCGGTCGGCTCTGGATCCGATTCGACGGCATTATCCCGATCGATTGTCTCGCGGATCTGCATGATCTCGGCATCGCTTAATTCATTGCCTGCTTCTTTTTTAGTTGTTGATTTTTTAGCTGTTTTCTTTGTTGATTTCTTTTTTGCACTTTTTCTCTTAGCTGCCTTCCTTTTCTTGGCGTTAGGTTTTTTGGCTTTGGCCGCGATGAATTCAATGGCCTGTTCTAATGTGACTAATTGCGGGTTCATGTCGCCTGGCAAACTGGCATTCGTTTTGCCGTGTTTGACATAAGGACCATAGCGGCCGTTCAAGACATTGACTGGTCCGCCTTCGGTTGGGTGTTCGCCCAATTCCTTCAAAGGCTTTTGGCTGCGGCCCCGGCTGCCGCCGCGGGCGATTTTCTCTGCAATGAGCGTGACGGCCCGATTGAGTCCAATGGTGAAGACTTCTTCGGGATCCTTGAAATTGGCATAGGTGCCGTCATGCAATACGTAAGGCCCGAATCGGCCGATCCCGGCAACAATTTTCTTCTGCGTTTCCGGGTGCAAGCCGACCTCTCGGGGAAGCGAAAGTAGAGCTAACGCCCGTTCTAGATCGACTTCAAGGGGGTCGAGCGTTTTCGGAATGCCGGCGCGTTTTGGTTTTTTGCCGTCTTCGGCTTCGCCCAACTGAACATAGGCTCCAAACCGGCCGTCGCGAATACTTACGTCCAAACCCGTCTCCGGGTCTTGGCCTAGTGCTTTTGTTTCGCCATTAAGCCCGCCGCCGCCACCGTTGGTTGTGGTGAGGGTCCGGGTAAACTTGCAGTCGGGATAGTTCGAACACCCGACAAAGGCTCCATAGCGGCCAACCTTAATGCTCAGGAGGCCGTCCTCACACGACGTACATTTGCGTGGTGAGCTGCCGTCTTCCTTGGGCGGAAACACGTGGGGTCCTAAGACTTCATTCAGCGAGTCAAGCACGTTCGTAATACGCAGTTCGCTGGTGCTCTCAACGGTCGCGTGAAATTCCTTCCAAAACGCGCGCAGAAATTCCTTCCAGTCCAGTTCACCTGCGGAAACCTTGTCGAGTTTTTCTTCTAAGTCAGCAGTAAAGTCGTACTGAACATATTGCGTGAAGAAGCTTTCTAGGAACGCCGTGACCAAGCGCCCCTTATATTCTGGGATAAAGCGGTTCTTATCCATCCGCACGTACTTGCGATCGCGCAAGACGGAAAGGATCGAGGCGTAAGTCGACGGACGGCCGATGCCGAGTTCTTCCAGCTTCTTTACCAGTGTTGCTTCACCAAAGCGCGGCGGCGCTTCAGTAAAGTGTTGATTCGGTTTGACGTCGAACAGTGATGCACTTTCACCAGCGACAACCTTTGGAAGGCGGCCGGATTCGTCATCGTCGTCGGTTTCGTCACGCCCTTCTTCATAGAGTTTCAAAAATCCGTCAAACAGCAGCACGGTACCCGTGGTCCGCAACCCAATTTTTTGATCGGCGGAGGCGAGTTCAATGGTTGTCCGCTCAAGCTCGGCACTTGCCATTTGGCTGGCGACGGCGCGTTTCCAGATCAGCTCGTAGAGCTTTCGCTGATTGTCTTCGAGTGACGACGCGATCTCCTTCGGTAAACGAGCGAGATCCGTCGGCCGAATGGCTTCATGAGCTTCCTGGGCGTTTTTTGCTTTGGATTTGTAAACACGTGGCACGTTTTGAACGTAGCGATCGCCGAACTCGGACTGAATGACCGACCGCACTTGGAGAATTGCTTCGTCGGCCATTTGGATTCCATCGGTCCGCATATAGGTGACGAGACCCGTGAGGTCTCCGCCGACGTCGATTCCTTCATATAGGCGCTGTGCAACTTGCATCGTACGCGATGCAGAAAAGCCTAGTTTACGCGAGGCTTCTTGCTGCAATGTCGAGGTTGTAAATGGCGGCGGAGGATTGCGTTTTGCAGGTTGGCTCTCTACGGACACGACTCTAAAGGATGCCGCCTCGATTGCCTGCTTCGCGTTCGTTGCCGCCCCTTCGTTCGCGATATCAAATTTCTTGAGTTTTTTTCCGTCAAGCTTCACCAAACGCGTCTTGAACGCGTCGGCCTCAGGCGTTTTCGCGAGCGCTTCGATTGTCCAATATTCCTGACTGATGAACGCCTCGATCTCGAGTTCGCGGCTGCAAACGAGGCGAAGGGCTACCGATTGCACACGCCCCGCAGATCGCGATCCAGGCAGTTTTCGCCAGAGCACAGGAGACAGCGTAAAGCCGACGAGATAGTCGAGTGCCCGGCGCGCGAGATAAGCATTGACGAGTTCATTGTCCACGTTGCGCGGGTGATCCATCGCGTCGAGGACGGCGCGCTTGGTCACAGCATTGAAGACCACGCGTTCAATATCGACATCCTCGAGGACGTTTTTCTGCCGCAGCAATTCCAAGAGATGCCATGAAATGGCTTCGCCCTCACGATCAGGATCTGTCGCCAGAATGAGCTTTTTGGAGTCGGCGACCGCGGCGGCGATTTCCTTAATTCGCTTTTCAGATTTCGAATCCGTGTCCCAGGTGAGCGCAAAATCTTCGTCGGGCAGCACGGACCCTTCTTTGGAGGGCAAGTCGCGGACATGGCCATAGCTGGCCATGACTTTGTAATCTTTCCCAAGATATTTGTTAATCGTCTTGGCCTTGCTAGGCGACTCAACAATGACGACGTTCATGCCTTTCCGTTCCCGAACCCGCGGCTTTTGGTTTTGCGCTTTGAGCCCTGTGGCCCGCTCATGGACCTACTATTACTATTAAGTGCGGAAGACCAAAGTGGCAGGCGATTAACAGTCCCCTCCAGGCTCGTGCCGCGCGGCACGGAACCTTGGGCAAAACATGCCACGTGTCAACTAGAAGGCGAGAATTGGCAGATTTTGGGAGTTCATGCGCGCATTAAAGTGGTAGCTAAAGATTCAATCTGCGCTTTGAAGAGGGTAGTAAAATCTTAAATACACTTATTACGAGTATTATGTCTTTAATCGTCTAATGCGAGTGATGAGGCGCATAATCGCGTTGCATAACGCTGCTGCCTACATAAAGAGGTGCGAACCCCGATGAGACGATCGCGCACATATAATGTGATATTTTTACAGGAGGGAGACTTTGCCGCTGAGGTATCGCTCTAATCGGCCTGTCAGCTCCCGCTGCCAATTTTGTTTTCGGCGCCTGTGACAAGGCGCCAGATGTTTTCATGATGACGGGCAAAGACGAGAACCGACAGGGCCACCGTCAATCCGGCATATTGATAGTTAGTGGCGAACCAAAAATAGGCAGGTGTCAAGAGTGCGGCGGTGAGCGCCGCCAATGATGAATATCGAAGAGCTGCTGCCACAACCAACCACGTGCCGATTGACATGAGGCCGATCATCCAGTCGAGCGCTAAAATGATTCCCATATAGGTGGCGACGCCTTTACCGCCTTTGAAGCCCAACCATATGGGAAAAAGGTGGCCAATAAACGCGCCGGCGGCAGAGATGACGGTAATGTCTGGCCCAAGGGTTTGCGCGAGTACGACAGCAAGTGCCCCTTTACCGCCGTCGAACAAAAGCGTTGCGGCGGCGAGACCATGGCGCCCGGTGCGCAAGACATTTGTCGCGCCGATATTGCCCGAACCGATACCACGAATGTCGCCAAGTCCGGCAAAACGCGTGAGTACGAATCCAAAGGGAATCGAGCCCAAGACATATCCGAACAGCAATGCTGCAATGTAATAGAGTAGATCGGCGCCAAGATTGGTCGGATCGGGCATCCTAGTGCACCAGGGCCGCTTCTTTCTTAGTCTCGTACACGCTGCGGCCTGAGACCACCGTCTTTATGACACGTCCTTGAAATTTCCTACCGCCAAAGGGCGTGTTCTTGGACTTTGAACTGAGGGCGTTTTCCTCAAAAACATATGGATGATCAAGATCGACCAGAATCAGATCGGCTGGCGCGCCTTCGGCCAAGCGGCCGCTGCGCAGGCCCAGAATTTGCGCTGGCGCATGGGTCAATGCCCGCAGCACGTCGAGCAATTTGATGTTTTTGTTGTGATATTGCTCGAGCGCAACGGGCAAAAGAGTTTCGAGCCCGACTGTGCCTTCGGTTGCTTCGGCAAAGGGCAGGCGCTTATTTTCCGGGGCTTGGGGATCATGGCTCGAAACCATAACATCGATCACGCCACGTGCCAGCCCGTCGACCATGGCTTGGCGATCCTCTTCGGCGCGTAGAGGAGGATTGGTCTTAAAGAAGGTTCGGTATTCGCCAACATCGTTTTCATTGAGCGCCAAATGATGGGCTGAAACAGCGCATGTAATGTCCAGGCCCTGGTCCTTTGCAGCTTCCACGATGCGCAGGGCATCTGCACAGGAGACTTGCGAGAGATGATAGCGCCCGCCTGTAAGTTCAACTAAGGTCACGTCGCGCTGAACCATAATGGTCTCGGCTGCCGTGGGGGTGCCAGCAAGTCCGAGTCGTGACGACAACTCTCCTTCGTTCATCGCCCCACCCGCCGACAGATGTGGGTCTTGCGCATCGTGAACGATGAGGGCGTCGAATGTTTTGGCGTAGGCCAATGCGTGCCTCATCAATCTGGTATTGGTCACCGAATGTCGACCGTCAGTGAACGCCACGGCACCCGCATCTAAAAGCAATCCGACCTCCGTCAGTTCTTCGCCTTTGAGTCCTTTGGTCAAGGCCGACATGGGATAGACGTGAACTTTTGCCGTATCCCGGGAACGACGCTTGATAAAGTCAACGAGCGACACGTCATCGATTACGGGCTCAGTGTTTGGCATGACCGTCATGCTCGTGACGCCGCCTGCGGCGGCGGCTTGGCTTGCTGTTGCTAACGTCTCTTTGTATTCGGCGCCGGGCTCGCCCGCGAATACGCGCATGTCGATGAGTCCCGGACACAGGACATGGCCTTCACAGTCGATGACCGTGAAGTTTTGAGGCATGCCTTCCGGAAATAGATTTGGGCCGACCGCCTGAATGCGATCGTCAAATGTGACAAGCGCGCCTGGGGAATCGAGACCCGTGGCTGGGTCAACGAGCCTTGCATTGACGTAGGCGATTTGGCCGGGAGGCAGCACAGTCATGGCTTGCTCGACTCTGGGTCGGGCAGGTGGCGGCTCAGCGCATCAAGGACCGCCATTCGAACAGCCACGCCCATTTCTACTTGGTCTTGGATCAAACTTATTGAACGGTCATCTGCGATGTCGCTGTCGATTTCGACGCCGCGATTCATGGGTCCCGGGTGCATGACCTTGGCGCCCGGTTTTGCCGCTGCCAATTTTTCACGATCAAGTCCGTAGTAGGTGAAATATTCTCGTGTTGAAGGGATTAGCGACCCGGTCATTCGTTCCAACTGCAATCGCAGCATCATAACGATGTCGCAGCCGTGCAGACCTTCGGTCATGTCGTAAAAAATCTCAATGCCGAGCCGGTCCGCGTTGGTCGGCAGCAATGTGCGTGGCGCGATTGCCCGAACCCGTGCCCCCATGGCGTTTAGGAGATAGATGTTCGATCGGGCAACACGACTATGAAGAATGTCGCCGCAAATGGCGATGGTTATGCCTTCAAGTCGTCCCAAGTGTCGCCGCACGGTGAGCGCATCCAAAAGCGCTTGCGTTGGATGTTCATGTGTCCCGTCGCCAGCATTGATAACGGAGCAGTCGACTTTCTGCGACAGGAGTTCGACGGCACCCGATGCGCCGTGGCGTACGACCAGCAGATCAGGCCGCATGGCATTGAGTGTTACGGCCGTATCGATCAAGGTTTCACCCTTTTTGACCGAAGAAGTGCTGACCGACATGTTCATGACGTCCGCACCCAACCGCTTTCCGGCGAGTTCAAAGGAGCTTTGGGTGCGTGTGGAGGCTTCGAAGAAGAGATTGATAAGCGCGCGGCCCCGCAACAGCGATTGCTTTTTCTCGACCTGCCGATTGAGCTCCACATAAGAGTCAGCCAGATCGAGCAAGTAATTGATTTCAAATGGAGATAGGCCTTCTATCCCCAAAAGATGCTTACGGTTAAAACCGGGGCGAAGGTCGCGAACGGTCGCGTGTTGTTCCGGCGCACTCATTAAAGTGGACTGTATAGGCCGAAAGTTCGCACCCTGCAACTATTGGCTTGAAATGCTTAACGATACGTGAGCTATGTCGCCGAAGGTGGCGGATTGTCGTCCTAATTGAGGGAGAGGTAGTCCAATGCGCCTTGCAAAATGAACGAGGCGGCCATTTTGTCCACAACTTCACGCCGCCGCCGCCGGCTTATATCCGCCTCCAAGAGCGTCCGGGTCACGGCTGCCGTCGACAACCGTTCATCCCAGAAACACATGGGTACTGACGTGTGTGCGGCAAGATTGCGGGCGAAAGCCCGGGTCGATTGAGCACGCGGACCTTCGGTGCCGTTCATGTTCAAAGGCAGGCCAAAAACAAGAGCACCGACAAAGTGGTTGTCCATAAGTTTGATCAGCTTTTGCGCATCGGCGGAAAATTTGCTTCGCTTAAGCGTCTCCAGCGGTGTAGCAATTTTCAGCATGCCGTCAGAAATAGCGACTCCCAGTCTCTTGCTCCCGACATCAAAACCCATCAGACGCGCGCCGGGCTCAAGTTGGTGGACAATTTGGCTGAGATCAGGATCTTTCTTTGTGCTCACACGGCGTTGTCTAGGATGCTTAAGCGCCCTTGGCAACACCTGTACGGCGCGTACCCGGCTTTTCGCGGCTCTTTGCTTAAAACAGTAAGCTTGCAAGGCCTTGAAGGGCTTGATAAGCGTCGTCGGGAAACAAAAGGGGCTTAGAAATGTCCGTTGATCGCGAGACTGTCAGGCGTGTCGCCCGGCTTGCCCGTATTGCCGAACCAGAAGACCGACTTGAGCCATTGGCCAAAGAGCTCAGCGACATTCTTAATTGGATTGAACAGCTCAACGAAATCGATACTGACAATGTGGAACCGATGACAAGTGCCGTCGAGACCATGCTTGCGTGGCGCAAAGATGACGTTACGGATGGTAAATGCCAGAGCGATATCTTAAACAACGCCCCCAATACCAGGGACGATTTCTTTACCGTCCCCAAGGTTGTGGAGTAGCCGTTCATGGCCAGCCGGGCCGAACTCTTGCGGCTGTCTCTTGCCGAGGCACGCGACGGATTAAGGGCAAAAGAATTTTCGGCGTGCGAATTGGCTGACGCGTGTTTGGATGCCTTCGGCCACGCGCAAGAACTCAATTGCGTGATTACGGAAACGGCTGAGCAGGCGCGCGAGATGGCGGCCGCGTCGGATCATCGTCTAGCAGAAGGTACGGCGGGACCGCTTGAAGGGGTTCCCATCGGCGTCAAAGATTTGTTTTGCACCAAAGACATTTTAACAACTGCAGGTAGTCACATCCTCGACGGTTTCAAGCCGCCCTATGAGTCGACGGTCACTTCTAATCTTTGGCGTGACGGTGCGGTGATGATGGGCAAATTGAACCTTGATGAGTTCGCAATGGGATCGTCGAACGAAACGAGCTATTACGGCACGGCTCTCAATCCGTGGCGGCGCGACGGCGATGAGACAAAGCTCGTGCCGGGCGGATCATCGGGGGGTTCGGCAAGTGCCGTCGCCGCGCGTTTAGTTCCCGTCGCAATCGGAACGGATACCGGCGGGTCAATTCGTCAACCGGCTGCATTTACGGGTACGGTCGGCATGAAACCTACTTATGGTTTGTGCTCACGATGGGGCATTGTCGCATTTGCTTCGTCTCTCGATCAGGCTGGGCCGATTACGCGTACGGTTCGAGATGCGGCCATCTTGCTGAAGTCAATGGCGGGTCACGATCCTAAAGATTCGACCAGTCTTAGCGCAGACATTCCGGACTATGAGCTGGTGCTCTCGGCGGGCGTGCAGGGTTTGCGTGTAGGCATTCCCAGTGAATATCGCATTGACGGTATGCCAGATGAAATCGAACAGCTCTGGCAGCAGGGTATTGAGTGGTTCCGGCAAGCTGGCGCCAAAATCATTGATATCAGCCTGCCCCATACCAAATACGCCTTGCCGACATATTATATTGTGGCACCGGCCGAGGCGTCATCGAACCTGGCACGCTATGATGGCGTCAAATACGGTTTGCGGGTCGAGGGCGATGATATTGTCGAGCAATATGAAAGGACCCGGGCCGAAGGGTTTGGCGACGAGGTCAAGCGTCGCGTCTTGATCGGTACTTATGTACTTTCGGCTGGCTATTACGACGCTTATTACCTCAAAGCCCAACGGGTTCGCAGTTTAATTGCATTGGATTTCAAATCGGCGTTCGAAAAGATTGATGTCATATTAACACCGACCACGCCATCCGCCGCCTTTGGCCTAGGTGAGAAATCGAACGATCCGATCGCCATGTATCTCAACGACATCTTTACAGTTACTGCAAGTCTTGCAGGGTTACCGGCTATCTCTGTGCCGTCGGGCCTCGATAAGGACGGCCTCCCGCTCGGCCTTCAAATTATTGCAAAACCCCTCGACGAAGAGACGATGTTCCAAGCGGCTAGTGTTCTCGAAGAAGCGGTGCAGTTCTCTGCGGCGCCTCAGGCCTGGTGGCCTTGACGCATGTCGACAAAACAACCGCACGAGTCAGGTCAAAGATTGGTCCCTGGAGCGACGGGCAGTTGGGAGGTCATCATTGGGCTTGAAATCCATGCTCAAGTCACGAGCAACGCCAAGCTCTTTTCGGGCTCGCCGACCAATTTTGGGGGCAAGCCGAATTCACATGTCAGTTTTGTTGATGCAGCGATGCCGGGCATGTTGCCCGTTATTAATGAGGCGTGTATTGAGCAGGCGGTTCGCACCGGCTTAGGCCTAAATGCCAAGATCAATACTGTGTCGGTGTTCGACCGGAAGAACTATTTTTATCCCGATTTGCCCCCCGGCTATCAGATCTCCCAATACAAGAACCCGATCGTCGGTGAAGGGGAGGTCACTGTTGATTTGTTTGATGGGGAGACGGTGACCATCGGCATTGAACGCCTGCATCTGGAACAGGACGCTGGCAAGAGCATTCACGATATGGACCCTGCTTTATCGATGGTTGATCTCAATCGTGCCGGCGTTGCGCTTATGGAAATCGTGTCCAAGCCGGATCTCAGATCGTCCGTTGAAGCCGCAGCCTATGTGCAAAAATTGCGCTCTATTCTACGTTATCTCGGGACATGCGATGGCAATATGGAGCAAGGGTCACTGCGCGCAGACGTCAATGTCTCCGTGCGGCGCCCCGGCGAAGCGCTAGGCACGCGTTGTGAAATAAAGAATGTCAATTCAATACGCTTCATGTCTCAAGCGATCGAATATGAGGCCCGCCGTCAAATAGATATCATCGAGGACGGGGGGGGTATTGATCAGGAAACAAGATTGTTCGACGCTAAGACCGGCATCACACGACCGATGCGGTCAAAGGAAGAAGCACACGACTATCGATACTTTCCTGATCCAGACTTGTTACCGCTTGAATTGCCTCAAGCCTGGGTCGGCGATATAGCTGCTTCTCTTCCCGAGTTGCCAGATGCAAAAAAAGCTAGGTTTATAAAGGATTATGGGCTTTCAACCTATGATGCTGACGTGCTTGTCGCGGAAAAAGAAAACGCCGATTTTTTTGAAAAAGTTGCCGTTGGGTGCGATCCAAAAGTTGCATCCAACTGGGTGACACAAGAATTATTCGGCGCACTTAACAAGAAGGGTGAGGCAATTCAGAACTCTCCTGTGAGCGCAAAACAGTTAGGCAAGCTCATTGACTTGATCAACGATGGGACTATTTCAGGGCGAATCGCTAAGCAAGTTTTTGATGTAATGTTCGAATCAGGTGACGATCCTGCACAAATAGTCAAAGATCGCAGTCTCGAGCAGTTAAAAGATACCAGCACGATTGAAGCCGAAATAGATAAGATTATCGACGCGAATCCGGACAAGGTGGAGCAGGTAAAACAAAAACCAAAAGCGATAGGCTGGTTTGTTGGCGAGGTGATGAAAGCAACCTCTGGTAAGGCTAACCCTAAATCAGTAAACGATATTTTGAAATTAAAGCTTGGTCTTGATTAACTTAAATTATACATGTGCAAAGCTGGTTTTGATTTCGTCGCTCATTAAATCCATCTGTCAAAATGCGAAATTGATTCGTGTTGTGCATGGTGCAGTGTCAATTCAAAATTAAGTAATTGTGAACTATTTGTTGCCGTAATCGCTTCGTCGCAGCATACTGCGGCATCTTTTTACTGTGCGTATGATTCGCTGATTACCTGTAACGAAACCAGGGGAGCAACAACAATGGCCAGAAAGCCCGCTGCCAAGAAACGTACTACGCGTAAAAAAGCCGCGAAGCGAAAGACTAAGCGGAAAACCGTGAAGCGGAAAACAGCTAAGCGGAAGACCAAACGGAAAACAGCTAAGCGGAAGACCAAACGGAAAGCTGCTAAGCGGAAGACCAAACGGAAAACAGCTAAGCGGAAGACCAAGCGGAAAGCTGCTAAGCGGAAGACCAAGCGGAAAGCTGCTAAGCGGAAGACCAAGCGGAAAGC
>PVBE011796559.1_pt1 | contig 20690 bp, 29 predicted proteins | sample 1631181 | NCBI WGS metagenome assembly PVBE01 (sample SAMN08397723, study PRJNA350692) | Marine metagenome, whole genome shotgun sequencing project. | isolation source: water | place: Pacific Ocean | collected 2012-04 | reverse complement strand
ATTATTTATTATTTTAATGCTATAAAGCTTGTATTTACGAATTAAAGAGAATTTTTAATAAAAATAACTCCATACGAAATATAAGGGTGTGAGGGTTAATTATTATTTGATTTAATTTTTCCATTCCTAAGAAGGTATTATTTTGACAAGTAAATTTTATATAATAAATAAATATATAATTTAATGGTTAATTGGCTTTATATTGTTGGTGTGGTGATAGCAGCATTCATTTTTATGGAATATTTTAAACACCATTTTGTCTCAAAAATATCAAAATTAATAATTTTATTTTTTTTAATAGCTTTAGTATCATTAGCATCAAGTGGATATCTTTTAGAAAATAATTTACTTAAAACAGATAATAAATTAATAATAACCTCTGCAGCAGTTTTTTCAGATATTAAAGATAGATTAGATGAATCTGAATTGTTTAATTCAGTTAATACAACAAATTTTTTAGATACTAGAAAAATTTATAAATAACGATAAAATATCTAATATAATAAAAATGGCAGAAGAAGATAAAAAATATTCTAAACAGATTGTTGGGAAGACTGTAGTAACTAAATCTGGAAAAAGATTTGGAGAAGTTGGAAACATATCTTTTGAAACAAGAACAGGGGAATTAATTCACATTATATTAAAAAATCCAACAAGTTTTGCTACAGAACTAGATTTAGAAAGGAATGATAGTAATGAATTAACAATTCCATATTCATCAGTTATTGCGGTTGGTGATTTTGTAGTTGTATCAGAAGATGATATGTCTTAATTCTAAAAGATAGATTTTTAAACACCATATTATACCATATAACTCTTGATTTTATCTAATAAAATGAAATATAAATCTACAAAAGATGTAAAAATATCTAAGGGTGTAGTAGATCAAGTTATTGGCCAAGACCCAGCTATTTCTATTGTTAAAAAAGCAGCTAAACAAAGAAGAAATGTTTTATTAATTGGAGATCCTGGAACAGGTAAAAGTATGATCGGCCAAGCCTTATCTGAGTTGTTACCAATGGAAATTCTATCAGACATATTAGCTTTACCAAATCCAAATGACGATAATGCCCCATTAATAAGGACAATGTCAAAAGGACAAGGAAAATCCTTAGTTACCAAACAAAAGATACAAGCAATGTCTTCTTTTAAAAATCAATCTTTAATTTTATTAGTTGTTGTTCTTGTTGTAAGTTTAATTCCATATTACTTTTGGAAGACAGGAGCAATATCAGATGTTATTTATGCAGCTTCTATGATTTCATCAATGGTTTTCATTATAGGATTTATGTTATTCTTAAATTTAGGAAAAAGAATGAACCTAAGTGAGAAATCAAAAGTAGCAAAATTATTAATTGACAACTCTGAAAATAGACATGCTCCATTTTTTGACGCAACAGGAACACATGCAGGAGCATTATTAGGAGATGTATTGCATGACCCATTACAATCTGGAGGATTAGGAACTCCGGCTTATGAAAGATTAATTCCTGGAATGATACATAAAGCAAATGGAGGGGTTTTATTTGTTGATGAAGTTGGAACTTTATCAATGAGATCTCAACAAGAACTATTAACTGCATTACAAGAAAAGAAATATCCAATAACTGGACAAAGTGAGAGAAGTTCCGGGGCTCAAACAAGATCTGAACCAGTTCCTTGTGATTTTATTTTAGTTGCTGCAGGAAATATGGAAACAATCCAAAAAATGCACCCTGCTTTAAGATCTAGAATTAGAGGTTATGGTTATGAGATTTATATGAACACAACAATGGATGATAACGAAAAAAACAGAGAAAAAGTTACCCAATTTATAGCTCAAGAAGTTTCTAAAGATAAAAAGATTCCACATTTTTCTCAAGATGCTGTAAATGAAATGATTGAGGAAGCTAAAAAAGCAGCAGGGGTAGCTAATAAATTAACATTAAGATTAAGAGAGCTTGGAGGATTAGTGAGAGCAGCAGGAGATTTAGCTAAAGAACAAAATTCAAAATTAGTTGAAAAAAAACATTTAATTGAAGCTAAAAAATTATCAAGAACTTTAGAACAACAAATAGCTGATAAATATATTGAAAATAAAAAGAAATATGAAGTTATTATAACAAAAGGAAATAGGATTGGAAGGGTTAATGGATTGGCAGTTATTGGTTCAGGATCCTCATTTTCTGGAATTGTGCTTCCAATTGAATCTGAAGTAACTCCTGGAGGAAAAAAAGCAGAGTTTGTGGCTACAGGAAAATTAGGAGAGATAGCAAAAGAAGCTGTTCAAAATGTTTCAGCTATTATCTTAAAAAATTTCGGAGACGATATTAAAGATGAGTATGATATTTTTATTCAATTTTTGCAGTCTTATGAAGGTGTAGAGGGTGACTCAGCATCTATCGCAGTAGCAACAGCAATCATCTCAGCATTAAAGAAAGTTCCAATCAAGCAAGAAGTAGCTTTAACTGGATCATTATCTGTTAGGGGAGAAGTTTTAGCTGTAGGGGGAGTTACACAAAAAGTTGAGGCAGCCATAGAAGCTGGAGTGAAAAAAGTTATAGTTCCTAGGCCAAATGAGAAAGATATTATTCTATCAAAAGAAAAGTTAAGGAAGATTAAAATTGTTCCAGTTTCAACAATACAAGAGGTTCTAAAAGAAGCATTAGATTGGAAAGGAAAACAACATATATTAAAAAAATTAAACAGGGCCTAACATCTCCTTATATTTAGAATAAGCCTCTTCAGTCATCACCCATTTTACTCTTCTTTTAAAGTTGCTAATCTTCTTTACAAGGTTAGCATTCTCCATGTCTTTTAACAATCTAAGAATTAACTCATCATCTCTAGCTATCTCATCTCCTATGTGTTTAGTGAACATGCCATTTAATTTAGCCTCGTATAACACATATAAGATATCATTCTTTATCTTTTCTAAAGTCTTATCTGAGAGCCTAGACATATTCTATGGCTTGTATAGAGATATATAAATTATTCGGTTAAAGGAATACTAATAGTTATAGAAGATTTATATATATCCTTTAATTTAGAACTTAAATGATCAAAAAAGAGATTATAAACATCCTAAAAAAAATAACAAATCTAAAAGATAAGGATATAAATAGACTATTAGCAATTCCCCCAAATAATAAATTCGGAGATTATTCTATCCATTGTTATACATTGGCTAAACTAATAAACAAAGAACCTAATGATTTAGCCAAAGATTTAGCCTTTAGAATCAAATCCCCAATAGTCGAAAAAACACAGATTATAGGCCCTTATCTTAATATATTCATTAACAAACAAACAATAACCAAAACTATTTTGGAAGAAATTTTAAAGAAAAAACAAGATTTTGGTTCCCAAAAACAAAAGAAAAAAATCATCATAGAATATTGCGCTCCAAATACTAACAAACCTTTACATCTAGGACATCTAAGAAACATAGCTTTAGGAGAATCCACTTCTAGAATTCTAGAATTTTTAGGGAATAAAGTAATAAGATTAAATTTAGTTAATGATCGAGGAATCCATATAATGCAATCTATGTTAGCATATCAAAAATTTGGCAATAAAAAAAAGCCCGATAAAAAATCAGACCATTTTGTAGGTGATTATTATGTTATGTTCTCTAAAAAAGCTAATGATTCATTAAACAAAGAAGCTCAAGAATTGTTAATAAAATGGGAGTCTAATGATAAATCTACATTAAGCTTATGGAATAAGATGAATAAATGGGCTTTAACAGGATTTGATCAAACATACAAAAGATTAAACATTAAATTCCATAAAACATATTATGAAAGTGATTATTTTGATAAAGGAAAAAATATAGTGAATAAAGGATTAAAGAAAAAAATATTTGATAAAGATGAAGAAGACAATGTTATGGCTGATCTATCTGAATATAATCTTCCAAATAGAATTCTTTTAAGAAAAGATAAAACTTCTGTATACATAACTCAAGATCTAGCTTTAGCAGAATTAAAACTTAAAGATTACAACCCAGATCTATCAATATATGTTGTAGCTTCAGAACAAAATTTACATTTTAAACAATTGTTTGCTATACTTGACAAATTAAAGTCTAAAATTTCAGATAAATGTCATCATTTAAGTTATGGTATGGTTTTACTACCAGAAGGAAGAATGAAATCTAGGGAGGGAAAAGTTGTTGATGCAGATACTCTTTTAGATGAAGTAGTTAATCTAGCCGAAGATGAATTAAAGTCGAGAAAAAGGAAGATAACAGAACAAAAAAAATCTCAAATAGGAATTGGAGCATTAAAGTTTTATTTAATTAAAATAGATCCAATAAAAGATATAGTTTATGATCCTAAAGAATCAATCTCATTTACAGGAGACACAGCTCCTTATGTTCAATATGCACATGCTAGAATTTGTAGTATAATAAAAAAAACTAAAACACCTAAAAATATAGATTATTCTTTATTATTTTTACCTCAAGAAACAGAACTTATTATGTTGTTATCTAAATTTCCAGGAATAATAGAAGAAGCAGCTAATAATTACAAACCATCATTGATAACAAATTATTTATTGGATCTTACTAAATTATTCAACAGATTTTACGATTCAATTAATGTATTAAATACAGAGCCTAAACTAAGAGATTCAAGATTAGCCCTAATACTAGCTGTTAAGCAAGTTTTAAGCAATGGATTATTCTTATTAGGGATAGATGCACCTAAAGAAATGTAGACTAAAAAACAATAAGATTTAAATAATCCTTATTTCTAAATTACAAAATGCCAGTTATATCTTTTGATATTGATAGATTATTAGCAGAGAGAATTGCTCAAGTAACTAAAGATATTAAAGTAGAAAATAACATGAAACTAAGTAATGTTAGCTTAGTTCCTAAAAGAGATAATCTTCTTAAATTTGAGTTTGAATTTACAACAGAATACAAACAAGATGTAGGCAACATGAAGATTAATGGTCATCTATTATTTAGAGAAGAGACTAAAAAAATAAAAGAGATAATGGATACTTGGACAAAAACAAAAAAGTTAGATAAAGAGTTGATGACATTAATTACTAATTTTATCCTTATAAAATGCAATATTAAAGCATTAGAATTATCACAACAAGTTAATTTACCACCACATATTAGGTTACCCTTAGTAGAACTAAGTTCTCCAACTAAAGGAGAGAAGGGTGACTATATAGGTTAATTAATTTTGTCGTCGTAAAATGAGTAATGATCCTAATTTTGAGAACAATATAAAAAATGCTTTTTCTAGTGTAAAAGAAGATATGGATCTATTAAAATTAGAGATAGATAAGAATAAGGAGAGGATTATCGAGCTTGTGGATTTGATAAAAACACTAATTTCTGAAAAAAATGAAAAAACGCAGAATTTTGAGGAGATAGAGCCTAATGAACAATATTTCATAAAAAGTTCCATAGGAAATCAAGGGGTTCAATCAATCAATCAATCATCAATCAATCAATCAATCAATCACCCGTTTGCCATTATAGACGTTATAGAGGCACTTTCTAGGGGGCAGCTTCTTGCACTGCTTACACTCTATCAATTGGAAGATGAGAAGGAAAAAGTCACTTATTCCGATATTGCTGATAAAATCTCACTTACAGAATCATGTGTACGTTCATATATAAGCATGGCAATAAAAAAGAAAGCCCCAATAAAAAGAAACAGAATTAATAATAGACTCACTTATCTTTCTATAGATAAAAAATTTAGAGAATTAGGATTAAAACCTAAACTTGTTAGTCTCTATTATCAGATGGATCCTGATCAGAAGAGGCTTTCAGATATCTAACCCTCACTTTTCACATATTTCTACATAATTACCCATTTTTTCCTAAAATACCTCACTTTTATGGAGAATATCTAGCTGAATTCACTATAAACTCACTTTTTTTATCCTATCTACTCAATGGCTACCTATTTTATTGATAATCTATGTTATGAACTCTCACTTTTCACATATTATACAATAAAGAGGCTATATTTCTTAAAATTATCATTATTTTACATATTATATTCGGTATAATCCATAATAAACTCACTTTTCCTTATAATTAAGCGAAATAATTACATATTTCATCAATAATTTAACTTATTAACCCTCACTTTTCAGATAATCTGTTGTATAAATGGTTATTTTTATACTATCTAGAGGGTAGAATTATCATTTTTTTCTTTGTTTTAACACTACATTTTTGACTTTTTTATCTAAAAGAAATACTTTTTTTCTCCCTCTTACACTCACTTTTTCTTCTACTTTTATACCACTTCTTTTGATATCATTCAAATGTCTTCTAACTGTTACAATATTTAACCCTAATTTTTTTGACATATCATCATAGCCGAGTGGCCCACCAGCATAACTCATCAAAGCAAGTATCTGTTTTTGTGCTGGAGTGAGATTTTTTAGCGATTGAACGTTCATGATCGATTGATTTGAACGATTGAACGATTGAATGCGTTCAATCGTCTCCTCCTTTTTCTCAACTTTTTCTTCATTTTCAACAACATCTTCTTTTTCTTGTAACAAATTTTCTAATAATTCTAATTTCCTGAGAACATAATTTAATTTATCTTCATGATTTTTTGTTTTAGAATCAAAATGAGTTATCCAATTCCCTAAATTAACAATATCTTTTTTTATTTTTGTAAAAGAATCACCTAAATGAAAATGTAGATCATCTAATCTCTTATGAGGATCACTTTTTTTCTTAAAAAAATTAAAAACCATCTTTAAGATAACGTATTTTATTATTAATAAACTTTTTTCCCTACTATAATTAAATATTTAAACAATACATCTATTAAATTAAATAATGTCTAAGCTTAATTTATTAATGGCTGGAACTTTAGTTGGTCTAACAGCATTAGTTTTCAATCCTGATTTTTCATTAGCTGCAAATCAATCTTCTCCAGCTGAAAAAATAAAAGATCAGATTAGAGTATGTAGATCTATGGTGAAAGGGACAGAAGGAAAAATTGAAAGTGATTATTTTAATTCTAGAAGTGCATTAAGTTTAGTCAATAGTATTTGTATATTTAAGTTATCCCTCAATCCTTTCTTTAAAAAATATGATCAAAAAATAGATCCTTTAGGCATAATTAGAGATTATAAAGAATTAAGAAATGAATATAATTAACAAGCAATAGAATATCAAAGAATAAAAAGAAAGTATCATAGAAAAAGATAAATTAATATTGTGCTTAAAACATTTAATCAAAAATTATATGTTTTGTCGATATAAAATTACACTTAAGACACATTATGTGTAACCTAAATTATTATTTAATTCTATATAATTCTAATCCACTCTTTCTCCAGTTATAAGGGAGAATAAAATAGGTTTATACTCTGGAATTTCATCTTCTTTGACATAAATGGCAATAAAACCAGGTAGTTGAGTTATACCATCTCTATCATAAACTGTTTTAATTACTCTAAATTCTATATTATTAGCCCTTAAATATCTAAACTGATTCTTCTCAAAGTCAGTTGATGGTTCTTCTGGTCTCTGGGAGGTTAGTATCCATCCTTTTTTTTCTAATCTCAATTCTAATTTACTTTTTTTCCAGTTAGAATGCATACTTGAATGTATCATCTTCAATAGACTCTTTTATTTAATATTTATAAGCCTTTCAGATAAGCACAGTTAAGCAGATCTTACTATTCATTACTACTATACAATAATTACTAATAGAAAGGTTTAAAAGTCAAAAAATCAATGATAGTTAATGGTAAAAAAGGGACAATTTGATTTAAGAAATATTGATGATCTAGTTGTAAGAGATTCACTTAGTGCTATATCTGCATTAGAGAGTTATCCTAATTCAGCTGATTCTTCACTTATTGTTGGAGGAATAGCTGTTCAGAGTTACATGGCTTCTAGATTAAGAAGAGGAACTTCAGATATAGATGTAGTAGTTGCTAAAGCTTTAGTTACTGGGGGCGATTTTAAAGAATTTGTAAAGCCTTTAGTTGAATATTTTAAGGACAATAATTTTAGTGTTGAAGAAGATGAAAAATCAACTAGTTGGAACATAATTCCTACCTCAAAAAAGAATGGAAGATATCAAAGGGAAGAATCAACTTTATTGAGTTTTTCAAAACATAAGACAAGAAAAGATTTTGAAAAAAAACAATTTTTAATAGAAAAAGAAATGGATGATTCTAGAATACATTATATTGAAAAAGGAGAAGGTTCTTATAGGGCTCTTTCTCCAGAATACATCATTGTGCCTAAATTTGGACGTTTAGGTAGTATTCTTAGTAGACAACATAAACTTAAAGAATTAATAATGCCTCTTATGGGTGAGGTATCAGAACAACAAGTAAATGATACTCAAACTATTCTAAAAGGTAAGAGATTAGGAAGCACTGAAAAAAGTGTATTAGGTGATGGTTTTGATATAAGAATGTTAGCTGAACAAGCAGGAATCAATGAAGGAAAGCTTAAAGAAGCTATGGGATTATGGCCTGATAAGAAGAATCTTAAGGCTGTATTAAGAAACAGAGAGATACTAGGATTAATCCCTCATATATAAGGATTAGAGTCAGCATTATATATGATTCAAGGAAGTTAATTAGAAATGAAAAGAAAGTACATATCAGTAGATATTGAATCTACAGGAAGAACACCTGGAAAATATTCAATGATTGCTTTAGGAGCAGCTGTAGTTGGAGATACAAAAAAAACTTTCTATAGAGAATTAAAGCCAATAAATAATAATTTTAGCTTAGAAGCATTAAAAATTGGTTCTTTAGGACTTAAATGTTTAGAGGATCTTAAGAAAGAAGACCCAATTTATGATCCAGAAAGCAAAGAATTTCAACCAAAAAAAGTATTAGAATTACTTGATGAAATGGGACAAAGTCCATATCAAGTTATGCATGAATTTAGATTATGGATAGGCCAAGTAGCTAGAGATCAAAGACCTGTAATGGCTGCAGCACCTATTGCATTTGATGGAATGTATGTTCATTGGTATTTCGATAATTTTTTAGAAGGAGATCAAGATCCTTTTGGCCACGGTGGAGATGATATAAATTCATGGTTAAGAGGGGCAACAAATGATCCAGACCATAACCTAACAAAATTAGGACTTAGGAAGAACAAACCAAAAACACATAATGCTCTAGAAGACGCAATGCAACAAGCTGAAGAATTTGAGTTTATTTTAGGAATGGATGCATTTAATAGATCAAAAGCTAAAAAATTAAGTAGATAATCTTTCTATAAAATGACAAGTGTAAATTTATATGAAAATTTAGGTATAGGGACTAGTATAGGATTTGGTGCTGGTTTAGCTGTAACATTATTGTGTAATCTAGAGCCATCTAATTTTGATCTTAATCATTATATTCAAGATGTTATCAGATGGTCTGAAATAATTCCTTATACAACCTTAGCTGGATTTTTTGGAGGAGGTTTAGTACATACTGGGGAAGTGATTACTGAAAGAGCTGAACAAAGAGGGACTATTGAGGCTAAAAAGCGTAATTTAGAGTTCAGAGCAAGAATGGCTAAATGAGTTCGCATAACGATGATTAAGTGAACTTTAGAAAATCTAATAATTATGCTCCATTTTTTGATATATGTGCTTATAAGTTCTAATTGGACTTAAGCCAAATCCTAAAAGTAGTAATGCCCTTGCACCAATTAATCCATTATTCCATATAATGACTGCTTGTTTAACTCTTCCAAAAGCTAATCTCTCTAATACATTAATTTTCTCTTCTGGAAGAGTAGAAACTTCAGTTGCACTATTAGTCTCGAATATATCAACAATAGACCTACCAATTTTATATGTTCTCATAACATCCATACAAAATAACTAATAATGAAAAATATATAAAACTTTCACTTTCACTTTAATAAAAAAGAATATAAACTAGTTTAGTATCTATATATATGCCTGTAATAGAAACTACTAATGGCTCTACTTTTTATTTAGTTAAAACAAAGCATGCTAAACAGAGACTTAATGAAAGAATATTACAACTACCCACCACAGATAATGGAAAAGATCGTTTTTTAGAACACATGGCTTCAAAATCTAGAGTAATAGATGAAAAAGAAGAAAAACATGAAGCATTAATTAGGAATCAAGTAATTAAAAGAGGAGCATATAAACAATATAGAGAAGATGCAGATGGTAATGTTATTGCAATAGAGTTTGATAATGAAGATCAACCAACAGCAGTTTCTGTTCTTAATCGTGAAAGAGTAGATGAATATGTAAGAGTCTATAGAAAAACCAAGCGTCGTATGGGTAGAATTGAAGGTATTGAAAACTTCTCAGTTTATACATAATAATTAAGCGAAATATTTATTATTCTCTATTTCTATGTTAATCTATGGCTCATAGTGATGAAGTAGCAGAAAAAACTGAAAAATCCGAAGAAGATCAAATTCTTTTATCACACTTTTCTAATTATTATAGAGAATATACTTCTTTTTATGAAAGACTTCAAAAAAATATAACGAGAGAAAAAATAATTGAGAATTTTGAAGAAATAACTCATGAATTATCGTTTCTTGAAAATAGGGCTTTACAAGAATTAGAAGAAGAAGATTATGTAAAAGTTTTAGCCATTCATGATGCAAGAAAAAGATGGGTATCAAATCTTTCTTTTAAATTAAAAGCAGATGCATTGAGTTATTTAGAAGATTATCTTAATGAAAATTTAGACACTTTAGACAAAAAAGAAAATCAGATGGAGTATGATCTTCTTACCTCTACTATGACTCTAATCTACAAAGATCTTCTTGAAATAGAGGACAGATTAGTTTGTTATCCTACAAGCGAAAAAAAACAAGGTTTTTCTAAAGATACTTATTGGTATAGAGAATCAATCATACATGAAAATGAAAGAATTAGATAAATTAACTACCGAACTAAAATTAAGAGGTTTTTCAGAGAGAACAATAGAGGCTTATACACTTCATAATAGAAAGTTTTTAGAGCACATCAAAAAATCCCCGGAAAAAATAATTGAACAAGATATTAAAGATTATATGGCCCATTTAATCTCCATTAACAACACTCCAAGATCATTAGCTTTAAAAAAAGCCTCACTAAAATTCTTTTACGACGAAGTTTTAAAAAAAGATATTGTTAATTTTAAAACACCTAAAATCCCAAAAACCATTCCTTCTGTATTAACAAAAGAAGAAATTAAAAGATTAATAAATTCAGCAGGTTCTTATAAAACTAAAGTTATTATTCAATTTTTGTATTCTTCTGGATTAAGACTATCAGAGTTGACAAGTTTGAAGATAAATGATTTAGAATTAGACGAGAAAATAGGGTGGGTAAGATCTGGAAAAGGAGCAAAAGATAGGATGTTTGTTTTATCTAATTTTATTATTGAAGAACTAAAAACTTACATAAAAACTTTAGATAAAGATGAAATTTATTTATTTCCAGGAAAAAATAATACTTTATCCTCTAGAAACGTACAAAAAATAGTAGAGAATGCAGCAAAGAAAGCAGGAATAAAGAAAAAAGTTACACCACATAAACTTAGACATTCATTTGCTACACATTTATTAGAGGATGGAGTTGACATTAGATACATCCAAAGTTTATTGGGACATGCTTCAATAGCAACAACAGAAATTTATACTCATGTATCTAAAGAAAAGATAAAGTCGATAAAAAATCCATTAGATACATTATAATAACCTTTAAATACATTAGAGACATAATTTTTATATCGATAAATAGGGGGCATCAAATGGCAGTTAGAGTTAAATCCGGAGAAAGCAGAGAGTCAGGTTGGCTTTATTTCGTTAAAGGTAAAACTTTAGAAGTATGGAAAGCTAAAATGGCTAGAGGAAGAAAAAAAGGCTCTGGAAAGAAAAAAGTTGCTAAAAGAAAAACAGCAACTAAAAGAAAAACTACTACTAAGAGAAAAACAGCAACAAAAAGAAGAAGATAACTACTTTTTTATCTTACTTTTTAATCCAATAAATAGCTTGTTGAATATCTTATAAGTGGATTTTAATTCATTTTTTCCTTTTTTTGTTAAATTATAATTCTTTTTTCTACCATCTTGTTTCATTCTTATCAATTTTAGTGTATTTAGTCTTTTTAGCGTCGGATAAATAGTTCCAGGTGTTAATTTTGAACCTTTTCTTTTTCCTATTATATCTGATAATTCATCTCCACATAATCTTTTTTTGTTTAATTCATGAAGTATTAGAAAACTTAGGAATCCTTTCATGTCCAAGTACTTTGGAGTTTTCATCGATGATTAAAAGTTTTAATCATTTATAAATATTATTATTTATTGTATATCCAATATATTGTTTATTCTATATATTGTACCTACAATAAATCTAATAATTTTAGTTTTAATTTTTGCTTAAAAGTTTTAAGCACGAAATTAGATAAATTTTTATACTAAAATCCCATAAATTTTATATGAAAGTAGCTATCGTCGGTAAAAATAGTAGTTTTATTAAAAAACAACTAAAAAAATATAATCTAGCCTTAGATAATAGGAGACCATGGATTGTTATAAGTTATGGTGGAGACGGAACAGCTTTGTTAAGTGAGAGATTATATCCTGAAATCCCTAAACTTTTATTGAGGCATAGTTCTGTATGCAATAAATGTTCCACACATGATTTTTCTGAAGTTCTAAAAGCATTAGAATCTAGAGAATTTACAATAAAAAAAACATCTAAGTTAATAGCGACGATAAAAAATAGAAAATTAATAGCACTAAATGAGATTAATATTCATCATTCTGCACCTTATGCAATAAGATTACAAGTTTTAATTAATAATGAATTAGTTGAACCGTTAATAATTGGAGATGGATTAATCGTTTCAACTCCTTTTGGTAGCTCTGGATATTATCAAACCATTGTTGATAGAGTATTTAAGAAAGGAATAGGCTTAGCTTACATTAATCCTATGAGGAATTCTGAAAGATTTAAAATAAAAGCTAGAAATAGACTATTAAAAGAAAAAGATAGAGTTAAAGTTAAAATTTTAAGAGGACCCGGAATTTTATGTTCTGATAATAATGAATCTATAATCAAACTGAAAAAAGGAGATCTAATCAAAATAAAAAAATATAATAAAGATGCTAAACTAGTTTTACTGAATGAAGCAAGAACAAAGTTTTAAATACATAAATTTTATGATTTCTTAATTGGCTCCTTAGCTCAGTCTGGTTAGAGCACTCGCCTCTTAAGCGAGTGGTCGGGGGTTCAAATCCCTCAGGGGCCATATAAATATGATACAATCCAAAATATTTATTAAGACTTATCATCTTTTATCTTTATTAGCATTATGATAATTAAATAAAATGAAAATAACAATAGATACAGAAACAGACACATTAGAAAATTTACAAGAAACTTTTTCTATTCTCATTAAAACTATACAAGAAAAAGGTGGGAAAATAGTTTTGCAAAAAGAAAACGAAGTAAAAAAACCAACCACTGAAAGTTCTTATGTTAAAAGAGCAAAAGAACAAGAAAAATTAATGGAATCTCTGGATATTTCCAATATTTTACAATCAGACCATGGAATTAACAAAAAAAGACAAGATTCAATGCGTAAAAATCTTTAAATAATAAATAATCTTTAATATACTAATGGAAAACAAAAAAAAAGAGAATAAAAAAGAATTTGTAGATTTGATGGTTAGGAAAGCTTTTTCTAAAGATCCAAAACCAGAAGCCCATGTTTCTAAATTAGAACCTGATAAAGATCCAGAAATCAAACCACATGAGAGTAATCTAAAAGTAGAAGAAGTTGAAAAAATAACAGAAGGAGTAAAAAATAATCTAGATAAAAAACGTCAACCTAAATAACTTAATTCTTTACCTTTTTTAGCTTCTCCAGTCCCTTCACTCTTTTTCATTATCATGTTTAATGTTTTTTCAAATTTCTCAGCAGCTTTTAGTAAAGGTTTGTAATCAACTTTTAATCCAAGATATTTATCTAAGATCTCTATGGATTTTGCAGCAGCTTTACTATCTGCTAATCCAACATTACTCTCAATAAAAATTCCACTAACACTTTTATCTTTTAATAATAATGCTCCAGTAACCCCAATAACCAATCCTTCTTTCAATTCTTTCAAACCAACTTTTTCAAATCCTTTTTTATTTTTTTGATTTCTTGTGTAGTAATAAGCACCTAAATTAGCTTGAGTTGATCCAACTCCTTCTATACTTATAACTTCTTTAGCCTTTAATTCTTTACATAGCTTACTTATTATATCTGCTAACTCCCATTCCAATCCTTTAACTCCACTTAATGCATGAATCAAAACAATATTATTTTTAGAATCATAAAATATTCCAATAGGTTCTACAATTTTACCTTCATGGATGGCAGCCATCGGCATAATTTTATCACTTCTTATCTTGCCAATTGGTTTTGCATTCAAATGTTTAATCAAAAATTCTACTGCAATTGTTCCAACTAATCCAAATCCTGGAAATCCTTCTATTACAATAGGTGACTTTGGTTTTTTTTCTAACATAAGTTTCATAGTTCTAATCTCTCACTCATCAATTTGTTGTATTTATCTAAATAATTATCAGATGTTTTTTGATCTTTCAATGATTTAACTTTTCCAATTAGTTTAGAGAAAAAATCAATTAATTTTGTTTCTATACCTTCTTGATCATTTATTTTAACTAACACAATACTTTGTAATGCATCATAAGAATCTTCTACTAAAACATCACCCACTTCCTTAACACAATTCATTAATGTTTTAACTATTTTAGGAGAATCTTCTAAAGGGAATTCTAAATAAACATTTTTCATATTATCATCTAATTTAAAATGGATTTTATAACTAACTTTACTATCATTTAGAAATAGTCTATGCACTTCAACTCTTTTAATTTCTATATTCCTACTTCTCATATTATTAAAATAACTCCATTCTATTTAAACTTTATTAAAGAATATCAAAATGTTTTTTAATTTTATAAAAAAATAGAAAAAACCCCTTTTTATAATAAATTTTTAATTCTTTCTATATGTTCTGCTACTCTGTTTCCGGTATCAGTTAATTTTATTATTTTTATTCTACCTTGTTTTATGAAGTCTACTAACTTTGCTCTTTCCATCTCTTGTAGAATTTTAACTGCGTGACTGTATGTACAATCAACTTCCTTTGCTAGGATGCTACCATATCTATTCTTATTACTCTTTCTAAGAGCTACTAATATCATTGCTGGTTTTCTTCTAAAAAAAACCTCAAAAATATCTTTCTTCATATTGTCCCCCTAACACCACTTCTTATTTCTGTAGGTTTTAATGACCTATAGACCCTATTTAAAACTTTCTTTTTAATATATATTTCATAACATATAGATATCTTTTTAAATCTTTCTAACTAGAATTTTGTATTATAACAATTATTCTCTCTATAAAAGTATTTAAATAAAGTTTTAATAATATTCAATTATGATAGATATTAATTTAATTAGAGAGAATCCTAAGTTAGTAAAAGAAAATATAAAGAAAAAATTTCAAAATCATAAATTAGAATACATTGATACTATCTTAGAAAAAGATAAACAATGGAGAGAACTAAAAAAAGAAGTTGATAACTTAAAACATGAAAGAAATAAGATTTCTTCCCAAATAAATATAGCAAAAAAAATAGATGATGAAAAGAAAGCAAAAGAATTAATAAAAAAAGCTAAAAACATCCCACAAAAACTACAAAAAATAGAACAAAAAGAAAAAGCATTGGAGCAAGAGATTAAAGATTTACATTTACAAATTCCAAATATAATTTCTAGTAAAACCCCAATTGGAAAGGATGAATCAAAAAATAAAATTTTAAGAAAGATAGGAAAGATTCCAAAATTTAATTTTCCTATAAAAAATCATGTTGAATTAATAGAAAATTTAGACATAGCAGATTTTGATGCATCTGGAAAATCTTCTGGAAATGGTTTTTATTATCTTAAAGGGAAATTAGCAATATTAAATCAAGCTTTAATTAGATTTACAATTGATTTTATGAACAAAAAAAAATATACTTATGTTGAAATTCCATTAATGTTAAATGAAAGAGCAATTTATGCTTCAATGGACAAAAAAGAAATTGAAAACTCAGTTTATTCTATTGATGGAGAAGATCTTAATTTAATTGGAACAGCAGAACAATCTTTATTATCGATCCATTCAGATCAAACAATTAAAGAATTAGATCTACCAAAAAAATACTTTGCTTATTCTATGTGTTTTAGAAAAGAAATTGGAAGCCACGGAATAAATGAAAAAGGATTGTGGAGAACTCACCAATTTAACAAAGTAGAACAATTTATTTTTTGCAAACCTGAAGATTCAGAAAAATATTATCTTGAACTTTTAAAAAATTCTGAAGAAATATTTAAAGCATTAAAATTACCTTATAGAATTGTAGAGATGTGTTCTTCTGAACTTGGAGATTGGAAACATAGAAGCTTAGATATAGATGTTTATAGGCCCACAACTAAAGATTATGGAGAATTAATTTCATTATCCAATTGTACAGACTATCAAGCAAGAAAACTTAACATAAAATATTTAGATAAACATGGAAATAGAAAAATTTTACATACATTAAACAATACAGCATTAGCTACTTCAAGAGCATTAGTTGTTATACTAGAAAATTATCAACAAAAAGACGGTTCTATCAAAATTCCAACAGTATTACAAAAATACACTGGATTTAAGAAAATAGCTAAGGAGTAAGCTTTTTAAACATATTTTTGATGTGACTTTAAAATGAAGGTCCCAAAACACATAGGAATAATATTAGATGGAAATAGAAGGTTTGCTAAGAAATTAATGGTAAAACCTTGGATGGGACATGAGTGGGGAGCAAAAAAAGTTGAAAAACTACTTGATTGGAATAAAGAGTTAGGAGTTAAAGAATTAACATTATATGCTTTTTCAATCCAAAATTTTGATAGACCTAAAGAAGAGTTTGGTTTTTTGATAGACATTTTTAAGAAAGAATTTTCTAGATTGTTAACTGATAAAAGATTAGATGAAGACAGAATAAGAGTTAATTTTATAGGAAGAATTTGGAAATTTCCTCAAGAGTTAAGAGAGATCATGGCAAAAGTTATGTATAAAACAAAAGATTATGATAATTATACTGTTAATTTTGCAATGGCTTATGGTGGTAGAGAAGAAGTTATAGATGCTGTTAAAAAATTAGGGGAAAAAATTAAAGATGGAGAGGTTAATATTGAAAATATCAACGAAAAAGTTTTTTCTAAAGAGTTATATACAGACCATGAACCAGAATTAATAATAAGAACTGGTGGAGAAAAAAGAACATCTAATTTTTTAATTTGGCAAAGCAATTATTCAGAATGGATCTTTTTAGAAAAGACTTGGCCTGAATTCGAGAAAGAAGATTTAGTTAAGGCAATAAAAGATTTCTCAGAAAGAGAAAGAAGATTCGGTAAATAATTAATTTGATGAACGAATTTTAGTTAGTTTAATGATGAAAAGGTTAATAAACTGAATTTTTAGATATAAAATATGAAAATTTTAGCAGTAGGAGACATCCATGGAGACTCTTTATTAGCTAGTAAACTAGCAGATAAAGCAGAAAAAGAAAATGCTGATTTAGTTATATTATGTGGAGACATAACAGATTCTATGGAAAAAACAGAAGGATTAGTTGGACCTTTTCTAAATAAAAAGAAAAAAGTTTTGTTAATTCCTGGAAATCATGATGGATTCGCAAGTGCTGATTTTTTAGCTGAATTTTATGGTATAAAAAATATACATGGTGTATCTGTTAAGTATGAAGACATTGGAATATTCGGATGCGGTGGAGCTAATATTGGATTAGAACAATTACAAGAAGAAGAAATATTCGAATTATTAAAAAAAGGATTTGATAAAATTAAATATTTAAAAAAGAGAATAATGGTCACCCATGTACATCCTACTAAATCAAAAATGGAAAAATTCTCAGATTTTGTTCCAGGTTCTAAAGGTGTAGAAAAAGCAATTAGTGAATTAAAACCAGATATATTATTATGTAGCCATGTCCATGAAGCAGATGGAATAGAAGAAAGATTAGATAAAACAAGAGTGATAAATGTAGGAAGAAGTGGAAGAATAATTGAAATTTAATTCTAAAAAGTTTTAAAAACCCTATTTAAATAGATATTTTATGACACAATTAATAATTTCAGAAAAACCCTCATCATGTTTAAAGATAGCTGAAGCTCTATCTGATAAAAAATTAGTTAAGAAAAAAGAGGATAAAGTATATTATTATGAGTTAGAACACAAAGGCGAAAAAATATTAGTTGGATGTGCAGTTGGGCATTTATACAATTTAGATGAAAAAGTAAAAGGAAAAGGTTGGACATATCCAGTATTTGATATTGATTGGAGTCCAAGTTATAAAATTTCAAAACAATCCGCATTTACAAAAAAATATTTAGATGTTCTAAAGAAAATTGGAAAAGGTGTAGATGAATTTTATAATGGATGTGATGTAGACATAGAAGGAGAATTAATTTTTAAGAATGTTTTAACACAATTATTCAAAAAGAAAAATGCTAAGAGAATGCACTTTTCAACTTTAACAAAAAAAGAATTAATTGAAGCTTACGAAAATGCTTCTCCAACTATAGATCTTAAATTAGCTGAAGCAGGAAACACAAGACATTTTTTAGATCATTTTTATGGAATAAACTTATCAAGGGCTTTAACTTTAGCAATAAAAAATTCAACTGGAATGCATAAAATATTAAGTTCAGGAAGGGTACAAGGACCTTCATTAAAAATTTTAGCAGAAAGAGAATTAGAAATAAGATCATTTAAACCAGTTCCATTTTGGCAATTAGAATTAAAAGCTAAAGCAGAAGATAAAGAAATAATTGCATTACATAAAGAAGATAAATTTTGGGATAAGAAAAAAGCAGATACTTCTTTAAAAAATACAAAAGGAAAAAAAGCAATTATTGATAAAGTAAATAAAAAAGAATTTTTACAAAATCCACCTAATCCTTTTGACTTAACAGCTTTACAATTAGAGGCATATAAAACATTAAGAATCTCACCAAAAGAAACTATGAGCTTAGCTCAAAGTTTGTATTCAAATTCATATATCTCCTATCCAAGAACAAGTTCCAATCAGCTTCCAGAATCATTAAATTATAAAGAAATAATAAAAGGTTTAACAGGACAAGCTAAATATAAAAAATTAGCAAATGAGATTCTTAAAGGTAAATTAATTCCAAATAATGGAAAGAAAACAGATCCTGCACATCCTGCAGTTTATCCTACAGGAGAGGTTCCAAAAGACATTACAGAAAGAGAACAAAAATTATATGATCTAATTGTAAAAAGGACTTTAGCAACATTTTCTACACCAGCAAAAAGAGAAACAGTTAGTATTGAGATAGATATTAATAAAGAAATTTTCATAACAAAAGGTACAAGAACAATAGAAGAAGGATGGCATCATTTTTATCATCCTTATGTAATGTTAGAAGAACAAGAACTTCCATATGTAGAAAAAGGAGATGAACTGAAAATAATAAAAATTTCTATGTTAGCTAAAGAAACTCAACCTCCAAAGAGGTACACACCTGCTTCAATAATCAAAGAATTAGAAAAAAGAAATTTAGGGACTAAAGCTACAAGGGCTAATATCATAGATGCCCTATACCAAAGAGATTATGTTAAAGAAAGATCTTTAGAAGTAACTGATTTAGGAATTAAAACTATAGAAACTTTAGAAAAATATTGTCCTGAAGTCCTTGATGAAAATTTAACTAGACATTTTGAAGAAGAGATGGAACAAATAATGGAAGATAAGAAAAAAGGTGATGAAGTAATAGATGAAGCTAAAGAAGTTTTGACTAAAATATTAAAACATTTTAAAGATAATGAGAAGAAGATTGGAAAATTATTAGCTGATGCACATGTTGAAACTAGGGATAAAGCAAATCTTATTGGAAAATGCCCAAATTGTGATAATGAATTAAAAATAACTTTTTCAAAAAAATATAGATCTTATTTTATTGGATGTAGTGGATATCCTGATTGTAAAACTATATTTTCTCTTCCAAGAGGCGCTTTACCGAAATCAACTACTAATCCATGTAAAGAATGTAATTCCCCTGTTGTGGCTATGATAAGAAAAGGTAAAAGACCTTACAATTTTTGTATAAATCCTAATTGTAAAACTAAAGAGGAATATAATAAAAAATTAGAAGAAGAAGCTAGTCACCTTCTTTAAATATTCCATCGTCTTTTATCTCAAAATACATTTCTTTTTTATTAGGTTTGATTAATTTTATTTTTCTTTTAATATTTTTATCTAATTCAATTAAACAACTGCAATATCTTTCTACAATATTGTGGCCTATCATCATTTTTTCATCAAGATCTATGTTACTATAAACTTGATTCGTTATTAAAATTGGAATGTTTAATTCTTTTAGATTCCTTAATTGAGAATTTAACATATTATTAGCTAAATCTCTATGACTCTTCACCATTCTTCTATAATACATCCCAATAGTATCTACAACAACTAAAGAAAAATTTCCTTTTTCTGTTAATGATTTTAATTCTTTAATTTTAATTCCTTGTTCTTTAAAATTTTTAATTTTTAATAAAAATAAATTATCTAAATATTTTTGATAATCTTCTTTAGCTAATTGTTTT
>PVBE012468563.1_pt1 | contig 20691 bp, 19 predicted proteins | sample 1631181 | NCBI WGS metagenome assembly PVBE01 (sample SAMN08397723, study PRJNA350692) | Marine metagenome, whole genome shotgun sequencing project. | isolation source: water | place: Pacific Ocean | collected 2012-04 | reverse complement strand
TGGTTCCCCGCCACCGACGAGTACCACGGAGCCTCGTTCTTCGTCCGGGAGACGGGCCGCTGGATCGCGACCCCGCTTCTCCTGGTCCTGATCGTGATCGAGACGACCGACGTGATCTTCGCCGTCGATTCCATCCCGGCGGTCTTCGGCGTCACGACGAATCCCTTCATCGTCTTCACCTCGAACATATTCGCCGTGCTCGGCCTTCGCGCCCTCTTCTTCGTCCTGGCGGGAGTCATGAAGCGGTTCGCGTTCCTCAACATCGGCCTCGGACTGGTCCTCGCCTTCATCGGGGTAAAGATGCTCGCGGAGTACTTCGACCTGCACGTCCCGACCTGGGTCACGCTCCTCGTGATCACCGGCATGATCACCGGATCGATGCTGCTCTCCCTGTTCAAGGCGCCCCCTCCCGACGACGCATAATCCTTCCTTGGCGTCCCCCCCACCGGTACCTTGGGGCGGATGAGACTCGTTCTCCTTCTGCTCCTCCTGGGAACGCAGGATCCCCCCGCCCCGTCGCCGGAACCCTTCCGCGTCGCGCCTTTTCTCCAGAACGTGACCCGGACCCGGATCACGATCTGCTGGAGAACGGAGAGAGAATCGAAGGGCGTCGTCCGGTACGGACGGACGGAGGAAACGAACCTGTCGGCGGAGGGCCCCCGGGGAACGAAACACGAGATCCGGCTTCGGAACCTGAAGCCGGGAACGGTCTACCACTACAAGGTGCGTTCCTGGAACGGCCGGTTTCGAACGGCCCCGGGAGACCGGGACAGCTTCTCCTTCGTCCTGTACGGAGACGGCCGAAGCGGCCACAAGACGCATGCGAAGCTGGTACGGCAGATCACGAAATTAAATCCGGACCTGGCGGTTCATTCCGGTGACCTGGTGGAAAACGGCCGTATCCTCTCGCAGTGGAAGAAATTCTTCGAACTCTCCGACCCCCTCCTTCGCAACGTCCCTCTTTTCCCGGCGCTGGGAAACCACGAGAGGAATTCCCCCCATTACTTCGATTTCTTTTCCCTGCCCGGCCGGGAGCGATACTACTCCTTCGATTACGGACCGGCTCATTTCGTCGTCCTGGATTCGAACGGAAAACATAAAACCGAAACCGGCTTCCTCGAATGGTTGAAGAGGGACCTCGCCTCGACCGACCGCCCCTTCGTCTTCGCGGTCTATCACCATCCCGCCCTCTCCAGCACCTTCACGGAAATTCGAAGGAGATCCGCCGTGCAGATGTACTCGCTCTGGGGAAAGATTTTCGAGAAGGGGCGAGTCTCCTTCGCTCTCCAGGGACACAACCATAACTACCAGCGTGCCGAGAAAAACGGGGTGACCTACATCACCTCCGGCGGCGCGGGAGCCCCTCTCTATCCCCTTGGAAAAGCCCTTCCCGAGTCGAAATCCCGTTCCGTGGCGCATCATTTCGTCCACTTCCGCGTCTCCGACCGCAGGGTCGTCGGGAAGGTGATCGACATCGACGGCAGGATCATCGATCGTTTCGAGCGAAAAGCGGAAGAATAATCTGAACTTCTCCCTCCCCGGTTGCGTCATAGGGGTGATGAGAATGATGCTGCTGGCGCCGGTCCTCCTGGCCTTCTTCGCGCCCGCCCTCTTTGCGGAAGAGCGCGTGGACCGGACCGTCGACGGAAAAGAGTTTACGTACCGGATGGGAACCTGGGTGGACCGGGAGTACGACCCGGCCACCATGTCGGACGACGTGCAGAAAATCCGCTGGTTCAGCGGGGAATACCTGCGCCTGATGGACCGCCATCCCGGTATCCTGCCCTACCTTGCGCTGGGCTCCCGCCTGCTCCTGGTCTACCAGGGCGAAATCATCTCCATCACACCCGGCCACTGATCCCTGAACTCATCCCATAAGTCTTTGACGTAGAAGGGATGATATCCTATTTTTATTGCCGCAAAGCCGGCCGTTGCTATAATGCGAGCCGTTTTTTCAACCCTATCAGGATCCCGGAAAATGACGGAACTCGCATCGTCTACGCTCCTCCTGGCACAGGAAGGAGCCTCGCAACAGGCCGGTGGGTCCATCCTCAGCCTGGTCGTCCCCATGTTGCTCATCTTCGTGGTTCTCTACTTCATGATGATCCGCCCCCAGCGGAAACAGGCGAAAGAGCGCGAATCGATGATCTCCAACGTCAAGAAGAACGATCACATCCTCACCAACGGCGGCATTTTCGCCATCGTGGACAAGGTGAAAGAGAAGGAAATCATCGTCAAGATCGACGAGAAAAGCGATGTGCGGATGCGCCTGGCCAAAACCGCGATTGCGGGACTGGTCAAGGATTCGGGCCGCGAAGGAAAGAAAGCGGAAGCCGAAAAGGCCGCGAAATAATTCTCAACCCTCTTTTCACAGGAACCTATGGATACTAGAAAGTGGTTCATCGCGCTCCTCCTCCTGACAATCCTCTGCGGGTTCGTCGTGGCCCCCATCGACAAGAAACCGGGAATCTTCCAGGAATTGAAAGTCTCCCTCGGGATCGACCTGGTCGGCGGCGCCGAGTTGACCTACCGGATCCTCTACCCTTCGGAAGAGGAGAAAGAGGCGGAGACGAAGAAGGAGACCCCGCAGAAGCTGATCGATATCCTGCGGAAGCGGATCGACCAGAGGGGGTTGAAGGAACCCCGCATCAACCTCCTGAACGACGACCAGATCGTGATCCAGCTCGCGATTCTCACCGAAGATGATCTCCAGGACTACATGGATCTTCTCAAGCGCCAGGGAAAACTGGAGGAACGCGAAGTCGCCCCGAAGTTGATCCATGAACGGTGGGACGGCACCCCGGAGAACGCCCCCGAAGGCTGGTTCGCCATCGAAAACAACCGCAAGATGGTGGACGATTACGCCTACCTCGGGGGGGATTATATCCTCGTCTCCAGCGATCTCATCATCACCGGAACGGACATCGAGCGGGCGGTCAAGGAACAGGATATTTCGAACCCCGGGCAATGGGCGGTCCGTTTCGTCCTGACGCGGGACGGGGGAGAGCGTTTCGACCGCGCGGCGAAGAAGCTTTTCAACCAGATCCCCAAGGGGCTCACCGCGATCATCGTGGACGGAAAAATCGAATCGAAACCGACCATCCAGGCGGAGGAATTCAACGGCACGGGCACGATCTCCGGAAACTTCACCAAGGAAAGCGCCGGGAACCTCGCCATCGTCCTCTCGAACGGCCAACTTCCGATCCAGATAGGAAGCCTCGAGTCGGGGGAAGGGGAACCCGAAGCGATTCGCTTCATCGGCCCGACCCTCGCGCAGGATTCGCTCAGCCGGGGGCTCGCCGCCGCGGCGGTCGGCCTCGGTCTCGTCATCCTCTTCCTGATCCTCTACTACCGGGGAGCCGGCTTCGTCGCCATCTTCACGCTCGTCTGCAGTCTCACGTACCTGATGACCATCATGTCCGTCTTCAACGCGACGCTGACCCTGCCCGGACTGGCCGGACTGGTCCTTACGGTGGGTCTCGCCGTCGACGCGAATATCCTGATCCTGGAACGGATCCGGGAAGAGATGGCGAAGGGAAAAACCGCCCTGCAGGCGTACGAATCGGGCCATGAGAAGGCTTTCTCGGCCATTCTCGACGCAAACATCACCTCGCTGATCGCGGCGGGCGTTCTCTACTACTTCGGAACCGGACCTGTCAAGGGCTTCGCGATCGTGCTCTCCATCGGCATCATCACGACCATGTTCTCGGTCCTCGTGATCGGAAAGGTCCTGATCCGGCTCCTGATCCAGAGCGGATCCCTGCGCGAATTCAAGATGATGCGGATCTGGACGAAAATGAACGTCAACTTCGTCCGGATCATGCCGGCCTGTATCGTGATCTCCCTCCTCGCGGTGGTCGCCGGCGCGGGAATCTTCAGCAAGCGGATCGACCAGAGCCTCGGAATGGACTTCCGGGGAGGAACGCGCCTCAGCTTCCGGCTCTACGAGGAAAGCACCATCGAGGAGGTCCGGGGAAAAATCTACGAGATCCTCAACGCGAACGGGAAACCGCAATTCCCCGACGCCGAGGTAACCGCGATGGCCGAAGACAAGGACGCGTCGGCGACGAAATTCAAGCTCTTCGCCACGACGAATTCGCACACGTTCCAGGTCCGTTCCTCGACGCAGGACCAGGATCTTCTCCAGTCGGCCATCCAGTCAAAATTTGCGAACGACATGTCCCACGTTCCCTTCGGCAACCTCCCCGAATCGGAACTTCCCTCCGAGGAAAAACTCTCTTTCCAGGTCAGGGTCGACGAGGGGCCGTCGGAAGAGGAACCGGCGGGTGCCGGGGTATACGTCTACCTGTTGGAAGAGGGTTTCGACGAGGCGAAAGCAAAAAAGGTCTTCACGGACCGGGCGAGAAGCCTCGGCTTCTCCCGGAACAACGTGGGAGAGACCAACATCAGGATCGAGCAGGTGGAAACCTCCCCGACGGGACTGGTCCAACTCCGAGTTCTCTTCGCCGCCTCCGACATGGAAATGAACGAGGATGAACTCGAGCCGGTCAACCTCTCGAAGTGGCGCGATTCCCTCAGCGCGAAGGCGAAAGAGGCCGGGCTCACGCTCTCCAGGAGCCCCTTCGAGTCGGCCGGGAAAATCGGCCCCTCCGTCGCGAGCGATCTGAAGGACTCCACGATCCGGGCCCTGCTGGTCGGCTGGTTTCTCATCATCATCTACATCGCCATCCGGTTCGCCTCGTGGAAGTTCGGCCTCGCCGCCGTCTTCGCGTTGATCCATGACGGCGTGATCGCCATGGGCGTCGTGGCCCTCTGCGGGTGGCTGATTCCCTCCGGCTGGGGTCTCTCCTTCGAGATGAACGTGGTGACGGTCGCGGCGTTGCTGACGATCGTCGGGTACTCGGTCAACGATACGATCGTTCTCTTCGACCGGATTCGGGAAAACCTCACCCTGCTGAAGCGGGAATCGTTCCGGGAAATCATCAACACCAGCGTGAACCAGACGATGTCGAGAACCTTGCTCACCTCCTTCACGACCCTCATGGTCGTGTTGGTGCTCTACATCTTCACGATGACCTCCGCGGGCGGCGTTTCCGAATTCGCCTTCCCGTTGATCGTGGGCGTGCTCGTCGGAACCTATTCCAGCATCTACGTCGCAAGCTCGACCGCGCTCTGGTTCTTCCGCGGCAAGAAACCGCAGACCCACAAGTAGACACCCCCCGGGCCCATTACGGGGTCGGGGTCTCTCCGGATTATTTTTATAAAGTATAAATTATATATAAAGCCACCTCCTTTCCACGTCCGATAACCTTTACAGAGGGACATCAAGAAAGGAGAGGGACAAAATGGGGATTCCACAATTCATCATCCTGCTCGCGGCGATCGTATGCTTTCCCGCACAGGACCCCGTTCGACAGGAAAAATCCCGGGCACAGGAGCAACCCGCTCCGCCCTTCCGGGGACCCAACCGTCACGACTGGACGATGGCGGTTCCCCTGCCCCACTACCGGGGATGGCAGCCCGGATGGGTCAGACCGGCTTTCGCTTCCGCCTTGGCGGCGCCCCGCCCGACGGGGACGCCCATGGCGTTGGCGGCGCCCGTCCCGGCCATGATCGCGCCTCCCGCCCGGAAAGCCCCGGTGCCCCACGCGTGGGTGCCGGTCGCATTTCCCGTGCCCGCGGGAGAAATGAAGATCCGCGTCCCCGTGGGACAGGCTCTTCCTCCAAAACCGGCCATGCCCTGGTAAGGGTTCTGGATAATCGTAATTCGGATTCCAGGTTACAAGAGAGAGTGAGGGGAAAATGAACATGAAAGTCAAAGTCGCAATCGCGGGGGCCATCGTCATCGCGCTCGTCGCCCTGATCGTCGTCGATCAGACGAGCAATCCCGCCGATCAAAAGACGGAAAAGAAAGAGAAGGGCCGCGCCGACGAATCGATATTCCGGTCCGCCCGAAACCGCCCGAGGACCGAAACCACCAACCGGGAGACCGAGATCATCTTCACCAACCCGGAGGTGAACCGGACCTCCCCGGAAACGGTCGTCGAACCGGAGACGCCCGTGCAACCGGAAAACCCGCGGATGGAAGTCACCATCAAGGGAGAAAACGGAACCGGCGACAACCCGGACGGGACCCGCATAAAGGCGGTCGACATCATTGGAATGGAATTCGAGGAATACGAGATCCGTCCCGGGGACACCCTCTCCTCGATCGCCGCCCGCAAGTACGGGGACCAGAACCTCTGGAAGGTGATCTCCAACGCAAACCCGGGCATCCGCGCAACAGCGCTTCGCGTCGGAAAAAAGATCCGGATTCCGAGTCGGCCCACCCTGCCCACCAGCGACAGGGTCATCGAAACCATCGCCGGCCGAAGGACCTACACGGTACAGCCAGGCGACACGCTCGGGGGCATCTCCAAAAAGATATACAACACGGTCCGGCATGCCGACCGAATCTTCGAGGAAAACCGGGACCTGCTGGAGAGCCCCGATCAACTCCAGACGGGAACGAAATTACGCCTGCCCGAGATCCAGGCGGAAAGTCCCCTCCCGGTAGAGGTGCCGCTGGAGATCGAGAACGAGGAACTCCTGGGCAACATGATGCACAAGGTAAAATCGAACGACTCCCTCTGGAAGATCGCGGAGTCGTACCGTTCGGGGAGGAACATCCTCAGGGTGATCGAGGAGATCGTCCGGGCGAACCCGCGGAAACTCCTCAACGACCACACGCCCCTCAAGGTGGGCTGGAGACTGGTGATTCCGAATTGATCGGAAAACTTGTGGAATCCGGATCCGGGGGAGAAGACATTCGTGTCTTCTCCCCCCCCTCTTTTTTGCGCGGCGCACCGGGGAATTTCGGGGTACACTGGGGGAAGTGAGCGCCGTCTTCTTTTGCGACGTCTGTCATTACGAGCGGGAGGTCCCGGATTCCTACCGGGACCGGAAAGTCCGATGCCCCCAATGCGCCGCCGCCATCCTGGTCGGGGAGGAACGGCCCGCAGAACACAAGCCCTGCCCCTTCTGCGCCGAGCAGATCCTGGAGGAGGCCCGGAAATGCCGCTTCTGCGGTGAAATTATCGACCGGGCGCTCGCGATCGCCAAGGACAAGCAGAAAATCCGGGAAGTCCAGCGGGCCCGGCAGATCATCGATCGATACCTCCCCGGATCCCGTCCCTCCCTCATCCTGGGAATCGTTTCGCTGATCCTCTTTCCCCTCGCCTTCTTCATCGGACCCGTCGCCATTCTCATGGGTTTCAACGCGCTCCGGGATTCGAAAAAGAATCCCCACCTGGAAGGCCCCCGGTTCGCCCGTGCCGGGATCATTCTCGGCGGCGTCTCCATGATCGCGCTCTCCCTTCTGCTGGTCGTGAACTACACGACACAAACATGATTCTTCCCATCGATCGCCGTATCAACAGCCGTGTTCCCTGGATCACCTATTCCCTGATCGCGATCAATTCCTGGGCCCTCTTCTGGGTCATCCTCGTCGCCAGGAGCGCCGAACAGCTCATGGACATTTACATGACGTACGGTTTCGTTCCCGGCGACGTTCGGCCCCACGCCGTTTTCACCCACATGTTCATGCACGGGGGGGGATTCACCTGGTCGGAAACATGGTCTTCCTCGGGTTTTTCGGGTTGAACGTGGAACGGCGTCTCGGCCCCCTCCCCTTCCTTGTCATATATCTCGTCTCCGGCCTGACTTCCCTGGGACTCTTCCTCGGGATGAGCCCGGCCGGGAATACGCCTCTCGTCGGCGCTTCCGGGGCGATCTCGGGGGTGACAGGAATGTACCTGGCGCTCTACCGAACCCGCTTCGTGACGGTCTTCTCCGTGGCTGGCCCCTTCAAAACCCGGGCGGCGGTCTTCGTGCTTTTCTGGGCGGGAGTGGAAATCTTCAACGCGGTGATCTCCGGAGAGGAGGTGATGGTCGCGCACTGGGCACACGTGGGTGGATTCGTCGGTGGCTTCGCCACCGTCTCCCTCCTCATTCGCGGAGGGTTCAAGGGGTACCCGGAGGATCCCGACGCCGGCCCGAAAAATCTCTCCGCCTCCTTCACCCAACTCCGGTATATTCCCACCTCCGCCGAACCGCTCTCCACCTTTTCCCTTCTCGCCCGCCACGAAGAACCGCCTCCCCCGGAAACGAAATCATTTCTGTCCATGGATACAAGCCCCCACCACGTCGCTTCAGGTCTCTCCCTGCAAGAGGCCGAGGACCTGAACTCCCGCCTGGAAAATCATTCTTATCCCTGCAGGATCTTCCCGGACAAGAGCCTGGTGCAGCTTCCCATCCTCGAACTTGCCGGCACGATCACGATCAACGGCCATATCGGGTGGCAGAGCGAAGCGGGGTACCCGGTCGCTCGAGATCCCGACTTCGTCTACTTCATGGAAGCCGGCCGCGTGGCGGATACGATCGTCCTCGATCTCTTCCTGACCTCCCCCTGGACGAACGTCCGGACCAGCGGGAAGATTTGTTCACGCCCCCTCGAGGAGATCGCCGGAGACCTGAGGAATCGCCTCCCGGAGGCCCACCTGGGGCCCGGATTCATCGCGCTTTCCGAAGGCCGGCTTGACCGGATCCCGGAATTTGCCGGCCAACCAGAACTGGATCGCCACCACCTGTGGTTTCTCCAGGGGAAAACGCTGAAGTGAAAACCCCAAGCCCCAAATCCCAGGAAAATCACAACTATCGTCAAAATCCAAAATGACAAAAGCATTCCGCTTGTTGGGCCCCGCATCCCGGAAGCCTGGTCTTGAAACCGGTTTCGCGAGCAAACAGGAACCCGTTGGAGAAGACAGAACCCGGAAGCCGGAACTCAGAAGGAAAGAGACCCCGATCAACGGCGAGGCCCGGGCCTGGTTCAATCGTTTTGGGGCGCGATAATCGACATCCCGTGACCCGTAAGATTCCGGCTTCCGCATCCCCCCTGCTTGCGGTATCTCCCTCGTCGTTATTTTGGATTTGTGATTTGCCTGGGACTTGGGATTTCAATCGCGAAGCGCTTGCGTTGGGATTTCGTTCCTACGACGGGTTCGCGTCCCGGGGGGGCCGGGGCGGGGGAATCACCAGTTCTCTCCGGTCGGTCGTATTTTCCAGAGGATGACCGTTTTCCTCCGCGGTCTTGCGAACCACGGCAATCTCCCCGTTGATCGACTCGATCTCGCTGCAAAGGTCGAAGACCCGGGAATTCATCGCGTCCACGCGATCCTGCAGATCCATGTACTCCCGGATCAACCTGGTCTTGGCCGCCTGGAGACGCATCAGCTTTTCTTCTTCCCACTCCATTTTCCGAAGGGTATCAAAAGGGATGGTGAGGGTCAAACCCCATTTGGAGGGTCCTGTACGTCCTCCGCCTTCTGTTCTTCCCCGTCGAAGGTGTAGATCTTCGGCTGGTCGTCGAGCACCGTCTTCAGGTTGACAGGACGCTGCCAGATGCGGTGGAGTTTCCGGAGCGTGTCCTGCGCCAGCCTGATTTCCAGGTCGACACCCCCCTCGTGTTCGTGCTCCAGAAGCAGTTCCGCGCGGTTCCGGAAGTTCCCGTCCGTCACCCGGATCACCGGGCGCCCCATGTTGGTGAGACGGAAGAGGAGATTCTTCTTCACCTCCTCGAAATCGCGATCCGAAATCTCGAACCGGTCGGACTGGGCGTTGTGTCGATAGACGAAGAGGTTCTGCTCCACGGCGAACTCCTTCGTCAGGAAATGATCGATAAACGTTATGTCGTTGTAGATTTTCCGGACTTCGAAGATCTTTTCCCGGCCCCGGTTCAACTTCGTGTCCCAGTTGCGCTTTTTCTCCAGGTCGTCGCACTCCTCGTACTCCCGGCCGAATTTGCCCTTGTTCCAGCGATCCTCGATGTCGCGCCACAGTTCGACGCCCAGCTTGTAGGGGTTCAGGACTCCGGGACGGGTTCCGAGCGTGGAGGAATGATGGTCGGCGAAATCGATCACCTCGGAGGCGTCGACCACCCGGTTCGCCATGATCGTGGAATGCCAGTAGGTCGCCCAGCCCTCGTTCATGATCTTCGTCAATCCCTGCGGGGCGAAGTAGTATGCCTCCTCGCGGACGATCGAAAGGATGTCCCTCTGCCAGTTCTCCAGGGGCGCGTACTCGATCAGGAATTCGAGCACGTCCCGGACCGGCTCTTCCCGGAATTTATGTTTCTTCTTCATCTCCTCCTCGATCTTCCTCTCCTGCTCCTGGAGGAATTCGGGGGGGTTGATGTACCGGTCCATGTAATCCTTCGACTGGAAGCGCCGCACTTCGCGGGGCTCCTCCTCCTTGCCGGAAAAGTCGTAGCGGGACCTCTGCTTGCCCGGGGAGTAGACCGAGTGGTAATCGATGAGCCCCTCGAGGGAGAGGGCCGCATCGAGGAACTGTTCCACGACCTCCTCCCCGTGCCGCTCCACGTACCGACGGACACGCGTCCCGTGGTTGGCCATCTCGTCGATCATCTTCCGGTTCGTCTGGGAGAACCACATGTTGGTCTTGAAAAAGTCGCTGTGACCGTAGACGTGGGCGATGACCATTTTCTGGTCGACCATCGCGTTCGATTTCATCAGGTAGGCGTAGCACGGGTCGTTGTTGATGACCAGTTCGTAAATCTTCGACAGGCCGTAGTTGTACCCCTTGCGGAGTTCCTCGTACTCCATGCCGAACCGCCAGTGGGGGTACCGGGTGGGGAAACCACCGTAGCCGGCCACCTCGTTCATCTCGTCGTGGTCGATCAGTTCGAAAACGGTCTTGAAAGGATCGAGGCCGTAGTCCAGGGCGTGCCCGAGAATCCGGTCCTGGACGACCCGGAGTTCCTCGACAATGCCGGAGGAACCGAGCCCGAGCCGTTTGCGCATAGTTCCGGTCATGACCCTCTACTTCCCCTTCCCCAGGAAATCCTTGATGCTGTCGTAGATCCCTTCCTTGTCCCGGATCTCGGAGGTCAGGATCTGCGGGTGCTCCTTGAAGTGCTCGTCGAGGTCCTTCTTGAACTGGCCGCTCCCGTACGCGCTCTTCACCTGGCCGTAACAGAAAACGTTCACGTTCGGAAAGACCTCCTTCTCCAGGAGATCCACGCACCGTTTCGTGTCCTCGCTGCCCCAGTTGTCGCCGTCGGAAAAGTGGAAGGGATAGATGTTCCACTCCTCCGGGTTGAAGCTCTTCTTGATCATCTCCACCGTGAGCTGGTAGGCGCTGGAGATCTTCGTCCCGCCCGATTCCTTGATATGGTAGAACGTCTCCCGGTCGACCTCCTTCGCCGCCGCGTCGTGCACGATGTACCGGGTTTCGATCTTCTTGTACTGGGAGCGGAGCCATGTGTCGATCCAGAACGCCTCGATCCGCACGATCTCCTTCTGCTCGTCCCCCATGGAACCGGAGACGTCCATCATGTAGATGATGACCGCGTGGTTCTGGGGCTTCTCCTTCGTCCGCCAGGTCCGGAAACGCTTGTCCTCCCGGATGGGGACGACCAGGGGGTTGTCGGGATCGTACATCCCCATCGCCAACTGGCGTTTCAGCGCTTCCCGGAAGGTCCGCTTGAAATGACGGAGACTTTCCGGCCCGGTCCGCGCGATGCCGGAGTATACGTCGTGGTCGGCGATGACGTTGCTCTTCCCCTTCGGCTCGATCCGGGGAAGTTCCAGCTCCTCGCCCAGGATCTGGGCGAGTTCGTCGAGCGAGACGTCCACCTCGAGGATGTGCCGGCCCGGCTGGTCCCCCGCGTTGCCGTATCCGTCCTCGCCCTGGCCGACCTCGTCGCCGACGTCGCCCTTCCCCTGCCCGACCCCGCCCTCGTCGTTCTTCCCGTAGCGGAATGTGGGAATGTTGATCTGCGGGAGGGGAATCGAGACGGCGTATTTCCCGCGCTGGCCGATCATCTCGCCATTGGTGATGTACTTGCGCAAATCCTTGCGGATGCGCCCCTTGATGATCTGGCGGAAACGCCCAAAATCCTTGTCGATCTTTTTGACCATGAATACTGTATGAAAACTCGGCTACTCCTTGCTTCCCCCTCGAGCGAAAATGCTCGCCACGAAGTTGAGAACGTCGGTGGAACAGACCTCGCAGTAGCCGTAGCTCTTCACGAGCCGCGACTTCACGATGTCGATCTTCTCCTGGGTATCCTTGTCCACCACGCCGGAAACGAGGCTCGTGAGCTTGATCTTGTCCTTCTGGTCCTCGAAGAGCTTCAATTCCAGCGCCTTCTGGAGACGCTCGTTGGTCCGGTAGTGGAACTTTTTCCCCTCCACGGCGAGGGCTCCGATATAGTTCATGATCTCCCGCCGGAAATCCTCCTTCCGGCTCTCGGGAATCTCGATCTTCTCCTCGATCGACCGCATCAATCTCTCGTCCGGCTCCCCGTCCTGGCCGGTGTACTTGTCCTTCACCTTCTGTTTCTGGGTGTACGCCTTCACGTTGTCGATATAGTTGAAGAAGAGTCCGCTGATCGCCTCCTCGTCGGCGGACATCGCCCGCTGGACCTCGGTCTTCACCAGGTCCTTGTACTCGCTCTTCACGTCCGCGAGCAGTTCCCGGAACCGCTTCTTCTGTTCCTCGCTTGAGATCAGGGAGTGATGGGAGAGGCCCTCCTCCAGTTCGTTCAACACCATGAAGGGATTCACGCACCCGTCCTCGTCCACCTTCACGAGGGCGTTGGAAATCTTGTCCTGGATGTACCGGGGGCTGATCCCCTCCATCCCCTCGTGCAGGGCATCGTCCTGGAGTTCCTTGATATTATCCGCGGTATACCCCGGAAGAGACTTTCCGTTGTACAGTTTCAGTTTCTGCATCAGCGTCAGGTTCGCCTTCTTCGGCTCCTCCAGCCGGGTCAGGACCGCCCACATCGCGGCGATCTCGAGCGTATGGGGGGCGACATGTTTCCCCCGGACCCGCTCTTCGTTGTAGTCCCGCTTGTAGATACGGAGTTCGTTGTTGAGCGTCAGGTTGTACGGGATGTCGATCTTCAGCGTCCGGTCCCGGAATGCCTCCATCAGTTCGTTGTTCTGAAGCCGCTTGTACTCCGGCTCGTTGGTGTGTCCCAGGATCACCTCGTCGATGTCCGTCTGGGAAAATTTCTTCGGCTTGATGGTGTGCTCCTGCGTTGCGCCGAGAAGATCGTAGAGGAAGGCAACCTCCAGCTTCAGCACCTCGATGAACTCGATGATGCCCCGGTTCGCGACGTTGAACTCGCCGTCGAAGTTGAAGGCGCGGGGATCGGAATCGCTGCCGTATTCTGCGATCTTCCGGTAGTTGATGTCGCCGGTCAGTTCCGTCGAATCCTGGTTCTTCTCGTCCTTCGGCTGGAACGTCCCGATACCGACCCGGTCCTTCTCGGAGAGGACCAGACGCCGTACGCGGATCTGTTCCATGACCGCCCGCCAGTCCCCCTGCGCGAGTTTCATGTGATCGTTGAAGTTCTTCCGGCAGGAGGGACAGAGATCCCCCTCCACCACGAGCGGGTAGCTTCCTTCGAACTTCTGGTTGAGTTCCTTCACCAGCCCGGCGCGGACATCTTTCGGAACGAGGCGGAGCGGCTCCTCGTGCATCGGGCAGTCTTCCCATTCGCCATCTTTCTTCCACCCAAAGGTGTAGAGAGACCCTTCGTCCGTGCGGGAATAACTTTCCAGCCCCTTCTTGAGCAGGCGGGCGATGGTCGACTTGGAACTTCCGACCGGGCCGTGCAGAAGCAGGATGCGCCGCTCGGTGCCGTACCCGTGAGCGGCCGCCTTGAAGGCGTTCCCCAAGTGCATAAGCGGGGCTTCCAGCCCGAAAACGGCGTCCCGCCCCTTTCCCATGGGGTCCTTAAAGAAATTGTACCGGACGAGCGTCTCCCGGTTTTCGACGTATTCCTCCAGTCCGTAGGAGAGAATCATGTCGTAGACCCGCTGGTAGGCATTCCGAACCACGCGGGGGTTCCCGGCGACGATCCTGAGGTACGCTTCAAAATCCCCCTCCCAGTGGAGGGCCTGGAAATCCTCCTGGCCCAGTCCCTTATCGATGGTGCTCAGGAGTTTTGAATAGAGTTCTTCTGACATCAGCGGAAGCTCCTCAGTTGTCGAGGGGAATGAATGCCGCGGGCGGGTCGGTCGCCGATTAAGAATGTACGATCCATATGCCCCCTGTCCTCCTCTTCGATTCTAGGTCGTCCGAAGGGTCCGGTCAAGGCAGGAAGAGAGCGAAAATGGTACAGTCACTTCCGCATGGCGCGAATTCTCATCATCGGCGGAAGCGGGCAGACGGGAAAACGGCTTCGCTCGAGATTTCCCTGGGAGACCGTTCTGGCCCCGTCCCATTCGGACCTGGATCTTGGGGACGAGCCCGCCCTGCGCGGTTTCCTCCGATCCAACCGGTTCGATTCCATCCTGATCCCCGGGGGGATGACCCGCCCGGCGGAGTGCGAAGCGGATCCGGAACGGGCGATGAGGATCAACGGGGTCGCGCCCGGAATCGTCGCGGAAGAGGCCCGGGGTGCCCACGTGATCTTCTTCTCCACCGACTACGTCTTCGACGGGAAAGAAGGGCCCTACCCGGAAGAGGCCACCCCCAACCCCATCGGGGTCTACGGGGCGTCGAAACGGGAAGGAGAACTCCGTGTCCGGAAGGGACGGTGGACGGTGATCCGGACCTGCCACGTCTTCAGCCACGACCCCGGGGGGAACTTCTTCATGCACGTGGTTCGAAACCTGGCCGAAGGGAAACGGGTGAAGGCATACGTGGACCAGTTCAGCACGCCGACCGACGCGGAAACCCTCGCGGACGAAACCGCCCGTGTCGTGAACGAAGGCCGGGAAGGGATTCTCCACCTCGCCGGAAACGAATCGTGTTCCCGGTACGAATTTGCGACGGAGATCGCCCGTTTGCTCGGAAGGGAGGGAGTGGAAGAGTCCCGCCTGCCCGACGACGGAAGACCCGCGCGCGTGGGCCTCGTCTCCCATCTTCCCTCCTGGAAAGAGGGGGTGGTTCGTCATCTTAACGAATTCAGAAGAGGGCTGGATAAACAGTAAACCGCCAATGCGGAAGCGTCGAGCTTGCCTTGGCCGTTGGCTGTTGGGAGTTGGATTTTGGGTATTTAAAGGTACTGTTCCGCCCACAACTCGAACATGAGCAGGATCCAGAGCCGGTCGCGGTGATCCCGCTCGCCGGAAAGATGCTCCCGCACCAGGATCTCCACCATCTCCGGCCGGAAGACCGCCCTTTCCCGCGCCGCTTTTCCCAGCAGAGTATCGGTCATGAGTTCCCGCAGGTCTTCCCGCAACCACCGGGCGAGGGGAACGCCGAACCCCATCTTTTTCCGGTGCAGGATCGACGGGGGCAACAGGTCCGCGAACGCGCTCTTCAGGACGCTCTTCGATCTCTTCTCCCTTCCCGGGATCCGGAACGCCAGGTCCACCACCGCGGGATCGAGGAAAGGCGAGCGGACTTCCAACCCGTTCGCCATCGACGCGATGTCCACCTTTACGAGGAGATCGTCGGGTAGGTAGGTCACCAGGTCGGTGTACCCCGCCGCCGTGACGGGATCGCCCGGGAACCGCCCGAACGGCTCCCGGATCCGGTCCGCCCACTCCTCTTCCACGCCGAGCAGGGACTTCATCTCCGGCGTGAAAAAGGTGACCAGGTCGAGGTACAGTTCCGCGGGAGACCGCAATCCTCCGTGCAGGAGACGACGCATCCGCTCCCCCCTCCCCGTGGCGTGCGGAAAGAAGAGGGAGGCCACCTTCAGGAAGGGCCGCGGCATCCGGCGAAGCCGCGTCAACATCTCCACCGCCCGGTACCGCAGGTATCCCCCGAAACACTCGTCCCCCCCGTCCCCGGAGAGGGCGACCGTCACGTGCTCCCCCGTCATACGCGAGAGGAGAAAGGTGGGGATGGCCGAGGAATCGGCGAAGGGTTCCCCGTACCGTTTCACGAGATCGGGAAGAGCCCCGATCGCGTCGGGACGGACCACCAACTCCCGGTGATCGGTTCCGAACCGGTCCGCCACCACGCGGGCATGTTCGAGTTCGGAGAATTCCTCTTCCGGAAACCCGATCGAAAAAGTTTTCACCTTCCGGCCCGCTTCCGCCATCAGGGCGACCACGATGGAAGAATCGACGCCCCCGGAGAGGAACGCGCCCACCGGCACGTCCGCCACCATCCGCTTCCGGACCGCCTCCCCGAGCGCCGCGCGGATTCGGCTCTCGGTCTCTCCCCGGCGGAAGGGGGCGGGCTCCACTCGAGCTTCCCAGTACCGCCGGATCGTCAACGTCCCGTCCCAGGAGAGGCAGTGCCCGGGAGGCAGTTTCCGGATCCCTTCGAACATCGTCATCGGGCCCGGAACGACGAGGTAAGTAAGGTACGCCCCGAGAGCGTTCCGGTCGAGGGTGCGCGGAATCCCGGGGTGTTGAAGGAGGGAATCCAGTTCCGACGAGAAGACGAATTGATCCGCCGATCGCCAGTAGACGAAGGGCTTTTTCCCGAACCGGTCGCGCGCCGCGAAAAGGGTCCGCCGTTCCTCGTCCCAGATCGCGAAGGAGAACATCCCCTCCAGGTCTTCGACGCACGCCTCCCCCTTCTCCTCGTAGAGGTGAAGAATCACTTCCGAATCGGACCGGGTCCGGAAGGGGTGGTCGGAAAGCCGTTCGCGGAGTTCCCGGAAGTTGTAGATCTCGCCGTTGAAGACCAGGTGAAGGGGCCGGCACCCCCGCATGGGCTGGTGGCCGCCCTCCACGTCGATGACGGAGAGGCGGCGAAAGCCGAGCGCCGCGGAATCGTCGAGGAACTCCCCGGAATCATCGGGACCTCGATGCGCCAGTTTCGAGGACATCCGGGCGAGGACCGCGGGATCGGGACGACCGACGATGCCGCAGATGCCACACACGGCCCTACGCCTTCTTCTTCCTGCAGGTTTTCTTCTTCTTCACTTCGTCCGTCGTCGCCCAGAAATCCTCGAAAAGCACGACGATCTCGAAGCCGTCCCCCTCTCCGAAGCGAAGGGGCCTCGCGATCGCACCCACGCCCTCGTACCGTGCCGCCTGGAACTGGAGGTGAAAGGAGAAGGGGCGGACCGGCAGGTTCGGCTTCTTCAACACGAACTTCCCGAGGCGGGCGCCCTTCATGCTGATGTCCCGGATCATGGCGGTGCCGGAGGTGTACTTCTTTCCCCCGTCGAGAATCACGTCGACCCTCGTCGGAATGCTCACCTTCTTCCGGGACCACCGGCGAAGATACTGCCCCTGGACCGGGCTCACCTTTTCCGCCTCTTCTTCCGGGCCGGTTTCTTCCCCGACCCGTCCGCGATCGCCGCCTGCGCCGCGGCGAGCCGTGCGATGGGAAGCCGGTAGGGGGAACAACTCACGTAATCGAGCCCCAACCCGTGGCAGAATTCCACGCTGGAAGGCTCTCCCCCGTGTTCTCCACAGATCCCGATCTTCATTCCCGCACGGGTCGCGCGTCCCTCCTCCACCGCGATGCGGAGCAACCGCCCGACGCCGGTACGGTCGATCGCCACGAAGGGATCGCCGGGAAGAATCTTCTCGCTGACGTAGAGCGGAAGGAACTTCCCCGCGTCGTCCCGCGAGATCCCGAAGGTGGTCTGCGTCAGGTCGTTCGTGCCGAAGGAGAAGAATTCCGCCTCTTTCGCGATAACCCCTGCCGTCAGGGCCGCCCGGGGGATCTCGATCATCGTGCCGACCAGGTACTTGATCTTCTTTTTCCGGCGGGCGAAGACTTCCTTGGCGACCTCGTTCACCACCTTCTTCTGGTTCGCAAGTTCCGCCACGTCGCTGATGAGGGGAATCATGATTTCAGGGACCGCCTTTCCCGCGTCGAGCGCCGCTTCGAAGATCGCCCGCGCCTGCATCCGGGTAATTTCGGGAAGATTGATCCCGAGACGGCATCCGCGCAGACCGAGCATCGGGTTGACCTCGTGGAGATCTTCCACCCGTTCGAGGAGTTTCTCCTTCTCCCTGATGACATCGTCCAGCCCCCCCGCGGAACGGCACTTTTCGATCTCCACCATCAAATCCGCCCGGGGAGGAAGGAATTCATGGAGAGGCGGATCGAGCGTCCGGATGGTGACCGGCTTCCCGGCGAGTGCCTCGAAGAGTCCGCGGAAATCCTCCCGCTGGAGCGGAAGCAGTTCCTCCAGCGCGGCCTCTCGATCCTCGTCCGTCTCCGCGAGAATCATTTTCTGCATCAGGGGCAACCTGTCGGGATCGAAGAACATGTGCTCCGTCCGGCAAAGCCCGATCCCCTGCGCGCCCATGGCTGCCGCCAGGATGGCGTCTTTCGGCGTATCCGCGTTCGCGCGCACCCGGAGCGTCCGGTAGCGGTCGACCCACTTCATGAATTTCTCGAAGTAGGGATAGATTTCGGATTTCCGGGAACTCAACCGTCCCTGTACCACCTGCACGATTTCGGAATCCTCGACCGGCACGTCGCCCAGCATCACCTCGCCGGTTGTCCCGTCGATCGAAATGTAATCGCCTTCGGAGATCACGTGCTTCCCCGCGCGGAACCGGCCCTGCTCTTCTTCCACCCGGATCTGCGAGCAACCGACCACGCTCGGCTTGCCCATCTGGCGACCGACCACGGCGGCATGACTGGTCGCCCCCCCCGTGGAGGTCAAAACGCCCCGGGCCGCGGCCATCCCGGCGATGTCGTCCGGGGAGGTTTCCGCGCGCACGAGAACGACCCGTTCGCCCTGTTCGGCCAGTTCGACGGCGCGCCCGGGCGTGAAAACGGCCTTCCCCGCCGCGGCGCCCGGAGAGGCGTTGAGCCCCTTCGCGACCGTCTTGAATTCGCGACGCTTTTCCGTGTCGAACACGGGATGAAGCAACTGGTCGATCTGTTCCGGCAGGACGCGGGCGACCGCCGCCTCCTGCGTAATCAATTTCTCGGCGACCATCTCGACGGCGGTCCGGACCGCGGCGCGTCCCGTCCGTTTCCCCGTGCGGGTCTGAAGCATGTAGAGGCGGCCTTCCTGGATTGTGAATTCGAAGTCCTGCATGTCCCGGTAGTATTTTTCAAGCCGGGTGGTGATCAGTTTCAATTTCCGGAACGATTTTGGAAGTTTCTTTTCGAGGGCCGCGATCGGTTCGGGCGTCCGGACCCCGGCGACCACGTCCTCTCCCTGCGCCTTGAGGAGAAATTCCCCGTAAAACTTTTTCTCGCCCGTTGCGGGATCCCGCGTAAACCCGACGCCCGTTCCGGAATTCTCCCCGAGGTTTCCGAAGACCATCGCCTGGATGGTGCAGGCGGTCCCGAGATCGTCCGAGATCCTGTTCAAGCGACGGTACTCCGCGGCCCGGGGGGTGTTCCAGGAGGAAAAAACCGCGTCCCGCGCGAGCGACAACTGCTTCATGGGATCCTGCGGAAAGGCGGACCCGACCCGCTCCCGGTAGTGAAACTGGAACCGGTTGGCCAGCCACTTCATGTCGTCGTGGTCGAGGTCGAGATCCGATTCGATTCCCCGGTCGCGCTTCCGTTCCTTCAGGAGGCCGTCGAATTCCTTCTTGTCCACCCCCATCACGACGTCGGCGAACATCATGATGAAGCGGCGGTAGCAGTCGTAGGAGAACCTCTCGTTCCCGGTTTTCATCGAGAGGCCGGCCACGGAGAGGTCGTTCAGCCCCAGGTTCAGGATCGTGTCCATCATCCCGGGCATGGAGACACTGGCGCCGGAACGGACGGAGACCAGGAGAGGATCCTCGGGGGCTCCCAGTCTCTTCCCCACCGCCTTTTCGAGTTTCTTCAGGTGGATCCGCATCTCCGCGTCCAGTCCCCGGGGAGCCTTTCGGCGTTTTTCGTAGAACGCCCGGCAGACGTCCGTCGTGATGGTGAACCCGGGGGGGACCTCGATCCCGGCGTGGGTCATCTCCGCCAGGGCAGCCCCCTTTCCGCCGAGGAGAGCCTTCATCCCCCCCTTGCCTTCCGCTTTTCCGTTTCCGAAGAAATAGACCTGCTTAGCCATCTTTTCTGCACCTGCAATCGGGAATCAAATTCGAATGGGTCCAATTGGGGGGATAAACATGGATGCGCCCCCCCGCCACATTGCGCTGTCGTTCAAACCACTTCCGGGCCTGTTCCTGGAGAAAGGAGAGATCGTCCCGCGTGAAATCGAGGGTCCAGAGCCTTCCCCCGAATTCCCCCTTGATCCGGAATTTCCGGTCGATCCCGAACTCCGGGTTGCAGACCTGCATCGTCCCCGCATCCAGGTCGATTCCGTGTTCCCGCAATCCGGCGATCATCCTCCCGGTGATTTCGTACGCGGTCATCGCGCCGAAGAAGGCCTCGTAGGGGACCGCCGCCTTCGCGTCCCGGGAAAGGCACTTGTGCGCCCGGGCGTACTCCCCGCACCGGATGAACTCCTGGAACGTCGGGAGAAGTTTTTCAGGGTCCTTCAGCGCCTTGCCGCTGGGCAGATCGTCGCACGGCGTGGAGACACACCCCGGCAGGGAGAGAAGAAGGAAAGGCAGGTACGCGCGCATTCGCCCGAGTATATCGGCGGGGAAAATTCCTGTCAAAGAGTCGGGGAGGCCTCCCGGTTCAAACCCGGAACCGTCTCCACGAAGCGATCAACAGGAAGAGACCCGCGAAGAATGCGACCATCGGGAAGAAGCCGGGAAGGTCGGACCGCGAAGAGGCGACCATCCCCTGCTGGTAACAGCGCCCGTCGTTGTCCCCGCCGCCAACGTGGGGCGTGTAGAGGATGGAACCGTCCCCGCCAGCGCCGCCGCCGCCTCCTCCCCC
>PVBE010388831.1_pt1 | contig 20693 bp, 10 predicted proteins | sample 1631181 | NCBI WGS metagenome assembly PVBE01 (sample SAMN08397723, study PRJNA350692) | Marine metagenome, whole genome shotgun sequencing project. | isolation source: water | place: Pacific Ocean | collected 2012-04 | reverse complement strand
ATTTCCTTTATGGATTCGCTCACCTGATCTGAACTGCCATCGCCACCTCCTTCTCCAGCTTCATTCGGACTATGATCAGCCTGCAACAACGATTCTTCAAAGTATTCGCGTATAATTCGCAATGGAATATCTGCGTCCTTAACTTTTCCTTTTTCCAGCAATATACAGTGATTACATAGCTCCAGTACCTCACCCAGGTTGTGCGTCACAAACAGGATGGAGACTCCCGATTTTGCAAGGGCTTTTATTTTATTGAGCGTTTTAAGTCTATACTCGGCATCACCTACAGACAATACTTCATCGAGGATCATGATTTCGGCATCGAGATGTGCAGCAACTGCAAATGCAAGTCGGATATACATTCCGCTTGAATAGTGTTTAACAGGCACATCAACGAATTCTTCAATTCCACTAAACGTTACAATGCTATCATACTTTTCAGCGATTTCCGACCTGGCCATTCCGATCAATGAACCATTAAGGAAAATATTCTCCCGACCCGTAAGATCTGGGTGAAAACCGGTTCCAACCTCCAATATTGAAGTTACCCGACCATTCAACTCCACGCTTCCAGAGGTAGGCTTGGTGATTTGACTCAGGATTTTTAACAAGGTTGATTTTCCTGCACCATTCTTTCCAACAATTCCAACAACATCTCCCCTTTTCAATTGAAATGAAACATCCTTCAAGGCCCAGAAATCTTGAACGACCTCTTGCCTATCCGATGAAAAACGATTCCTGAGCCAACTTGAAATCTCGTCTTTAAAACTACGGACCTGGGCACCATGCATGGTGTAGCATTTCGAAATCTTCTTGACATCAATGAGGACTTCTGGGGTTTGTTCACTCGCTTTCATCGGGAGGTTGCTAGCAGTACAACGTATTTTGCCAAGACCTAAGGATTATATCCAATCGGCAATATCATTTTCAATTTTTCGAAAATAAAACACCCCAGAAACAAAAAGGATTAAAACAGGTATGAATCCGTAGATGTATTGCAGGTCTGGTGCCTCTGCCCCTAACAGAGTCCATCGATAGCCAGCAATTACACCTGCTACAGGGTTAAAATGCATGAGAAATCCAAAGCGCTCAGGAATTAGGGTTGTTGGATAAAACACCGGAGTTAGCCAGATACCAAAACTCACCAGGTATGGAATAAGATGGTGAAAATCACGATATCTGATGGTGAGCGCACTCAGCCAGATTCCTATTGAAAGTCCTACGATAATATTGAGTACAAGGAAAACAGGGAATGCCAAAAGTGACCATCCGGGGTAAACTCCCAAAATCAGCATCAGCAAAAGCATTAATCCCAGGGAAATTACAAACTCTACAAATCCGTTGATCGTTTTGGAAATAGGAAAAATCAAACGGGGAAAGTAGATTTTGGAAATGAGATGTTGTGAATTTAAAATGGAAGTGCCGGCATGATTAACAATGTAAGTGAAATAGTACCAGCCCAACATTCCACTCAACGCAAACAATGGATAAGGTATGCCACCCGTATCGACCTTAATGACTTGTCCGAAAAAGAAAGTAAAGATCAACAAGCCGGTAAGCGGTTGAACTACTGACCAAAAAAGGCCTAAAGCCGTTTGTGCATATTGGGCTTTTAAATCCCGCCTGGCCAGCGTAATAATCACTGACTTATATCGCAAAACTTGCTGAAAATAGGAGCGGAGAGAACTTCGGGAAGCGGAGATAATACGTTTTTCCATATTGGAAGAAGTGGCTACTAAGTTAACCATATTGACCCGGTAAAACCGTCAGGCTGGGAACTTTCGCAAGATGCTTTCACATCTATTTCAACAGCATTTGTTGACGAAATCGGCTACTTTCGTAAACCTACATGGATTTGAAATTTGCGCATATCATAAACCCTTTTGTGGCGAAGCCAGGCTCGTCAACCACGCAAACTCAAGCCATGACTCTTCAATCGTTTAGAAATGCTTTGGCCGCAAAGCAGGGTGACTACCGGGTTGAAGTTTGTACGGTTCAGTTGGATGCTGAACCCGATGTAGCTCCAGATTTTAAATCTCTTCCATCTCTTTCGCGAACAGTAGCCGATCTTCACCAATTTACCCGTCCCAAACCTTACCCGCTCATTGCGGATGTTTTGAAACATGCTGAAAATGTTGATGCCACACACCTCATTTTCAGCAATATGGACATTATTCTGATGCCCCATTTCTATGATGCCGTGGCGCAGTATATTGAAGCCGGTCACGATGCCCTTATCATCAACAGACGGAGAATTGCTAATAGGTTTTCCACCCCCGAGCAGTTGCCTATAATCTATTCAGAAATTGGTAAGTCACATCCTGGATTTGATTGTTTTGTTTTTAAAAAGAGTCTTTTCTCCAAATTCATCCTTGAGCATATTTGTGTAGGTGTTCCGTTCATTGGGGTGTCATTGGCACACAACCTGTTTGCCTTCAGTTCAAACTACAAATTGCTCGATGAGCAACATTTAACAGTTCACCTTGGATTGGAGGTAATGCCTTCAAGAGATAGTGAATATCATGCTTTCAACAGACTGGAGTTTGCGAAAATTGAAAGACAATTGAAACCACACTTAAGCCCTGAAAAGTTGCCTTATACATCGCTTCCATTCTACCGGAGAGTTCTGAAGTGGGGGCTTAACCCGAGTGTTTTTATTGCTATGAACCTGCAACTGGAAGCAGAAGGCTTTTTCGGGAAATTGAGAATGCTCTATAATGAATTGCGGTTTAAGCTACTGGAGACTCTTTAAGAATAGTAACTGCCAGACGCTCTTTTAACTGAATACTCAGCCGATCAATTCTTGCACAGACGTTGGGCTGTGTAATTAAATCATCGTGATTCAATTCTATTTCCATGCCATTTCCCTTGGTTTGAAGCGCATATTCCTTCAACTGGGTTTTATGCCGGTAATGGTTAACGGTAAGCAGGAAAAGTTGTCCGCCTGGTTGATCCAATTCTTCCACATATCGAAAGCCAAGTTTCTTGTTGTATTCCACAGCAACAGAATTGCTTCCCATTACTTTGGCAAACAGTTGTTCCAACCCAAAAATTTCGAACATCACATCTAGAAATCCCAGTGAACTTAACACAGGCACATTGGTACCCATGTATCTATCGGCATAAATAAAAAGGCCCACGAAGGCCTCACCTTTTCTCCAATCAATCTCCGAAGCGTGAATAAGTCCAACTGGTACACCATTTAATTTGATGATGAAATAAAAGTTGCATTCGTTATCTATCTTCGAGAACCAAACCTGTTGCTGGTCTTGTGTTATCAGGTCTTTGTAGAAATAAAACTGCCTGATCTTATCATCATTTCTCCATTGCCGTAACATTTCAATTTCTGAACGTTGTAGCCGGCAAAACTCAATTCCAAATCGTTTGAATTTCATCAGATGATTTCGCGACAACTAAAGACTGGTTTCTTCCGCTGCACTATAAAAATCCGGTGAATGTATTCACCAATTATACCCAACGAGAATAAAATCAGGCCGGTTGAAAAGAAAATGGCAACGATCAATGCAGTAAAGCCCAACTGGGCACCCACTGTGAATTTCAAGTAAATGAAGTGCAACCCAACACACAAAAACAACATAGAAGAAAGCAAACCAAACCAGGTAATTATTTTTAATGGAAGCGAGGTATAGTTCAAAATAATCTGAAATGACATGACCAATAGTCTGCCCAGAGAATACCCCGAATTACCCTCTTCTCTTGGATTATGATCCACCGTTACAAAGTGGGTTTGACTGGCATGCCAGGCCAATAATTCATCAATATATACATATTGGTGGTCGTGTTGTTTAATGGCTTGTACTACCGATCGAGATATCAACTTGAACGAGCTGCCTTTACCAGGTGTACTGGCAAACAGCTTAAAAGTTTTTTCGATCACCCTGCTTCCCAGGTTGCGCAACCATGAATGCCGCTTTTTTAAGAACACACCATATACAAGGTCAGCATCCAATTCATCGCGCATTCCTATTAGCTTGAGAATTTCTTCAGGAAGTATTTGCAAGTCATCATCCAGGGTGATTATATACCTGCCTCTTGCAAACCGAAAGCCACAAAGAATGGCTTTATGCTGCCCAATATTGTGAACCAGGTCAATGCATTTCAGCAGTTCCCCATAATTGGCTTTCAAGTCTTTTAGTTTTCTCCAACTGCCATCGCGCGAGCAGTCGTTTACAAAGATGATTTCAACGGAAACCTTGAGTTCATCAAATACTTTTATGATGCGTTGAGTGAGCTCAGCCAGGGTTTTCTCACTGTTGTAAACTGGTACAACCACCGAATAATCTACGGCAACATCAGCTTCCAGACCGAGGGCCGGTTGAGACATTTCATGATAATTTGTTTCAGAATTCACAATTCTATTATTGGTAAAACCACAGGATTGTCAGTTTGAATTATCGCACTTCCCCACGAAAGGCCAACGCCAAAGCCCGACAATATTAGCTTCAAATTATCACACTTCAACGAGTCTGTCAAATTATTGACCATTGTTAGGGGGATGGTTGCTGAACTTGTGTTCCCAAAATCTCGCAGCGAATAAGGCACCTTTTCAGTTGAAAGATTCATTTTTTTTCGCAAAGTTTCATTGATGAGCAAATTGGCTTGGTGAAACACAAAATAATCAATGGAGTCCTTTGTTTCATGTGCAAATTGCAAAAGATCATCCACGTTTGAAGGCGCTTCGCTGATTGCAAAGTTGAAAATATCGATTCCACTCATACGAAGATGTATCTCGCTTCTGCGTATTCCAAAACCTTCGTCCTGAAATTCCAGGCCACCAGGTGTAACAGGAATCCGAAAACCACCCTGGGGTATCATGATTGCCTCAAATCCTGCCCCATCAGTTTGAAGGTTAAAAGACATCTTGCCCGCATTCTCTTTTTGGGTTAAAGCAGAAGCAGAACCGGCATCTGAAAATAGAGGGATAATACTTTTGTCTTTAGGCGAAATGCAAGCTGTACTTACATCTCCAACGAGCAACAGCCCTTTTCCATTGGGTATGTTGCTCAAAAAATTGGCCACTGTGGCAAGTCCGTAAACATAACCTGAACATCCCAGGTTAATATCGAAAGCCAGGCAATTTTTCGATAATCCCAACCTGTGTTGCAAAAGGGGAGCACTAGCGGGAGTGATGTAGTCGGCTGTTTGAGAAACGAACACCAGCACGTCAATTTCTGATCGATGCCACTTGAGTTGCTCCAACAGTTTTTCTGCACTTACATGACACAAATCTGATGCGCAAACGCCTTGCCCGGCAACTCGTCTAAACTCAATTCCCGTAGTCTTAATGAGCAATTCCTGCTCATCGGAAGTGAGCAATTCACACTGACGGTTTGAGGCAATTTGAGACGGAACACAAACAGATAAACCTGCAAGAGAAACCTCCGAAACCGACCAGCAAGCCATTTTATGCTGCCACTTTTCTTTCCACCAAATTCAACAAATCCTGGACTGTTTTCGATTCGGCTAATTCTGCAGCACTGATCGTGACACTATAAACCGAATCTATCTTGGCGATTAAAATCAAGGCCATCATTGAACTCCATCCGGGAACTTCCCTGAAGAATGATGTTGTTGATATGGAGTCAACCGGAAGGTTTTCAAATTCTTCTTCAAGATTGGTTACGAACGCAGTGGGATTAACTTGCATGAGCGGTTCTTTAAAAAAAAACGGAAACCTGTTTTTGTGTTAAACAGGTCTCCGTTTATACTTTAAACCAGGTGAGTACCTATTCCACAATTATTCGTGTGAACAGACTCTCGTTGTCACCGGATATCTGAACGTTGAAAATGCCCTTTCCAAATGTTGACAAATCAACTTCTCTTACATTGATTCCATCATGAGCTTCAATCAATTCATTAACCACAGTTCGCCCAGTTAGATCGAAAATCTGCATACGTACAGTTTCTGAGAATTTGCCTGTTGTGAAAGTCAGGTTAAACCGACCTTCGTTTGGATTTGGATAAGCGCTGAAATCGCGTAACCTCAAATCATGAGTCTCAAGCCCACCCGATTTTGTTCTGTTTTCAAAATTCAATGTTGTGAATTGTACAACAGCGGTATAGGCCGATTTGTTTGAACCTGATGCATTACACCATGCTCTTACTGCCCATTCATAAGTAGTATTGGGCAACAGACCAAATACAGGTTTGGAGGTAGCGTTTCCAGGAACCATAAGTGAAACCCAGTTCGCATTTCCAACTTTTCTTCCAAGAATTTCATAAGCTGACACAGACACCGGGGCAGCGTTCCATTCCAACAATGCCGCATTGGTTTGTACAACGCTCGTCCAATTTGAATCTGGGCCCGGACAGGTAGGCAATGTAGTAAATGAATGGATCTGCGACCAATCTGACTTTTGGGACCCATCCGTTTCGCAATATGTTCTCACCCTCCATTGATACGTGGATGTTGGATTCAGAATGGATGTTGACCACGATGTGGAGTTTTGTCCGACCAACACTGGAATCCAAGGCCCGCCAACTATTCTAGCCTGAATCTCATAACCCTTGGCATATTGTGCGGCATTCCAATTAAACTGCACGTATGTCGGTCCAATATTCGAAGTCCAGCAACTGTCTGGAACTGGACAAGTCGGATTGAATGTATCCCAAACACTGTATGGCCCGGAAAGAGTCTCTGCCGAATCACAAAACGCCCGAATATGCCACCTGTATTCATTGGCCGCATTCAAACCAAATACGTTTTTATTGGTAGCATTGCCAGGCACGGTGATCACAATGAGAAAACTGTTACCAACAATTGAACCTTCTATTCTATAGTGATGTGCGCCAGAAACAGCGCTCCAGTTTAATGTTGCAGACTGGTAACCAACATTTGTGGTCCAAACGGTAGTAACACTGTCACAACCTCCCGATGAAGGTGCTGTAAGCGTATCGGAAAGTGTGCCCTGGCAACCTGTTGCATCAGTAACTGTTACAGAGTAAATACCTGCTCCAATGCCGGTTAGATCTTGGGTATTGGCCCCGTTAGACCATGCATAAGTGTAAGGCGCGCTACCATTATGTACTGTCAAATCAATGGAACCATCAGTACCTGTTGGTGTACTTGGGTCAACCGTAGTTGAGGTGAGCATAAGTGCAGCTGCCTGTGCAATAGTAAATGTTGTCGTAAGCGTACATCCGTTTCCTTCGGTAAGCGTTACTGAATAAACTCCAGTGGCAAGGCCAGAAATGTTGGCTGTAGTTGCACCATTAGACCAATTATACGTAAACGGTGGTGTTCCACCAGAGAATGACCCGGTTATAGCACCATCGTTTGCCGGAGCACACGATGCATCCACAACTAAAATGCTACCGACACTCACAGGTGTAGGCCCGCCAACTGTTTCACAGGTTGTAGCTGTACATCCATTACCATCGGTAACGGTTACGCAATAAACTCCGGGATTAACATTTGTCAAATCCTCAGATGCTGAACCAGTTGACCACAAGTAGGAATATGGTAATGTTCCACCACCTCTAACAAGGTTAATCGATCCATCGCCAGAATTTCCGCAAGTAGCCGAAGTTGGGAAAGTGAACAACACAATGCCAGATGAAGGTTGATTGATGGTAGCTGTGTATGTGGCAGTACACCCATTCGCATCAGTAACTGTTACGGTATGCTGACCACCTACAACATTGCTTAAGTCTTCAGTTGTTTCACCATTTGACCAGAGATAGCTATATCCAAAGGCTCCGCCTGTTGCGGTAAGGTCAACAGCACCGGTGCTGTCACCATTACACAACACAGAATTAGTGGTTGCTGAAAGGCTCATGGCACTTGGTTCTGTGATTGTGAATGAGTTATTGTCGGAACAGCCATTTGCATCCGTTACGGTTACAGCATAAGTTCCGGCACTCAAACCTGACCGATCTTCGCTAATATTTCCATCGCTCCAGGAATAGGAATATGGCCCGGTTCCCCCTGAAGCGGTTACATCTATTGTACCATCGCTTTCACCCGCACATGAAACATTAACACTGGAATAAGTCACCACAAATGCCGAAGGCTCTGTTATAGTTGCTGAAGCAGAAATGGTGCATCCGTTAACATCTGTTGCTGTAACACTATAAGTGCCCGCTGCCAAACCGGTTCGGTCTTCATCAGTTGTACCATCTCCCCAAATGAAAGTGTAAGGACTGATTCCACCGGTTGCAGTTATATCGATGCTACCATCATTTGCACCGTTACAAGTGATATCGGTACTTGATGCATTGATACTAAGTGCTGCCGGCTCGCCAACATTCACGCTTGCAGTTCCTGTACACCCGTTTTGGTCTGTTACTGTGACAACATAAATGCCTGCAGCCAGGTTACTCATATCTTCATCTGTTCCACCGGTTGTCCAAGCGTAAGAATAGGGGCTGGTTCCACCCGAAACAGAGAGATCGATACCTCCTGTGCTGGCTCCATTACAATCAACATCGGTAGCTACACCTGTGGCGATTATGGCTGCCGGTTCATTCACCGTAATTGAAAGTTGGTTTGTACAACCGCCATTTTCGGAAACGGTAACCATATATGTTCCTGCTGAAAGACCTGACAAATCTTCTGTGACAGGTCCATGTGCCCAAGAGAAGGTATATGGTCCTGTTCCACCACTCACGGTTAAGTCGATGGCTCCTGTAGCGTTTCCATTACAATCTGCATCTGTAACTGCAGATGTGGTAGTTAGAGAAGAAACAACTCCAACCAAGTGCGTTTGCACAATTGAACATCCTGAGCCATCCGTTATTGTTACATCGTAACTTCCATCACTTACACCCGAAATATCCTGGGTGTTTGCGCCATTACTCCATGCATAGGTAAATCCTCCTGCTCCTCCGGAAACTGTCAGATCAACAGCACCGGTTGAGTTACCAGCACATTGAACATCAGTTATTGAAGCTGTTGAAACAATTTCAGCGGGTTCACCAACCGTTCCGCTTGTAGTAATTGAACAACCCGCAGCATCAGTGACCGTTACACTGTATGTTCCTGCAACTACATTTGTCTGATCTTCCGTAAACGTGGTATTGCTCCAGGAATAGAAATAAGGTGGTGTACCTCCTCCAGTTGTCAGGTCAACGGCACCATCACTTGCTCCAAAACAGCTGGCATCGGTTGCCGATGTTGAAGCGGTCAAAGCAGGTGGTTCGGTAAGTGAAACGGATCCCGTCCATGTACAGCCATTTGCATCAGAAACAGTGACAGTATAAGTTCCTGCACCAATTCCGGTGAGATCTTCTGAATTACTTCCGTTTGACCAGATGTAACTATATGGTGTTGTTCCACCAGATACCGTGAGATCTGCTCCGCCATCGTTTCCTCCATTACAACTCACATCGGTGCCTGTAATTGAGGCAGTTAAAGCCGTTGGTTCAATGATTCCGGCATTCCCGGTAATAGTACAACCATTGCCATCGGTAACGGTAACACCATAATTGCCAGCAGCCAAGCCACTTTGGTTCTGATCTGTTGATCCATTGGACCACGCATAGCTATATGCCCCGGTTCCACCTGAAACGGAAACTCCAACAGTACCGTCAGTGTTGCCATTGCAGGTAACATCAGTTGAAGAAACACTGATGTTTAATGCCGTTGGCTCGGTTAAGGTTGCTGAGGCTGTTCCAGTACACCCGTTAGCATCTGCAATTAAAACTGAGTATGTACCCTGACCAAGTCCACTGATATCTTCCGTGGATCCCCCATTTGACCAAGAGAAAGTATAGGGTGGATTTCCCCCGGAAACAGTCAAATCAACCATTCCATTTCCACCATTTGAGCAAGATGGATCTGTGCCAACTGCATTGGCACTCAATGCCGATGGGTTTGCTATAGTCGCACTTGTGTTAGCCGTACATCCTCGTGCATCGGTTATGGTTACAGAATAAGTTCCTGCACCCAATCCCGAGATGTCCTGACTATTGCTTCCCGTTGACCAGTTATAAGAATAAGGTGATGTTCCTCCGCTAACGGACAGGTCGATGCTACCATTTGTTTGGCCGTTGCAACTGATGTCGCTGGCCACTGCGGCACCCGAAAGTACTGCAGGTTCGATAACTGTTGTAACTTCTGCCACCGAACAACCATTTGCATCAGTAACCGTAACTCCATAATTCCCAGGAGACAGCGCACTTATATCCTCGGCATTCGATCCTGTACTCCAGGAGTAGGTATAAGGTCCTGTACCACCGTTGACAGAAAGGTCAATTGACCCATCATTTGCTCCATTACAGGAGATATTAGTAGGTGTTAAGGTTGCCTGTATCGCAGGTGGTTCACTGATTAGCACACTTGCTGACATCGGGCATCCTCTCGCGTCAATGACCAGTACAAAGTAAGTACCCGGTGTTAAACCAGTCAGGTTGGCCGATGTGGGTCCATGTATCCAACTGTATTGATAGGGAGGGGTGCCTCCCGTAACAGTTGTATTTGCGGTCCCATCTGCACCGCCATTACATGACACATCCGATCCTGAAAGTGTCACTACCATTGCAGCGTCTTGCACCACAACAGCCATTTCTGTAAGTGAACATCCGTTGGCATCGGTAACCGTTACCACATAAGTGCCAGGTGTCAGTCCTGTAAGGTCTTGTGTATTTGCTCCACTTGACCAGGCATAAGAGTAAGGTGGTGTTCCACCGGTCACAGTTAAATCAGCCTCACCGTTATCACCGGTGTGGCAACTACTTACGCTGGTTACGCTCATAGAAGAACCCAGTGCATCGGGTTCTGTAATGGTGATGGATAATGAAGTAGGACAAGCGTTTGCATCACTGATAGACACGCTGTATGTGCCAACAGCAAGCCCGGATAAGTCTTGTATTGATGCTCCGGTTGACCATGTATAAGAATATGGCTGGGTTCCTCCGGAAACTGTTAAGTCAATGGCTCCATCGGAAAATCCGTTACAAGAAACATGAGTTAAAGATGTTCCTGTGGTAAAAGCTGAAGCTTCGGAAATGGTAACGGATTCTGTTCCAATACAACCTGTAGCATCTGTTACTGTAACACTGTAGTTTCCAATGTTCAATCCAGAAATACTTGCGGTTGTTGCCCCTGTTGACCAAGCATAAGAGTATGGTGGGAGCCCGCCAGCTGTAGCGGCACTTGCTGCACCATTACCCTGGCCATTACAAGTTACATCGGTTTTGGTGATGGTTATGGCTACTGCACTAGGTTCACTTACGGTAGCAGAATCTACCAAAGTACAACCATTGGCATCCTGAACAGTAACTGTATAAAGACCCGCCATGATTGAATTGTGATCCTGATTGGTTGAGCCATTACTCCAGATGTAAGCATAAGGTGTAGTTCCACCTACCACATTGAAATCGATTGCCCCATTTGAACCACCATTACAAGTAACAGCGGTTGTACTAACAACATTGGAAGCCAACACTGCGGGTTCCGGAATATTTACGGTCAATCCCTAAATACAACCATTTCCATCCGTAATAGTCACGTTATAGATTCCAGCAGCTACATTGATCAAATCCTGGGTGATATCACCATTACTCCAATTGTAACTGAATGGTGAAGTTCCACCGATCGCAGCAACATCTGCAAATCCATCAGCACCACCATTACAACTTACAGGGATAATATTTGGCGCGAAAACTGTCAACACCGATGGTTCTGAAATAGAAACAGAATGTGTGTTGGAACATCCATTTGCATCTGAAACTGTAACCGAATAACTGCCAGCGGCAACACCAATCAAATCCTGGGTAACTGATCCATCACTCCAGGAATAGGAATAAGGTGGTGTTCCACTAGAAACTGTCAGATCCGCAGACCCGTCACTTCCTCCGTTGCAACTGACATCTGATCCTGTTACCGAGGAAACAAGGGCCGGTGGCTCTGTTACAGTATAGGAATCATCTGCGGTACATCCATTTACAAAGGTGACCGTTACGGAGTAAGTTCCAGGAGCAAGGCCGCTAATGTCTTGCGAATTGGCACCTGTACTCCAGGCGTAGGAATATGAAGTTCCCAATCCACTAACAGAAAGATTAATCGCTCCATCAGATTGTCCGAAACAAGAAATATCGGAAATCGTAGCGCTGAGTAATATTTCATCAGGAACTCCCACATTGATTGTATCAACCTGCGTACACCCATTGGTATCGGTTACCGTAACGATGTAATCACCGGTGGCCAGATTAGCAATGTTTTGGTTTGTGGAACCAGTACTCCAGTTGAAGGAATAGCCAGGCGTTCCACCCAACGGCAAGATGCTGATGGCGCCATCGGAAAGTCCAAAACAACTTGCATCTGTAGGCGTTGAAACTATGCTTATGGCAGAAGGTTCAAATACTGTGGTAGATGCAACATAAGTACACCCATTGGCATCTGTTATGGTTACATCATACCCTCCAGCTGTTAGGCCGGAAACATTAGTGGAAGTTCCACCACTGCTCCATTGATAACTGTAAGGTGAAGTTCCGCCAAAAGCAGAAACGCTTGCTGTTCCGTCAGAACCTCCATTACAAGAGGTTGAAAAGCCAAAGGCATTCGCACCCAAAGCAGTTGGTTCGCTGATATTATCGTTATTGGTTGCGGTACATCCACTTGCATCTGTAACCGTTACAACATATCCACCTGGTGCCAGTCCGCTGATATCCTGGGTATTTGCACCGTTGCTCCAGGAATATGAATAAGGTGGCGTTCCTCCTGAAACCGACAAGTCTATGCTACCATTTGCAGCACCGTTGCAATCAATATCAGTATCGAAGGTTGAAGTTTGAATCGCACTTGGCTCATTGATAGTATATACCGCTAAAGCATCGCAACCAGAACTATCGGTTACAGTGACAGTATAGCTTCCAGCACTCAAGCCTGAGATTCCAAATGAATTTGCCCCATTAGACCAGGCATACGTAAATGGGGGCGTTCCGGAAGTTACAGAAATATTGATGATACCATCATTGGCACCATTACAGGAAATGTGTGTAATAGTTTCTGAAATGGATATTGTAGTTATGTTCTTGGATTCAAGAACTGTACATCCATTGGCATCGGTAACGGTAACGATATAAACTCCAACACCAAGTCCGGTTAAATCCTCCATGGTGCGACCATTGCTCCATGCATAAGAATAAGGACCAGTTCCACCACTTACGGTAAGATCGATACTTCCTCCAGAGCCTTGGCTAGTATCGCAACCGGCATCCACACTGCTTGCGGAAAGCGTAAGCTCTGTAGGTTCTGTAATCGTAAAGGAATTGGTGAAAGAACATCCGTTTTGGTCATAAACCACTACTGAATATCCACCTGCTGCCAAGCCCGTTTGGCTTGCTGTTGTTGCCCCATTCGACCAGGTGTAACTGTATCCGGGCGTTCCACCAGACATAAATAATTGTATAGAACCATCTGCTCCGTTATAGCATGAAACATCGGACACAAGATTGGTTCCTCCCAACGCTGAGGGTTGGGTAACAGCTTGCGACTCGGTGATTGAACACCCGTTGGCATCTGTGGCTGTAACCGTGTATGTTCCTGCTGGTAGTCCTCCGAGGTTTTGGTTTGTGGCGCCATTATTCCAGTCGTATGTATATGGAGGTGTTCCACCACTAATGGTGAAAATTACAACACCATTTGTGCCACCGTTACAAGAAACATCGGTGCCTGAAATTCCAGAACTCAAAGCTGAAGGTTCACTTATCTGCGCTGTAAGCGTTGCTATACAACCACCGGCATCTGTTGTAGTAACAGTGTAGATTCCTGCAGCAGCCCCTGATAGATTTTGATCAGTTGCGCCTGAACTCCAAAGGAAAGTAAATGGACTTGTGCCGCCAAAAACCGAAAGCGTTACTCCCCCATTATTGCCACCGTTACAAGCCACATGTTGCGAACTACTTGTCATAAACAGTGTGGAAGGTTGAGTAATTTGTACACTCAAGGTTTCAGTACATCCTTCTACATCTGTAACAATTACGGTATAAGTTCCGGCTCCAAATCCAGAATATGAATTTGTTGTTGCTCCATTGCTCCAGGCATAGGTATAAGGGAACGTACCTCCACTTGCAAGGACTGTTGCAGCACCATCATTCCCACCAAAACAATTCACATCAGAAGAACTCAAAAGGTTCAACAAAAGATCAGTGGGTTGAGTAATAATAGCGTTGATGGAGAAGACGCAACCGTTGGCATCAGTTACGATTGCCACATACAAACCGGCAGTTAAGCCACCCAAGGTTGGTCCGCCCCAGTTGTAGCTATATGGTTGGGTTCCACCCGAAGGCGTAACGGTAGCAGAACCGTCATTACCGCCAAAACAACTCACATGACTTACGCTAATTGTTGCCGTGAGTTCGGTTGGTTCAATTAAAGTTATTTGTTCAACAAGTGTGCAGCTATTAGCGTCAGTTACAGTCACCGAATAGGTTCCTGCTGCCAGGCCACTGATGTCTTCATCGGTTGAAGAAGTACTCCAGAGAACTGTATAAGGTGGTGTTCCGCCAGAAATAACCTGGTTGATAAAACCATCACTTCCTCCGAAACACGAAATATTAAATCCACCATTATATACGGAAGGTGTCAATACCGACTGCAACGGATTTGGTTCACCGACCACCATGGTATCCAATTGTACACAGCCGTTGGCATCCGTAATGGTTACCATATAAACGCCTCCATTCAAGTTAGAAATATCCTGAGTATTTGCTCCATTCGACCAATTGTATCCATAAGGTGGAATTCCACCACTTACAGTCAAGTCTATCGATCCATTCATGTTACCATTACAATCAACATCTACTTTTGTCATAGAAGAGGTGATATCGGTTGGTTCGTTGAGAATGATGGTTTCAAAAATCTCACAACCGTTGGCATCAGTTACAGTTACATTGTAAACCCCTGCTGTTATATTGTTCAAATCCTGCGTAGCAGCACCGTTCGACCAATTGTAAGACCAGGGTGGAATTCCACCGGTAACATTCAGGTCAATCGATCCGTCTGCAGATCCAAAGCAACTTACATTTACCCCGTTGTAATTTGAAATAGCATTTGTGCTAGCCAATTGTGCCGGTTCGGAAATCGTAGTTCCAATTTGAGCCGTACAACCGTTATCATCTGTAACTGTTAAACTGTACACCCCAGGCGGTAAATTGGAAATGTCATCAGTAGTAGATCCGTTAGACCACGCGTATGCGTATGCACCATTTCCACCAGCAGCAGTTGTCATAATGAACGCATCATCTGCTCCAAAACAGGAAATGTTAACTCCATTAAAATTGCTGATGGTGTCAAATACCACTGTCAATAGAGGAGGTTCAACTATCGTTGCGCTTGTTGAAATCGTACAACCGTTGGCATCGGTTACAGTTACAGTAAAGGTTCCAGGATCAAGATTACTTCTATCGCTTATCGTAGAACCATCCGACCAGAGATATTGATATAATCCATTTCCGCCAGAAGCCGTGATATCAATAGATCCGTCCTGGGCATCAAAACAACTGATGTTCACCCCATTATAATTACTCACTTGATCAACTACAACAGCAAGAACAGGGGGTTCAACAATGTTAAAGGTAATCGTGGCAGAGCAAGAATTCAGATCAGTTACAGTTAAAGTATATGAACCCGGTCCCAGGTTCGAAAGATCCTGCGAAACCTGACCACTTGACCATGAATAAAAATAAGGTGTTGTTCCACCGGTAAGAGAAACGTTTACCGATCCATCATTTTCACCAAAACAACTGATGTTTACTCCATTGAAGTTTGATACAATCCCGGAAATCACAATTGCATCTGGTTCATCCATCACGAAAGTGAGTACATCGTTGCAGCCATTATCATCGGAAATGGTTACCATATAAGTACCCGCACTAATTCCTGAAAGGTTTTGTGTGGTTTGTCCTGAAGACCACAAGAACGAATAAGGAGGTGTTCCTCCAAAAACAGTCACATTTATAGATCCATCAGTGGCCCCGTTACAGGAGATTTCTACTCCATTGTAATTAGAGGTACTACCGGAAGTTTGCATTGGATTTGGCTGAGAAATACTGGCCGAACCTGTAGCCGTACATCCGTTTGCATCCTGAACGGTCACGGAATAGTTTCCGGGTGAAAGATTCGAAAGATCCTCTGAACTGGCCCCGTTGTTCCAATTATAAGTGAATGGGAACTGCCCTCCGGCCACAACCAAATCGATTGATCCATTTCCTCCACCATTACATGGCACATTGGAGGCATTCAAGGTTAATGTTGGAAGATCGTTTACCACTACCTGCATAGAACCTACTGCTGAACAAAGATTAGCGTCCGTAACGGTTACAGAATAGCTTGTAGTAAGTGTGGGGCTGGCCGAAGGATTTGCAATGTTCGGGTTATTTAATCCAGCTGTTGGATTCCAAAGGAAAGTCAAAGTTCCGGTTCCACCAGAACCTGTTGGCACACCACCAATCACAACGCTTTCGCCTAAACAGATAGTTGCATTAGGTCCTGCATCTGCAGATGGTGATGGATTGACGTTTACCTGAACCTGATCACTGGTTTGACAGCCGTTTGCATCAGTTGCTGTTAGTGTATAAAGCTGGTTGCTTGATGGGCTGGCAGATGGATTTGAAATATTTGGATTACTCAACCCGGTTGTTGGCAACCACGAATAAGTGATGGGCTGCGTTCCACTGGTTGAACCACCGTTTAATGTAACAGCTGAACCGTTACAGATCGTTTTGTCAGAACCTGCGTTGGCAACGGGTGTTGAATAAACTACGGTTGATTGTGTAGCTGTATCTCCACAACCAAACGTATTGAATACGATGTAATTAATTACATGGGTTCCAGGACCGGCAACGGATGGATCAAAAGTGAAATTGTTAATGATCCCTGGTCCACTGAATTGCCCTCCGGTAGGGGAACCGGTTAACAATGTTGCACTTTCATTTGTACAATAGGAAGTACTTAAACCGGTGAATGATGCGCTTGGGGCTGGATTAACATTAACAGTAACCTGATCACTGGCAGTACATCCGTTGGCATCGGTGACTGTGAGTGTATAAAAATGAGTACCTGCAGGTGGGCAAGCAACTGGATTGGCCACAGTGGCACTTGACAATGCACCGGTTCCTGAAGGAGAACTCCATTGGTAACTTTCAGTTGGAATCGGAGTTTGGCCAATCTGAACACAAGCCCCTGCACAAATATTTGCGCCAGTTCCAGCTTCCGCTGTTGGAGGCGTGTGGATGGTGACAACGGCACTTCTACAACTTGTGGTGTTGCAATCTCCCTGGGCCCGCACATAATAAGTTGTTGTTGAACTTGGGGTGACTGTTATTGAAGTTGCTGGGCCAGATGTTACCAATGTTCCTCCACAACTTCCCGAATACCAGTACCATTGGGCACCAGTTCCCAAACTTCCACCGTTCACTGTTAAGGTGGACGACCCGCTGCCACAATGAGACGTAGGTGATGCACTCATGGTGGTTGGTGTTGCTGATTGGGTTTTTAAAGTAATTGTTTTTGAACTTGAGGATCCGCTTCCACAGTCGTTGATTGGCGTAACTGTTATGCTTCCTCCATTTGAACCAAATGTTACACTGATGCTTGTTGTACCTTGTCCAGAATTGATGGACGCACCAGATGGAACTGCCCAGGTATATGAAGATGCGCCAGAAACAGCACTGATACTGTAAGAATGATTTGCACCTGGACAAGGATTACTGGTACCGCTGATTGTACCGGCAGAAGCAGGAGGGCCGGGATTGGTGATTTGAAGTACGCCTGGGCCAACAGCTCCATTAAATCCTGAAATCCGGATGTAGTACGTGGTATTTTCATCCACATCCATGGTGACCTGAGATCTTGTACCGCAAAAATCATCGTTACACTCCAATTGTGTACCTGTGCCTGATCCAACAGCAGCACAGCTTCCAGTATAGACGGCCATTACAGGATCAAGCGAACCTGTACTAGCACACAAACTGAATACAGCATTATGCCCGCTACATGGAGGATCGAAACGATACCAAATGTCATTTACATCGTTAAATCCACAGCTCGAGATATCCGTACCATCTGCGCAGAAGAGTTCAAATGGATAATTGGTACCAGCCGATACTGAAATTGCACTACTACAGTGATCGTTTACCGGCCCGAGGGATTGATAATTCAGTGAAGCAGAATTGCCCGTCCAAACTGTGGAGCAGTTATTTTCTCCCATAAGCACTCTGATGTTTCCTGTGAAAGTAGAGGTCCAAGAGACATCAGATCGAGATCCACAGGAGTTATTATTATGAAATAAACTGGATCCCCCACTTTGGTCAACATAACCGGTAATTTCTGTATCCCCAATCTGCTGTGGTCCACTACAGGTATGAAACCTATAACGCAAGCCTCGCTTCACAGAAAACCGATGGTATTCATGACCACTGATTGATACTGCACCGCTTAAACAGGGTTGTGCAGTATGCATATCAGTAAAAGTGTTACCAGGAGGACCCGCCACATTATTGTTGGGACATTGAGCCTGGGAAACATCAATTTGAACTATTATAAAGAAGGTAGAAATAAATAAGGTTAATAACGACTTGTTCAACAGGTTGGAGACCTGCACATCATGAGTTCTTTTCATTTATCTGTGGGTTTACTTTGGGTTCAAAACGAGCAACTAAGGTAACGGTTTTTCATAAAAGCCATCCCTTCCAGCACTTACAATTTGAACCAAGATCGTTAAGCCTGACTACCAACGACATATCCAAGAAAAAGATCGTGTCATTTGAACTGCTCTTTACCCTGTCAGGCATAAAATTATCCAGTAGAAACAGGCGATCACAGCCATTCCAGCTTATTTAAACGATTGATTACGGAACGAAGGAATAGAGACAATCGAAAAAAAGAATAAGCGCTTTTTTGCAACACACTTGCAACAAAAAAGGTACTGAAGACCTAAAGTTTCAGCACCTTTCAATATTTTTTTTTCTCGTATTGTCTATTCCGCCACAATCAAAGACGGAAGTGCCGTGGTCTTTTGAAGCATTGCCTGCCGATCTTGCGAAGATCCATTTACCACGTTTGGCAAGGCAACCTTGGCAAATGCCACCCAATCGAATTGCAAATCTGTCTGGCCATTGGTTCTTACAATTTCGAACCCTTCTGTGGATTTTGATCCGATCGCCAGACTTTGGCCAGGGTCGTACGAAGTAATGTTCAGCACAGGCAGATTACCAGCCAATTGTTCTTTGAATTCAGCGGAATATTCAATCCAAACCGAATTACCTGAAATTGTTGCGGTGGCAAAATCAGAAATGGATTGTACCCTTTGGACAACTTGTGCCTGTTTTTCAGCCAGTTCTTTTATGGCATTTATAGTGACATAGGTCAATGCCGAAGAGTTGTAAGACAGATATCTTTGGGTTTGATTGGGTTCAACCTCCAGGTCAAACTCACCAACTGTGTAAGGCGCAACTTGCTGGATATCTTGCGCAACAACACCAATGTGGTATTCTTCAGAAGGAATATTCCCAACACCATTGTACCTAAAATAAACTGGATTTATACCTTTCAGAATGCTTAATCCGTCATTGAATTGGGTGATATCAGTCTTCAGCCTTTCATCCGAAAAAATATCCTAGGCTGAATTTCCTGGTTTTGCTGCAGAGTTGTCAGCCAACTGTAGATCAAAAGCTGCGGAACCTTGCAATTTTACGCCAAGCCGGGTATTCGTAAAGGTTGTAAGCGTATTGGTATAATCTGTGAAGCCTTCAATACTTCCAATCTGAAAGTGTGACAGACTCTGATCAGCCACGCCATTCCAGATTCGGGCATCTCCTCTAACATCCAAATCGTACTCAGGGCTGACTTTCACACCCAAATCTCCATCGAAGTACCCTCTGCCATGGAAGTATCCTGCCCAGCCTGAGGTGTCAGGATTTTCAGCATAAATAGCTTGATTGCCAGGACCACAAGCATTGGCATATACTGCTGTATGAGTGCCTGTTCCGCTCTGTTCAACAAAATTGTATGTACCATAAATAGTGCTATTGTTGGCAGCATTTACGCTTACATCGTTGTAAGTTCCATATCGCACTCCTGTTCCATCCCCTGAAATGATGTTATAGACACCATGAATTACCGCGGCATTAGATGCATTCGGGCTGACGTAGTTATAAAGTCCGGTGCGATCACCAACCCCACTTTGACTTACAGTATTGTAAACACCGTATTTAGTTCCATTAAACCCAGCATTATTTTCGAGACGTAAACCATATTGAACATTGGAATTTGTATTGATTCCATGAATCAGGGCTAAAGGTGATGAAGTTCCGACTGCCAATTGACTTTGAAAATATCCTCGGCCATCGAAATAACCACCCCAGCCATCTGTCGAAGTGTTACTTCCATATATGGCCTTGTTGTTTGCTCCCGAAACTGCTCCGTAAATGCCAAACTGCTGGCCTGTTCCACCTGGTGCAACATAAGAGTACACCCCATAAACAGCAGCAGAGTTCGATGAGGCGTTGAATATGCTGCTATGAATACCATATCGCTCACCCAGCCCCCCCTGGCCAATGGTTGATTTTATACCATAGGCGGCATTCGTTGTCGAAGCATTTGGGAATACATCGTTGTAGATACCATACTTGGTGGCTGTTCCCGAATTGGAAACTGTATTATGAATTCCGTATTTGTTGGTATTTGTGTTACTGGAATTGTAAAACAAACCAGTATAAGCATCTGTATT
>PVBE012301407.1_pt1 | contig 20697 bp, 19 predicted proteins | sample 1631181 | NCBI WGS metagenome assembly PVBE01 (sample SAMN08397723, study PRJNA350692) | Marine metagenome, whole genome shotgun sequencing project. | isolation source: water | place: Pacific Ocean | collected 2012-04 | reverse complement strand
GGATTCCGACCGGCTACCCCCCGTGGAACATCCGATCGTTGCAAAGCACCCCATTACCGGCCGAAACAACCTGTATCTCGGGCGGCACGCGAGTCACATCGTCGGCGAAGACGAAGACGAGAGCCGATCCCTGCTCGACGAGCTATGTGAGGAGGCCTGCGTCGAGCCAAGGACCTACAAACACCGATGGGCCGAGGGCGACTTCATCATCTGGGACAACCGATGCGTACTCCACCGCGGCCGTCGCTGGCCCCTCGATCAGAAACGCGTGATGGTGAGGACGACGGTCGCAGGTGACGCCCCTGACAATGAATGGGCCTTCGACACCGACCAGGGCCTAAATTACTCGACGTAAGCGAGGGACTCAGCCTTCGGGTTCCAGCGAGGGTCGGCCGACTGAGGCGTACTCGAAGCCGGCGGCCGCCATCGCGGCGGGGTCGTAGACGTTGCGAAGATCGATCATGAGCGGCCGGTTCATCAGCGATTTGACCCGGCCGAGGTCGAGCGCGCGGAACTCGTTCCACTCGGTTAATAGGGCCATCGCATCGGCTCCCTCCATCGCCTCGTAGGCGCTGGCGCACCAGGCCACGTCGGCGAGCATCTCACGGGCCGCCTTGGTTCCTTCGGGATCGAAGGCGCGCACCCGCGCGCCCGCCTGTTGCAGTGCCGGCACAATGTCGAGGCTCGGCGCCTCGCGCATGTCATCGGTGTTGGGCTTGAAGGTAAGCCCGAGAATGGCGATGGTCTTACCGCTCACAGAGCCCCCGCAGGCCTCGATAATCTTGGCCGCCATGCGCTTCTTTCGCAGATCATTGGCGGTGTTCACCGCCTCAACAATCTTCGACGGCGCTCCGAGGTCGCGAGCGATATGCTCCAGCGCTCGCGTGTCTTTGGGAAAGCAGCTGCCGCCGAATCCGGGTCCGGGATGCAGGAATTTGGGGCCGATGCGGCCGTCGAGGCCGATCCCGCGGGCGACGTCGCTCACGTCGGCGCCGATTTTGTCGCACAGGTCGGCCATCTCGTTGATGAAGGTGATCTTGGTCGCGAGAAAGGTGTTGGCGGCGTATTTGATGAGTTCGGCGGTCTCCAAGGTCGTGAACAGCACCGGGGTCTCCAGCAGGAACAGCGGCCGATAGAGGTCGCGCATGGCCTCACGCGCACCCTCGGTTTCGGCGCCGACGACGACCCGGTCGGGACGCATGAAGTCGTTGATCGCCGAGCCCTCGCGCAGGAACTCGGGGTTCGCGGCGATCTCGAAGTCGGCCTCCGGCCGCGCCGTGGCGATCAGTTCGCGAACCTGGCGGCCGGTACTGACGGGGACCGTCGATTTCGTAACCACTATGGTCGGCCCATCGAGCGCCGCCGCAATCTCTCTCGCCGCCTGCAGCACGTAGCTCACGTCGGCTTGGCCGTCGCCGCGCCGGCCCGGCGTGCCGACCGCGATGAACACCGCATCCGCCGCGGCCACGGCCGGCTCGAGTTCGGTGGCGAAGGACAGCCGGCCGGCCGCAAGGTTGGCGGCTACCAGGGTCTCCAGGCCGGGTTCGTAGATCGGCATCTCGCAGCGTTTCAGGGCCGCGATCTTGTCGGCGTCGAGGTCGATGCACGCGACCTCGTGGCCGAACTCCGAGAAGCACGCGCCGGAGACCAGGCCGACGTACCCCGTGCCGATCATCGCCACGCGCATCAGGCTTCACCCATTATGAACCGAGCGCCGCGCGTAGGGCAGCGGCGGTCGTGTCGCGCAAGTCCTCGCGCGCGAGCGCAAGCGCCACCGTGGCCTCGACAAACCCCGCCTTGTCGCCGCAATCATAGCGCCGGCCCGCGAAGCGAAACGCGTGGACCGGCACCGTCCCGATCATCTCGGCAAGCGCGTCAGTCAGTTGAATCTCGCCACCCGCCCCGGGGGTGCCGCGCGCCAGGTGCTCGAAAACCTCGGGCACCATGATGTAGCGGCCGACTACCGCGAGCCTCGACGGCGCGCGCTCGGGATCGGGTTTCTCGACCAGGCTGCGTACCTCGATGACACGGCCCTCCTCGGCCCCCAGTTCGACGATTCCGTAGCGCGCCGTCTCTTCCCGCGCCACCTCCATCGCCGCCACCACGATGCCGCCGAGCTCGGCGTGGGCGGCCATCATCTGGGCCATGCAGCCGGGCTCGGCGACGATCAAATCATCCGCCAGCAGGACGGCGAACGCATTCTCTCCGACCAGGTCGCGGGCGCACCACACGGCATGCCCGAGGCCGCGCGGCTCTTCTTGGCGCGTGTAGGAAACCTGCCCGGGCGGTGGCACGACCTGCTCGATGACCGCGATCTCCTGGTATTTGCCATTCGCCGCCAGCCGCTCGCCGAGCTCGGCGTCGCGCTCGAAATAGTTCTCGATCGCCTCGCCGAAGCGGCCGGTGACCACGACCAGCTCTTCGATTCCCGCCGCACGCGCCTCATCGACTGCGTATTGCAGGAGTGGGCGGTCGACGACGGGTAGCATTTCCTTGGGCACCGACTTGGTCGCCGGCAGGAACCGCGTCCCCATCCCCGCGGCCGGGAACACGGCTTTTCGTACTGTGCTCGCCATCGGACCTCGAAGTTGGCGGCCGGCCGCCCGCATGCTTGGCGCCGGCCGGGCCGCGCTTTGTGCCACGCCGGCGGCAGGGAAGGCAAGCTCAGCCGAGCGATTCCAAGATCACGTCTTTGGCTTGGTTGATCTTGGTCGCGAGATAGTTCGATCCGCCCTGATCGGGGTGAATTTTCAACATCAGTCGGCGGTGGGCCTCCTTGACCTCTTCATCGGTGGCGCCGGGCTCGAGCCCGAGAATCTCATATGCCTCATCCCGGCTCATTCGTACGGCGCCGCGGCGCGGTGCCTCATAGGCGTGACCCGACTGGCTTGCGCGCTCGCGCCAGTCCTTGCCCTCGACGCGGTCGAGATAGGCCTCGATCAGCGAGGCCGACTGCGGGTCCTCGGCGCCGCACTCGGCCAACAGCGCGAGCAAGTCCTCAAAGGCGAGTTCGCTCAGCTTGCGTCCGGCGAAGCGGCCCTTCAGCACCTCGCCGGCGATGGTTCCTGAATCGTGATCGAGCGACATTCTCAGGTACTGCGTCTCGACGTCCGAGGACTTCCCGCGCGATGGCGCCGCCCCGCCCATGCCAGGCCATCCCCGCACGCGCCCGCCAAGCCTCCGCCAAAGCATCGGCGCCGCCGCGGCCATCGGCAGCAACCACCACAGCGCGCCGCGCACTGCCACGCCGATCACCAGTCCGGCCAGAAGCGCGATGCCGGCCCATTTGGCGACCCTGACCAGGGTCTTGGGATCGGCGCGGGCGAACCACCGCACCGCGAAGACGACGGCCACCAGCACGAAGACTCCGAGGATGAACCAGGACAACGGTGCTATCGGATCTGATGCGCGATCTTGAGGACGTCCGCGCCGGCCCGCTTCGAGTAGTCTTCAAGTGCCCGGCGTCCGCCGGCCGCGTACACGGCCACGGCGCTCAGGAGCGCCCGCAGCTGCTGCGCGCTCGCCGAATCGAACTGGCAGTAGGCGCCCTTGGTGAGCCGTGCGATCTCCTTGAAGGCGCCCATCGCCAGCGGCTCGAAGCCCTCCTGGAATACAAATGCGGGCACGCTCAGCAGTCCGAGCTCACCCGCCAGCGCGCACAGGCGGTCGACGTCCTCCTCGACGCAGTCGCCCACGAAGACCAGCGCATCGACCTTTTTCGTCTTCGATTCGGATTTGGCGTGACGCAAGATTCGCTCGATCTGGGTCTGGCCGCCGCGGCAGCGAACCGCGGTCATGTGGCGCACCAACTCGGCGGAGTTGCCGAGCCACGGCGCCGCCCGGAATTCCCCGAACCCGCGATAGAAAACCATCTGTATCTCAAGGCCGCCGAGGCTCGCCGTTGCCTCAAACATCTCGCCCTGGATCTGGCAGGCTCGATCCCACGTCGGCTCGCGGCTCGCGGTTGCGTCGAGCGCAAAGATCAGCCGGCCGCCTTGCCCCGGTGCTTTGACCGCCGGGGCGGTGGCGAGGGTATCGAGAAACGCGTCCACCGCCACCCGCGAGCCGCGGGAGGCGAGTTCGCTGGACTCCTTGCCCATCCCACTCACCGGACCAGGTTGCGTCAATCACCTAGATGATGGTTATTAGACCCCATCGCGACAAGCGGAATCCAGTGGAATTGACCGCGCCACCGACCGCCGAGCGGCGGCCCAGACCGGGACTGGACGAGCCCGCGCTACTCGATATGAATCGTCGATTCGGGGTGGAAGGCGTGGAAGGCGAAGGCGAAGTCGACGCTGTAGGGAACGTCGCGCAGGCCCTCGTCGGTGACCTGTTGGACCACGACGTTGCCGACGTCCTTGCCCTCGGAGATGTTGCGGTCGCCGAGCGCCGAGTTCTGGCCCGCCTGCCAGGTGATGGTCAGCCCGCCCTCCGTCTGAATGGTCCCAAGCGTCCGCACCAGCTCGAGGCTCCACGCTTCCTTGCCGACCTTCACGACGCGCGAAAGCGGCGGAATGCCCTCGGGAAGCTCGCCATTGTAAAGAAATGGGCGGCGGCTTTCGTCGTAGAAGGCGTATGGGTTGGTTCCATACGAACGCATCCCGCGATTGTTGGGTACCAACACCTGGCCATCCGGGAAACGCTCGCGGTAAAGGGCGAACGATTCGATCCGAACCGGAACCAGCTCCAGGACCGTACCTGTCATGGAACCCACGATCGCCTCGCCCAGAAACTGCTGCCACCAGCTCTCGGTCTGCCGGTCATACATGACGAGGTCCGAGTTACGCAGGTTGCCGCTGGTGCCGAAGTCGAGGATCTGACCGTTCACCCGGCGGTCGAAGACCAGCGCGGTGTTGCACAGCGGGCAGAAGGTCACCGTGATCGGCACACCGCCGACCTCGTCGTTCCCGATCTCGTGCCACATCAGGATGCGCAGCGGATAGGCGCGCGAGTCGCCATTGATAGTGACGCTGATCACGGGTTCGGTGTCCGCCAGTTCGGTCTCCTCGGCGACCGATACGAACTGCGGATCGTCGATCGGCGGAATGCCGTCCTTGGGTGGCCCACCAGACATGATCTCGCCCAGATCGATGGATGTCAGGGTGAAATCGGTTTGCGGCCAGCTGCGTTTCCACAAGTCTGGGTTGGCGGCGGCCTGGGTGGCGGCAAAGATCACGGCGATGGCGAGTGCGGCCAAGGCCGCGCGCACGATTCTCATATTCCCCTCCGGCGGCGAACGAACATGAGCGAATGGTCGAGCCATCACGGTGGTTTGGCAAGCCGCTCGGCATCACACTTTGGTGACTGTAAGCGTCCTTGGGCGAGGCAACCGCGATGATCGAGCGGCTCGACTGTGCGGTGATCGGAGCCGGCGTGATCGGTCTCGCCGTCGCGCGCGCGCTGGCCAACGTCGGTCGCGAGGTTGTCGTGCTCGAGGCCACCGGCGCCATCGGCTCCGAGACCAGCTCACGGAACAGCGAGGTCATTCACGCCGGCATCTACTATCCCGAGGGCAGCCTCAAGGCGCGCTTCTGTGTGGCCGGGCGCGAGGCCCTTTACGGCTACTGCCAAAGCCGCGGCATCGCCTACGCGCGTTGCGGCAAGCTCGTCGTCGCGACCGAGGAGCGCGATCGCGTGGCGCTGCAGGGGCTCCAGCGCGCTGGACAGGCGAACGGCGTCGGTGATCTCGAGATCGTGGAGAGGGAGGCCGCGCGGGCGATGGAGCCGGCGCTGCGCTGCGTGGCCGCGCTTCACTCGCCCTCGACCGGCATCATCGACAGCCACCAGCTGATGCTTGCCTACCAGGGCGAGGCGGAGGCCTGCGGCGCGGCGATCGCCCTTCACAGCCGTGTTCTAGGAGGCGCCTGTCGCGGCGACGGCGTGCTCGTAAAGGTCGCGAGCGGTGCACACGAAACCCAGCTTCTGTGCCGTTACTTGGTCAACGCTGCCGGTCTCGAGGCGCAGGCGGTGGCCTCCAGCCTCGAGGGGCTGCCGCAGGCTTCGGTGCCGCGGCGCTATCTTTCCAAGGGAAGCTACTTCACCATGAGCGGCGCCGCGCCCTTTACACGGCTGATCTATCCAGTACCGGGAAGCGCCAGCCTGGGCATTCACTTCAGCCGCGACCTTTCCGGCGGCGCACGCTTCGGACCCGATCAGGAGTGGGTCGAGAACGTCGACTACGCGGTCGATCCGGCGCGGGCGGAGGCCTTCTATGCTGCCGTGCGCCGCTACTATCCCGATCTTTCCGAGGGTGCCCTTCAGCCCGGGTACTCTGGGATCCGCGCCAAGGTCCAGGCGCCGGGCGAGGGGGCGGCCGACTTCGTCATCCAGGGCCCCGGCGATCATGGTGTGTCCGGTCTCGTTAATCTCTACGGGATTGAATCGCCCGGCCTCACGGCGTCGCCAGCCATTGCCGAGCACGTTCGGTGCCTGCTATTGGGCCACTGATAGCCAACTCCGGCATTGCTTGCGCCCGCGAATCGGAACCGATACGGTACGCCGCCAACTAGGAGCAATCCGCTTGCGCCTTTCGTTGTTCGTATTCGGCCTCGTCTGCTTCGCGGCCGCGCCCGTGGGTGCTGCCGACGTCGAGTATTGGGAGGCGTGGACCGCGGGTGGCAACGCGCTGCGTCCGGCCTCGGCATCATCGCAATGGCGAGGCAACTTCGGGGTCGGCGTCGGATTGGCTCCAGACTACCCGGGCAGCCGGGACTACGAGCTCGTCGGCTTGCCGATGGTCGATATCGAGTGGCGCGATACTGTCTTCTTTGGCACCCAGCGTGGCCTCGGCGCACATTTCTTCACCACCCGGCAATTCCGTGCTGGCGCGCGACTGACCTATGACCGCGGGCGCGACAACGGCGCCAACGAGCGCCTTCGGACACTTCCCAACATCGAGGCAAGCGTCGAGGCAGGTGTCTTCGCCGAGTACTACCGGAAGGCTTGGCGGTTCACCGCGGATGCCCGCAAGGGGATGACCGACGGCCACGAAGGCGTGATTCTGTCGGGGAGCGCGGCAGTCGGCGGTCGTATCAGCGAGCGCGCGAGCCTCATTGTTGGCGCCAACCTGCATGTCGCGGATTCCGATTACATGGACGCCTATTTTGGCGTCGGGTCCATCTCGGCCAAAAGCGGACTGCGCGACGTCGGTTTCTTCATGCACGTGATCTACTCGCTGACCGACCGCGTCTACATCACCGTCGATCCGCGCATCACGCTGCTGCAGGGCGATGCCTCGAAGAGCACACTGACCAACGACGACGTGCAATACTTTCTCGGCACGCTGATCGGCTATCGCTTCTAGCCGGCGGGCCGTGGCCGTATTCACTTCCCCGAGCTTTACGCTCCATCGCCAGGTCGTCTTCTGCAACGACCCCGAGATCGGCCTCCGCGCGATCATCGCCATCCATGATACCACCTTCGGACCGGCGCTCGGCGGCTGCCGCATGTGGCCCTACAGCTCCGAGGAGGAGGCGGTGGAGGACGTACTCCGGCTGGCGCGCGGCATGACCTATAAGGCATCGCTCGCCGGCATCGCACTCGGCGGCGGCAAGTCGGTGATCATCGGCGATCCCGCACAGCTAAAGTCGGAGGCGCTGTTCGAGAGCTTGGGGCGCTTCGTCGCTGGCCTCAGCGGTCGTTATATTGTTGCCGAGGACGTGGGCACGTCGGTCGCCGACATGCAGATCGTGCGGCGCGAGACCGAGCACGTACGCGGTATCCCCGAGACCGGTGGCGGTGATCCTTCGCCGGTGACAGCGTTCGGCGTCTACCACGGTGTGCGTGCGGCAGTGCGGTACCGCCTCGGCCGCGAGACCCTGGCGGGCGTGCGCGTGACGGTCCAGGGGCTGGGGCACGTTGGCATGGAGCTCTGCCACCTGCTTGTCGACGACGGGGCCGAGCTTACCGTCACCGACATCAATCCCGACACGGTTCGCGCGGCGCTCGCGGCGCTGCCCATGCGCGCGATCGAGCCGGACGCAATCATCGGCGTGGCGGCCGACGTGTTCGCACCGTGCGCGCTCGGCGGGGGTCTCAACGACGAGACCATCCCGCGCCTCGAGGTAAGCGTCGTCGCCGGCGCCGCTAACAACCAGCTTGCCGAGGACCGCCACGGCGCCATGTTACGCGCCCGCGGCATCCTCTACGCGCCGGATTACGCGATCAACGCCGGCGGCCTGATCAACATCTCGTACGAGGGTGCGGACTACCACCGCGAGCATGCCTTGGCCGACGCCGCCGGAATCTACAACACGCTGTTGGAGCTATTCGCCCGCGCCGACCGCGAAGATCTACCAACCAATGAAACCGCCGACCGAATCGCCGAGGAGCGCGTTCTGAGCCGCTGGGACTGGCGCCCCGAAGCGCCGCGACCATCCCGCTGATCGCGTGCGGCTTAGGCCCCAGGGTTCGCCGCGCCGGGAAGCTCGGCGCGCGCTCGGGCTGGGCGGTCGGGCTCGAGACCGGAAGAGGCGCAAAACTCGAGAAGCCGGGCCTCGTCGGCCAGAATGAAGTCGAGGACGCCGGCCAGCAAGGTGGGTTCGGCCGCATTGGCGCGCAGGTCCTCGGCCGTGAGCCCGGTCTCCGCAAGCATGCGCGCCAGCAGCGCATCCTCACCGGCAATATAGGCGAGCGCCAGCAGCGCTATCGATTCGGCGGCATCGCGTTCCACGGTTGCCTCGGCAAGGGAATCTTAACGACGATCTGCCAAAACTACCTCAAACCTGTTGCGTTCGCCTCCCGCAGAAGCAGTCCGCGCCGCCGCTTGGCGCGCCTCGGCCGAAATGGTAAGAGGTGGGATCGCGTCTCGTGGCCCGGCGGCGCGCTGCGCCAGCGGAGTCTAGCGGTGATGGCAAAGAAGATCCTGATCGTCGAAGACAACGAACTCAACATGAAGCTGTTCAACGATCTGTTGGCGGCGCACGGATACGAGACCGTACCTACACGGGACGGCCTCGAGGCGCTCGACATCGCGCGCCGCGAACGACCCGATCTGATCATCATGGACATTCAGCTGCCCGGCATCTCCGGTCTTGAGGTTACCAAGATGATCAAGGATGACGAATCAACGAAGTCGATTCCGGTGATCGCGGTCACCGCGTTCGCAATGAAGGGTGACGAGAACAAGATTCGCGAAGGCGGCTGCGAGGCGTACGTCGCCAAGCCGATCCGCATCGACGAACTGGTCGGTGTGGTTCAGACCTTCCTTGGCGGCGAGGCGGAGGACGCGTCCTGACCCCATCGACCGCGAGCGGGGAGGGACGATGACGGCGCGAGTCCTCGTCGTCGACGACATCCCGGCCAACGTCACCATTCTCGAGGCCAAGCTGAACGCCGAATACTTCGATGTTTCTACTGCGCAGAGCGGTGCAGAGGCGCTTGAAGCGGTGAAACGCGAGCGCCCCGACATCATTCTCCTCGACGTGATGATGCCAGGAATGGACGGGTGCGAGGTGTGCCGGCGTATCAAGGACGATCCGGCCAGCCTGCATATCCCCATCGTCATGGTCACTGTGCTCGACGAACCCGCCGCCCGGTTGCAGGCGCTCCAGGCGGGGGCCGACGATTTCCTCACCAAACCGGTGGACGATGTCGCGCTGTTCGCGCGGGTGCGCTCGCTGGTGCGGCTTAAGATGCTGAGCGACGAACTGCGCCTCCGCGAGGAGGCGCGGGCCCAGCTGGAGCTCGGCGAAACCGAGGCCCCGCGTCTCGATCACGACGTCGCCGAGAGCACGGTCCTCGTCGTTGCCGATTCGGCCAACGATGCCCGGGCTGTGACGGAATCCCTGTCCACCTGCAAGCGTGTCGATTCGATTGCCGGGCGTGAGGCCGCGCTCGCCAAGGCGCGCGAGGGTGATTACGACCTCATCATCGTCAGCCTTTGGCTCGGCGACTGCGATGCACTCCGCCTATGCTCTCAAATTCGCTCGATGTCCGAGACTCGCCAGGTACCGATTCTGCTTCTGATCGAAGACGGCGAAATGGGGAAGCTGGGTACCGCGTTCGACATCGGCGTGAGCGATTACGTGATGGTGCCGATCGATCCTCACGAGCTGGCTGCGCGCGCCCGAAATCAGCTGCGCCGCAAGTACTACCAGGACGGCCTGCGCGCCAACTATCGACGTTCGATGGCGATGGCGGTCACCGACAGCCTCACCGGACTTCACAACCGCCACTACGTCTTCAGTCATCTCAACCGATTGATGAAACGCGTCGTGCGTGGCGGCAATCCCATCACCGTGCTGCTGCTCGATATCGACCATTTTAAGGCGGTCAATGATACCTATGGGCATGCCGCGGGTGACGAGGTCCTGGTCGAGTTCGCCGACCGCCTGACCCAGGGTCTGCGCGGTCTCGATCTGCCGGTGCGTTACGGCGGCGAAGAGTTCATGGTCGTCATGCCCGATTCCGATCTTGAGGTGGCGAAGGTCGTGGCCGAGCGGCTACGCGGTCTCGTGGCCGCCCGGCCTTTCGAAGTTACCTCGGTCGACACCCCGATCGAAGTGACGACCAGCGTCGGACTCGCGGTCTCGCGCGGCGCCGCTGAGACCACCGAATCGATGGTCGAGCGCGCCGACCAGGCCCTCTATCGCGCCAAACACGCCGGCCGCAACCGCGTCGAAGTTTCGTGAGCCCAGGGCCATTGCCGGCGGGCTCCCGCGCCATCCTGTGTCGTCTCTGCCGGGTGCTCGCGAATCATTCCTTGTGGTGGTCCTCCGCGCTTGTGTCGCGAAGCAGCTCAAACTAGAAGCGGACGATCTCGCGTAGTTCCGGCACAGCCTCGGTGGTGTGATACCCTCAATCGGTCCGGGCTGGCGGGACGATCTGTCGCAGCGTCGCCAGAACTACGAAGACGAGACAAATGGCGGCGAGGACGATGGGTAGGCCGATCGGGCCCCATAGGTCCATGGCGCCGCCGCTGAGTGCTGGGCCGGCGAGGTTGCCGATGCCATAAAAAATCGTGAACGCGGCCGCGCCGGCGACCAAGTCCGTGCCCGAGTAGCGGCGGCCCAAGACGGTCATGGCCACCGCGTACAACCCGCCCGCCCCGCCGCCCCAGATCAGAAGCACCGGCCACAACAGGGCAGGGGTGTCGGTGACGAACGGCAGCGCCGCCGAACCCGCCAGAAGGATGGCCCCGCACAGCAGCATGATCGGGCCAGGGGCAAAGCGGTCGGCAAGCCAGCCCAGGGGATAGAGCAAGACCATGTTGCCGATCACCACCACCGAGAGCATCGCCACGGCGCCCGTCAGCGCCATCCCCTCTTTAACGCCATAGACCGGCAACAGTGCCTCGACGGTACCGAAGAAGATGCCGACCAGAGCAACCGCGGCCATCAGGCGCGGGGCAGTGCGAAGGAACGCCCAGGCGCGGATCGACGGCGCCTGGCCGAAATTCGGCGCGAGCGGCCATGCCCATAACAGGGGCAGGGCGGCAAGGACGACCAAGGCGAAGGCCACGACAAATGGGGTCCAGCCGTCGATGCCCACGAGCGGTATCACTAGCGGCCCGCTCGCCAGTCCCGCCGTGACAACGATGATGTAGACGCTTGCCGTGCGGCCGCGCGACGCCGTTGCGGCGACCTGGTTGATCCACGCCTCGCTGACCGCGAATAGGGCGCCGATCGTCACTCCCATCACCACGCGCAGCGCGAACCAGGCGGCGATGTCGCGAAACGCCGCTATGAGCAGAATCGTAGCGGCGTTGACAACCAGCGAGCCCACCATCAGTGGGATCGCCCCTATGGTCCGGATGAGGCGCGGCACCAGCGGCGCGAACAACACCATCGATACCGCGTAGGTCGCGGCGTTGAGGCCGATCACCGTCTCGCCCCAGCCGTCGCGTTCGAGGATCAGCGACATCAACGGTACGGTCATGCCCAGCGTGAGGGTGAACACCGCGGCGCTGCCGATCGCGCCGGCGATCGAGCGCCGCCGCTCGGCGGCGCTAAGGCTCGCCTCGGAACTCACGAAAGGACTCCTTTGCGCGCCGGCCCGATCGGGCGGCGCGACCGCGCGGGTTTATTTGATCTTGGTCTCGCGGAACTCGACGTGCCTGCGTACGACGGGATCGTACTTACGCGTGACCATCTTTTCGGACCGTGTGCGCGCGTTTTTCTTGGTCACATAGTAATAGCCTGTGCCGGCGCTGCTCGTCAGCCGAATCTTCATTACCGTGGGTTTGGCCATCTCCAGTGTTCCGCGCCGCCGGTCCGCCTGTCGCGGCGCACGATACCGCGGGCGTGCGCGAAGTCAACCGCCCACGATTTCAAAGCGCAGGCGCCCGCCGAGCGTGTCCGCTTCGACCAGCCGTACGTTCAGCCGCCCGCCCAGCCGGTACCCGCGGCCGCGTGCACCGACCAGCGCCTGTTTGGCGCGGTCGTGCCGGTAGCGTCCGGAGCCCAGGGTGCGCATCGGTACCAAGCCTTCGGCGCCGCCCTGGTCCAGGGTGACGAACAGTCCGAAACGGCTGACGCCCGAGATCCATGCTGTGAACTCAGCCCCCTCCTGCGCTGCCATGAAGGCGGTAACGAACCGGTCGCGGGCTTCGCGCTCGGCGGCAACGGCACGTCGTTCGGCGGCTGAGATCTGGGCTCCGAGCGCCGCGAACTCCCCGTCCGCGTCCGCCTCCAACCCGCCTTCGCCGAGCTTGCATGCGGCGATCAGGCCGCGGTGAACCAGCAGGTCGGCGTAGCGCCGAATCGGCGAGGTGAAGTGTGCGTACGTGCCAAGCGCCAGGCCGAAATGGCCGATGTTCTCCGGACTGTACTCGGCTTGCGCCTGGGCGCGCAGGATCACCTGGTGGATGAGCTCGGCTTTGGGCGTCTCAGCTGCCGCCGCGAGTATGCGGTTAAACAGGGCTGGCCGCAGCACCTCGCCTTTGGTGAGCCGATGACCCAACGAGCGCAAGAACGCACGCACCTCCGCCAGCTTGTCCGGCGGCGGCCGGTCGTGGATTCGGTACATGCAGGCCACACGTTTGTCGCGCAGGGTTTTGGCAGCGCACACGTTGGCGGCGATCATCAGCTCCTCGATCAGGCGGTGGCTCTCGAGTCTGGGCCGCGTCTCGATGGCCCTCGGGCGTCCCTCGGCATCCAGGCGTACCTCGCGTTCGGCGACCTCGATGTCGAGTGGCCGGCGCGCTGCCCGGGCTCGCATCAGCGCCCCATAGGCGCCGTAAAGCGGGCCGATCACGGGTTTTGTGAGCGGGGCCGTCGTCGCGTCGGCATCGCCCTCGCGCGCGCGCTGGACCTGGGCGTACTCGAGCCGCGCGGCCGAGCACATGAGGCCGCGGACGAAGGCGTATTCGAGGATCCGACCGGCGGCGTCGAGCCGCATCCGCAACGCTAGGCAGGCCCGGTCCTCGCCCGGCTTGAGCGAGCAGATGCCCGCAGACAATTGCTCCGGTAGCATCGGCACCACGCGGTCGGGCAGATAGACGGAGTTCGCCCGCTCGCGCGCCGCGAGGTCGAGCGCGCCGCCGGGGCGTACCGGGTGGGCCACGTCGGCGATCGCTACCAGCACCCGCCAGCCGCCGGGATTCGTCTCCTCCTCATCTGCCGCCGCCCACACTGCGTCGTCGTGATCGCGGGCGTCTTCAGGATCGATGGTCACCAGCGGCACCGCGCGAAGGTCTTCGCGCCGACCCAGCGCCGGCACCTGCACGGCGTCGGCCTCGGCCAGTGCCGCCTCGCTGAAGCCGGTCGGAATGCCATGGCCGTGGATCGCGATCAGGCTATGCGGCAACGACTCGTCCTCGGCGCCGCCCAAGCGCTCGCGCACCCGCGCCGCGCAAAGGCCGAGCCCGTCGCCCCGCAATGACTCGGCGATGACCAGTTCTCCCTCACGCGCGCCCATCGCATCTGCCTTGGTGACGACGAGCGCCTCGCGCGGACGGCGGTCGATGGGCTCGATGCGGCCGCCTTTCGCGCCGCCGCGGTAGATGCCAAAGACCTCGCTCGTGGGGGCACCGAGGAAGCGCATCGGGCGCGCCTCGTAAAGATCGTCCTCGATGCGGCGCAGCCGTGCCAGCACGCGTTCGCCAGGTCCTGGCGCACGACCGCGGCGACCGGGCGCGACGATGATGCGCGGTGGCGATGAATCGCGCTTCCAGCCGACCGGCCGCGCGGTGATTTCGCCTTCGGAATCGGGCTCGACAACCTCTACAACCATTACGGTCGGAGGCGCGTCGCGAAACTCGGTCTTCGCCCGGGCCAGCACATCGGCGGCCAGAGCATCGAACGCGGCGCGATCTGGTGCGGAAACACGAAACGCGCGGGCCAGCGCGCCTTTTCCCAGGGGGCGGGGACTGTCGGCGAGGTACCGCCGAAGCTCGGCCTCAGTTGGGAGCGCTCGCGGTGCGTCCTTGCGTCGGGGCACAGGGCTGTTGTGATTCGATGGGCCCGCAGCGCGGCCGGTCGCGGCGGCTGTGGCTAGCCTTCGGCCGGACGGCGGATGCCGGCCTTGCGGGGGCGCGACTTGCGGGCTTTGGCTCGCGGTTTTTTGGCCGGCCCCTTGCCGGCTCTGGCCTCGCGATCGCGGAGGAGGTCGAGTGCCTGCTCAAGGGTCAGGTCGTCAGGCGCAAGCGCGTGCGGCAGACTGGCGTTGATTCGGGCGTGGGTGACGTAGGGTCCGTAGCGGCCGTCCATCAGCCGGACCGGCTGTCCGGTCTCCGGATGATCCCCGAGCGCGCGCAGCTCGGCCGGCCCCCGGCGCTTGCCCTTAGGCTCGGCCAGCAGTGCGACTGCGCGGTTCAGGCCCACCGTGAGCACGTCGTCGTCACTGGCAAGGGAGCGGTAAGCGCCATCGTGCTTAAGATAAGGGCCGTAACGGCCGATGCCGGCGGCGATCTCGTGCCCGCTCTCGGGATGGCGGCCGACTGTCCGCGGCAGCGCCAAAAGGCGACGCGCAACGTCGAGATCGACCGTAGCAGAATCGAGCCGCTTGGGCAGCGAGACCCGCTTGGGTTTGGCCTCGCCGTCAGACTCGCCCAACTGCACGTAATTCCCGTATGGGCCGTGGCGCAGGCTGACGTCGAGCCCGCTGTCGGGGTCGACGCCTAGGTTCCGGGTTCCGTCGACGCCGATGCCTTCGCCGTCGGACCCCTCGCCGCCGAGCTGACGGGTGAAGCGGCATTCGGGATAGTTCGAGCAGCCGACGAAGGCGCCGAACTTGCCCACCTTCAGGCTTAGTTGCCCCTCCTCGCAACTCGGGCACGCGCGGGTAACGCTGCCGTGTGGATCGGCACCGAAGACGAACGGGCCGAGGGTCTCGTTGAGCGCGTCGAGCACTTGAGCGACCCGGAGATCGCGGATGCCTTCGACCGCCTGCGAGAAATCGCGCCAAAACGCGGCCAAGACGTCGGTCCACACCGCCTTGCCCGCCGAGATGTCGTCCAGCCGGGTCTCGAGGTCGGCGGTAAACCCGTACGCGACATAGTTCGCGAAGAAGTTGTCGAGGAAGGCGGTGACCAGCCGACCCCGGCCCTCAGGCACGAAGCGGTTCCTGTCCATACGCACATACTCGCGCGCCCGTAGCACGTCGAGGATGCTAGCATAGGTCGAGGGGCGGCCGATGCCGAGCTCCTCGAGGCGCTTGACTAGAGTCGCCTCGGTGAACCGTGGCGGCGGCTCGGTAAAGTGCTGGCCGGGTTCGATCTCGCCCCGCATCAGCGCCTCGCCCCTCGAGACCTTGGGCAACACGCGGTCCTCGTCGGCGCGCTCTCCCTCGGCGTCGTCACGTCCTTCCTGGTAGAGGCGGAGGAAGCCGTCAAAGGCGATCACCGAGCCGGTGGCGCGCAGACCGACTTGGGCGCCCCGAGGCTCGATGTCCAGCGCTGTCGACTGGACGCGCGCGTTCTCCATCTGGCTGGCGACCGCGCGCTTCCAGATCAGCTCGTAGAGCCGCGCATGGTCGCGATCCAGACGGCCCGCCGCCGCGTCCGCCATGCTGCCCATGTCGGTGGGACGGATCGCCTCGTGCGCTTCTTGGGCGTTCTTGGCCTTCGAGCGGTAGGCACGCGGTTTCTCGGGCAGGTAGGCCGCTCCGAACTCGTGCGCGATGAGATCGCGGCAGGCGGCGATGGCCTCGTCGGCGATCTGGACGCCATCGGTACGCAAGTAGGTGATGAGGCCGCCCTCGTACAGCTCTTGGGCGAGACGCATCGTGCGGCTTGCCCCCAGCTGCAATTTGCGCGAGGCCTCTTGCTGCAGGGTCGAGGTGGTGAAGGGCGGCGGCGGGCGCCGCTGGCTCTCCTTGGCCTCGATAGCGGCGATCGCGAAGCCGGTGGCAGCGTCGATCGCGGCGACCGCGGCCTGGGCAGCGTCGGAATCGGGGAGGGCGAACTTGCTCAGCCTCTCGCCGTCGAGCCGTGACAAGTGGGCGCGCAGCGGCGCTCCGGCCGTGGTCTGAAACGCGACCTCGATCGACCAGTACTCGCGTCGCTCGAAGACCTCGATCTCGGCCTCACGCTCGCAGATCAGCCGCAGCGCCACCGACTGCACGCGTCCCGCCGACTTGGCACCGGGCAGCTTGCGCCACAGCACCGGCGAGAGTGTGAAACCGACGAGGTAGTCGAGGGCTCGGCGCGCCTGCTGGGCGTTGACGAGATCCATGTCGAGGTCTCGCGGCTCGCGCATGGCCGCGAGGACGGCATTGCGGGTCACTTGATTGAAGGCGACCCGCTTGACCGCCACACCGTCGACCGCGCGCTTTTCCTCGAGCGCCTCCAAGACGTGCCACGAGATGGCCTCGCCCTCGCGGTCGGGGTCGGTGGCAAGGTAGAGCGCGTCGGCGCCCCGCGCGGCCTTGGCGATCGCGTCGAGGCGTTTGGCCGATCGCGGGTCGAGGATGTAGGTCATTGCGAAATTCTCGTCGGGACGCACCGAGCCGTTCTTGGAGGGGAGGTCGCGCACGTGTCCGTAGCTCGCCAAGACGACGTAACCCTCGCCCAGATACTTCTCGATCGTCTTGGCTTTGGCCGGCGATTCGACGACGACGACGTCGGTCATGGGTGGTGTCGGACTCCGCCCCGAAGGGGCACCAAGGAAATGGAAAGAAAACGCGTTCGATGCATTCCGCTGCGCAACTCAGTGCCTACGAGAGCAAGACGACCTGGTTGCCGGGGGTGCGGCGCAGCCGGCTCGCCAGTTCGAGCTCCAAGAGGATGGTCAAGACCGCCACGGCTGACAAATGGCACTGGCGCATGAGTTCGTCAACCTCGACCGGCGAGGGACCGAGCTTGCTGGTGACCATCCCGCGGCCGCGAGCGAGCTCGTCTTCGTCCGGCGCGGCGGCCGCCGGGGCCTCGATCACCGGCGGCTCGCGCTCCTTCAGCGGCTGCCTCACGATGCCCTCCAAGACCTCCATCACGTCATCGGCGTTCTCGGTCAGGGTCGCACCCTGACGGATCAGGTGGTTGGCGCCGCGGCAGCGCGGATCGAGTGGCGAGCCCGGCACCGCGAACACCTCGCGGCCTTGCTCGAGTGCCATGCGAGCGGTGATCAGCGAGCCCGAGCGCGGCGCCGCCTCGACCACCAGGGCGCCGAGCGAGACCCCCGAGATCAGCCGGTTGCGACGCGGGAAGTGGCGCGCCTGGGGCTGGGTGCCGGTGGCACTTTCGGCGATCGCCACGCCGAGCTCAGCGATCTCGGAGTAGAGGCCTTCGTTCTCGGGTGGATAGATCACGTCGATGCCGCCGGCGAGCACCGCGACGGTGCCGGTCTGGAGCGCGCCGCGATGCGCCGCGGTGTCGATGCCGCGGGCCATTCCGGATGCGATCACTAGATCGCGGGCGCCGAGATCGGCGGCGAGCCTGCGCGTGAAGCGGACGCCGTTGGCCGAGGCGTTGCGCGCACCGACCACCGCGAGCGTCGGGCGGCGCAAGAGATGGGCGGCGCCCTTGACGGCGAGGAGCGGCGGCGGATCGGCGATCTCGGCCAAGGGCGCCGGGTAGTCGGGCTCACCTATCGCCACCAAGCGTGCACCGGCCGCCTCGGTCGCCTCGATCTCGCCAACAGCTTGCGCGCGCGGGCGTGGCCACTGCCTTGCGTCGGCCGCCTTGTCGCGAGAGGCCTGGTAGGGCGTCGAGCGCGGCCGCCGCAGAGCCGAAGCGCTGCAACAGCGCGAAGAAGGTGATCGGCCCAACGTTCTCGCTGCGGATCAGCCGCAACCAGTCAATTCGCTCGGCGTCCGTGAGGCTGCGCGGCGCCGCTGCCATCGGTGGTTCCCTCCTGGTTCGGCGTGCGCTGCGGACGATCCTGGTTTCCCGCCCGCGAATCAAGCGCCGATTGGAAGTGAGCCGCGATTGTGTGACCGCCGTCACCGTCGCATTGATTTCGCAGCAGCTTTCACGAGATGTTTCACTGCCGGCGGCTTTGAGTTCGACGCCGCGTCGGCTAGTCTGGTAGCAAGACGACCAGATACTTTTTCGTGATTATCCCCTTGACGTACGAAGCTCCAATCCCCATATTGGGGGTATTGGAGGTTTCGATGATGGCGAAAGCACCGACCGTACAGGAGTTTTTCAAGCAGTTCCCTGATGACGATGCGTGTCTTGAGCATTTGATGGGGCTTCGCTTCGGCAACCCGCTTTATTGCCCGAAGTGCAGTGCCGAGGGCCAGTTTGCCAAGCTCAAGAAGCTTCCGGCCTACGCCTGCCCAACGTGCGGGCATCATATTCACCCGATGGTCGGAACGCCGTTTGAACGCTCTCACACGCCGCTCCAAAAGTGGTTCTACGCGATGTATTTGTTCACCACGTCGCGACACGGCGTCCCTGCAAAGGAACTTCAGCGCCAGTTGGGCGTGACGTACAAAACGGCGTGGCGCATGGGCCACGAGCTTCGCAAGTACATGGGTGAAGTTGACGGCGATCCACCGCTTGATGGCCATATCGAGGTTGACGAGACGTACGTCGGCGGTCGGCACGCGGGCGGGAAGCGTGGTCGCGGCGCGCCGGGGAAGACCGTCGTGTTTGGAATGCTTGAACGCGGCGGCGACGTAATGACGCGCATTATCGGCAATGTGAGGCGCGCTACCCTCGAAGCCCATATCCTTGAGAACATCGAGTCTGGAGCCCGGATCAGCACCGATGAGTTGAAGTCTTACGGCGCACTGGCCCGCCACGGCTACCGCCATCGGACGGTCAATCACAGTGCGGACGAATGGGTTGTTGGCGATACACATGTCAACAGCATCGAGGGTTTCTGGTCCCAATTGAAACGGTCGATCCGTGGCACCCACGTTCATGTCTCGCGCAAGCATCTACCCAAGTACCTCGCGGAGTTTGAGTTCCGGTTCAATCTGAGGAAGGCTCCCCACTTGATGTTCGACGCCTTGCTTGCCGGATTCGTGCGGCCTTTGCCGGATCGCCCTCCGTCATAGCGGCCAATCCCTCGTCAAACCGATTCCAGCTACCCTTGCTCGGGTGTTCTTTGGCAAACCTATCTAACTTCCCGGTTTTGCGGGCTTCCTCAAGGCTTAGGTACTTACCGCGCGCCACTAAACTGCTCTCGCCTTAAAGCCGTCATATGTCCCGTCAGTTTCGATTTCGATTATGGCATCACTTGAAACGCCGTCCCCGGTGACGACGACAGTTAGCAAAAACGTACCCGTCTTTTTAAGACCAGGTGCCAATCGATTGGGAATAACTGTCAGAATCTCGAACCGCCCGAGGTTCTTCAAGACGCGGCCCACATCAACATACCGTTTCGTGAGATCATCGACCGTCGTTTCGTAGCCGCCTGTTACAGACCACGTAAGCGGTAGTGCGTCTTGGTCCCAAAGCGTTTCGGTTCTTTCTGATTCCAGCCGGTGCTCGATCCTTACAAGTTTCGCCACACACTCTCGAACCGATTTTCGGGAAGTAGTCTTGACAGCCAGTCTCACGTATTTGACTGGCTCAGCAAATGTTCCCGGCGCCCGTTCTGTCAAGGTCGTGACTGAAACACCACCAGATTCAGGATTAAATGATGCTTCTAATTTGGGCGTCAGATGTCTTTTCAACTGAACCGCATATTCAAAAATCCAGTATGTCGCTAACAGCAACCCAGCAAATATTCCGACAGCCCAAGATGGCACCCCAATCAGGCTCTCCAAGCTCGCCTCCGCGAGTCTGGAGATAACCCAGCCAAAAGAACCGACAATCGCACCAGTGATTGGCACGAGCATATATCGTTTTGCACCCAGGGCAGCGTTAAGTGCTGACCCGTGTTCGCTAAACCATCCCATACCCCCGACTCTGCCGCCGCCGGGGGTCGTACGTCAAGGGGATAATCGCGTACTTTTTTGCCAGGGACGGGGTTTCCGATAGCAGCCACTCGGCTGACGCGCGGCGGTAAGGCCGGCCGCCGCACCGATTCTTCACGCATTGCGGCCTTTGAACACGCATCTGTCGCGGCCACAGAAGAAGAGGGAGGATGCATGCCTTCAGAAACCGGCGAGGAGATTGACGCGGAGCATCAGCGTTCGCTGGGCGCCGAGCCGCGTGAATCGGTCGCCGAGGAACATCAGGACTCCCGCGACGAACTTCGGCGCCAGGTCGAGAAACGCACAGCAGATCTTACGCGCACGAATGCATCCCTGAGACGCGAGATCGCCGAGCGCGAACGGGCGGAGGAGGCGCTGCAGCGGAGCGAGGAGCGGTATAGAAACCTCTACAACCGCACCCCGGCCATGCTGCAGTCCTATGGCCGT
>PVBE011599148.1_pt1 | contig 20698 bp, 16 predicted proteins | sample 1631181 | NCBI WGS metagenome assembly PVBE01 (sample SAMN08397723, study PRJNA350692) | Marine metagenome, whole genome shotgun sequencing project. | isolation source: water | place: Pacific Ocean | collected 2012-04 | reverse complement strand
TTCCAGAATTTTTCTGGGTTTTGCAAGATATTCCTCCCTCTAGGATTCATGGGACGAACGGGTTCCAATCAAAGCTTTGCTTCTAAAGATTTGAAGGATGAAAACCCTTTTCAAGAGGATTTGAAGGATGGTGGCTTGTTGAGGCTTTTCGTGCGGAATCTTTTTATTCCGTTTTGTAGATCCAAATGGGTTTCCATTTTATTCCTTAATCATCCTAATAGTTCCTCTGTGTACGGTTTCTGATCTAGATTAAGTCATAAATATATTTGAAGCTAATCTGATTCGGTTTTTTTCGATCTGGAGTCCGCCACCGACCGTCAGAAATTGGCAGATCCTGAGTTTTTTTTAAACCGCTTCTCAGACCGCCTGGTAATCCTTGATGAGATTCACCGGATTCCTGAGCTTTTTCAGGTGCTCAGGGTATTGATCGACGAAGGACGCAGTCAAGGTCGAGGGAAGGGGCGTTTTTTGTTACTTGGGTCTGCAGGAATTGAATTGCTGGGACAGTCGGGAGAAAGCCTGGCAGGGCGTATCGAATATGTCCACCTGACCCCTTTCCAAATTCTGGAACTCAGCCAAAAAAAAACATGGGAGCTGCATTGGTTGCGTGGAGGTTTCCCAGAAAGCTACCTGGCCCAAAACGATAGTGACAGTTTCAAATTTAGACAGAATTTTATTCGTACTTATTTGGAACGGGATGTGCCGATGTTGGGTCCAAGGATTCCGGCTGAGACCCTGGAGCGGTTTTGGACGATGCTCGCGCATTCCCAGGGAAGCCTGTTTAATGCCTTAAAAATTGCATCGGGTCTTGGGGTCTCAAGTCCGACCGTCTCAAACTACCTGGACCTGTTGGTGGATCTTCTTCTGATGCGCCGTTTGCCTCCCTTTTTAGCAAATGTCCTGAAGCGACTGGTCAAATCCCCGAAAGTCTACCTACGTGACAGCGGGATTCTTCATGCTTTGCTGGGAATCCGTACCAAGGAAGATTTGCTGGGGCATCCGATTGCAGGCATGAGCTGGGAGGGGTATGTCATCGAAAACCTGCTTGCTGTGATGCCGGAACGAACCCTGGCTTCGTTTTACCGAACCTCGGCAGGGGCCGAGATTGATCTGGTCCTAGAACTGGGCGGGAGTCATGGAATCTGGGCCATTGAAATCAAAAAAAGTACGGCACCCAAATTGGAACGGGGTTTTCATCTCGCAGTTGAGGACATCCAACCCAACCGTGTGTTTGTGGTCTATACAGGTCAGGAACGGTATCCCAAGTCAGCAGATATCGAGGTGCTATGCTTACGTGAACTGGCCCAGGAACTTGATGCACTGGAGTAATCTGGAGGTGTCCTTTTTCTGATCCTAGAAGATTGGATGATTCCTTCAATTCAACACAGTGGACCACTGTGTCCTAGACATGGATTTCTAAAATAAAAAAAATAAAAAAGTACAATTCAGATATATCGTCTGACCTCACTGATTGATGGAGAATTATCAGTCCTGGATTTGATTCGGGTTATCAATAAAAAGAAACTGGAAAAGATATATTTACTTTCGAACACGCTTAACCAGGGACGATCATGATTAAAGGGATTTTCGATGTATTGTTTAAATTTTGTTTCCTAGCCTGTCTGGTGTTTTATCTCTATACCCACACCAGTTTTAAAAACGGGAAGTTCCAGGCGCTTGGGACCTACGAGATCAACTGTGGTCCCCTCTGTGCGATCGTCAATACCAAGACGGGTCATGCCCGGATGCTTGGGAGTCCGAACCCGAAAAGATTCCCCTGGGGCAAAGACGCAGATTTTTAAGAATCTTAATGTTCTAAGTTGGTTTACAATGAGTAGATTTGGTTTTAATGAACTTTTTTTGAGGCATTGCTGATGAAGCAAATGATTTTGATGATGGTGGTTCTTTCATGCCTGTTCATCACAGGATGCAGAGGTCGTCATACGGTTAGGATGGCGGTGATGTGCAATGGAAACCCTGAAGAACAGGATTACCTCCTCACCGAACGTGGTGATCTTTTGATCAATGGAGAAAAGTGTAAATTCCGTTTTCCTCCGACGCATAAAAAGAAACCAGGTTTTCCGAAAAACAAATCAAAACCGTGAGAGAGTGGGAATGACGTTTTCTTGGATTTTTTCAAAGCCTCAGAATAAAAAGTTGTTGGGTTTTCTGGTGGGGTTTGCACTTCTGTCCTGTACTGGGACAGAAGTTCACAAGACCTTCAGTCCCCATGAAAATCCAAAGGAATCCATCATGTTGTTGACCGAAAAGATCGATTTCATTTCATCAAAAAAACTTAAGCCGTTTTACAGATATTTTGAAGTCCATGGACTGACCATCGCAGGACTGAATGGGGTTTCAGATGAGTTCCTGGTTGATGTAGGAAAGACCTACGAAGCGATGTTTCCCAAATCAGGCATGGATGCTTCGATGCAAAGCAGGGTGTTTGATGCAGCAAAAAATCCTGAACGTGGTGGCAAGACCCTTCAACGTGTGGGACTGTCTTCGCACCAGGACATGCACCTCGATGAATTGCCTGGATGGGATTTCACGAATGACCATAACCAAGCGGTTGACTTCATCTGGGAGATGAACGAACCAGGTACGAACCAGGTCAATGAGGTTTTGGAACACCTTTTACACACCTTGACGGCGATCGTGTTTTATCAGGCTTTTCCAGAAGAATGGGATTATCTGTCCGAAGAATCTTTGCTGGTACGTGCAATGAGGGAGGCGATTCAAAAAGGACACTATGATATTTCATCCTATGAATCCATTTTGGATGACTCGAATGAGGATGAGGAAAAGTATGATGTCCACAAACGGATCATTGCCCAGGAATTTGCCTACTGGCTCATCATGGCGGAGTGGGATAATTTTCCCGTGATTGGACTTTCTTCCAATGAAGAATGGAACATCACCAATCCTCAGGATGTTGAGTCCAAACTTTCTCTGGGGCATGAACTTTATACGCGTTATGTGCAAAAAATCATGGCTCCTCCTGACCCCTTCCTGATGCGTTCATTGTACCATTAAAACACTTTTGAGGGTCTTCTTCTGAAGAATTGGAGGAGGGTTTTTTTGCCAAGAAAACGTTTATTGATTTTCGATCAAAAAACAATGTGTGTGAGGAAAGTTTAGAGTTATCTCTCGAAGAGACCATAGAGGACGAGGACGGTCACCCCGCCGAGGGCTTCAGCCTGGCTGCAGGTAATCAATGATTGTCGAGAGACTTTGTTTGACCTGTTTTGATCTACTTTGGACCAGGTTCCAATTTTTTTAGAATTAGCCGATGATCCAGCGTGAACAGTTTCATTCGGACTACAGAAGGTGCTGTGAGACCAGACGGCTTTGGTTGCGTGATGAGTACATCCAGAGGACAGGGTTCATTATTTTGGCTGGTGGTCATTGCCAAAACCGAGTGCCCTATGAGACACCAAAACTTGCTTTTTGTTAGAGTCCCAGGGCGTGTCTGCGTTTGGACTGAGAAGAGTCGGTGAAGGGGAAGGGGACGAACACAAGGTCGAACGGTTCACAAGTCACGATAGGCTTCCTCGTCGTTGGTAGAATTCCATTCACTCAAGGTCCGAGCCAGAGCAGAACTGAATTCAAGGTCCTGCGGTGTGGCTTTTCTGATCTGAATCCTATCTGGGTCGATTTCAAAAGCGATCACATCACCAGCTTGAAGCTTCAGTTGTTTTCGGACGGCAGCAGGAACAGTTGCTTGAAACTTTCGGGTTAGTTTGTTCGTTGCAGTTTGCATGGAATTATCCTGATGGAAGTGCAGTCATTCTGTAATACTACAGCATACAGTTAATACCTAGTCAAAAGTGAGGGTGTATGAGAAGTTGCAAGATACCTAGAAGAAATGCTGTGAAACCGCTGGCATTGTTTTTCAAAGATCATGGACTCAAACTCTTATTGATGAGATCGTTTATTTTGGTTAGGTCGAGCTTCCCATCCCAACCTTGAAATACACCGCGAAGCGGTTTTACTCATCGGCAAAGCTGGAAGTTTCTGTTTGGGAGTACTCCGGTTTTTGTCCTGATGGATGAAGGGAATAGCGAGAGGATGGGTGATCAGGATCCAACCAGCAAATCTGTTCTGATCCTGAAAAAGAAAACTGACAGTTGAGCAGATTCATTCCATCGGTATCCTGATTGTTCTCTGGAATTAGTTTGAAATCTTTCTGGAGGGAAAAGAATCAATCAGATCCTTGAATCAAGGTATTTGTAACATCCTTTACCCGATGAACATGCTTCATAAAAAATTAATCCTTCTAGGCTTGATGGTTTTCATCATGGGAGCCTGTCAGCAGAAACAAAGCTTTTTGGAGCCTGCAGCGGCTTCCAGGACAAGAACCCAGGAAGAGCCAAGGGCTGAAAAAATCGTTCCAGAAAAATCGGGAAGGCTCAAGATTCCCGAGGGAGCTTCCAGGATCTTCTCTGATTTTGGCAGCTTGATCGGGGTGGGTGGAAAGAAGAGGAAGATACCCCATCAGGGGATTGACATCCATGATATACCCGGGACACCCATTCTGGCGTCAAGGGATGGGACCATCATGGAAGTGCATGATGAAAATTGTTGGGGATTGACCATAGCCATCGACCATGGTCCTGATCCCGATGGACAAAAACTCTACGCACTTTATGGACATCTTGGGGCTCACTCGGTGGAACAGGGAACAAAAGTCAAACGGGGTCAAAAAATTGGAGCAATGGGTGATGACCTGAAGCGGAACTGTACTGGTGGAGTGGGGCATCTTCACTTCCAGTTAGGGAGACGCTACCGCACCTCAAAAAAACTTTGGTGGGGAAGTGCCTATTTTCTGGAAGATTACAAGGACGCACCCAACCCCCACCTTTACTGGGCGGATGGTCCCTATCAGGTGACGTGCTTCGAGTCTGGTAAGATCTATCCTCCTCACAGCTTGACCTATCCCGTTCAGTGTCAGTCCCTTTCGGATGTTCCAACCAGTTGAATGAATCTTCGATTTGTTGAATCTCCATGATGGTAAGGGGAAAAATTTTGAAAAAGGAGGGCTTACTGAATCATCATGAAGAATAAATCGAGTCATCTATGATTCCTTGTGCTTTAAGAAATTTTAATTTCAATAAAAAACCGAACGTTAATAATAACACTCAGGGCCACATTGGGGTCTTTGACCCAGTTGGGGACCAGGCATCAGTGTAAAAAGATTCTGCATTCTACTGTGCTATATCAATTTTAGGCGGAAAGACATGGGATGTTGCGTAATTTTGAATAGGACAAATTATACAAGATTTTTAGCAATTCATTTTTTCTGATGAATAACAGATGATTGTAGAACCATTTATCATTCATAAAATTATTCAAAGAAAGTCATGAAATCTTTGAAAGGAAATCCTGATTTCCTGATCATAGGAGGAGGGATTTTCGGTTGTGCAATCGCCTGGAATCTCGCAAGAAGATCATCTGGCAGTGTTTTACTGCTCGAACGTCAAGAACTTGCGACTGCAACAACTCCTCGTGCTGCAGGAATAATCAGAAACCTCAATACTAAGCCTGGACAAACGGCCTTAAAAACACAGACAAAAGATGCTATTGGATTACTCAGTGAGGAACTGGAAGAGTCACTCCATTGGCATCAAGTGGGTGGGCTTCTGGTTGCAGAGTCAGAAGCCAATATTTTACATTTGGAGGATCTTGAGAGGCATGCCATCAAACATGGTGAAAATTTCCGCTGGGTTGAAAGACCTGAAGCCGAGGATCTGGTTCCGTGGCTGGACGCTTCGAAAGCCAATAAATTTGCATTGTTGCCGGATGATGGTTTCATTGATCCCTACCTGCTTGCAACGTTTTATGCAAAAGCTGCCAAAAAAAATGGTGCTGTTCTAAAGACGGAGATTGAGGTGACTGCACTTCAGAAATCTGGGAACCGGATCACTGGAGTTCAAACCCCAGAAGGTGAAATCTCAGCAGGATGTATCATAGATGCAGCAGGCCCCTGGGCAGGTTTAATTGCCTTGGAGACGGGTTGGCATCTGCCTATGGCACCTATCCGAAGCCACTATTGGATTACTTCAAAGGCACCCGAATTCAACAAAACACAACCCTACGTCATTCTACCTGATGCCAATGCCTATGCCCGAACCGAGGTGGGAGGATTGCTTTTCGGACTCCGTGACAGAATCTGTTTGAGTCATGACCCACGGGAACTTCCTTGTGACTTCACAGAACTCCAATTCAGTGAAGATCCTGAAGGGTGGAACGTTCTTGAAGAACAGGGATCTGAATTGGCCAGGTTTTTTCCGGGGCTGGAAACCACTCAGATGGCACACCACATCGCTGGCCCATCCACTTACACTCCTGATGGTCAGTTTGTGCTGGGGCAAGTTCCAGAGATTGAAGGCTTTCTTGTTGCCACAGGATGCTGTGGTTCTGGAATTGGTGCTTCAGGAGGAGTTGGGAGTGCCATCGCTGAACTGGCCATCGAAGGTCAATCAAGATTTGATCTCGAAAGTTTCCGAACAGATCGTTTTGGACGGATCGATTCGTTGAGTTCAGAGTGGATGCTGCGTTGTGCAAACGCTCGTTCTAGGAAAGGCTAACAGCAGATGACTGTTTTCTCATGAAGGTTCCAAAGCCTGCTCAGAGTGGGAAATTGTCATGTCATTCAATTTTTTCTCCAAGCTTGGGTTTGACGCTTAATGTTACGTGTCAAAAAAAGATGGAGCAGGCGTGCAAAAACATTCGTGTAAAAAATCATCATTCCCATAGCTGCTGCAGGTGCAATATCCCCGGCATCATCCATATTCATGACGGCAACAGAAGCGAGGGTAGTATCCGGAGAGTAGAGGAAAATCACTGCTGAAACAGTGGTCATTGCATTCACAAAAAAATATATAGAAATATCAAGTATCGTGGGCATACAAACAGGTACCGTAACTTTTGAGAAAAGCCTGTAGAAAGGCTGTTTCAGAGAGGATGCTATCGCCTCAAACTCAGGATCCATTTGTTTCAGGGCGGTTAGGGAAGTCAGATGCGAAACGGTATAAAAATGTGTCACCGTGCAGATGACAAGGATCACCATGGTTCCATAGATGGTATTGAAAGGATTGGTTGGTTCATTGAAGAAAAATATATAAGCCAACCCCAAGACCATGCCTGGAATAGCCATTGGCATCATGGCAAGAAACTGGAATCCTGACCTGGCAAATTGAAAACTTTTTGTTTTTTCAACCATGTATGCTCCTGAAAAAACAATCACAGTCCCACACAATGCAGTTAAGAAGGCCATCTTGATGGAATTTCTGTAAGAAGCCCATCCGCCTCCATCCATTACATCAAAATTATAGTTCGATAATCCCAGGGTCAGATTATAAGGCCAAAGTTTGATCAAAGCAGCATATTGGCAAACTGCAATCAATCCTAGAATAAACAAGGCAACAAGACTGCAGTAAATCAAACAAATCGTATCAAATTTTTGATGTGGTTTAGGATGATAAGGAACTGAACGAGAGGATAATTGTGCAACTTGTTTTTTCTGAACATAACGGTCAACTCCAAAGGCCAACATGGCAGGAATCAATAAAACAACTGAGACAACTGCGCCCATTTCAAAATTCTGCTGGCCTATAACCTGTTTGTATATATCCACTGCCAGCATGTTGTATTGGCCACCGATCACTTTAGGTAACCCAAAATCGGTAATGACTAAATTGAAGACTACAAAGGATGCGGAAATTAGCCCGTAACGTGCTCCTGGGATAGTCACAGTACAAAAAATTTTCCAAGAACTTGCTCTAAGAGAAACAGCTGCTTCGTAAAGCCGTGCATCTGAAATGGCCAATGCAGTAGTGATGATGATGAGTGCATGAGGAAAGGTAAAAAACACGGCTCCTATAACAATCCCAATCGGACCATATATCTTTTCACCAAATAATAAGCCCTTAATCATTCCCTGGTTTCCGAACAGATAAACCAGTGCTATGCCTGGCAAAAGGGATGGAACCAGAATAGGAATCATGGCAATCAGACGGAAAATCCCTTTGAACCGCATCATGCTTCGGTTCAGAGCATAGGCAAACCCGAAAGCAACAGTGACCGTTATGAACGTCGTCAATATCGAAATGAACAGTGAATTTTGGATGGAACGAAAGAGCGCAGGAGTTGAGAAATAGGTGATGAAATTATCCAAGCCTCTTGACTTCGAAGGACGTAGGACAACCCGTCTAAACTTGTTTGATGGATAGTCATGCCATTCTGTATCTCTAACCCTTGTAGATCCAACGAGGAACGAGTCATTTGGATCCATTAGACGGATTCGATATTCCGTTTTGCTACGGAAACTGAAATCCGGGAAAAAAGTAGTGGCATACATGCGGCCATCTGAACCACTTTTCAATTGATCAGGAGTAAGAAGGTTTAAAGACTCATTGATTTGAAAGGCAGAAATTGTTTCACTCCACCCATTCCCCTGGTTGACTTGGAATTCATATTTTTTCAGATCAAATGTGGCTGTTGTGAATGCTTTTGAAAGCATTGTATAGAGGGGAAGAGCCAGTGAGATGATGAGGTAAAGTGCAATGATAGCCATAAAAGCAAACATGATCCGATCATCCGCACTCGATTTTGGTCGAATTTTCGGAGCAGGATCCATTTTCACGCTATCATCAAGACTTGTGGCCATCGTCACTTTTGTTTGACCGGGTTAAAAAACCCAGAGCCGATCTGGAGGAAGTTCTATGGAAATAATCTTGTTGAGAGAAATTTCCATTTGTGCTTTTGCATTGATAGAAAGATCGATGATCAGTTGAGATTCACTTAAAATTTTATGGCCTAAACGGATTCGCCAATAGGAACCTAGAAATTCCATATCATTGATCGTCACATTGATTCGATTATTGATTTGATCTGCTTTCTCATCCAATGCATGGCCAGGAATAATATCTTCTGGACGAATTGAAATGACAGCAGACTGCCCTGACGTTATCAGGTGCTTTCTGCATGATAATTCCATTCCGCCAAGAGTGACCGATTCGGAAGTCTTAATTTGGCACTTCATTTTATTCATGGTGCCGATGAAATCTGCCACAAAAAGAGTTTGGGGTTCACGATATATCTCTGTGGGAGTTCCAACCTGATCTATCACTCCATGGTTCATCACTACAATGCGGTCAGCCATGGTCATGGCTTCTTCCTGATCGTGGGTAACCATGATCGTGGTGATACCCAACCGACGTTGGAGGGCTTTGATTTCTTGACGCAAATAGACTCGAACTTTTGCATCCAGCGCTGATAACGGTTCATCAAGCAGCAACAAACCAGGAGAGGTTGCAATGGCTCTTGCTAATGCAATGCGCTGCTGTTGTCCGCCAGAAAGCTGAGCAGGATATTTATTTTCTTGTTCAGGGAGTCCCACCAACTCAAGTAGTTCTTCAACCCGTTTTTTGATGTCATCTCGGGTAAATTTTTGGTTCTCCAAACCAAAGGCAATATTGTTCTTAACAGTCAGATTTGGAAAGAGGGCATAAGACTGAAAGACAATCCCAAAATCACGTTCTGAAGGAGGTAATGCCGATATGTCTTGCTCTGCCTGGAAAACTCTGCCTGAGGTTTGAATATCTAAACCAGCAATGGCACGTAAGAAGGTGGTTTTACCACAACCTGAAGGCCCAAGAAAACAAACAAATTCTCCTTTATAGATTTCAAGAGAGACATCATTCAGTGCCACAAAATCACTAAATTTTTTTGTCAGTTTTGATATGCGGAGATAAGGGTCTTTGCTGGTATTATCGTTTTTTGTTAGATTGCTCATCTGAGGTTTCTTTTAAAAAACCCGAATTGAACTCGGGGCCTATGACAATGATTGAGCCTCCATTCAATACTTGATGTGAGGCTCAGAATGAACATTCTAATGAAAGCCTGTATTTTTATTTCCGCTGAATCTGAAAGCGAAATAAAGACTGGGTAAAAAGAGAGGAAGCGACAGCCAAGTTCCTATCAAAGGAACAAAGCTGTCGAGAAAGTTATTTATTTAGGATCGGATTTCGAGTCATAGCGTTTTTGCCATTCAGCTAGAATCCTTTTTCGATTGTTTGCTGCAAACTCAAAATCATTTTCAATCAAACCTGAAAGAGTCTCCGGAGGAAAATGCTTGACTGGTTTTGCCAATCCTTTGTACCCAACAACAGCATAGGCAGAATTGTACATTTTCATGGCTTTTTTGGAGATAGACCAGTCCATCAGGGTCTTTGCCGCCGCCAGTTTTTCAGTACCTGCAACGATGGCAGATGCTTCCATTTCCCAGCCAATTCCTTCTCTTGGAATGATGATTTCAAGAGGAGCTCCAGCTTCTTTGGATCTTGCGCCGCGGAAAGCAAATGAGACTCCAATGGGAATTTCTCCTGCTGCCGCTAACTTACAGGGTTTTGAACCGGAGTGAGTATAACGTGCGATATTCTCATGCAAAAGATCCATATAGGCCCAGCCACCTTTTTCACCGAATAATTGCAGCCAGCTTGAAACATCAAGGAATCCAGTTCCAGAAGAATTTGGATTGGGCATGATCACATGCCCTTTGTACATGGGTTTCGTGAGATCCCACCAGCTTTTTGGTGGAGTCAAACCCTCTTTTTTCCCTTCAACCGTGTTGAAACATACGGCTGCTACCCATGCATCCATACCTACCCAACTGGGTGTAGGATCACTGTCATAAAATTTTGGATCGAGGTTACTAAGTCCTTTGGGTTTATAGGGTTCAAACATTCCTTCGGATTTCATCAACAGCAAGGATGTTCCAGCAAGTCCCCATATGATATCTGCTTGCGGGTTGTTTTTTTCTGCCAGCAATTTTGCGGTTACTATACCCGTGGAGTCACGAACCCATTTTATTTTGATATCTGGGTGATCTTCGTTGAAAGTTGCAGCATACTTTTTTAAATCTTCGGCTTCTACAGCAGTGTAAACCGTTAGTTCTGTTGCAGACCATGCCAGTTGACTGAAACCGATGAACATGAAGAATGCAGCTATTGCAATCGCTGAAGCTTTTTTCATAAATTTGTTTCTCATAGGATCCTTTTGGAATAAGAATTAACAATGGACTCAATTTTTATTGAGGATTCAATATCTCATCAAAATATAATCCATTGTTTGGATTTTGATAAAGAATCAAAATGTATAGCAATCGATAAAGAGGTCAAGGAGATAATAACAACATCAAAGATTCAAAAAGTATTGATCTACCAAGCCTTTTAGCATGGGATTGAGGATGGTGATTTAAGTCCATAGAAAAAGGATCGAACCCATGAAGTTCAGTTTGGGCCTCTTGTTCTTTTTAAAAAAAATATCAGTCTGCATGAATGAAATAGGGTTGAAGTGTTAGGACTATTTTAGCAAAGTCAAACTTCCAGGCCTGTTTGGAACTGCTCCGGATTCTTGACGGACCCATGATCCTGTTTGAGGCGTGAGTGCCTTTTCTATGAGGCTTAACTGCTTTTTCAGCAAGCTATGTCCTGGTAGATGATCATCAAGTCCTCCTTCCTTTGTTCAGATCTATGGTTGGATAGTTTTTCGGTTCAGCAAACTTTTTTGAACATCTGGAAACCAGGAAATGAAATTGAATATTCATATTTTTTTCAAAATTTTCGTATTGCTAATTTCCCGGTCAAATATACACTCGCTGGAATCTGAAGCACGAGCCATGGGGTTCAAGCGTGATAGCGTATAAATTAAATGAAACATTTGGAGGATCTCCTATGACATTTTCTAATAATAAAATTTCTTTGACAATGATCATGATCGGTTGTTTGTTCATGTCAACGGTTTCATGGGCGCAAGTGGAATCGAAAGACCCGATCAAGTTGACGATTCATGATTGGACCGGGCAGTACGTGACCACACATATCATGGGGGAGGTACTGAAAAAGGCTGGTTACAACATCGAATACGTTCAGGCCGATTACATTGCTCAGTTTGCCGGTTTGGAATCTGGAGACCTGCACGTTGCCATGGAAATGTGGGAGACCACCGGCAAGGATGCCATGGAAGCATCCTTGAAGACGGGTAAGACGGTGGACCTCGGAGAAACAGGGATGGACGCAAAGGAAGAGTGGTGGTATCCGCTTTATATGAAGGAAAAGTGCCCAGGCCTTCCTGACTGGAAGGCGCTGAACCAATGTGCCGAGGCATTTTCCATTCCGGAAACCGCACCGAAGGGGCGTTATCTGGGGGGTCCTGTCACATGGGGCGGCTATGATGATGAACGGGTTGAAGCTCTGGAACTGGATTATGAAGTCGTTCATGCAGGTACCGATGCGGCACTTTTCGCTGAGTTGGAGTCCGCCTATCAGCGCAAGGCCCCGATTCTGCTTTGGGTTTATGCTCCTCACTGGGCCGTTGCCAAATACAAGGGCGAGTGGGTTGAATTTCCGACTTACACAGATGCCTGTTACAGTGACCCCAAGTGGGGCAGTAACAAGAACATGGCCTATGACTGTGGCAAGCCCTTCGGATGGATCAAGAAAGTTGGCTGGAAAGGCGGCGAGTCCAAATGGCCCGGTGCCTACAAGGCGATCCGCAATTTCAAGGTTGACAATGCAGAGATGGGAGACATGATCGGGAGAATCGACCTTGATGGCTCGAAACTCGAAAAGGTGGTTGCTGGTTGGATGAAGAGCAACCAATCTCGTTGGAAAGCCTGGATCAAGTAATCCTGACACCTACCCGGAGAGGGAATCGGTCAACCTGGCGGCGGCGTTTGGGGGTGCCGGTTCCCAACTTCGTCATACACCCCTTCCCTTTCTGATGTGCATGTCCATACGCCGCCATGTCTGTTGACTCACATTCATCAACAACGTCCGATAAGGCACCGAAACTTTCCTGTCAACATATCTGGAAAGTTTTTGGTAATGATGCCGAAGAGTTTCTACGCGACACAAAAACAACTCCACATGCGGCTGACCTTCTTAAGGCAGGTTTAATTGGTGCGGTTCGTAATGTCAGCCTAAAGGTCTACGAAGGTGAAATCTTCATCATCATGGGGTTGTCAGGGTGTGGAAAATCAACCCTGGTCCGATGCCTGAGTCGGCTTATTGAACCAACCGCAGGAGAGGTCATGTTTAATGGCCAGAACCTTCTTCAGGCGAGCGACAAGGACCTGATCGATATCCGCCGTCACAAAATGGGGATGGTCTTTCAACATTTTGCACTGTTGCCTCATTTGACGGTGCTGGGAAATATCGCCTTTCCCTTGGAAGTTCAGGGGGTTGAACGTAAGATTCGTGAAAAACGGGCCATGGAAGTTGTCGAGCTGGTTGGCTTGACAGGGCGTGAGGGGTATTACCCGAGAGAACTTTCCGGAGGCCAACAGCAACGAGTCGGCATTGCCCGTTCACTTGCAGTGGAGCCTGAAATTTGGTTCCTTGATGAACCCTTTTCTGCACTGGATCCTCTTATCCGGCGTGAAATGCAGGATGAATTTCTCCGGCTCCAGAATGTGCTTCACAAGACCATCGTGTTCATCACCCACGATTTTGAAGAAGCGATCAGACTGGCTGACCGGATTGCTATCATGCAAGACGGTGAGATTATCCAGGTTGGTACTCCGGAGGAACTGGTGTTGCGTCCGGAAACCGAATATGTCTCGGAATTCACAAGGGGTATCCCTAGGGCCAAAGTGTTGACGGCCCGTGCTGTGATGGAACCCCCCCAGGAAGGAGATTATGCTGGTAAAGTTGATGTGTCTGTCAAACTGCAGGAACTGGCAGCACGCATTATTGATGCCCAGAAACCTTTTGCCGTAGTTGATGAAAAAGGTAATACCATCGGCCAAGTTCGCAAGGATTCAGTTTTGAACGTGCTTATTGACCAGGAATGACTTCCTTGAACGTCAAGGCACTTCCCATCCATCGTAATCAAAGGTTCCGCCCTTGGCTGGTTTTATGGTTCCTTGCCATGACTGGGGTGGTGGTGCTCGGACTTGCGGGCAAAGAGGAGGTGCCATGGGCATTCAATATGCCGAGGCAATGGCACATTCCTCTCCGTTTCTGGATCAGCGATTTCATGAAATGGCTGCTCAACGATTTTGACCTGGGGCTCTTCACTTTCAGAGAATTCACCCGTTCCCTGGCCTGGATCATTGAACAGCCTTACTGGTTAGCAAAAAGTCTGCTTTCAACAGGATTTCTCAAAGGCCAAGGTTCCGATGCCGTAGAAATCTTTCCACGACTATCCTGGCTTGCTCTGATCGCACTGATCACTCTTTTCAGTCTTTATGTAAGTGGTTGGAAACTTGCCCTGTTGGCCGGGTCCTGCTTCGCTTATCTTGCCGTATTTGGGCAATGGGAGAGCGCCATGGTAACGCTTTCCTCGATTCTCATCGCCGTTCCGTTTGGTGTTCTAGGAGGTTTAATGGTGGGGATTGCAGGACACCGTTCGCCAAGATTCGAAATGGTCATTCGTCCGGTTCTTGATCTCATGCAAACGGTACCTGTGTTTGCCTATCTGGTACCTGTTCTGATCCTGTTCGGTTTCGGTCCAGTGTCTGCGATGATCGCCACAATCATTTATGCCATGCCTCCCATGGTCCGGGTAACGATGCTGGCCCTTTCACAAGTACCAAGGGAAGTCGTTGAATTTGGAACGATGGCGGGATGCTCGACGAATCAATTGCTCTGGAAGGTGCAAATCCCATCAGTTAAAGCGACATTGATGGTCGGTGTGAACCAGGTTGTGATGCTTTCGTTGAATATGGTCATCATTGCCTCCATGATTGGCGCTGGAGGACTCGGCTTCGATGTTCTGAATGCCTTGAAACGTCTGAAGATAGGGGAAGGAGTGGAAGCAGGCCTCGCCATAACCTTGCTGGCAATCGCTCTTGATCGTTTGAGCCAGTCCGTGGCCCGCAAGCCTCCTCCGATGCATGGGAGGCTTCAAAAGGGGATCTTGAAAAGACATCCTTATCTTATTGCAGCGATTGCCTGTGTCACAGTCACCTGGGGCGGATCCATGGGGATTGAAGCGTTGAGTATCTACCCAGAGTCATTGCGCGTCACAACCGGTGCCTTTTGGGGGGACCTGGTGAAGATGATCAACATCAATTACTTCGAGCAGCTTGACGGTTTCAAGAATTTTCTGTTACTCAATCTTATGATTCCGGTCAAACGCTTTCTTCTGGGGCTTCCATGGATCGCAGTCGTTGCTTTGACGGCTCTTGCCGGATGGCAGTTGGGAGGATTCCGCCTGTCCCTCCTTTGCGGATGCCTCACCCTTTTTATCGCTTTTGTCGGACAATGGCCAAAGGCGATGGTAACGGTTTACCTCTGTGGACTTTCTGTGGTCATTGCCTGTCTGATTGGAAGTCCAATAGGAATCTTAGCTGCTGGCAATGAGCGATTACACCGGTTCATTCAGGCATTCATAGATACGCTCCAAACCCTGCCCAGTTTCGTGTATCTGATGCCGGTGGTGATGTTGTTCAGGGTCGGAGATTTTGCAGCCATGCTGGCCGTCATTGCTTATGCGGTTGCACCAGCAATCCGTTATACCGATCATGGCATTCGCAAGGTGCCGTCACACCTGATCGAAGCTGCTGTCGCATCCGGTTGTACACCCCGCCAAATTCTTTGGAAGGTACGTTTGCCCTTGGCGTTGCCAGAAATCATGTTGGGTGTTAACCAGACCATCATGATGGCCTTGTCGATGCTCGTGATCACAGCCCTCGTAGGCACCCGAGATCTGGGTCAGGAAGTCTACATTGCCCTAACTAAGGCGGATACTGGACGAGGTCTTGTTGCTGGAATCTGCGTGGCCTTTATTGCTATTATTTCGGATCGTTTGATTGGCGCCTGGAGCAAACGCCGCAAGGCAGAACTGGGATTGGAGTAAGAGACAATGTCAGAATCGAAACTGGAACTCGAGAAGGCCGCGAAGCTTCCTTGCTGGAAAGGAACGGTCACACCGGAACCCCTGAGCGGCGGCATCACGAATACCAATTTCATAGTCTCTGATGGGGGTGACCGGTTCGTTGTACGCATCGGTGAGGACATTCCTGTACACGGCGTCATGCGATTCAACGAACAGGCGGCAAGTCAGGCCGCCTTCAAGGCTGGAGTGTCCCCGGAAGTTGTTTATGCGGAACCAGAGGCCCTCGTCCTGCGTTTCATCGATGGCCAAACCTTGACGCCTGAGGACATTCGCCAGGATGATATGCTGGCACGCATCATTCCTTTGATCCTTCGGGTTCATAGAACAATCCCACGTTACTTCAAGGGACCGTCTCTCGTGTTCTGGGTGTTTCATGTGCTCAGGGACTACGCACAGACACTTCGGCATGAAGGAAGTCGAATGGCCACCGAGCTGAACGCCCTCATGGAAACTTCTGAGACCCTCGAAAAAGCGGTTGGAGCGATCGATTTGATCTACGGACACAACGACCTGCTGGCGGCAAATTTCATTGACGACGGAGAACGTTTGTGGCTCGTCGACTGGGATTATGCCGGTTACAATAGCGCCTTATTTGACCTTGGCGGGCTTGCTTCCAACAACGGACTCTCATCGGAGCAGGAGCGTTGGCTGCTGACTGCTTATTTCGGTAGTGAAAGAGACAAAAGCAGTTATCTCAGGTACGAGGCGATGAAATGCGCCTCCCTTTTGCGTGAGGCCATGTGGAGCATGGTCCAGGAAATCCACTCGACCCTCGATTTCGACTTTGTCGGCTATACGGACGAAAACATGACCCGCTTCCGCAGCGCGTTGGAACAATTCAAAACAAATGGAGACCTTGATGGCTGAACTTCAGGACGCAGAAATCATCATCATTGGTGGCGGCATCGTAGGCTGCTCGATTGCCTACCAATTGGCCCGGATGGGTAAGAAGGACGTCTTAGTTCTGGAAAAAAGCGGTCTGACTCATGGGTCTACCTGGCATGCGGCAGGCCTCGTCGGGCAGTTGCGCTCGTCGAGGAACTTGACCCGGGTGTTGCAGAAAAGCGTGGAGGTATATGACCATCTGGAAGCGGAAACCGGTCAGGCGATTGATTGGAAAAAAGTGGGCTCCCTGAGACTTGCTTGTTCCGAGGAGCGTATTCTTGAACTGAAACGTGCATCTTCGATGGCTAAAAGTTTCGGTCTCGAACTGCATCTCTTGAATGCCAAGGAGGCTCAGGATTTGTTTCCGATCATGAGCACCGAAGATGTGCTGGGAGCAGCCTTCATTCCAAGTGATGGATATGTTGATCCGTCTTCGGTCACTCAGGCTTTTGCCAAAGGAGCCCGAAGTAATGGTGTCAGGATTATTGAGGGGATCAAAGTGTTGGATATCGTCGTCGAGGATCGGCGTGTCCAGGAACTGGTCACCGACCAGGGCAGCATTAAATGTGAGGTTGTCGTTAATGCAGCGGGTTTCTGGTCACGTGAACTGGCTTTGAAGGCAGGTGTCAAAACCCCGGCTGTGGCTTTAGAACACCAGTATTTGGTCACGGATCCGATATCCGATATTCCGGAAAACATGCCGGCGATGCGTGACCCTGATCTTCTCATCTACTATAAACCCGAGGTCCGGGGCATCGCCATCGGAGGATGGGAGCCTGATACCCTTTCTTTTGGAGAGAATGGCATTCCTGGTGAATTCGCACAGCAGTTGCTGCCTGAAAATTTCGACCGTTTCGAACAGCTTGGAATCAATGCTGCCAGACGCACTCCCATCGTTAACGAGGTGGGGGTCCGTCAGTTGATCAATGGGCCGATTCCCTGGTCGGCAGACGAAGGATTCATCCTAGGATGGGCTCCTGAAGTGGATAATTTTTTCTCTGCCACAGGCATTTCAATCGGCATTGCAGGAGCTGGAGGGGTTGGCCAAATGGTATCGGAGTGGATCGTTGAAGGAGAACCGAGCATTGATCTATGGCCCTTCGACATCCGCCGGTTCAACGATCATCATAACGAGAAATCATTCCTTTATCCCAGAACCATCGAATCTTACGGAAAAACCTACTTCATTCATTTTCCCGGAGAAGAACACGAAAGTTCCCGAAACATTCGCCAGAGCCCTCTTCATGGCATCCTCAAAGAGAAAGGGGCTTCCTATGGTTCCAAGGCGGGTTGGGAACGACCCAATTTTTTTATTTCAAAGAACGAGTCCCTGGAAGAAGTACTGACCTTCCAAAAACCGGACTGGTTTGATTGTGTGGGTGAGGAACATAAAGCCGCGCGGGAACGTGCTGCCCTGATGGATCAAAGTTCATTTTCCAAGTTCCGTATTTCAGGCAGGGGGGCATTGGATGTGCTTCAGCGTCTCGCCGTCTCCGATCTCGACAAACCCACTGGAAAGATCATCTACACCCAGTTCCTCAACTCCCGAGGAGGGATTGAGGCGGACCTGACGATTTCGCGTACTGGAGATGAAGAGTTCTACCTCGTCACCGGTTCTGCCTTTGGAGTCCATGACCGCTCCTGGATTGAGAGAAACTGCCCCAGAGATGGTTCCGTGGTGATTGAGGATCTGACTGAAGTCAATGGGGTTTTGAATCTCTGCGGTCCCTATGCCCGTGATGTTTTGCAGAAGGTTACTGAGGAGGATGTTTCGAATGAAGCATTACCGTTTTCTTCGTTTGCCGATATCAAAGTCGCAGGTCATTCGGTCCGGGCCATGCGGATCGGTTACGTCGGAGAACTGGGATGGGAAATGCACATGGACCAGGGCAGCATACTTTCTGTCTACAAGGCACTAGCTGAAGCAGGGCGCGAATATGATATCGCTGATGTTGGTTACCGAGCCATCGACACCTTGCGTATGGAAAAGGGGTATCTCTATTGGAGTTCCGATATCACCCCGGATTACAATCCTTATGAAGCAGGTCTCGGATTTCGAGTGAACATGAACAAAGGTGATTTCATTGGCCGTGAGGCGTTGGTCTCGATTAAGGATAAAGGTGGTCCGGCAAGAAAAATCGCTTGCTTCACCCTGGAAAAATACATGCCAGTCTATGGTTCTGAACCCATCATGCGAGCAGGACGCATGCTTGATGTCACCACCAGTGCCAACTATGGTTACACCATCGGAAAACCGATTGTTTTCGGCTACCTTCCGGTACAGGAATTCGAGCACACCGAATTCACGGTTGAGGTCTTTGGCGAAGTGGTCCCTGCGATCCGTCATGATGGCCCCCTTTACGACCCCAACATGGAGCGATTGAAAATATGAAAGAAGTAATAGAGACCCTGGCTGCCATCGACCTATTCCAGGGGCGTGATCTATCAGAATTCTCATTCGAGCGTCTTGGTGGTTTGACCAACCGGAATTTCAAGGTTGTCGACGGTGAGAAAAGCTACATGCTGCGTATTGCGGGAGAGGGGACAGAAGAGTACATCGACCGTCACGCCGAGGAAATCGCAGCCCGTATCTCGGCCGATGTCGGAGTCAATGCCGAAATCCTGCACTTTAACACCTCCAACGGTGTCCAACTGACTCGTTTCATCGAAGGTGCACTGACCATGAACGCTGAAGGTTTCAAACGACCTGGTACAGCAGGAAGAGCGGCCCTCGCACTCCGAGATGTTCACCGTTGCGGAGATAAATTCTCATGTGAATTCAATATCTTCAACATGATGGATGAATACCTCGGAATCCTCCGAGGGAAAAAGGCCTGGGTTCCGGACGGATACGAAACGGTACAGCGCGAGGCTGATGCGGTCCGTCAGGCACTTGCAGCAACACCGTTGGAAACGGTGCCCTGTCATTGTGATCCTCTGGCAGAAAATTTTCTTGATACTGGTGAGAGGATGTACGTGGTGGATTGGGAATATGCTGGCAACAACGACCCCATGTGGGATCTAGGAGATCTTTCAGTCGAGGCTGATTTCGGTGCTGACCAGGATGAGGAGTTGTTGTTGGCCTATTTCGACGGTGAGCCATCTCCACAAAGCATTGCAAGGATGATCCTCTACAAGGCCATGTGTGATCTGCTTTGGACACTTTGGGGAGCATTGCAATTGGCAAACAACAATCCAGCAGAGGACTTCAGGGCCTATGCGAATGGACGATTTGAGCGATGCCGCACATTGATGTCCTCTGCAGAATTCCCCAAACATTTGACACTTGTGGGAGAAACAGATGCATGACTCCGATTGAGAGTCATCCTGTTCTGAGTTGATCATTTCAGTGGCTCATTCTCATAACCCACTTATTAGGATGATTGTTCAGATGAATTGTGGATTTCGAATCAATTATTTTTCCCTGGATCATGTGATCGGGCCTCATTCCTTTAATTAATGTTTCTGGAAAATCCCTTGAATGGACCCACCTTAGGATTCTCTTCCCAGGAGAATTTAGTGAAGTGCTAAGATACACTTTTTCTTTTAAGAACCTTAACGATTTCCAGTTCAACCCATCGGACCTTTTTTTCCTTTCTCTGCTCCCTTTCAAGAAACACCTTGGCCTCATATGAAATCCTATAAGATTGGAATTGATACCGGAGGGACCTACACCGATGCCGTGGTTTATCACCTGCCCAAAAAGCAGGTGATGCAATCGGTGAAAGCACTCACTTCCCACGGCAAGTTGGAAGAGGGGGTCATATCCGCGTTGAGGGAATTGCTGAATCATCCGAAAGCTTCTTGTCAGTCTTCTGAAATCGGGATGGTGTCGCTATCAACCACCCTCGCAACCAATGCTCTGGTTGAAAAGAAAGGTACGGATCCCGGGGTGGTCCTGATTGGT
>PVBE011111763.1_pt1 | contig 20702 bp, 20 predicted proteins | sample 1631181 | NCBI WGS metagenome assembly PVBE01 (sample SAMN08397723, study PRJNA350692) | Marine metagenome, whole genome shotgun sequencing project. | isolation source: water | place: Pacific Ocean | collected 2012-04 | reverse complement strand
TACCGTTTGTCAGAAACAGGGTGAAATTCTGACGATGAGGCTCAGCTTAGTTGAAAGTATTCTCTTTTGGGTGTAATAACCTTTGTAGGTCAAACAATTCAAGTGTTTTTGGTACGTTTAAAGGACCAGTTGATAGCTGTGTCGGACTATTCTGACTAAACATTTATTGAACGGAGTATAAGTAATGAGACTAATACATTCAGCCGCCGGCCTCTGCATGATGTTGTTGGCTTGCAGTGTCCATACAGAAGCCTATGGTCGAGCTCTTTGTTTTGAGCCCGGCTTGTCCCGGCACTCGGGTTGCAGGCTAGAAATAACTGATCACACGGGTGTTGAGCGTAGCTCTGGAGGTAATACATTAGTGGTTAAAAACCCTGAGACACCTTACGGCCCTCGGCGGGCAATAAGACTGAAGTGGGCAACAACCGACTCACTGATAGAGGAATGTATCGAGAAGCTCCGCCGCGTGAGTTGGCGTGGCGCGTCACTCGTTACGGCGGCGAAGAAAGTTGGTCCAGGGGAGCTATATATTAACGGCCGGGGCTGCAAACTCGATTATGGAAGTGAAGAGCATTCCGAAATGCCGGGTGCCAAGCCAGATCTTTCTCGTTTAGGTGAGCAGGATGATCCTCGTTTGGGTGAGCTAGGCCAGCCTCGTTTAGGTAAGCAGCATGATGATTCTAGTTTAGGTAAGCAGCATGATCCGATCGGCTTCGACATCGGACCGATAGGTGATGGCTCAGATAGTTTGACGAATGAACCCGGTGATGAATTTAGCGGCTGTGGTTTAGGTGACGTGCCTGCTTCTACATCGTGCTCGGTTTCTACATATGGCTGGCAGACCGTGACGAATACATTGTCAGAGGCTCATTGCAATCTGGGACATACCGATTCCGATACTGGGCCGGGACAGCTTGTGCGTTACGATAATACCTACACAGTTACGTGTGTGAATGGAGATTACAGGCCTGGTGTTTATTTAGGCGAAACCCGAAACGATTCAAATTGGGGAGCTTATGTGAGCCCCTCTGAGACCTGCAAAATGAAGACGGGACCGCGGCCTTCTGATGGTACATACGTGATTGAAACTATTGTGTGTCCAGCACCTTGATCCTGCCCACTTTTAGTGGATACCGTGTTTAGCGACTTGTTTTGCCTCAAACGCTTCAGGACTTACTTGTCCAATAGTGCTATGTCGGCGGGTTCTATTGTAGTCAACTTCTATTTATTCGAATACTGCCTGACGCATCTCTCCACGCGTTTCAAATTGCTCGCCATGGATCAATTCAACTTTTATCGTGTGAAAGAAGCTCTCGGCACAAGCAAAGTTAAGAGAGACTTCCAGTTCATTTGAAACTCCTCTGCTTCGGTTTAAATTCGCAGAAGTGTCTCTTAGCAAACAGGGCTAGGCGGTACCATATGGGCTGACGTCACACACAAGAGACCCTCTTGATTCTGATGTAAGATCATCTCAAAGAATAATGAGGTCCTTATGGATGTACTTGGAATGAAAGGTACCAGGGGGCGGGAATTTCTAGAGTATAGGAATTATTAACGCCCTTTTCTTCCGGACTCACAAGAACATATTGACGGCTAATGGAATCCCAAGGATCAGTTGACCCTGGCACTTGGCTCTGACCCTAGCGTTGGATCTTTTTGATACCAACTCTCAGCATTCCAGTGGCGTAAACACACGGTTCATCGCTTGAATCAAATACGGTTGCTTCCGAGAAAACGTTGTTCGCAATTTTCCTGTTGCACTTGGCGATTACATAGAATCTGCTGTTCTCGACCGGCCTGGCTATATCTATATTCAGGCTGCGCGTAGCAAATTTGCCCATCCTCGAATACTTCAGTCCTGTAAGGCCCAGAGTAAAATCTAGAACCGCTGAAATTATTCCGCCATTCACAAATTCCTGGCCAATACCGCCAAGATGAAAAGGTTGAATATTTGACACTTCACATTTGGGATGGTCTGGATTGTCCAAATTAACACTAATGCCTAAATGGGTAGCGAATTCCGTACTGCTAAGATAATCTGCTACCTTTTTCCAATCTTCGTTTGCTAAGTGATCCGCCATGTTGCCAGACGTTCTGGTCTCTGCCAAAACATTCTCCATCTGATTAAATATCCCCACTCTAGTAGACACGTATGAGCGTTACAATGAAGCTCACAAAAAGGCGATGATTTCAGGCAAGCGTTACGCCGACAAACTCAACATATAGGCTGTAAAGTAAATAACCGAGGGTGAGTATAGTGCAGAGTATAGGAATTATTAACGCTCATTTCTTATGAATCCACAAGTACATATTGATGGCTATAGGCCATCAATATGGAACTAGAAAGAATTAGCAGGGGGATTACCACGCCATCTCTGAACATCTTCGGGTCTGTCGACATCCCACAGCTGGGGCAATAGTGCCCAATTCATTTCCAGCTTATCCAAGCGTCGACAGGTATCTGAACACACCTGCCCTGTACCCCATTGTATACCCTTGAATACACTCGGTTCCGGGACCTGTAGTCCGATCAATCCATATCCACCGTCTTCTGCCGGGCCAAGTACGGCGTCGTGGGTGGCCAGTTGGTAAAACGACGACTGTATATATTCGGCTGTCAGGTTGGGGCAATCAGTTCCAATCAGTTGGGTTGCGGTTTCAGAAAAGTCGAAGGCGTTCAACATACGCTCACCCAGATCTGCTCCCTGTTGTAGAAACCTGGGGACATCAAATTGATCGTAAAATTTGTGCTCCGTCGTTGGGCTGCACCAGAGTTCGATATTCACTTCTCGCAGGAGGTCAGATGCCAGGCATTCAAGAATCAATCGAGTCGCCAGTTCCTCATGTATTCTTGTGGCGGATGCGATGCCTTCGGTTGCAATCAGGCGTGTCTTAACCTCCCCGGGGATAGGTGCTTTGCAGAATATCACCAGGCGTGGTTTGCTCACTGACCTAGAAAGGGGCCGGCGACCGGCCATACTGTTTCTCGAGCGCATTACCCTTGACGCCTGCAAAATACATGAGCCGAAGTTTCCACATCAACAGGATTGTCCTTACGATTCCGTTTGACTCCCAGCGACGACTGGAGGTTGTAAGCTTGGTATCGACACAAAAGGGCGGGGAGATTTTCTTCAGGCTCTTGCTGAGTTCTATATCTTCCATTAGGGGGATCAGCGCATAGCCGCCTACCTTTTCAAAGGCCTCCCGTCTTGCAAAGATTGCCTGGTCACCCGTGCAAACCCCAGTTAGTCGAGAGCGGTTGTTCATGAACCATTCAATCACTCGAAACGAGGGTTGCTCACCGCCCAGTCGCACATCGAAACGGCCCCAGGATCTGTCTGAAAGCCAAAAGTCAGACTGCAGGTAAGATATAAATGATTCTGGCAGTATTGTGTCTGCATGTAGGAAAAGCAGGATATCTCCCGAGGCAGCTTCAGCACCCTTATTCATTTGGCTGGCCCGTCCTTTCGTTGATCCCATCACCCTGCATGGATACCGGTTGACGATATCCAGGGTTTCATCGCTGCTGCCACCATCGACAACGATGACCTCAACGTTGTCATGTTTCAGGGGTCCAAGCGCATCTCCAATAGCTCCAGCTTCGTTCAAGACGGGCACGATTATCGAGATTTTTGGAGGCTGGTGCGCCATCACTAACCCTAGGCGAGGGCTCCTCCGCAGCTACTACCCTGGCCTGCGGTACACCCATAGCAATGCTCGCCGACCGCTATCGGGCTACCCTCCAGGTTCCTGTCAAAAAGATCTCTCAAATGAGTTCTGTGCTTATCAGTTGCTAGGGTCTGCATCATCAACATCTGGTTGAAGTCGCAATCATAGATATAGCCCTGGTAGTCAACGCTGACCAGTGACCGACACATGACGCTGTTAAGATTCTCTTCCGAAAAAGATCCTCGGAGAAGGTCCATGTAGTCTCCGTACTGATTCTTGGCCAGCAGGCGAGCGCCAAAGCGACTGATTGGCATGTTGGCCAGCACGAATAGATCAGTAAACACGATGCTGTGCTCTTCCCTTAGGGCGAGCTGATAATCTTCCTTAAGAGATTGCTGGTCAGGCGGTAGGATGGGCTCGTCTGGGTTGTAGACGAGGTTGAGTACGAGATTGCTGCCTTCCTTTCCATAACCAACATCATTGAGTCTCCTCAGGCCCGCGATACTGTTCTGGTAGACCCCTTTGCCACGTTGTTTGTCAACATTCTGTTCCTGATAGCAAGGCATCGACGCGTTAATCACAACATTATGCTCTGCCAGGAATTCTGGCAGATATTCATAACCTTGTTCCATCAGGATTGTCGGATTGCACCTGTCCATGACTAGTGTCCCCATCCTTCTTGCTTCGATGACAAGATGGCTAAAATTGGGGTTCATCTCTGGAGATCCGCCGGTCAAATCCAGTGTGCCAACGCCATTTTTCTCTATAAAAGCCAGAACCAGGTTAATAATGTCCTCGTCCATCAGTTCCGTTCGTGTGGGGCCTGCATTGACATGGCAATGGGTACAACTCAGGTTGCACAGGTAACCAAGATTGACCTGGAGGGTATCGAGCTTCAAACGATAGAGTGGAGGAAAACTGGTTTCGAGTAACAGGGATCGAGTATCTTGCATTGAGCGTTAGCCAGTTAGAAGCCGTTTAGTATAGACCGGAGCAGTTGTCGAAGCATTGCAGGGAAATGTGATCTGATCCTGCTGAGAAATAGCAGACCCGCCCTGGCGCTCATCGCTCCAGTTGAGCAATTTCATCTGTCTTGATTTCATACAATTCAATAACGTTGCCGCAGGGATCGCGTCCGTATATGGCTGAACTTGTCTCACCAAAATGGACGACCTCACCCACGAACTCCATACCAAATTCTTTCAGGCGATCATATTCGCTTTGTATGTCATCAACCTGTAGGGCAAAATGCGGGTAGCCATAGTCGCATGGTCTTGAACGGAGATCCTTTGGTTCCGGATGGGTGTATTCCCACAATTCAATAAATGCATTGCTGCCCTTTAACATTGCCATTCTAGCTTTCGCCGCTTCAAGGCCAATTGCGTTATTCACGAGCGGCACATCATCGAACTGCCCCTCCTGAACGACTTCAAAGCCGAGTGCATCACGGTAAAAAGTCAGCCCTTTTTCGAAATCGCTGACACCAATAGCAATATGGTGGATACCTACAATCATTGTCTTCCTCCGTCTGGATGAAAATGCCGGGCTAAAAGTGAAATTGGCTTATGCCAGCGAAAGCTTTTCATGTGCGCCGCTCATACGATCTTGAATATTAATATTCTGCGGGCAGGCGCCGGTGCACGGAGCCGTGCAGGTCAGGCATGAATCAGCATTCTTATCCAATGCTGAGTACAACTGCATGGCCTGTTTCTGATCACCATAGTCCTCAAAATACATACGGTGTCTCAGCACATCATTGATATGGACTGCATGCGGACAAGAACCCAGGCAGTCTCCACAGTTCGCGAGGCAATGGGTGCCGGCAATCATTTCATCTTATTTCTGCAACACTGCAGTATCGTTAGTTGTCATGGATTTGCCAGACGCATGGATGTACTCATCAACATGCTCTGTTTCAAAGAAGGAAATAACCAGACAGGAAACATCGGGGTTCGACATCACCCATTTGAAAGCCGCCTGCGCATATGAGGTGGACTCATTCTGGAATTCCAGCATGCCTTTGTGTTTGGCGCCCTTAAGTGTCTTCATGGCGACAATGCCCATATTTTTTTCTGCTGCCTTCTTAATAATATCCTGCTGCTTCGGCCAGGCACCGTGGTGGTAGGCCAGCATCATTACATCAAACTTATCACTTTCTATGGCCGCGTAAGCCACCTCTTCCAAGTTTGGAGTGTGCGATGTGACGCCGAGGAACCGGGCACGTCCATCAGCCTTTGCTATATCGAATGCCTTCAGCATATTGGGATCGAGCAGGCGTTCAACGGAATCACAGGAGTGAACATGTATCAGGTCTACGTAGTCTGTATTTAGGCGCTGCAAACTGTCATCAAGTGCCGTCAGGTAGGTTTCAACACTGGAGCCCTGGCGCACGTGACCATCCGATGTGCACCACTTGGTTACGATAAAAAGTTCCCCCCGGTTCCGATCTTTTAGAACACTACCAAGAGCTGTTTCGGATTTTGCGCCGGCATAATCAGGCGATGTATCGATATAGTTAACGCCACGATCGAGAAGTTCGCGGAAAAGGCCTTCTGGATCCGAGTGTCGAAGGAATTGAGTGGTGCCCATGGAAATATCAGACACCATAAATCCTGTTCGTCCCAGCGGTCTTTTGTGTGCAATCCTCGCACCTTTCCAGCTTGCATTTACGACAGGCGCAGTTTGTTCTACTTCCGCAGATAGAGCAGGTCCTGTAACCCTGAGCCAGCCTTCGATCCGACCCATTGTTGCTACCGCGGCACCGACCATTCCACCGGTTACCGCGGCAGAACCCATTAGAAATTTGCGCCTGCCGGAAGATGCTTCATCTGTAGGAGCGTTGCTCTCTTTCTGCCTGACCCAGATCACTGTCAGGGTGATACTGGTAACAAAAAAAAGCCCAAAGGCTATTGGTGGGGCTAGTGAAATCATTGACTGGTCTATACCAACCACCAGTACATGGAGAAAATTCCCCAGTCCTGCATAGCCAAGAACCCAAGTAAGAGCCCATGCCGCCAGTGCTATCATGCCAATATTCTTCATCACCCCTTTTCTCATTCTTATTCTTGCAGGTCCACCACGACACTCTAGCCTATCCGGGGGCAATTACTCAATTGATTAAAGATTGATCATTTAAGTAAACTGTCCTCAGAAATCAGGACTGAGGAGAGCAGTGATGGGTCGACTGGATGGCAAGGTTGGGATCGTCCTTGGTGCCGCGACGAAGGACAATATCGGGCAGGTGATAGCCCGCCGATTCACCCAGGAGGGGGCGAAGGTAATGGTGGCCGGCCGCCATGAGGATGTACTTTCAACGCTGGCTGACGAGATCGATGGTGCCTATGCCCTCTGCGATATCACGGTTGAAGAAGATATCGAGGCTCTCATGACAGCTACTCTCGAGCGTTTCGGGAAAGTTGATATAGGTGTGAACTGCACTGGCTGGGGGTTGCTCAAACCCTTTCTGGATACGACCCGCGAAGAACTGGAGGCGATGGTGGCCCTGCAGTACGTGGGTGTCTTTCAGTATTTGCAGGGGTTGGTTCGAGCCATGACCGATGGCGGATCCATTATTCAGTTGTCCACTGAAACAGCGACCATTATGTTCGAAAGCCATGCCGCCTATATGGGAACCAAGGCGGGCATTGACCATGTTATCCGCACCGTAGCCAATGAATTTGGCAGCAAGGGCATCAAGGCAAACTCTATCAGCCTGGGTGTTAACGAATCACCGATGGCTGCTGCTGTCTTCCACATACCCGTTATCATCGAGGAGTTCCGTAAGGCGTATCCCCTGGGACGGGTGGGGACATCTGACGATGTTGCAGCGGCGGCGGTCTGGCTCGCCAGTGACGAATCCTTTATGACGGGTGAGAACATGCACGTGACAGGTGGGCTAAGGCTTCGTCGCAACCCGATGCTTGCGGAGATCGCTGCGGCCTGTGAAGAAGCTGGCATGGAACCAGAGGAGAACCTCTTTCGAATGGGGTTGAGTGAGGAGCACAGCGTTTCGTGAAATAGATGCAGACTGGCTCCTACGCTCTCCAGCAAACTGGATCAGTCAGCAACCCAGCTGCCATGAAATCCTGCGGGTATCCGCCTGGGTAAATGTACACGCGCCACCGGATCCTTCTCCATGTTGCTGGCATCAACTATGATAAGTTCACTCTTGTTTTCCGCGGGATCGTAGACAAAGCTCAAGAGGTAGCCATCATCTTCCGCGCTGGCACCTGCCCCAGGGACAAAAACCGGTTCACCGCCCGCGCGACCATTTCCCAGCTCATGGGCAACGGACGTATCGGTTTTCATATCATATTTACGAAAGGCGTTGGCCGTCGGTCCACCAGACCCGAACTGAGCGGTGTAGCCATATCGGTATGGAAGGCCAATACGACTGTCAGGGACGCGCGGAAACTCCACTGAATGGTCATCCAGTTGCCGCTCACTTACTTTGCCGGTCGCCTGGTTGATGGTCCATTGATAGAGCACGGGCGAGACATCGGGGGCACCCTGCTTCATGGAATGTTCAAGGCGGCAGACATCAATGACAATAGTGTCACCGTTTTCATAGGCGTTAACGGGGTGGTATACATAACAAGGGTCAATGTCGTACCAAACCACATCCTTGTTGGAACCGTTGCGTGGCATGACGCCCAGGCGTGCTCCATAGTCATCGCTCCACTGTATTGGCAGGCCTCCTGTGACGTTTTCGAAGTTCCATACCAGGGGAAGGTCCATAAAGATGATGTGATTTCTGGTGATGTTGAAATCGTGGACCATGGTGGCTCCCTTAACTTCGATTTCCTCAGACTGCACAAGCTCGCCCTGGGCGGATGCGCGGTGATACGTCATATAGGGTGGTGTCATACCATAGTAGAAAAATAGAAGCTCACCAGTTTCGGGGCAGATCTTCGGGTGCGCCGTCATGCCGGTGTTTAGTTTTCCATCATAGTTATAGGCGCCTACCGTCTCGAGATCAGCAGAGATCTCAAAGGGCCAATGGCCTTCTTCAAGCGCCAGTATTTTTCCTGCATGGCCGAGAACATGAGTATTGGCAAGAGACTTGGAGCGATCATCCAGCGTTTCCAGTGGGTTGGTGCCTTCATCAGCCAGCAGTGGAGTCTGAACATAGCGGTTCCGGTACCAATTGGCATTTCCATTTTCCAGTTCAACGCCATGGATCATTCCGTTGCCGAGAAACCAGTGGGCAGTATCACCAAATTTCGGGTTGGAGCCGTTTCGCAAATACCGTCCGTTTAGCTCGGGGGGGATGCTACCGGTGACCTTGAGTTCAGTTTCAGTCACCTCGTCATAGATGGGTGCAAAATTGCCGGTTAGCCAAAATGGTTTGTTTTCTTGGAGTTGCTCGCTCATAAATAGCTCCTGTCAGGGTGGGGCAGACTTATTATCTGCTTCGAATTGTATTGCGCCGAATATCCCGGAAAGGCCGTTTGCCTGCCAGGAGGTGTAAATCGCAAGAGGTGGGTCAGGGTTAAAGGGTAAGCGTATCAGCTGACCAGGAAAACATCTACTTCCACAATAGTATGAGTACTTGATGTGGGTGTTTTCTATGAAAAAACTAAAAACAGCAAGTAAATCCAATAGATGAGCACGTTAGTGAAAACAAGCTGTTAATACCCATGCTTCCACAAAGGTTTCTATGTGTCTAAAAGCCAGCAAACTCTAACGATATCAGCAGGTGATCCCGGAGCCGCTGATAGACAGTCTCCGGGAAAATTGCAGTGTAGGGTTTGTGCTCTGTGGGCTGTCTTTCTCATTTAGATATTTGGTGTAACACCCAGTTTTGAATCACTGTACAATTCTAGGTGGGTGACCCGCTTTTCGGCGGCATGCGAAATCGGTTTAGAGGCTGGTAAGGGTAAAACCATTTTCCCTCCGACCTACAGGCGGACTTATTAGGGGGGAAATTGAATTGTTAAAATTAGGAAAACTGCCCGATTATGGTTTGGTTATTGCCACACTGTTTGTAGGTGCTGACAATCTGTTGACTACCAGCGCTATTACGCAGCGTTCAAAAATTCCCCTGGCAACCGTTCGGAAACTGCTTAAAAGCCTGGTAGATGCTGGCCTAATTGTCTCCCATCGTGGCAGTAATGGAGGATACCAGCTAGCACATGAAGCTCAACGAATCAGCATTGCAGAGATCATAGAGGCGATTGATGGCCCCATAATTCTGACTGAGTGTGCTGGACCGCATCACAGCAACAATTGTGCTTTGGATGGAAGCTGCCAACTCAACGAGAAATGGTGTGAACTGAATCGAGAAATAGTTTCGAAACTGCGATCTATTTCTCTTGAGGAATTCGCGAGCTGAACTAACATCGCGATGTTCGGACTTCAAGCAGGCTTTAGCCTCGTATCCCTTTGCCTATCCAACCGATGCACCCATTGTTCTATGCGAATACCGTTTTTTAATTCGTCGTCTGGTACGAACGGGAAATAGTAGAAATCATATGCATACTATATTAGTATGCATATGATTGTCACCGCCCAAAACCAATAACAAATTACGGAGACAAAAAAAACAGTGCACAGGTTACGTGCATTTCTTTTGAACCGGCGAGTGAGGAAAGGATGGGTAAGTTTAGTGGTGATGAAACAAGTAATGGTCGAAGAATGTTCCTGAGTGGAACAACAAGCACCTTGTTTACCATGGGTGCGGTGGGGCTTTCGATACCCTATGTTCGGTCCTGGAACCCTAGCACTCGCGCGAGGGCTGCGGGCTCTCCCATCAAGGTTGATCTGAGCAAGATTTCGGAAGGCAGTTTGCATGTTGAAGAATGGCGCGGCAAACCCATTTATGTCGTTAAGCGCACCAAAACTATGCTGGAATCGCTGGAAAAGGTAGCTGACAAATTGCGCGACCCCGAATCGGAAGATGAACAGCAACCCCTCTACGCAAAGAACAAAAACCGATCCCGGATTCCAGCGGTACTGGTTGTGGAGGGTATCTGTACCCACCTTGGCTGCACACCGAAATACCGGGTTGGGCAGGATGATGGTGATTTCTCAGGATTCTTCTGTCCCTGCCATGGTTCAAGGTTTGACCTCGCCGGTCGAGTGTACAAGGGGGTTCCTGCACCGACGAACCTAAAAGTGCCGCCTCACTATTTTGCGGATGCAGGCACGCTCGTTATTGGCAATGAGGAGTGGGAGACATCCTAGTGAGCTTGAGAGGAGCAGCATCTAATCTAGTTAACTGGGTTGATTATCGTTTACCGATCATCAAAACCTGGAAGACTCACATGAGTGAGTACTACGCACCAAAGAATTTCAATTTCTGGTACTTCTTTGGCGTTTTAGCGTTGGTCGTTCTTGCAAACCAGCTACTTAGTGGCATCTGGCTGACAATGTTCTACGTTCCAACTGCTGAAGGCGCCTTCAATTCCATCGAATACATCATGCGCGATGTTAGTTCGGGCTGGGTCATCCGCTATATGCATGAGGTTGGAGCATCCTTTTTCTTCATAGTCGTGTATTTGCACATCTTCAGAGGCCTGATGTACGGCTCCTACCAGAGGCCGCGTGAGCTCATTTGGATTTTTGGCATGTTTATCTACTGCCTGATGATGGCTGAAGGCTTTCTTGGATACGTACTCCCGTATGGAAACATGTCCTACTGGGGTGCCAAGGTGATTCTCAACCTAATCGGGGCGATTCCTGTCGTAGGGGAAGGGCTACAAGTATGGGTACAGGGAGACTTTGCTGTTGGTGGTGCCACGCTTGGCAGGTTCTTTGCACTCCATGTTGCTCTTGTTCCACTCATTCTTATTGTTGGCGTATTTCTACATATCATTGCACTCCATCAGGTCGGTTCCAATAACCCTGAAGGTATAGAAATAAAGGCACATCTTGATGCCGATGGGAATCCCCTTGACGGCATTCCCTTTCACCCTTACTACACTGTCAGTGACTTAACTCCCGTCGTCGTCTTCCTGATTTTGTTTTTTGCCTGCATTTTCTACTTTCCGGGTGGTGGTGGGTACTTTATTGAACCACCCAATTATCTGCCTGCAGACCAACTCAGCACACCCGATCATATAGCACCGGTGTGGTACTTTGCCCCCTTTTACGCCATGTTGAGGTCCGTTACCCTCGACGTGTTGGGACTGGATGCAAAAGCATGGGGATTGCTGATTGTATCTGGTGCCATGGTCACGCTGTTTCTTCTTCCCTGGCTGGACAAGAGTGCAGTCAAGTCTATCCGTTACAAGGGGTGGGTGAGTAAGGTCATGCTGTTACTCTTTGCCATCAGCTTCGTCTCCCTCGGAATTCTTGGTGCAAAGCCGGCTGATTGGGCACCCACATGGGTTGCGCCAGGTTTTACCATGGTCTATTTCGCCTATTTCCTGGCAATGCCTGTCTATACGCGATTGGAAAAAACCAAAATAGTTCCAAGTCGCATTGGAGAAAGTAGTGGGTAGGCAGTCTCTTCATGCGCTGTTGTTAACTTCTGCAGTAATATGTATTTTGCCCCTCTGCTCAACCGCTAGCAGTAATCCACGAGAGCTATTGCGAAGTGGAATTGATATCCATAACAAGGCATCGCTTCGGCGTGGGGTCAGGCTCTATATGAATTATTGTGCGACCTGTCACTCCGCAAAATTCATGCGATTTGAACGGTTGTCTGAAGACCTTGAAATGGCGCCTGAAGTGGTTATGACCGATCTGGTCAGGTTTGGGGCGAGTAAATTGTCGGATACTATCCCGGCTGCAATAGATTCTGAGACAGCTGAAAAATCGTTTGGGGTGGCGCCTCCTGATCTAACCCTCGTTGCTAAATATAGAGGCATCGACTGGGTATATTCATATTTGATGGGGTTTTACAAAGATAGTAGCGCTCCAACCGGCTACAACAATCATCTTCTGGAAAATGTCGCGATGCCCTGGGTAATGGCCAGCCTCCAGGAGGCATCCAGTGAGAAGGAGTTCAGTGAACTAATGAGAGATCTCACTAATTTTATGGCCTATATGTCGGAACCCGTCAGACCATTCAGGGAGAGTTTCGGCAAGTACGTACTCGGCTTTCTGATGATTCTGCTGGTATCAGTCCGGCTGCTGAAGAACGAATATTGGAGAGATATGAATGAACAGTAAACTGTGCAGTGAAGCGCCGGATATTCAGCTATTTGATCCGGAAACGATGAAGAATCCCTATCCCGCCTACAAAAAACTTCGCGATGAGGCCCCGATATTCTATGAGCCTGGAATGAATGTACATGTGGTGACTCGTTACGAGCTGCTAAGAGAGATAATGAAGGATACCGAAACCTATTCGAGCAAATTTGATGACTTCATGGAAAATGTGCAACAAGCAGCTTTTCAGGGGTTGAGTGAAAAGAGTCAAGATAGACTGATGGAAATACACCAGCAGATGATTCCAATTCCACCGACCATGCTCACACTTGACCGGCCGGAACATACTCAGTACCGCTCACTGGTCGCGAAACTGTTTACGGCGGGCCAGGTTGCGCAGTCACAAGTCAACGTTCAATCTGTTATTGATGAGAAGATTGCCGGGTTTGAAGGTGCGATATCGATCGACTTTATGGAGCGTTTTGCGTTCCCGGTTCCGCTACGTATCATTGGTGACCGCCTTGGCATACCACCCGAGGAGAGAGCCTTTTTCAATGAAGCTGCAACGGCTGCTGCAGCCACGCTGAAGTTAAGCCACGTTGAACCAGACGAGCTGATTCGCCGCACGGAACTGGGACTCGAGCTACAACGACTTCTCGTCAGTTTGATTGAGGAAAGGCGCATCGAGCCTCGGGAAGACATGATAACCATCCTGGCGAACAGCAAATTGGAAGAGGAGACACGCCATCTAACGGATGGTGAGATCATAGGTATTCTAAATCAGTTTCTTGTAGCAGGGCACGAAACCACGACAAGTTCGTTTGGCTGGGGAATGTTGCTGCTCTGTCAAAATCCTGGAGTTCAGGATGAAATTCGTGGTGATCCCAAACTGATTAAAACTTTCGTGGAAGAAGCGCTTAGATTAGAGGCTCCGGTACAGGGATTACCAAGACGGGTAACCCGTGAAACCCAGTTGGGAGGTTATGATTTGAAAGAAGGCGACCTGGTTATGGCTCGTTTCGGAGCGGCTAACAGAGATGAGCGCCAATTTGAAAATCCCGACGGTCTCAATGTTCACCGGCAGAAACCCGGTTTGCAAATGGCTTTTGGCTCGGGTGTCCATCACTGCATCGGCGCACCACTGGCCCGCCAGGAATTAAATCTTGGCTGGTTCAGTTTGTTGGAATCGATGCGCAATATCCGTTTGGATGACTCCTTTCCGTCGCCTGAAGCAGAGCCTAGTTTCATCCTTCGGAACTTGCCGGTGCTCAATGTGCAATTTGACAAAATAAGGGCAAGCTAACGATAACAAAGAGGGTGATCATGTTAATTCGCACAAGTGTACGGCAAGGTTACCCAACCATTACGATTTAGATAATAGCTAGAGGAGATTTATATGACCGCCCATGATCACGAAATAGTTTCGATTTACGGATTTTCGGAAAAACAGATTGATGCATTAATGACGCATACGAGTGAATGCACGCTGATGTGGGGTACCAAAAATGGTTGGCCTGTTGGCGTTATTCATGCTTATGTATGGCATGAAGGGAAGGTCTGGTTAACCTTCTCATCTCACCGGCATCGTGCTGAGGCTATTAAACGCGATAACAGGGTTTCTGTCTGTGTTAGCAGTACGGCAAAAAAATACAATGACTGTCCTAGCGGGTCTGCAACTATGAAAGGTCGTGGCTTCTTTCATGACGATGAGGAAACCAAAAAGTGGTTCTATCGTGCCTTGTCTAAAAAGGGTAATCCGAATAACCAGGCAGGAGAGGATGCCTTTTACTCATTGTTGGATTCTCCGCTTCGAACCATTTTGGAGATAGTGCCTGAAAAATGGATTACCTTTGACAGTGAAAAATCAGCACGGGATATGGCCGGCGCGTTACCGGAAGAAGAAAAGACTGAGCGCAAGAGTGCCGATGCTATTCGCATGAACAAGGAAAGAGAGAAACGTGGCCTTGCGGCGCGTTAGAGGTGTTAGCCAGGAAGGGTTAAGCAGTCTATTCTGACCATCTCACATCACTTTCTTTGACATCAGCTTCCAACTCCCGGGCGTAGCGGTGCCCGGCGTAGATCGCGGCAGCAATAATGGCCGGCGCATCACAATCGCCTATCTTGGTTAGCGAGGGGGCGGATCCCGGGAAATCGGAGTCTATCTGCACGGCCAGCTCATGGTAGAGGTGGTCACTGGGAGTTCTAGCGGTGACCAACAGGATGGCATCAGCTGCAACAACCTGCGTGCGTTCAGTGTAGACGCAGCCTAAATGGGCATTGGCACCGTCGAAGTGGTCTAGGCCATGAGCCGTGATTATCTGTACTCCCAAATGGAGAAGACGTTGTTGGGCCTGGTATTGCTCATCGATCATTACACCCCATGCTGAGACCAGGTTTTCAGGCGTGACAAAACACACTTCAACACCTTGTTTCGCCAGTGCTTCAGCCAGGACACCACCAAGGTAGTAGTGGTCATCGTCAAAAATCAGTACTTTGCCTTGTGGCAGGCGACCCTTGAATATATCGTTAGGGGTGAATACCTGATCCCCTGGTCCAAGATCCAGGCATGCCTCACTGTGGTACCGCCCAAAGCCATCTGCTCTCCATTTCGACCCGGTGGCGACGACGATGTGTTCAGCGCCAATGCTCAGAGCATCTTCTGCGTTCAGATTGTTGTCCGGAAAAATATCGACATTAGGCATGGTCTGAATCTGATTCACTCGATAGTCACGCACCCGCCCCCATTCAGCCAGTCCTGGTAGTCGACATTCCTGGGTGATGCGCCCACCGAGTTCTGTCGCTGCTTCAGCGAGCATTACTTTGTAACCACGCTGACCGAGCGCACGCGTTGCCTCAAGACCTGCCGGACCTGCGCCTATTACCAGTACTGTAGCATCGCTGCCCTTGGTCTGGATCTTTTCTGGATGCCATCCCCGGCGCCATTCTTCACCCATGCTTGGGTTCTGGGTACAGCGTATCGGCACACCCAGGCTATCGCCGGAGTAACAGATATTGCAGCCGATACATTCTCGAATGTCCTCCGGGCGCCCCTCTTCAATCTTGCGCGGCAGGAATGGATCTGCAATCGAAGGACGCGCGGCGCCAACAAAATCCAGGGTACCTTTCCGTATCAGGGAAACCATTGTATCTGGAGAAGTGAACCGGCCTACGGATACAACAGGCTTGCTAGTGATAGATTTGACGTAGTGTATGGATTCTTCAAGGATTCCTTCCTTGAAGAAACGTGAAAGGCTCATTTCGCGTTCGTAATTGTGTACGTTTATGTCCCAGAGATCCGGTAGTTCAGCCATAATTTCAAACATTTCCCGGCGGTCTTCAGATACGGGTTGCTCAGAGGTTCCAGCGCCGTCATTGACTGCCATTCGCACTGCAACTGCACAGGTATCGCCGATCGCCTCCTTCGTTTCTTCGATCAATTCACGCACCAGTCGAGTGCGGTTTTCAACCGAGCCGCCGTATTCATCAGTCCGTCGGTTATGCAGGGGGGAAAGAAACTGGGATAGGAGGTAGCTGTGTGTGGCATAAATATAGACGACGTCAAAACCCGCTTCCCTGGCTCGCAGTGCCGCGTCTCGATGCCACTTGCGCAGGTTGCGGATATCCTTTTTGTCCATTGCCCGGGTCTGGTAAGGATTTCCAGAAAGATCCGGCATGCTGCTGACGCCGAGAGGTACCTCTCGAGTTAACAGGTTCGAGCTGCTCGCACCGCCTACCCATAGTTCAACACCCGCGAGGGCGCCAAATTCATGAACCTTTTCGGTCATCAGCGCATTTGCCTTGATGTGATCCTGATTCCAAAGCGCCGCGTAAGGGTGGGGCAGGTCGTCTGCGCTAGGGTGAATCGAGCAATACTCTGTACAGATAACTCCCCATCCACCTTCGGCCTTGATGCCTCGCATTGCCGCCAGCATTTTCGGGCGCAGAATTCCCATCCCGTTGCAGTGCGGCACCTGGTAGAACCTGTTTGGTGCCTGCACGGGCCCAATTTGTACAGGTTCGAACAAGATGTCATAGCGCGGGTCACGAGTCATCGCGGGTACTTCTCCTGAGTGCAATAAAAGAGTATGACGAGTGTAGTGATCATGATGAGAATCGCTCATCCCGACATTTGCTATCAACGCGCCCTATAGGGAAGGTGGGGGCAGGACAGCTGGTAGGTAGTACTCCTGTGCGCGGAAACTGGTCTATTCAGCCCTATGGGGACGGTGGTATTGAGGTTAACATTCATTCATCTTGGTCGCATGACTGCCGCGAATGGGGGACTGATGATGACAAGGTCGAAAAGCTGTGAGCTTCATATACAGGAGTCAACTAGGCTCAGTGTTCGTGTGATACTCAAGGGAGATAGCTAATGGCTGTTTCACTACCTACCGAGGCTCGAGTGGTCATAGTTGGCGGAGGCATCATCGGTTGCTCTATTGCTTATCACCTGGCGAAGATGGGCTGGCAGGATGTGGTCCTGCTTGAGCGAAAGAAACTTACCTCCGGTACAACTTGGCATGCTGCAGGCCTGGTAGGCCAGCTACGGCCAAGCCAGAATATGACCAAACTGGCCAAATACACGGCTGAACTCTATACCCGTATAGAAGAAGAAACAGGACAGGCCACCGGGTTTAAGCAAAACGGGTCCGTCACCATCGCTACGAACCGGGAACGGTTTGAAGAATTGAAACGAAACGCATCGATGGCCAAAGTCTTTGGTCTCGATGTTGATGTGATATCTACGGCTGAAGTCCGAGAACTTTATCCGTTAATCAACACTGATGACGTGATTGGCGGCACCTGGATTTCTACGGATGGTCAGATCAATCCCATTGATGTGACCCAGGCGCTCACCCGTGGGGCGAGAAATGGCGGTGCGCAAATCTTTGAAGACGTCAAGGTAACCCGCATTCTCCATGATGGCGCTCGGGCGACGGGAGTTCAGACCGACGAGGGCACTATAGTTGCTGATCAGGTTGTGCTCTGTGCTGGTATGTGGTCGAGAGAGCTGGCCCGAGATGTTGGTGTGGTTGTGCCTCAGCACGCCTGTGAACACTTCTACCTGATCACCGAGCCCTTTGAAGGCGTGGAGCCGAACCTGCCGGTTTTTAGGGACTATGATGCCTGCGCCTACTACAAAGAAGATACGGGCAAGATCCTGTTGGGGGCGTTTGAACCGATTGCCAAGCCATGGGGTGGCGACGGTATCCCGGAGGACTTCTGCTTCGATGAACTGGACGGGAGCTTTGACCATTTCGAGCCAGTTCTTGAGCAAGCAATAAAGAGAATGCCTGCGCTTGAAAATGCCGGTATACAGAAATTCTTCTGTGGCCCGGAGAGCTTCACACCGGATGATCGCTATCATCTTGGGGAGTCAGCGGAACTGGACAATTTGTTTGTAGCCTCTGGCTTTAACTCTATTGGTATCCAGTCCGCCGGTGGTGTTGGTAAAGTGCTTAGTGAGTGGATGCGAGATGGTCACCCGCCAGCTGATCTTTGGGAAGTGGATACACGTCGCAATATTCCATTCCAGAATAATCGCCGCTACCTGGAAGACAGAGTAACTGAGGGGCTGGGGTTGCTGTATGCCATGCACTGGCCCTATAGGCAGTTTGCCACCTCCAGGGGGGTCAGGTGCTCACCCTTTCATGACAGGCTTGCGGTGAGAAATGCCTGCTTTGGCGAGGTTGTCGGTTGGGAACGACCTAACTGGTATGCCCCAGAGGGTGAAAGCTCTGAGTATGAGTATTCCTGGTTCAGGCAAAATTGGTTTGAGTATTCTGCTGCTGAGCACGTAGCCGTTCGCGACAATGTTGGCATGTTGGATCAAACATCCTTTGCAAAATATTTGGTCCAGGGTAAGGATTCGGCAAAATTACTCGGTCATTTGTGCGCCAATGATGTAGATGTTGAAGCTGGTCGCCTTGTCTATACCCAGTGGCTCAATGAACGTGGTGGTATCGAATCAGATTTAACGGTAGGCCGGCTTGCAGAAGACAAGTTCATGGTTATAACTTCTGCGACAGCACAAACTCGTGATTTTCACTGGATTCGCCGCCACATTGATGGGCAGGCAGTAACCTTGAGCGATGTAACCTCAGCGCATGCTGTGCTGGGTGTGATGGGTCCCAATTCCCGTAGCCTCATCAATAAAATAAGTACTGCGGATCTAGGCAATGAGGCTTTTCCATTTGGTCATTTTCAGGAAATCGAAATCGGCTATGCAATGGTTCGTGCAATGCGCGTAACCTACGTGGGAGAACTTGGATGGGAGCTGCATATTCCGACGGAATTTGCATTGCACGTGTACGACACCTTGATGGAGGCTGGACAGGCTGACGGTCTCAAACTGGTGGGCATGCATGCGATGAATTCCCTGCGTATCGAAAAAGCATACCGTCACTGGGGGCATGATATTACCGATGAAGATACGCCGCTTGAGGCTGGGCTAAGTTTCGCGGTGGCCTTCGACAAGGCTGGCGGGTTTATCGGCCGTGATGCTTTGCTGCGGCAGCGCGAGGCTGGCCTTAAAAAGAGGTTAGTACAGTTCCTGCTCAATGACCCTGAGCCTTTGCTCTATCACAATGAACCCATCTGGAGAGACAATCAGATAGTTGGTTACATAGCATCAGGGATGTATGGGCATACACTTGGCGGCGCGGTGGGTCTTGGCTACGTGAACAATGAAGATGGTGTTAAGGCCGACTTCATTAAATCTGGTCAGTACGAAATTGAAGTTGCCGGTGTACGTATTCCCGCCACAGCGTCATTGCGCCCGATGTACGATCCAAGCAATAGTCGGATCAGAGCCTAGCCTCAACATTTATGTTGAGGTAGCGTCCAGTTCATGTAGCCTTTCTTCCTCCCATTCCGCGAGATTAAGCTCGATCGCCCAGAACCCAACAATCCATAACATGGCATCCCAGGCGTAAATTGGATAGCCCGTCGCTGCCCAGATTCCGGCATTAACAAAGAGTACGCCGTAGAAAACTGTCTTAATGCTGCGAACCCTTGAAAGTGTACGGGAATCAAATATGTCTGCACTCTGCAGAGCGACTTCCAGTTCTATTAGGAGCGCGACAAGGATCCAGACGAAAGCATTAGAAATATCGATCCAGCCCATATTCTGCACATGCGGTAGCGCGCTCTTTCCGATCAGAGAGACGTTCTCACCGATCTGAAAAAACTCAACGTCAGGGCTCAGGGTATCACAGTTGTCTGCTGTAATATCTTCGTAATCTACTATATTGATTTGCAGGTAGCGGCCCTCATTTGCTATATCACATAGGTTTGTGACTTCTGGTATAGGTGTAAGGTCATAGCTCTCGAGAGCGCTGGTGGTAAACCCATAGGCGGCATAGCAAATCAATACATAGCAGACACCACGAAAAAGTTTGAGGATGATATCTGTCCAACCCTCAAAAGCTTCCTCCGGCAGGATGTAGGTTTCGAGCTCCAGGAGAATGACCAGTCCTACCCAGGCACCCATATCAATAGTATCTGCAAAGGTCTCAAAAATTGCATCAAGGGGCGCATCGCTGGAAAGTGAAGCCTGATAGACCTGCCAGTCGTCTGTGATATAGACGCCAAAGTTAACGAGCAGGAGTGAATACACAGACCATTTAACAAAGTGAGCGACCTTGGGTCGCCTTAACAATGGAACCAGCAGGGTTTCCAGTGAATATGGGTGATGGTTTGCAATCGGTCGATTTGGTACGGACATTAATTGGCTTTTATGAATACTACGGGTAAATATGGGTCAAGATGAATTAATCACCTTTCAATTGAAGGGTCAATATTGGCGTGAAGGGGAAAGATTATTTAGTCAAAGGGTGGATCCCGGAAGGCGTGTTGGGAAAGATTATTTAGTCAAAGGGTGGATCCCGGAAGGCGTGTTGGGAAAGATTATTTAGTCAAAGGGTGGATCCCGGAAG
>PVBE010352044.1_pt1 | contig 20703 bp, 18 predicted proteins | sample 1631181 | NCBI WGS metagenome assembly PVBE01 (sample SAMN08397723, study PRJNA350692) | Marine metagenome, whole genome shotgun sequencing project. | isolation source: water | place: Pacific Ocean | collected 2012-04 | reverse complement strand
TGTAGACTACGACTGCAAGTACACGGCGAAGGGCGGACCGACGGCGGCCATGCAATTTCAGCAACTCTTCGCGCCGCATCTCGACGATTCGGCACCCTAGGGCCAACGCCAGCAACGCGACGCATCCGATCGGTACTCAGGGGCCGCCGGCGCGCCGGCGCTATCGGCATGCTACCGACGCTCAGCCGCAAGCGTTCGTCGAAGTCAGTCCAAAGGGCACGGCCGGACATTCTAGGACGGACTCGTCCGACGTCTCCTCGGCGTCGGAAAACCCTTCGATCAATTCGCCGACCACCGGCGGCGCGACCCCGTCGTGAAAGAAGTCGACCTCGTTGTCATAAGCGAAGACGTCGCCGATACAGGTTCCAAAGTCGTAGGACGCGTCATCCGGACCGGTGAGCAGAATTCCGATTTAGTTGCCTGTGATCTCGCCATGATCGGCAGACACATATCCGCCATCGATAGCCAAACCCATGCTCCCCGACGTCAACGTAAACTCGTCGAGCTCGACCTGGGCGCCGGAGCATATCTCACGTGAAAGCGCCGTGGCCTTTTTCCGTACGGGGTTGTTGCTCGAGATCACGCCCTTCGCTGGGACCGACACCGCCCGCATGGCAGCGGCACAAGAATGGCGCAGTCAGCGGAAGGCGAGGCTCAGGGTTTCTGGCGTCGGCGACGGCGCTGTTCCTGTTGGTGGCTCGCCGGCATCCCGCTTTCGTCGCGACGGCGGATGATGAATATCGGCAGCTGCCAGTCGAGCTGAAACGCGCAAATGCGAAGCGTGAACGTCGTTGCGACGCCTATCAACATCGCCACCCAGCCGGGCAGCGATAGCGCCCTCATAGCGGCAAGCACGACGCCAGCCCCCGCCAGCGCCGCTGCCGCATACACGTCGCCACGAAAACACAGAGGCTCTTCATCGGCCAGCACGTCACGAATGACGCCCCCAGCGACAGCCGACAAGACCCCGGCGGTCAAGACCACAGGCGCGGCTAGCTCGCTTTTGACGGCCTGGTGCGCCGCGAACGCCGCAAACAGAGCGAGCCCCAAGCCGTCCACCACGGCAAGCGACTTGATCGGAAAACGAAACTTGCTGCGGCCCAGAAAGAAAGTGACGAGCCACGCGGCGGTGGCTGCAGCCAGCGGCCAATGATCGTCCTTCCAGCTCACCGGCTCGCCCAAGAGCAACGACGTCACCGTGCCACCGCCCATCGCTGTGACCAGAGCCAAAACGTAGGCGCCAAAGATGTCGTACTTCTTCTCGGCAGCGCGCAGCGCGCCGCTTACCGCGAATACGGCAATCCCCAGTAGATTGGCGATCTCGAAAAATTCCACAGCAGTCAGAGAGCGTACTCGGGTCGGCGCTTGGGGCAACCCCTAGCTCACGGCTCGCTGGACACCAAGATGCGAGAACGATTACTCGCGGATTTGTTCTTGAAGATAGTTGGCGACGCCAACCTGCTCGATGAGCTCAAGCTCCGCTTCTAGCCAATCGATGTGCTCTTCTTCGTCCACCAGCATCTCCTCGAAGATTTCGCGGGTGCCGGCGTCGGAGCAACTGACGCAATGGTCGACAGCGCCCTGCAGATGCTCGATGGCGTAGGCCACGAGCTCAAAATCCTTCTTGAGCATCTCCGGGATGCTCGCGCAGGGCTTCACCTCTCTGGCGTCTTTCGGGACGGGAACGCCTTCGAGGAAGAGAATGCGTCGGGTGATCTTGGCCGCGTGCTCGATCTCCTCGAGGCTGTATGCTTCCTGCTTTTCGTGGAGTCGCTGGTACCCCCAGTTGGCGCAAACGCCGGCGGACACCATGTATTGCTTATGCCCCGTCAGCTCGATCTGAAGATACTTGTTCAGGTTCTCGATGACTGTTGCGTCGCCCTTCATCTCAATGACCTCCGAGTGTCGACGCTCATACTGGATCTGCCTCGCGCCCTCAACGGGCATTCTCAGGCCCGCGTTACGCAGGAGGAGCGCCGCGCCAGGCAAGTTGCACCGACGCGCCGCCCTTAGGGCTGTTCAGAAGGTACAAACGCCCACCATGCAAACGCATGATTCGCGAAACGATGGCCAGACCCAGTCCGGTTCCCTTGGTTCTTTTCTGGGATAGGCGAACGAAGGGTTTGATGACTTTAGGACGGTCCATTTCGGGGATGCCCGGCCCCGAATCTTGTACGTCCACGATGCACTCGCGCTCGAAGTTCCTCACCTCGACGCGGATGGCGGGACCGCCGTAGGCCATGGCGTTGAGAAGCAGGTTGGTCACGGCACGGTCGAAGAGCTTCGGGTTCGCGAGGACTCGCGCTTCGTCACCGACGACCTCGACGGTGATGCCCTCGGCCGTCGCCGTGACGTCCTCGACAAGGCCGCGGACGGCGCTCATGACGTCGATGGTTTGGGTCTGGAGTTTTGGCCGTTCGTGATCGAATTCGTCGAACGCGACATAGGTGAGCAGTTCTTCGAAAAGTCTATCGACCTGCTCCAGATCCGAAACAAGACCGGCGCTATCCTTCTTGGTCTCGTCGCTCGCGCGGCGATGGATCTTCTCGACGCGAAAACGCATACGCGCGATGGGTGCGCGGACCTCGTGGGCGACAGTTCGCAAGAGGTCGCGCTCGTCGGAGAGGAGCTGGCCGATACGGTCCGCCAACTGATTGAGTGACTCGCCGATGCCGTCGAGTGCGTCACCCTCGTGCCGTTCGGCGCGCACCGAAAAATCGCCGCTACGCATCTTCGCGGCGACGTCCTCGAGCGAGCGGATCCGGCGAAATCCGGGGCGCATCGCGAAGAACGCGGCCAGAGCCGCGAGGATCACGGCAACGACGACAACCGTTGGCCATCCGGAAACGTATCCGAAGGGCACGGGGCCGAGCACGACTTGCCCCTCCGTATCGGGAACGGCGGCAACGATGTAGGTACTCCCGTCGCGGCTCTCCGAACGCGGCTCGGGACTGCCAACGGCCGGCTCCAATTCTACGGGATAGCCGAGCGCTTTCGACAGCTCGACGGCTTTCGCACGGCGCTCAGCCGGGGGCGTGCCGGCGATAGTCTGAGCGTGGACCTGGGCGTTGCCGCGAAGCAGCGCAAGGGCCGTCGCATCGGCCGAGCTATCGAAGAATACGCGAACAATCAGAACCGTCAGAATTGCAGCGGAGGCGAGAACGATCACGGCCCGCACGAACAGCGAGGTCAATCCGACTGCTCCACGAAAAGGTACCCCACTCCTCGAATCGCTTTGATCCAGCGAGGATGCTTGGCGTCGTCACCGAGCTTCGTACGCAGCCGCCCGATCCGGACGTCAATCGTGCGCCCTAGCCCGTCGTATTCGGTCTCGCATACGTCGCGACTCAGCCGAGCACGGGTGAGATGCTCGCCGGCATGCGCCTTGAAGTAGGCGAGCAGGTCGAACTCGGCGTCGGTCAGCTCCAGCTCGCGTCCGGCAAGGGTTGCGATGCGACTCTTGTCGTCGATGTGCAGCCCACCGGCACGAGCGCTCGGATTCGCCGAATCTGATGCGGCTCGTCGCAACAGGCTACGCACCCGCGCGAGCAGAAGTCGCGGCTCGACGGGCTTTCCGAGATAGTCATCGGCGCCGATCTCGAGCCCAACAATTTCGTCCACCCAGCCGCTGCGCGCGGTGAGCAACAACACAGGCCCCCGGTACCACCTCCGAAGATCGCGACAGATCTCGAGACCGTCCTTATTCGGCAGCATCACGTCGAGGATGACCAAATCAGGAGCGGCACGTCCGACCGTTGCCTCTGCCTTCGCGCCGTCGGAGACCACATCGACGTCCAGATCGTGATCGGACAAATACTCCGACACGAGTGAAGCGAGTTCCTCGTCATCCTCAACGAGCACTATCCGGGTCTTCGAAGTGGCCATGTCGTCACGCCAACCGTTACGCGCGACGCACCATAACAGGTGTGATTCCCGGTCATTGGGCCAATTTGTAACAGTCCGTAACGTTACCAAATGACCACTGACGCGGAGGGTCCTCCCATAGGAAAACGCTGATGTCCGGCCGGCAGGCTCGCGAAGCCGCGCCGAAGTCATCTGGTGAGGATGTGCGGATTCGAGGACCAAGCGATGGAAGACGGCAACTCAGGTTTGATCAACACACTGATGGGGCTGCCCATCTTTCAGGCGGAGTGGGTGCTTTGGCTACTCATCGCCCTCTCGATGGCATCGGTGGCGGTGATGATCGAGCGCTACGTGTTCTTTCGCCGGCATGCGATCGATATCGCAGAGGTGCGGGCGGACTTCATGGATCTCCTCGAGAGCGGCGACTTGATGGGAGCGGCCGAGCTCCTCAAGAAGCACGACAGCCTGGAGACCAATACCGTGCTCTTCGGGCTACGAGGGTATGCGAGGGGCCCTGAATCGGTCGAGGACTTGCTGCAAGCGGCGGCACGAAAGGAGCGCGCCCGCTACGAGAAACGCCTCGGCTTCTTGGCGACCGTAGCCAGTAACGCGCCCTTCATCGGACTCTTCGGGACCGTGCTCGGCATCATCCGCGCGTTCAAGGATCTATCGAGCAATATGGCCGAGGCGAGCGGCGCGGTGATGGGCGGAATCGCTGAGGCCCTCATCGCGACGGCTGTCGGATTGCTCGTAGCGATCCCGGCGGTCGTCGCCTTCAACATGTTGAAGGCCCGCGTCAAAGACATCTCCGACGACGGCAATCTACTCGCAGCGACGCTGCTCGCGTCTCTGAAATCCACGGACGTGAACGAGATCAAGCAGGCCGCCTGAGGGCGCCGGTCGAAGAAAGGAGCACACCATGGCAGCCAATGTCTTTCCGGAAGAAGAAGAAGGCATGATCGCCAGCATCAACATCGTTCCCTTCGTGGATATCGTGTTGGTGCTGCTCATCGTCTTCATGCTCACCTCGTCCGCCATCGTGCGGGCCAGCATCTCCGTCGATCTGCCGAGCGCCGCCAGCGCTGGCCAGGCTGTGGCGAGCACACTCAACATCGTTTTGAAGGTCGATGGTGAACTCTTCGTCAATGGCGAGGAAACGACCCACGAAGAGCTCGGAGCGTACGTCGCCCGAGCTTCGTGGAAAGAAAAGGACCTTCAGGCGGTGATCTCTGCCGATAGAGCCATCGATTACGGGCAGGTCATCAAGATCATCGATCTTGTGAAGAGCAACGGCGTCAAGTCCTTCGCTCTAAACATCCAGCGTGAGATGTAGGCATTGAGCACCGCAGAATCGCTCGTCGCGGACACTTCAGCCGCGCAATACGCACCGGGCGCCCGGTACGCGGCGCAGCGAAGCGCGCGGCGCTTGGCGGCCCGAGAGCGAATTCATGCGCGCGTAGTGCGCCCCATCGAGACGCCGCGGCTCATTGAGGACCCGCTCTCGCATCGGACATCGAAGCTCTCTTCCGTAGTCACCGTCGCCCGGCTGCTTGTCGTGGCAGTGCTCATTCACGGGCTCATCATCGTCGTGCTCTCGGTCGTGAACGGCCTCATCGGCGAGCATTCGCAAGCCCACGCTCGCGAACGTCTCACGGTGCAGATCGTGGACACGCCGCCGCCCCCGCCCATACAGGAGCCCGATCCGGTCGAAGCCACCCAGCCCGACGCGCCCATACCTGCGGACTTCGAAGAACTGGAGAAAGACCCGCCCCCACCGCCCAAGAAGCGACCGAAGAAACCAAAGCGCGTCCCAGAATCCGTTGCAAAGACGCCCGAGAAAGCGCCCGAGCCCGCCCGACATCGCCTGCCGGGCCTCGAGTTGGGGTCCACCGTCAACGGCGCAAAAGGACCGGCTTTTTCGATCGGCGACACGAGAATGGGCGAGACCAAGAGACGAGCCGCCGATCCGGTGGAGGCCTCGAAAGCGCCAACTGGGCCAAGCACGGGACAGGGCGACGGCACGGGACACGTGCAACGCGCCGCTTCGCGCATTCCCACGCGAGACGCAGTCTTCACCAAACCCAAACGCAATCGGCCCACGAAGCCGCCCTATCCGGCAACGCTCAAAGCGCAAGGTATCGAAGGCAACGTGCTCGTTCGAGTGCACATCGCGGCAAGCGGTCGTGTCACGCGCGTCACTGTACTCAAAGGCTCGGGCCACCAAGCCTTCGACGACGCCGCAAAGAAGGCCGCGCGCGCGGAAAGCTACACCCCCGCAAAACGCGACGGCAAAGCCGTCCCATTCACGCTCGCTTACAGCTACCGATTCCGGATCGAGGACCACTGAGATGCTCCCCAAGAAGAGAATTCTCGCCCTCCTCCTACTCACATCTGTCTTGGATGGATGCAGAGCCAAGGACGACAAGGAGCGCTACAACACGCTGGAACGCCTACGCGTCATGGCCCTTCGCTCAGAGCCCGCAGATCTCGCGCCGGGGGAGAGCGCGACGCTAAGCGCGCTCGTCTACCAGCCGGAGAACGCACCGATCACTTACGAATGGTCGTGGTGCCCGGCACGCGGCGGTTCGAACGACGGCTACGAATGCGCCATCAGCGAAGGCGAACTGCGCGCGATCTGGGAGAGCCTGGACACGGGCGTGGAGTTCCCGGGTTACGGCCTCGGCACGGAAGCTACGGCAGACTTCACGCATGTCTTGTCACTCGAAATAAAGCAGGCCGTTTGCTCGGCCTGGGCCAGCTCCGAGGGAGCTGACGAGAGCGCCGCGCTCATGTGCCTGATGGGACTCCAGCCCAGCGTGCAGTTGATCGTACGCAGCGATGGCGAGGAGATCGTAGCCCTCAAGGATCTGCACTTGCTCGATGGCGGCAGCAAAGGAGGCGACACGGAGCAGCGCAACGCCAACCCGGAAGTATCGACTGCTATCACGCTCGCCCTGCAGATCGGCGGCGGCTCCAACAATGAATCCGGCAACGGCCCTGGGCGGGGAAGCGGAGACGACGACGGTCAGCAGTACGAAGAAATCGAAGCGGGTTCGACCCTCGAAGGCAACAAGCGATACAAGATCACCGTCGGTGTGGACGAAGACCAGGCGGAGACCTTCTTGCCCGAGAAGCGCGAGGGTTTGGAGCCGCCGACGGAACGCAAGGAGTCCCTCTTTCTGACTTGGTTCGTGACGATGGGCGGCGCAGAGCAACGCACGTCATTCATCGACGGTCACACGGACTTCAAGGACCTGATCGACAATCATTGGGAACTGCCGCACACGCCGCTGGAGAACCAAGCGAAGCTCTTCCTGGTGCTTCGTGACGAGCGCGGCGGCGTCGGGTGGACGGAACATGTCTTCGACGTCACGGAGGCCGAGTGATGAGTCGCTTGCGAATCATCGCTCCGCTGCTCGCGTGCCCGTTCGCTCTGCTGCCGGCGCGGGACGCCAACGCGCAGGCGACGGAGCCGGAGACGGCCCCCAAGGAAAGCGAGGCGCCTGCGGCACCGGACGCGGTACCGGACGCGGCGCCAGACGCACCAGACACACCGGACGCGCCCTCTACGTCGGATGAGAAGAACCCCGACGACAAGTGGTTCCCCCCAGGCAACGCCGCTCCGCGCGCCGACCTAGAGCTCACGCCACCCACGCTGAAGAAAGACGTCCAGCCAGCCTACCCCGAAGCCGCCGAGAAAGACGGCATCGCCGCAGAGGTCGTACTCGACATCGACATCGACGCCACGGGACACGTCGAAAGCGCCAGCGTAACGGTGCCTGCGGACCCTCCCGGCCTGGGCTTCGACGAAGCGGCACTCGTCGCGGCGCAAGAGCTCGAATTCGAACCCGCCATCTACGACGGAAAAGCGGTGCCCGTCACCATCAGCTTCCGCTTTCGCTTCGTACCGGATGTGACCCCCGCTCCCGAAGCGCCCGCTCCCGAAGAGGCCGAGCCACCGCCGCCGCCGCCGCCGCCCACCGGCGAACTCTGGGGTAACTTGCAGGAACGCGGGACGCGACTCCCGATCGCCGGTGTGAACGTGACCGTCTTCCGCGGAGAAGGAGACGACGCCGAGGGCTTCGAAACCGAAACCGACGCCGACGGAGCCTTCCGCTTTGAGGGGCTCGCCGCCGGAGAGTGGCGCCTGCTCGCGGATCCAGAAGGCTACTACCCACTGAGGGTTACCGAGAAGGTCGTCAAGGACGAACGCACCGACGCTCAATACAGCATCGAGAAGCGCTCCTACAATCCCTACGACGTCATCGTCGAAACCAATCGCGTAAAGCGAGAGGTCAGCCGCACGAGCATCGACGCCCGCCAAGCCGAGCGCATCCCAGGCACGTTCGGAGATGTGCTGGCCGTGGTACAGAACTTCCCCGGCGTCGCGCGAGGCAACCTGGCGCAGCCCGTCATCCGCGGCTCGGCGCCCGAGGACTCCAAGGTCTACATCAACGGAATCGGCGTCCCCAATCTCTATCATTTCGGCTTCCGGAGCGTGGTTCCGTCCGGCATGATCGAGCGCGTTGACTATTACCCCGGAAACTTCTCCGTCGAATACGGCAGAGCAACGGGTGGCGTCATCGACGTGGACCTTCGCGATCTCGAGCCCAAGAAGGTCGGCGGCTACTTCGACATCAACCTCTTTGACACGAGCCTCTACCTCGAAGTGCCCATCGCGGACGAATTCGCCATCGCCCTGGGAGGGCGGCGCAGCTACATCGACTACATCCTGGACGCCGTCATGCCTGAAGGCGGTCCACTGACCGTCGCGCCGCGCTATTACGATTTTCAAGCGCTAGCAAGCTACCGACCGGCGCCGGCGCACTACCTCGAGGCCTTCTTTCTCTACTTCGACGATGAGATCAAGGCGATCAACGAGGAGCCCGATGACCCAGAGTTCGTGGTCACGAGCATGGGGTACGAGGCCGTGTCGCACCGAACGATGGCGACGTATCGCTACGTCCCGAATCCGCGGTTCTCCAACGAACTCAAGCTCTCGTACGGAAACGACAAGATCGACATCAACATGGGCGAGTCGATCTTCATCAATCTGGACACCGACCAAGGCCAAATACGAAACACCTCCCGGTACGAGTTCTCCCCCGCATTCGCTCTGCGCGGCGGCCTCGACTACATCTACCAAGACATCAACTACTCCGTAAGCCTGCCCTCGCTGCCCAAGGAGGGCGACGGCGAAGGCGGGCACCGCCCGGACACGGACGACACGCGCTTCAGCGAACTCTCCGACACCGTGCACTCGGTCGGCGCCTTCGCCGAACTCGAGACACATCCCTACGAATCGCTCTTCGTCTTGCCGGGGCTACGCGTGGATCATTTCACCAACACCGACGAGCTCGTCTTCTCACCGCGCATCACGGCCATTCAGAACCTGGGCCCCCATTGGGCACTCAAGGGCGGCGTAGGGCTCTTCATCCAAGAGCCCACCATCGACGAGCTAGACGAGAATCTGGGCAACCCCGACCTCTCCCTCGAAAGAGCGCTCCACTACTCGGCCGGCGTCGAGTACACGCCGCTGCCCTACCTCAACTTCGAAGTCACCGGCTTCTACAAGACGCTGCACGACTTGGTCGCTGGTACAGAAGAAGTGGTTGAACGCGACGGCGAGACCGTACGCATGAATTACAATAATGAGGGTGAAGGGCGAGTCGTCGGTCTCGAGGTCTCCGCAAAACACGAACTCGCCAACGGCTTTTACGGCTGGCTCGCCTACACGCTATCCCAATCGGAACGCAAGGATCCGGGCGAGTCGGAGTGGCGCCTTTTCGACCACGACCAGACCCATATCCTCACTCTCATCGGCAGCTACAAACTGCCGCGCAACTGGGAGATCAGTTCCCGCTTTCGCTACGTGAGCGGCAACCTCTATACGCCCGTCGTGGGAAGCGTCTTCGACGCGGACGCGGATCGCTATCAAGGCATCCGCGGATCCATCAACTCCGCACGCGTCGGCGACTTTCACCAGCTGGATATCCGGATAGATAAACGCTGGATCTACGAGAGCTGGATACTGAACGCGTACTTGGATATTCAGAATGTCTACAACAGGCAAAACCCCGAGGGCCTCGGATACAACTTCGACTTCACGGATGTCGAGGTGCAAAGCGGGTTACCCATCTTGCCGATCATCGGTTTGAGGGGGGAATTCTGATGAACAACAGAGTCTTCACGCTCACCCCTTTCTCGCTGCTCTTCCTATTGACGGCAGCGCCGTCGATGGCTCAATCGGAGCCAGCTGCTGCGACAGAATCCGCGACAGAATCCGCGACAGAACAAACGCCAACCGAGCACAAGCTCTACATGCCTCGCCCCAATCAGGGGCACTTCATCTCGCTCGGACTCGGCTTCATCGGAACGCTAGCCAACGACACGGAGCGAGGCACACGCGGACCCGGCTACGGCATGGGCTACAGCCTGCGTCTCGGAGAAGGCGTAACCAACTGGCTCGATCTAGGCATCGGCCTGACGTACGCCAACACGGGAACCGAAGCCCATGATCTGACGCTTGGACGGCTCGTCGTGGAAGCGCAATGGTATCCCAGCGACCGAGCGTTCGTGCGAACGGAGTTTGGATTTGGCGTCGGTGGCGGCGTCGACCCACACGATCCGGAGTTCGACCGCTTCCGATTCGGCGACGTCTACGTGCTAGGCGCCGGCGCGCATTTCTACCTAGGCGATAGCAACGAAAGTGGCGGGTGGGTCATGAGCCCGGTCGCGACATTTGAGATCGGCCCCGACGAGGAATTCACAACGATGGCGGCTTCGCTGGGTATCGAGTTCAGCTATTGGGGCGGACTTCCGCGCAATCAATTGGAGCTGCCAATCGACAAGGCCTACCGAGGGGAGGAGTGACTCAGCTCCCAAGACAGGCGAGCTGCGCCGCACTAACGCTCTAGCCAAGCGGCGCGTTCCAGCGATGGCGGACGCTAGCTCAGCGCGCTGACTTGACGGCTTCGGCGTCTCGATGAACCGTATAGGTATGCCTAGCGGGGGGAACGCACGGCGCGGCACAGCAAGAGGATGGGGACACGGGTCGCGCACGACCTCCACCGCCACCATGCCGGCGCCTCGGCATGCCCTGCTCGCCCTGCTCGCCCTGCTCGCCCTGCTCAGCCTACTCGCCTGCTCGCGCCAAGCTCCGGCGCCGAGCGACACGGCCACGGACAGCGCCGATCCTGCGAACGGCAGCGCCGGCAAGAGCGCGACGTGGCCGATCCCGGGCATGGAGCACTATGTTTCAGCGGGGAAAGGTGGCACGGAGGAGGGCCTGTCGCCCGGCCTGCCTCAAGCGAGGTCAGAGCGCGTGGCGCCCCCGCTCACGCGAGAGCTTGGCACCCACGATCTCCGCGCGCAGCGGAATCGCACGCGCGACCTTCGCAAGGACCAGCCCTACCCGGAAGCGCTCCATCCGACGACGCCGCGGCCACCAGCAACAAGAGCGCCCTACGCGGGGGGAGTACAGGTACTCACGCCGCCAGAAACGTCGGGGGCACCTGGCGCGTCTGGCGCTCGAGCCGCTCTGGCACCCGCCCCCACGCCCGACCCCTCAGCAGCGAAGCCCCAGCCCCAACGCGAGAACGCCGCAAAAGGAAAACAGGGACTCTTTTGGGGAGTGCGTTCCGGCAATGCCACCGTCTTCCTCTTAGGCTCCGTGCACCTTACCCGCGGCGACATCTATCCACTGCGCAGCGAGATCAGCAACGCGTTTCGGAGCTCGGATACGTTGGTCGTCGAAGCCGACATCAGCGACACGGCAAAGCTAAGCAGCATGGTGGCAGCCAAAGGGATGTACGCCACCGGAGAGACGATTCGCGACCACATTTCGTCGAGCACGATGAAAGCTCTGACCGACTACGGAGATAGCTCGGGCATGCCGATGATGATGCTGGAGCAAATGAAGCCCTGGCTTGCTGCGATGACGCTTCAGACGATGGAGCTGCAGAAGCTCGGGTACGCCTCGAGTATGGGCATCGACGCCCACTTCATGCAGCTCGCCAAAAACCGCAAACGCATCGTGCAACTCGAAAGCCCCGAGGAGCAGCTCAACCTGCTCAGCCGGGCGTCGCCTCGCGTACAGGAGATGATGCTCGTAAAGGCCATCGAAGGAGTCCCCAAGCTCGGCGCAACGATGAACACGTTGATGAGCGCCTGGCAGACCGGCGACGAATCCGCCACGGAAAAGCTGGCCCTCGACGGCATGGATGAGCCGGAGTTCAGATCGCTGTACAAGGCGATCTACTTGGACCGCAACCGCAAGATGGCGACCTCAATAAACGCGTTATTGCGCGGCAGCGGCACGTACTTCGTCGTCGTGGGTGCCGGGCATATGGTCGGGCAGAACGGGATCGTCGATCTACTCAGAAAATCCGGCCACGAAGTTCCTCGGATCTAGATCAGGATACTTTTTTCACCTGCTCGGCATCCTCGTTCGGCTCTGACACCCAGCTGGCCTGACGCCTGTCCTTCTTGGACTGCTTCTTTGCTTTGGCCGCCGCCTTCTGAACCTTGATCCGACTCTTACTCTTAGGAGATTTGTCGCCCATCTATTGCACCCCCAGTCTTTGCAGTTGGAACTTCAAATTTATCACGCCGCCACGGCTGGCGCCCGAACCGGTCAGCGGGCCGTTGCGCGAAGCGTTGATACATCTCAGCGCGGGACGACGATTCTGTACCGTGAGACGGGAGACCCGCGAAGTTGTGACCCTTCGCCGAAACGATGGGCGCAGGAGTCGCGTTGCGCCGTGCCGAGGTGATTGGCCGCCGACTGCTTGAGCGAGAATGAGACATCCTTTGCCGAATTGGAGGCTTCGGGCGGGGTTCACCCCACGGTGTGGCGTTGGGCGCGCTGCTTCGGGGGCGGGACGACCGTCTCCGGGCGGCTTGTGCTACTTACACGTTGCCAGACCTTCGTGGACGCGAAGATGTCGGTGCCCTGTTACAACGAGGTGATGGTCGACGCGGCCAACTGGCGGACGGAGGAGACGAAGATCATGCCCCAAATGGTCTGGGCGTTCTTTTGTACCAAGGGTCCGGATGACAAATTGCCGGAGTGGGCAAAACTCACCGTACAGTTCTGGGCCAAGTACTACGATACTTACGAGGGCTCCTCGCAGCCGATCGCTCCACGGGTCGCTCTAGATCTTTCGGGCACGGATGCGCCGTTGGAGGTCAAGTGCGTTACGACGGACGCCTGCCCGCTTCTGTAGGACAGCTGCCGGGCCGAATGCACAAGACCGGACCGTGTTGGTCTGGGCAGTCACAGGGCTACCCCTGCCGCGGAGCGGCTTCGTCAACACCTTGGGAGCTCGTCCCGAATCGAGACATCTGGTTTGGACCTCTAACGGGCCCGAACGATCAGTGCGGTGTGGAGTCGTTGGGTTCTACCCACGGGCCGTCCCTTGCCGCCCCGACGACATCGTCTGTGGCACGTGGGCCTCTGGCGCGATGATCGAGCGATGCTATTCTGTTTTCATCGGTTGATTTCTCGATGCGAGGGGAAAAATGATGACGCGTTTTATGATTGCGATGAGCGTGGGCGCCTCGGCACTGGCGCTCAGCCTCGGTCTCGGCCTTCTTTCGCAGACGCAAACGGCGTCCGCCACCACGCAACCCGACTCGGGGCCAGGCGCCCCCGAGCTGCCGGTCGCGCCCGATGACGCTCAGCCCATGTGCGCGCCTCTGGAACGTGCCTGTGGTGCCGGCCAGAACCCGGCGATGTGCTGCGGCGGAGACGCCGTCCAGTGCTTTCGCGGATGGTGCAAGCGAAAGGGCGTCGCCAACGCACAGTGCGGCAACCAGCACCCGATGTGTGCAACGGGCCTTCGTTGCGCCGGGGGACGCTGCGTACCGATCTAGGCGTGGGCGGACATGGCGGAGGCACCTGGGATGCCCCGCCAAGCCGCGCTCGACAGTGTCCCAGGACGAGCACGCGATGAGCCCATCTCACGCGCACCCGGAAGTCGATTGCTTTGCTTCACATTCGTCGCCCGTCGCCGCCCGTCTCCGCCCTCCGGGCCCCTCCGGACCGGCTCGCGTTGCGCGATGGGGGGGCTCGTTCGGATCACCCTCAAGCGCCCATTCAACGACGGCACATTCGCTGTCGATCTAGATCCGCTCTCGCTACTGAGTCGGCTCGCCGCTTCGGTGCCGGCCCCTGGTTTCAACACGGTTAGGTACGGCATGCCGAGGCGCCGGCATGGTGGCGGTGTGCTCGCGCCAGCGGCTCACTGGCGGCCGTTGCTGATTCCGCCTCCATGCCGGAACCGTGCTTGGCGCATCGCCGAGATGCGCCATCAGCACGGCCCCGCAAAGCGCCTACTATCAACATCCAGGCGCCCAGCACTCCGAGTGAAGGCGAGTATTGCGAGACACAGTACTTTCGGATTTAACCCGTTGAAATCGCAGAAGAAAAAGCCGCAAAACCAGGCACCCGCGGCCCATGGGAAGGTTGTTTCCGTTCACGCGGGGCGACCTGCCGCCCTTCCCTCGCGTGCGTGAACCAGTTCGACTTGTGGCGTACGCCCGAACGTGTAGACGCTGACGCTCACCGTCGTGCTGTTCACAAAAAACAAAACCCCCCTCCTCTCCTGCGCTCTCCTTCTCGCCCCTGCGTGCGGGGACGCCGGCTCGTCCGTGGATGCCCTGGCGCCCGAACCCATCGGCTGCAGCGACGGCCAATGGCCCGTCGACTTGCCGCCGCTGACGATCGACGGCGTCGAAGGGCGCGCCATCGACGTGGAGAGCTTGAATGCCGAAGTCGTCTTCGACCCAGCGGCTCAGAAAGCTTCTGTCGTCGCTAACCTGAGCTTCCAAGCAAACGTCGAGGGCGGGCCACCCATCTTCGATCTGCGGCAGACCATTTCCACCCTCTATCTCGACGGCGAGCAGATCGACCTCGAACGCGTGAAGACAGACCATGTGGGGGGAACAACCGGCGAGCTCAGACTCCTGGACGCTGACCTCGAAGCTTGCAGTCGTCACGTCTTGAAGTTCGAGTACGAACTCTCCGCACGAGACTCTCTGGGGGCGCAAACACCGACCTATGCTGACGACCAAAACGTCGCTTGGGACTTTGCGCTCAGTGACACCGAAGTCGGGAGATTCCTCGAGTTGTGGTTCCCCGCCAACCTCTGCCACGACGAGTTCAGCTTCACCCTAGACCTCACCGTCAAAAGCGATGCGGAACACACAGTCATCACAAACGGGCAGCAAACCCTCGATGCATCGAATGAGTGGAGTCTGACCTTCCCAGACGACTCAGTCTCGCACACACCAATGCTCGTACTCCTGCCCACCCAAGACGTGGTGAGCCAGTCGAGCCAGGTCGACTTGCCGCTCTCCGGCACCGTTGAGCTAGACCTCTATACGCTGCGCTCGAGCAACATCGATCTCGATCTCGTTGAAGCGCAGTGGAAGGCCGACATGGCTCGCTTCGAGGCATCGACGGGCGCGTATCTCTACGATCGGTTCACCGCCTATCTGCACACCGAGAGGGGTGGCATGGAGTACGACGGCGGAACGGTCAGCAGCGTTTCGGCGATGTCTCACGAGACCCATCACAGTTGGTACGCACGCGGCGTGCGCCCCCTAACGCAAAACGACGGGTGGATCGACGAAGCCTGGACCACTTACGTCGTCGACGAAGATCACGATGGTCGCGAGCCCGACCGACTGGGGGAGCTTCTAGAATGGCCCCGCCCGCTCTTTTCCGGCGACCCTTGGAGTCGAATAACCGTATTCGAATCGTACTTTGTGGGCAGCTACGTTTTCCGCTGGATTGCCTTGGCGATCGGTCACGAGGCCCTGGTCAGCGCGATGGCCGAGTTCTACCAACAAAACGCGCCCGGTCCGATCACAAGCGCAGGCCTAGAGCGCCATCTGCACTGCACGACAAAGACGTCGGCGGTGCGGGAAGTATTCCACGGCCTCGTATGGGGTCGCGAAGGTAGCCCTGGGGCGGTGCCTACCGGCTATTGCGATTAGCGTGCAGTCGAGATTCGTGCCGGAGAAACCTGCACGGTGTCCAGCGTTATTGACGGAACGCGTGCACAAAGTGCGTGACGGTGATTACGCGTTGGGTTGGCAACTAAGCGTCACCCCTAGGGGTGATTGACGACAAAATAGCGTACTGGTACGCGCCTCATCGCTCGCCCAACGCTTCGTTGGGCAACGTCAAGCGGCAGGGGCCGCTTAGATTGGAGGCACGTCGTGAGAGCCAGGAATTTGTGTTCGGCAACGCTCGTATTGGCGACGCTTGGGACCGCCGCCGGATCCGCAACCGCGAACTACTCGCGCATTGAGACCTCTCCCGGACTGCACCGCTTCGTCGTGTGGATCGATCCGGCGGGCGAGGACCACCCGATGACGGGTGCGGAGGTGGCTTCGTACTGCGGCGCCGCCGAGCAACTCGCCCTGCACACCTGGGACGCTAGCAATGGTAGGCACACGGTTTACCAGGTCTTCTTCCATTACGGTGACCAACCCGTCGGCGAATACGACGCGACATGGCATCGGCGAGCGGGCACCGCCAGCGCCAATCTCGGCGGCGGCCACTTCAACATGTACGACGGCATCGTCATGTGCACCCACGGTTGGGAGAACATCGGCGGGCAGCTACAAACTGTCCTGATCGACGAGCCCTGCCCCACGGGACTGACCTGCGAACTCGGTGGCACGCTGCATCGCGAGCGCTGCATCGACGCTACGGCCCAATACGTGCCCAACAGCCCGGAAACCGTCGGCTTCACCATGGCGCACGAGAGCTACCACTCACACTACGGGCTCTCGGATCAATACGGCACGCCCGACGGCCATCCGAGCGCCTACGGCTTTCGCTTCTGCAGCGATGACACCACCGACGTCAGCGCCATGGCCGACTGGAAACGCGGCCACTGGTGCGACCACAACACGCATAACTACGAGCGCATCGTCGACGGGCTCCTTGGCTCGGAGAGCAACCTCATCGGCTACAACGATTGGGTCAATGCCAAGATGCGCTGGGTCAATCTCATGGATTACAACCCGGGCGCGACCTATACAGGCGGCGACTACTTCACCAACCCTGTGGCTCCGCTGGTCTTGCCGCCAACGTCCGAACCCTTCTGCGTCTTTGGCGGCGACGCGTACAATAACAACGCCGTCAGTGACGTCATGGTCGTCATCGATCGCTCGGGCAGCATGGACTACACGGCTCCCAGAACCGTCATCACCGCTTTCGAAGGAGCCTTCGCGGCGGGACTCGAGCACTACAACCTCACACCCGCCGGGCGCTACGCCGGCGTCTCCTCCTACAACACCGCGGTCCAGCAGCTCCAAGCCTACGGCCCACGGCCGCCGGGCACGTACGTACGCCCCAGCGACTACCCAAGCCTGACCGCTTCCGGCGGGACAGACATCTGCGTCGCGCTCGAAGACGGCGGCAACCAGATTCGCAGCTCGGGCACCAGCTCGGCGGTCGCCCAGATCCTCCTGCTTAGCGACGGCATGCCGACCGCTACCGGCTGCAACACCAAACAACAAGTCCTCGACGCCGCCTACGACGTCTGCCACCCCGCAGATCCCAGCGCTATCCGCGTCGGCATCAGCACTGTCGCCTACGGCGACGCCGACTACAGTCTGCTCAACGAGATCACGAACCTCTGCGGCGGCGAAGTCCGCAGCGTAGACCACGCGTCGCCGGAGGATCCGATGGATCTCCAGGTAGCCGTCTCGCGCCTGGCGTACGAGACCCGCAACTACCAGGACGCCCTCTTCGTCAAACGGCCCGTCGAATCGCTCATCAAGGAGACATTCGAAGTAGCCCAGGGCACGACGAAGCTCGAAGTCGCTTGGATTGGCGAGAGTTTCGACGCCCGCAGCGTGCTGCACGAACGTGAGAACGTCTGCGCGTTCGAAGATTATCACCTCAAGCTCATCGGGCCATCGGGCAGCGGCACGGGCACGGCCCTCGTGCCAAAGTCGGTCGAGGATGAGTACTTCACGCGCACGCTCACAGTACCGAGCCCCAAGTCCGGCACGTGGACGATGCTTCTCAAAACAGACTCGCCCTGCCGGGAAGATAACCCCAAGTACACCGAGTACGTGCCCAAGGTCGCCATGCTCGCCGAGGTGCAGAACAACCACGTCAAAGGCGAACTCACGCTGAGCTCGCACATGATCGCGCTGAACGAGCAATCCATCATCAAAGCGCGCCTCGATCTCGGCGACTACTCGTCGATGACCCAAGTCGACGTCGTCGCGACGGCCCATTCCGAAGGTGGCGTCCGAACTGCCGTGCCGATGAACGACGACGGCACGGGCGAAGACGAGAGAGCCGACGACGGCATCTACACCGGCGTCTTCAACGGCGACTGCAAGGAGCAGGGCTCGCCCGATCCGGGCGCCCGTCGAATCGTCGTCACGATGAATTCCGAGAAGAGCGTCGCCAAATCCGTACTGCGACCTGCGTTCGATATCGTACCGACCGCGGACATCACGCCCCCCGTGACGGCCAGCATCGTGCTCGAAAAGTCACTCTACGTGAAGCCGTGCGAGACGACCGGGGCATCGTGCTGGGGCGTCGTGAGTCACCTGCCGCCGAAGTGCGACGAGCCTCGCGTGGTGTTGCCTGCCGGAGTATCCGTGACGCCAGGCCAAACGGTCTGCGGCATTCAAGCCATCGCCAATGGTCTTCACCTAGGCACGCGCGGAGTCAGCATCGGAGCGGGGCCCGGCCTAACGGTTTCGAAGATCCGCTCCGTCCCCGATGACAACCAGACGACGACGGAACTCACTTTCTGCGTCACCGCAGACAGCAACGCTCCGAACAACGTCGAGCCGCTCTGCGTGCAATACGGCGATACCGTTGAGTGCGCGTCCGAAGGCATCGGCGTGAAGCGCGGCGTGCGCCTCGATCTCCTTCGCAAGAATCTCCGCTTCGGGCGCTTGGGCAACGTGTCTTTTACGGGGCTCTTCCGACCCAGTCGGACGCTCTCGCTTCGGTCCAGCGAAATCTCGGTGAACGATCTGCTCAGCGAGAGAGGCGATGAACTCGCGTCCGGTGTGCCGATGAGACTGACGCGAGTATCGGCGTCACCGTGGTTCGCCCGCTACGTGGGCGACAAATCGAAGACGGTGGCGATGGTATTCAACCTGCCCTTCTTGGGATACGTCGTCTTCTTCTCGGCGAAACCGAGCTTCGTAGACTCGCCCGCGGCTTGTCTGGACGGACGCTCGTCGGCGACGCTAAGCACCGCTCTCACGCTCTCCGGTCGTGTCAGTAAGCCCGTCACGACGCAGGCGACGGAAGCCTGGCGGTGCCCGGTCGAGAGAACGCTCGAGAGAACGCTGGACAGCGACGCATTGAAAGCCCGTTAGCCGCTTCGCGTTAGTAGAAGCCATCCCAGCAGACGATCTGCGTCTGCTCGGGATCGGCTTCGCTCTCGCGATGACCGAGAACGCAGTGACATCCGGGTGGGGTCGCTATCTCCGTGCAGCTCCCCAGCTCGACGGCGCGGCATGGTTCATCGTCACTGGGGGAGAGGATGCCCGGCAGCTCCGCGACACATTCGAACTCACACTGGGCGCTGGCGTTACACGGGCATCGGTCGGGGCGCCCCGTGTCTTCTTCGCAGTCCAACGGCGGGTCGGGAACGTCGTTCTCAGAGCCGCCGGCGCCAGTGCCGGCGTCGGTATCGGAAGGGAGAGACGTGGGGCCCGGCGACACGTCTTCACTCTGCCCGCAGCCGGAGGCTCCGAGCAACGAGCCCGCTAGAAGCAGACGCGCCCACTGAAAGGCCGGCCGGGGCCTCGCCCCGCTCGCGCCACGGCTGATGTTCGGTACGAACGTCATGAACCAGGCGCCATCATAGAGGCCTCGCCTCATGAACGCCGCACTTCTTCGCCCAAGAGCCCCCAACCCGCCTACCAAGCCCCCCGCTGTGGCACAGTCCCGGCCGTGAAGATCGCTACGACGTTCGCCTCCGCCTCCGCCGCCACCATCGCCGCGCTGGCCACACTCTCGGCATGCACCGACGAAGCGCCTGTCGACGCACCCCCGGCGGACGAAAGCGCCACCTGGACCCCACCAGGAAACGGCACCGCCAAGAGCTGCGTCATCGCTGCGGAGCATCGGGACGGCATCTCCTCACGCACCGGGCTCTCCACGCACCTCGAGCTCGGCACCACACCGGAACAGGTAGCCCGCCGCGACTTCGAACTTTCTCAATGGGGAAAGCTCGGTGTGCATCTCGCCCGAACCGACTTCAACTGGAGATCCATCGAACCCACCAAAGGCGCTTTCGAATGGGCGCGCATGGATCAACTCGTCGCCTCGACGGAGCAGGAAGACGCCGAGGTCATCGCATTGCTCGTCTACGGCAACCCCTGGGCCACCACCGCCGGTGACAACCAGATGTTCCCGCCCGATGATCCCGCAGACTTCGGAGACTTCGCCGCGGCAGTGGCCACACGCTACGCCGGTCGCATTCGCAAGTACGAGATCTGGAACGAGCCCAATAGCTACGGCCGCTTCTGGGAGCCCGGCGACGATCCGGTCGGATACGGCGCGCTGCTGATCGAGGCCGCCGATCGCATCCACGAAGCGGACCCGGGAGCCATCGTCTCGTTCGCTGGCGTCTTCCACCCGCGGGTAGTCGTCAATATGTCAGGCCCCGAGTTTGCACGCGGAGTCCTCGAAGCCCATCCGGGAGCCTTTCGACCCTCGCAACGGCAGCGGACTCCTTGGAATAAACCTTGTAGAGCATCCTCGCCTGGGCAGGGCTGGAGCGGCCTGGCCGGTCAGGGGAAGCGCACATCCTCTCAAGCGCGCCCTTCAATGTG
>PVBE012994657.1_pt1 | contig 20706 bp, 41 predicted proteins | sample 1631181 | NCBI WGS metagenome assembly PVBE01 (sample SAMN08397723, study PRJNA350692) | Marine metagenome, whole genome shotgun sequencing project. | isolation source: water | place: Pacific Ocean | collected 2012-04 | reverse complement strand
AGTCCCGACTTCTTTATCTTCGCCCACATGAATATGTCCACCAGGCAAATCCCACTTTCTTGGGAAACTCTCAGAGTAGTCAGATCGCTTAATGAGTAGAACTCGGCGGCCATCTTGGACAACAGCCTTGGTTACTTCGGCGGTGTCTTCTTGCTTTTCTCCGATGGCAATCTTAATCTGTTCCTTAATCATTTGCTTGAGCGTGTTTTGGATACTTTCTTTTTGATTCCCCGCCTTTTTCTCTTTCTCTGAGAAGAGATTATTGACGGCATCAAACCGGTTCTTCGTTATTATACCGTCGTTTACCATCCTCACGCTATCCTTTACCCACAAATCATTAGCGAGTTCAAGGACTTCTCGGGAAAGATTATTATGATTGAGAACCTCCCACATCACCCAAGCCATAACATACTCCCAGTCCTCGTTGTCGTGGGGTAATACTTCTGGGTATGATTTTAGAAGACGATACAGTTGGGAACTTGTAATGGTCTTGTTGGAGAACAAGGCATTGAAGGTGTCTGTTATGTTCGCCGCATTCTTGCTGCTTTGGGAGTAGTTCCCTCTGGCGAGCCAGTTGACGAGTTCTTCCATATACTCGGCTGGTAGATTTTCTAGTTTGGCAACATCTCTGATGGTTTTGAAGTCCTCTTTGACTTCAGCGTTCTCATCAAAAATGAGCCCTGCTACGATACTATCATCAACGTTAGGATTGGAAAGGGCGGCTAAAGGACGAGCAGGGTTTTGTGTGCTCAATTCCCTGAAGTGGCGGTATCTGCCTGCCCACTTGTTAACTGTTTCAATTGGAGTATTGGGGTTCTTGAGTGCGACAACAGAGCCAGCGACTGAGCCGCCGGTAAGAAACATTTCAGCTAGTTTGGCTAGCACCTCTGGGGAGGTGTTGGCGTTACTGCCCAGCGCCACTTCCACCCGGTGATCTACCGCTCTGCCTGATTCAGCAATCTTCGTAAGTTCTTCTGTAGTCATCTCTGGATTGGCTGCGATGGCTGCGAGGATCTTTGAGTTTCCCTGTTTGATCGCAGTCTCCATATAGCTCATGAGAAGTTCATGTGGAGCATTTGGGTGTTCTAAGATATCTTCCATCAAAACCTGTGCGACAACGCTATTCTCTTGCCGAGGGGCAGCAAACTTAAAGATGTGTGTGAGCATATCAGCGGTGAGATTTTTGTTTCCGCCCTCTACACCTGTTTCATATATACCTAATCCACCGACCGCATCCTTCAAAATATCTAAAGCATCATCCGTTGATATCTCGTCGCCGAATTCAGGGTCGTCGCTACCAAGGTCTAAAGCGAAGTCTTTTGTTAGGGCGTTGATGGCATCCCATAGTTTATCTTCAGGAGCATTAGGGCTTTGAAGGATACGAGAAACGGCAGTCTTGTTGAGGCTGTATAAGCGGTTCTCAATAGTAGCGACATGTTCTAGCCCGCCCTTGTGGGTGAAGAACCCTTGGCAGGTTTCAGCGTTGTGGATAACACCTTTACAGCCCTTATCAACAACAGCGTCAATACCGAGTGAGCGAAGGAGAGCGTTGGCGGCTACAGTCTTCTTCTTGCCCGCTACCATGTCTAATTCAAGAACGGCTGATGTTGCCATTACAAGATCGTATAGTTTTTCTGATTTAGACTCGCCGCCTGTTTGGCGGCTGGAGGTCATGCGATAGCCTGCTACCACTTCTGAATCTCGTAGCCATTCGGCTGCCGAGATCTTTTTACCTCCGTCACCATCGTATTGAGGGTTTACTACTCCCTCGTCGTCAAACTGGATTTTAGGTTCGTTAAGCACAGGGTATGCTTTGATGAATAACTTCATAGCCTCTGCTGGTGACTTCGCACTTGTGCCTGTTTGGTCAGTGCCTAGCCATAGCACCTTGTCGGGATTCTTAATTTTAAGAAGATGACCATACTTTCTTTCAGAGGCGAAGATCTTATTTTTCTTTGCTCCCCGAAGAGTGCGTTGGGTGAAGTGCCATCCGTAGATGCCCGCTGGAGTATTGAAAGATGTCCCAGGGTTGATGCCGACTTTATTAATGTCAGAAAAAGAGATGAGATGGTTCTCGTCGCCGACAGCTTTCTTGATGAGGTCGGCTTGAGGGTGCTTATCAATACGGAGATCTTCAGCTAGAACTTTCTCGACCATTTCTTTCAATAACATTTTGAGTGTTGTCATTTATTTAGAAGATCCTAAAGAGGGACGATTTAGCAGTGAAAAACCGAATCATCATAAATAGTCTAAAAAATCTAATAAAGTATTAGTGTCCCCTTTTAGACTTCTTGAAGCGAGCGCCTGCTATCAGGACTAAACTTGGAAAGACCCTTTATATACCCTAACGTACAGAAGCTATCAAAGACCTTAAGATATTCTTCTGACAAAACAGATAGATAGCCAACATCCATAAATGATTGAAAAAGCTCAACTATTTCTTCCATCTCAAGTAGTCCACTTTCATATTCTAATATTCTACTTGAAATATCGGATTCGCTCTCCAGCAACATCTCAGTGCTCAACCATTGTTTCAAAGTCTTTAAACGCTTTCCACATCTCTGACTCAATATCTAAGGCAACCTTTGTATACATTGGCAATGTGTTCAAATCGCAGTCAGGAAGTGCCTTCATTACAGTGACAAAATCAAACGCCGTTACTTCTTTCGACGACATCTCTTGCAACAGTGCCCCAATGTAGAACAAGATGGCATCGTATTCTGCAATTCCCTTTAGTTGTCGTGACATCTTATCGTTCCCTTTCGTCAAAACTGACCACCTCGGTATGCCAAGAACTTTCATCGGTGTGTTGGATTATTCCAGAGCGCTCAAAGACACCGCACTCGTCGTTTTCTATTTCTTTTTTGTCGAGCGGAGCGAACTTGATACTCCACCCGGTAGGGCAGCCTTCAAAGTCTGCACCTTTATAATTCTTGTTGTGCGCCGCCCACTCGTTTGCCTTGTCAGGTCCAGACACGAACTCATAATCACCCCGATGTCGTCGATGTGAAGAGCTAAAGCATCCTAGAGCGTTGGTCGCCACAGGTTGAGTGTTTGCCGGTTCGTGCCGGCGATTGCCATCAACAGCAGGCGGCATCATCCACTTTACGTTTAAGAGCGACGTGCCGATCATCGTCCGGAGTACATCTTCCAGAGGTAATTGTGCGGTGTCGGAATCATATTGACCAACTACGCCCCAATTGATATCAGTCACTAGTCCGTATACAGTTACGGGCTCAAGGGTATTCCAATCCTTATCATATCCGGAGACTTTTGTAGAAACCAGACTACCCGGAACACATTTGGATGCCCGTAGGATACAGGCAGCAAATCGATGGATATAGCTTTGAATCTTAGCTTGCTTATTATTCGTTTCCGTTTTTACTTTGCAAGTGCGGCGGTTGTGGCCTGCACCCCCACAGAAAGAGCATTTACGAACTCGCCCTCGGCGGTCATTGTTCTGCTCTCCCATATGCTGGCGGTACTTATAAGCTTCAAGTTCACGCCAACCAATGTGGTTGTCATCTCTCCAAGGCAACCGACAAGGACCTTTTTCGTCTGCCATAAGATCTCGCAGGTTCGTATGTCCGCCGGCTTTCATAGCTTCAATAACCCTGTCGCTGAACTCTGTGATTTCAGGACATGTCCGCTTATTGTGTCCGTAGTCTCCACATTGTCGGCACATATTTTTTCGAGTCATTTTGTTTCCTTTTCTGGGGGCTTCCCTCAATACCTTTATACCACGGATACGGTATACGTCAAGTTTTAAACGTGCCGGCACCAAAAGAAATATTCAAAGATAAGCCTCAACTTCATAGGTTGGTCCGCAAGTTGAATCTTTGTCCCCAAACCTTATAGTGTGGTTAAAGTTTAAACCACCCCAAACATCTTCCTTAGAACCGCCCAGGTAAATTCCAAGCTGGGGTTGTCCGCCTTTTGGGGTTATGGTTCGAACCAAAGCTCCGGGCGGTAAATCTCGTAAAGCTCTTCGGAACCATTGTTTATTCACTTCTTGTTCCTTATGCTTTGGGGGCTGCCAAAAGAGTTATGATTAGAATAGATAAAATCACTACCTCACCACCAGGGAGACCCAGCTTTAATCACTACCTCGGGAAACCGGTCACTTTCGTTCACATCGTCTAAAGCTTCCACAATTGATTGGATGAGGATTGTCATCTCTTTCGCAACTTGTTCGACTGTGCTGTCAGCAAAGTCTTCCTTTGTCCCAAAAGTGTCATTGATTTCTTCGGAGCCGATTGGTTTTGTGAGAACAGCAATCCGGTTTGCTAGAATCGCTGCGGCGTATTGGGTCGATGTTGTAATCATGTTCTTCACTTTTTCTATAATATTGTAATTTATCTGTCTTTTATAACACTTGTTCCAAGTGACAAACATAGTCTACGAAGAGAGGACCGTCACCGATTGGCTCGCATCTGTAGAAAATGTGGTCCTCGGATCCTTCGTAGTCTCGTTCAAACTCACAGTTCGGAGACAAGCCGACAACGAGGGCAAGCGTTCCAATTTCGCAGCACTCGCTGTTGAGGCTCCTGACCAGCATACCTGGCTGGATGCGACAGCGTTTTTGAATCTTCTTGAGAAGTTCTTTACCGAATAAAGGCATCACTCTCCCCCTCTTGTTGAAAGGAGACAGTCACAAGCTCAGTGCCGAGGGAGACCATGATATCCATCTCCATCTGTCGTTGCCGCCGCTACAGACCCCTAGGGCGAATGATAGTGGCTCGGCACTGAGCTTGTGACTGTCTCTCCCTCCAATAATATATTAGCATGGATAGAGTATGTGTCAAGTTTTATTTGCTGCCGAGGATAACAAAGTAAGTTTGTCCTCTCCTACCCAGTAGTCTCGGTTGCCTGTTCGCACTTTGAACTTATTGTCGGCGGTGAAGACATAACGTTGCTCAATAATAAGACCTGTGAGCATCGTCTCGTCAATATATTCTTCTGTTACTCGGCGTGCCTTGAAGTCCACAAGGTCTCCGAGTTGATAGCGGAAACTAGGATTCACTGATCACCTCTAAATGATGAATTGAATAGTATTCTGCATCGGACTGTCCAACCCAGTCAACAAGTACACAGGTGGTGCCGTGGTTCTTTACTTCGGGTTCCGTTAGGACAAGACCGATGGGGTCCCAGCCCTTCATTGAACTAGAGCCTCCCCAATCTGATATTCTTACTAAATCACCGGGTCGCACAGAGAACCTCCTTCACTCGCCAGGAGCTACAACTATCTGAGGTAGCATCGTTACAATATACCATCTTGATGTGAGGATAGTCTAGTGGTTCGTCACTAGCGAATTGAAAGAGCACCTCAGTAAGGATAGCCATCCCGCCGTGTTTCATCATGACGAGGTCACCGGCTTTGAGTTTCTTACGCCATTCGTAAACGTTTTTCACTTGTGTTCCTCTCAATAGTATATTACCACCATATGGAGATAAGTCAAGTTTTTATATCTTCTGGACGAAACCCGTAAATCTTAGAATCCTTATCGATCCGAACCAACAGAAATACCACTCCACAGTCAAGTGTACCAACCCCCTCTAAAGTCCCTAGCTCACCATTTAGAGAAGCAGTTGGGTCATACATTTGCAGTTTGAAATCCACACGCACCCGTGAACCCACATCAAGCAAACTCGGATCTTTTTTTGCACTCCGTTCGTCACCCGCCACCATGCAGGTAAGTAGCTCCAGCCGCCCTAGATTTTTCCAGCTTTTTTATTCTTTTCAATCCACGCCCTTTTTTTATTAGGCGGTAGTTTTTTTAGGCAGGCTTCCGCTGACAACGCTTCCCCAATTGGCATCGTGTCTGTACAACCCAATAGTTGAATAGACCTCCCCCGAGTTGCCTTTACTTTGCCCGACTTGTGATCGAGCAGTCTCCTATGGGGATCTAGAGCAATGCCAACATGGACAGTCACACGACCAGTCGCCGCTTTACACTCCAAGATGTAAACACTGTAGCTCATCTGTATGCTCGCTCCCGTTGGTCGCTCGCCCCGGCATCGCTGGTTTGCATGTGCCCATTTCTAAATATGCGATCAAGCGCCTATAACACAAGAAGAATCACAAGTCTTATGGTATCGATGAGGATTACCGCAAAGACAATCAATTCGAAATCAAACTCGTGCTTCACAACCACCCCCAGGAGAAAGAAGCTCCATATACTCGAACTCAAGGTAGGGTAGGTAAAATCCGCCAGAGCCTTCAAATACGAATAAAGCTGCGGCTCTAAATGCACCGCAACGGGGTTTGAACACCTCCATCACAATTGCATAGTTGGTGATACTGGGATGATTGGGATCTAAGGTCGCACGCACGAGGGCACCGGCAGCTATGGGGGTGGTACGGATAGTGGGGTTTGGACCGAACTTATTATCTGTTGTTCCCATAAATCCAATAACAGGCACTTAGGGCTTCTCGAATGTCCCGTGCAGTCTTGCCGACGATAATGACTTTGCTAGCATATTCTAAACTAATACACAACTTTTCAAATTTAGATATATGATACCTTTTCGTGTTCTCAATAATTTGGGGGTCTAGGGGGAGTGAGGCAGCGGAGCCGGCTTGGGATGGAGCCGGAGACTTGGCGCTAGCCAATGTCGGAGGCTCTAGTTGGGTGTGGCAACAAGCGGGGGAAGCTAGCAAGAGAATGACCGTGGAAGTGATTCTAAAGGCGCTAGCTAGAATTGATCTGATCATTGGGGGCTAGGCTTTCCTTATCTGGAAGTAGGAGTACCAGCGAGCATCTAGAGAATCAATGTACTGCACAAGAGCGAAGCAGTCTGCTCGGGTCTTGATTACTATGCCGGCTTCGCTGGTCTCTTTATCTTCTACGAGGTCGCCTACCTTGAAGCTCTCTTTTGGGTTATAGTTTAGGTTGTAAGTATCCATATTATAAGTAGTTTGTTATCTACAGTATGGATGTATTTGGGGTTGTTAGTTTATCGTTACTTCTTTGTTTTATTGGTGCCGGCTGGGACCTAGATCTTCATCGTAACGAGCAATCTGATGGGGCAGGAAATAGCGACGCTCTTGGGTATCGCAATACTGGCACAGATATTGGGGGAGGCTGTTCTTTGCCTTTACTACAGATAGAACAAGCAGGAGACGCTGGTCACGCCGAGTAGGGGCAAACTTGCTGCTGGCAATGCGTGTTACGAGGTCGCCTGGTCCTAGTTGTCGAGTTGTGGACAATGGGGACACTTTGGGACGTGCCTTTGCTGGTGCGCTTTTCTTTGCTCGCCGGCGTGCTGCTTTGGATAGGGGCATTGATCTATCTCTCCTACTCTTTTATATTATCACCGATTGGGGCAATGTCAAGTCAAATATCTGAAAAAAATACCTGAGTAATTTTTGGCGAAGTGAAAGTCTGGAAAATTGGGCTGTCCGTTGCTTGTGTGCTTAGCACGACCTGTACCGGTAGGCAAGCCCTAGGGGGATAGATTCCGCCCCTACACTCACCCGCCTATAGGGCTCACTCATTCACTTCGTTCATTCGTTCGCCGCTTGCTTCTGCTTATTGTTTGTTTAGCTTGCTTCGCTGGTCTAGCTGGCTTAGCTTATCTATCTTACTCTCTATTATATTCTTATTGTTTGGTGCCGAGAAAAGTTCTGATGCTTATGTGTCAGAAACTTGACAGCCTTAGTGTCAACTCTTATACATCGATGGGGATGACACGCTCATTGGTCTGGAAGTAGGGACGCTGGGCGCAGGCTTTGGTGGTCATCCATAGCCGCTGTGCCTTGCAGCGTGAGGGCTTGGCTGCCTCCATGTCAGTTAGGATGATCAGGCCGTCCACGTTGTTCTCGTTCGCCCACTTGGTAGGAGCTTCGAAGCAGGTCCCGCCGCAGAGCACACGCTCAGCCTTCTTGTTCTGACCCTTCTTCCATTCGTATACCTTACTCTCTTCTACCTGAGTATCAAAGGGCACGACGATGAAGGTGGCAAGCGTGGCGAGCTTATTCAGTTCGCTGAAGAAGGCGGCGAGCATCTGATCGCTGACAGAGCCGGACTGGTCGATAGCGATGGCTACCTTGGCATTCCGCTTGACCCGCTTGCCTGGGTGGATGTAGGCGTAACGCTTATTGATCCGCTTGATGCTGCTGGAGCGATGGCTTCGTTGGCTGGTCTTGATGAAGTACCTAAGCACCTTACGCCAGTCTACCTTGGTCTCTAGTCTATCAAGAATATCTTTCTTTGCCGAGCTAGAAACCGTGCCCCAACCTTTGGTGGCAGCTTCTTGGGCAGCCTTCTTGACGTCTTCTTTGAGCCGCTGGCGTGCCATCTGTTCGGCTTCTGAGTTGCCCTCACCGCCCCAACCGTCGTGACCGCCGCCATCGCCAGAACCATTGCCCTGACTATCTTTGTTGTCCTCTTCGCCCTCGTCGCCAGAACCATTACTCTTGCCCTGGTCGTCCTTGTTCTCGTCGCCTTTGTTCTGCTGACCCTGCTGCTCATCGCCGCCATCGCCACCACCGTCGCCACCGCCGGACTCGTTGTTACTACCAGCCTTGGGCATATGGGCAAGATACCAATCAGCAGACTCGCCGAGAGGCAGATCCTTGTACACGCCTTCCCCAGGCATTAGTACACCTTCGGGCAGTTCACCCTTGAGATGGCTATTGATAGCCAGGTCCGTTGCATGGTTCCAAAGCTTCTGAGCATCAGGGCTCGTATCGGCTGGACGCCGACGGGTTACATGCTCAAACACAACATGGTAGAACTCGTGCTTGAGTACACCACGCTGCTGAGTCTCCGTCAGACCGGAAAAGAAGGCATTGTTGTACAGCATCTCATAGCGACCAGTCTCAAGGTCTACGCTGATGCACGCTGTGGGGATCGAATCATCCTGCCGCTTGGGCAGGTTTCGGCTAAGGGCTGCGAAGAATGGTTCATCGATCAGCAGCTTAGCGATCCTGTCATTTAGATCAAAGCTCATTACTTATCTCCCCTTACAATCATTTATACCACGGATATGGTATCTGTCAAGTTTCTTTTTGGGTGCCGACAAGAAGGTCGTATCACACTAGGAAGAACCTTAACTAAGTTGCTGTTTTTGCTTGTCTTTGAAAAAGAGAGCTTTTCCAAAAAAGGGAGCAGTTTAGCCGCTTGCTCAGGCGGTGGGAGATCTATTCGACGTTTTCAGCCAGAATCCGAGTCATGTAGTTCCCCGCTCCGGCGGAGTAGATGCCCGTCACATTCTCTTGAACACCCGAGGTGGAGACCATGGTCCAGAGCTTCATCCCGGCTTCGGAGGGCATACCAACAAGCCAATCGGCAAGGCTCTGGAGTTGGTCACTATCCAGCGCTTCTTTGCAGACCTCGCTGGCATCCAGCTTTTCGATCAGAGCGCAGTGCTCGTTCAAGGAGAAGCCTTCAAGAGCTTTGACACGCTCACCAGCGAGCAGTTGCTCTACAGTCACCTGCCGCTCGTAGTTCTTGGCGAAGTCGTTGAAGGAGACCGCAGCCTCAAACCCAACGAAGCTGGTAGCCAAGTTGAACATTGCAGGTCCAGCTTCGAGCATGTTCCCGCCGACGAGGACCTGATTCAACCGATCCCAGGAGCGACGTGAAGGATAAACCTTGTTAGGCTCATAATCAGAGTTATGCTCAAGATGGTTGTGGTTTTGGTTGATGAAGTCCCAGATCAGGGAGTCCACATTGCTCTTAGCCCAAGAGAGCCAGTCTTCAATGGTAGGCTCAATGTCCCAAACGCTGTAACGGTCAAGTTCAGCAGGGTCCATCTCGTTGACTTGGTATTGCTCACCGTGCTCACCACCGTTGACCGCAGCGAAAACCACGGTATCGGGATGCAGGTGATGACCGTTCAGCTTGCGACTGTCGGTCAATTCGAAGATCCCTTGACGAACCTCAAGTACTGCACGATCAACCTCGTCGAGGAAGAGCAGGACAGGCTTTTCGCAGGCAACCTTGAACCAATCCGGGGGATTGAAGCTTGTACGATCACCGTCCACGCTGGGAAGACCGACAAGGTCGCCCTCAGTCATCTGGCTGGCTCGACGCTCCACCACTGGGAGTTCGAGATCTTTAGCGATCTGATACACCACTTGGCTTTTGCCGACACCATGCCGTCCCCGTAGGATGACAGGCAAGCCGGCTGCGCTGACAGCCGGTGCAAGCTTCGTAAAGGTCTTGAAGTCTACACTCATTATGATTCTCCCAAATCTTTAGAGGGATTACCCTTCCCTCACATTATTTATACCACGGATATGACATCTGTCAACTTTTATCTGCACTATTTCTCATTTTATTTACCGACAAAACGTTGGCGCTTGATGTCATATGTATGACGGCTAGGTTGGCACGATATTTGACTCAAAAAACACTTTACATTTCCATCGCTTATGTACTAGACCCATACCCTACCCTGCATAGGGGTGAGGATTGACCTAAAAAATCTTGAACCCCCTCTGACAGTGCTCATTTTCAAACTTTTACCCTATTGCACACACACCAATCTAGAACAATCTTTGACAATCTCAGCCAATCGCCCACTTAGGTGCTCGCTCCCGTTGGTCGCTCGCTCTTTTTACGCTGACTTTGCTGACCAAGCTGAGTCCTTTTTTACGCTGACTTTGCTGACCAAGCTGAGTCCTTTTTTACGCTGACTTTCCGTCGTGTGCGACAACCTCCCAACAGTTATTAGCATTGGTTAGACTTTCCTCGAATCGTTCACCTGTTGAGCACCACTGCATCTTGACATAGCGGCGTGGAGGATAACCATTGCTTGGTCTGGGACCTTCATGGGACCTGGCAAGAACCAAAGCCAACTTCCCGTACTGAGCACTATGACGGGCTCGTAAAAGCACCCCAGGTGTTTGGACCAGTTCCCAATGACTATTGGGTCCTATTGTTGGTTTCGACATATTGTTCCCTCCTCTAGCATTGCTTCTGCTCTTCTACCATAGTGTCCTTGTAACTTCCACGCTAGTCCTGTATCTACTAGTTCTTGGAATAGTTGCTTTGTCTCTTCTATGGTTAGTCTATTTTGTTCGTATTGGATTAGTCTATTTATTATGTTTGGTGCCGAGTCAGGGTTCATCGCTGCTCTTTTATTTGTCGATAGCTGTTTGGATGAGTTCTGCCAGGGCAGTCTCATTCTTTGCGCCAGCGGCTTGAGCGACTACTTCTCCATCCTGTAGGACAAAAAATGCCGGGATTCCTCTGATCTCGAATGAGGCTGCCAGATCTGGATTCTGATCTGTATCTACTTCGAAGAACCGAGTGCCGGCATAGGCTTCGTCGGCTGCCATCTTCTTTAGGACTGGTTTGACCATCCTGCACGGTCCACACCACTCGGCACCGAACTTTACGAGGGCGGTACCGCTTGCTGTTTCTTCATCAAAATTAGTCTGAGTTAGGGCTTGAAGCATTCTTCTGTCTCCTTTATAGAATATTGTGCTTGCCGGGTCCACTGCTCTTGTTCGGAACAAATTCTGGTCCGTTCCAGCGGGTGGTCAAGTTGTGGTGGATGTATCGACTCAGTTCCTCTTCGTTTGGAGTGAACTCATAGATATCGATGTACTCTTCAAGAGAGTTAGCTCGCTTCTGTTCGTCGGTCAGATAAAAGGTCGGGCGGACCTCAAGCTCATTGACCTCAACATAAAATGTCTGGGTGCAGGAGCCCATTTCTGATGGCCAAATCATCTCTCCGTTCTCTACGAAGAAGTCTAGAACATCAGTCGCTTTTACGCCCCTGATGAACGTCTCTACATCAAAAGTGTCATTACCGACCAGAGATACACCAAAGTGGTCGCCGAATCCTGGCTGGTCTTCCTCCATGCACTCAACATATTCGAGATATCGATAGAGATAGGTATCTGCTGCTGCCTGGTTGGCGGCTTCAATATTGTCAAACGCACCGATCGCATCCGTATAGGTGCTCTGGCAGTCATACTCGTCCTGATTGGTATACGAATCTACAGTAAAAATTGTGCTCATCCTGTTGTCCCCTTTCTAAGGGTTTGTTGTTTTGTTCTTTTGACGCCGGCAGCGATTGCATGCCGGAGACCGTGGTAAAATATTAGTTGACCAATTGGGTGATAACGGACAACTATTCTAGAAAAACTCATTACTAAGTTGGCATACATAAGACGCCAGCGCCAGCCTGTCACTTAACGACCTCCAGACCGAGTTCTAAGGCTCTTATTGCTGTTGTTAGCTCATGTTCTACTAGTCCATGTAACTGTTCGTGCATCTGTGTCATTTCTAAAGATCCAATCTCGCCCGTTGTCATCGTAAGTACGATATCATCACTATAGTCATACCAAAGCTGCAAGGTTTGTTTGAAATCATGATTGTAATAAGCCTCTTTGATATAGCGAGCCATATCTTCGATGGTTATCTCCTCATAATCGCAAACCTCATCATCCATCTTCGTCTGGCTGAAAGCTTGCGCCGATCTCTTGTCCGAGATAGGAATGGCTTCCCTGCTTCTCTATGGCCTCACCGAACTCGTAAGCAAAAGCGCCCCAAAAGAAGTCGTTTATGCTTTCGCCCTCGATCACTGATAAAACCTTAGCACGCTCCTTGGCTAGAGCCTTAGCGAGTCGCTTGGCACTAGACTTTGTTACCCGGCGAAGGCGCTGGGTCTTTGTGCTATTCACTTTTCCAGTCTTTGTTAGGATTTTAGATGGCATCACTTGCTCCAGTAGTCTTCCACTTCAACCTCAAATGGTTCAAGGCTACCCCGAAGGGTTTTGTGATTGAATACACGCAGGTCGTGGGACTGAATATCAAAGACCAGTTCCATTCCGTCTGGCAGCGTGCGTCCGCCGGTATTGGAGTCTCCTACGAGTTCATCGAAGGCTTCTTCTGGAAGGTCTTTAAGGTGAGCGAAGAACATCTCTCGGCTCTCGCCGTTCTTCTTGGTGAATGTTCCGTTGTAACCAGTGATCATACTATTTCCTTTCGTGATGATCTGTTGTTCTCTATCTTATGTCTTATTATGCCACAGGAAATGATATTCGTCAAGCTTTTTCTTTGTTGCCGAGTGACTTATTTCTCACTATTCCATCTCTTCTGTTGAGCCTGAAATAAGTTCGTTGTCGATCTTGATTCTGAGAATGTCAGCAAGCTTGCCTGGGTTTATCTTGTTATACATAAATGGAAAGACTCCCGAGATGGTCAAAGCCGTGGCTATCCACTGGCTGCAATACCACTTCCTGTTGTGCTTAATATAGAACGGGGTAAGGTACGATAGGCACATCCCTAGCCAGTCGTACCTTTGCCCATGGGTCTGAGTAAAAAAGCTGACAACTCGGACAAGTTGTTCTCTGTCCACATTGATGTCTATGAAGTCCCACTGATCTTCGAGCATATCTACCTTTTCCATTCGAACCCTGCCCGTCCCTTCTGGACTTATTCCTACGCACTCTCCCGAGGGTAGAATCATCTCACAATGGGTGTATTTACTTCCTGTGACCCAGGTGACGATACTTGTTCGCCAGTTTGTTGGTCCGTGATAAAATGCTATCTTTATCTTTTGTTGCCGGACCTTCACAAGTTTCTATACCTCATAGTCGAATAGCCAACGATAGCGTCGCCGGGTCATTGAAAGGTAAGTTGGGTCTTGTTCATTAGCGTAAGCCTCTTGTTCGGCTCGAATTCGATGATAAGCCTTGTTGCCTGCCGACCGATACGGATATCCACGTCGATCGTTGTCTCCCGACCAATCGCTTCTGTACTTCCACAGTCCCTTGAAGAAATCAAATAGATAAAACAGGATCATGCCAACTACTAAAGTTTCTAGTATTTGTTGAAAATGGATTGTCTCGTGGCGGCGAGTGACGTCAGTTATCTCGCCCCGAGCGAACACTAAGGGACCGATACAGATTGCACCGATCTCTAAGGGGGCTACTTTCGATAACCACACAGGTATCTTGCTGTATTCGAAAAAAATGGGTCGTAAGTTTCTCAAAAATCTAGTCCCCCTCTCTGTATATAGTCTCATATGTAGCCGACATGGTTGCTGCGGCGATAATTCTCCCGCCGTCCTTCATCAGCCCTTCGCTGATTACTGTAAATCTGTTCTCGGCTCCTCCTTGGAGGATGCGGACCCTGTACCAAGTGTTCCCCAAAGCAGTCATTGGAATAATAACCGCCTCTTCCTCTTCTCCGAGACGCTGTTCGATGTCTGAGTAGTGCAGCCCAAGACCTTCAAAATGATGAATCCCGGACATTGCAGCGTGTTTTGAAAGAGTGTGTCTTCGAGAGTTGCCAGCGATCAGCATGCTGGTATTTGTTGTATTAAACAACGTTGTTGCCAGCATTGTCACGATGACCAACATTAATAGGGTAACCATCAGAGTCATACCTCTGCGCTTAGACGTCGTCATCAGAAAACCTTATGACCCTTTCCACGACCCTGACGCCATACTTGGCATAACTTAGCTCGCCCCGGCGCTCGCCGCCAGTAACAATAGTCCCCTCGTCAATTTTACGCCGGACCTCATCCTCATGTTCTTTTCGAATTACCTTGACTTGCTCCTCCGCCAGGGCACGATCTAAAAAATTAGCAATATTGCGACCGGAAGGTCCTACAATTTCATAATACCGGATTGGGTTGGTCATTGTTTTTTATTCTCAATAAACGCTGCGAATGTTCAGTCGCAAGGTCGTTGGGACCGGAGCAGGAGAAGGAGAGCACAGAGGTTGTGGAGAACCTTGCCATACGAAGTTGCTCTGGAGCCAGCGCTGAGTCTTTGCTTCGCAAGAAGCAATTTGTCCCCTTGTTCGACTGTTTCGAAGACAGGTTTGTTCTTTTGGCTTCATAATTGCCCAATAACATCTCAATAGATTAGCTCGCTTTTGTTCCTGGGAGAGTGTCACGCCAGGCGGAGCCACGGCATTGCTGTCTCCAATCCACCTGGGACAGGCGGGCTCTTGTGTTGGGATTGGTGGGGTCATAACGAGAAGAACAGACAGCACATAACTCATTGGTCTTTCCTTTCTTGTTTGAGAAGCTTTTCATGGAGATGCTCCAGGCAATATACTAGCTCCTTGGCAACGTCGATAGTGTCTAAAACATCTTCGTGTCCCGTCTCAAGACTCTCCTCTTGTTGAAAAAGCATCAGAGCCGCATTGACAGTCTCTTCAATAAGCCTCTGATTGTAGTATCCGGCGGCGTGATAGCGATCGGGCAAACCATTGCTCTCTTTGACAAGAGAAGGGATTGCCTCGTACACCTCACTATAGTTTACTGTTATCATTCGACTCTCCTTTCTTTTTGCACCCCCGGAGGGTATTGTTATCACTTATATAAATACCAGGCTAATATAAAACCTATGAAAAACGTTACTCCGTGCAGCATTTTATAGGTTTGTGCCCTTAGGTACCACTTGGCGGCGGCATAGTTTAGGACTCCTATTACTCCACGAAGAACTTCGACCTGTTCGCTCTCCTCCAGAGCGCCAAGCTCCTCTTCGAACCTCTCTGCTGCTTCTTCTAAAAGTATATCAGATTTAGTTGCATTTGTCAAAGTTTATTTCTCCTACGAAAGGCTTTGTCTACGAGAGCGAGCGAGCAGCAATCGTGCCAAGTAAGGCAAGGACTCGCCGCAGACAACAACTGGTCGGTACAAAGATTTATTTTTTGATACTATTGGGTGATAATAGTCCCGCCAGAGGGCAAAGTCGGAGGGGTCGAGTGCTGTGAACTGCTGGTTATGTAGGTCAACATTCATATCTCGGACTGTAATCTCGGGGTTCTCTGTCAACAAGCGATAAATCAGTTTTCTACGGAGACTGGACCTTGATGTGCTTTCGTACATATCCTCATTCTCTAACACGGCAATCTTCTTTCTATCAGCTATATCCGCTGCTCAAGTATATGGTTTTGATGAAGGGGTGTAATCACGACCCCTCACCTCTCCAACAATCATCTGTGCCACAAGTAGAGCAAGGAAGCTGATTCCGAGCGCCCCTCCGATGACCACTCCGGCGACCTTAGAGATCCTCATCTGTTTTCCTGTGCTTCTCCATCAGTTTGGCCATCGATTGTCGGCGGTAGTAATAGTAGATCAGACACACTGGCCAAGCAAAAGAAATAGTAGTTATTGGTCCATACACTATATCATGAAATGTACAAATAATTAAGAATAAAATCATAAAATCATAAAATGTTAGTGGCGATAGCTTCATCAGTTGTCCCCCAGGTCTATATGGTATTCTCGTAATGCCTCAATGGCATTCGATGTGGATTCGGCATAGTATTGTATTTCTTTGGCTTGAGCAAGGGTGAGTTCTATCATACCGTCACTCGTCACGTTGTTCATGGCTAATTCCTCTGAGAGGAAATCGGCGTGCTGGTCTAACGCCATATAAGCATAACAAGTTCGATTTATCGCCCTCCCTTGTTGGTGCTCTGGCATCTCTGCTATGTCTTCGACAATCACAGTCTGGAGGCATTCTAGGTATGTTTCTAGCTGCTTGAGCCCGACAAGATAGTCTCCCAGCTTCATCGCCATTACTTTTCTGGACATCAATTGCTCCACCCAGGATTGCTCCTCTTGTAGCGGCGGACTAACTGATTCACCTTGTTGGAATATGCTTGTATTTTCAGCCGGTTCTTGGATGTTCGCCAGCCGGGACCGCCGTTATAGCAAGCCGGGAGGTTTCTTCCTCGACACCCTCGACTTCGGCGCATATCATTGACCACCCTAATGGCATACCTTGTGTTCTTTTTTGGGTCGAGCATGGCAACCTTGAATTCTTCATAGGTTCTGGTACCGAGAGTCTCTCCATGCCAGCGATAGTTTATTTGGAAGAGACCCACATCCCTCGTCTTCCAATTAATGCTCTTGGGATCAAGACTACTTTCAACCTCGGCGATGGCTACCATCAAATGGGGGTCTCGACTGTTACGGGTCTCTTCAATAATCATCTTGACCATTTCGAACTGTTCCTGAGACCAGTGTGCAGGTCCACTCATAAGCTCAAAGGGTCCATGATCCAAAGCTATATCATATTCTGTTTGCTGGAATGGGGCACCAAATGTTGCCAGTATGAGGAATGCTGCTCTTAACATTCGTTATTCCAAGGTTATTTCTGAGGTGATTCGGATAGACAACTCCGGCACACGAATGTGGTTACAGACGTTGTGTTTCTTGCACTCACCTGAATCTAAAAACCAGTCAGCATGTCCCTTTTTGTGAACAATTTTCTTAAAATAGTCGTCTTTCTTGCCGCAATTTTGTGACATCATCTTATAAATCTTTTGGTCTAACCGATCGGCCTCAGCAGCATCGGCTTTGACTTCTTCGACCTTGCCTCTGCCGCCAGAACTTACATCATGGATCATAACGGTAGCATCGGGAGACATAAATCTATACCCCTCCGTTCCAAAAGTAAACAAAACTGCGCCGCAAGACATTGCTTTAGACTCAACGATCGTAGCTACAGGCATTTCACAATCCTTTATTTCCGAGATCATCGCCAGAAGAGAGTAAACTTGTCCTCCATAAGAGTCTATGACCACCGGAATGACCGGCTGACCAGAGTTTCTCGCCTCATTCATATCTTTTGTAAACCCTTCTGCCGCTTCTTCGTTGAACTTATTGACTCGCACTATAACAGGAGGCTTGTGTAATTCGATTTTTCGGATTGCCGGATCGACCAGCTTGGTATATTTCATTTTACCCCTTTAGGACTTGTTTCCCGCTCTGTAAGTATTCTCGAAGGTCAGTAAAACCACCGACAAACTTTTCGATTCCGTCCTTAACTTCAAAAATCATAGGCACTGTGCGCCAATTGTGTTTTGATTTGATCTCTTGTAACAGTCCCGGCTGAGCGTCTAGCGAGTGACACTCATAAATTGCTCCTGACTTGTCCAGCAGGTCTTTCGCCATGTGGCAGTACGGACAAGACATTTTTGTATAAATTCTGAACATTGCTGATTACCTCCAATTCATTAGGGTGAACCCCACTATAGATTTCATCTCCGAACATTACACGGAAAACCTCTCTTCCAAAGAGATTGCCAACGCTTTCAACAGTTTCCTCTTCTTTATTTAGTACGAGACCATAAGGAAAAGGCAAATCTCCGTTCTTTATTCCTGTCCGCTTTCTGTGCTTTACCGAAAACAAGCCTAAGCGTGGACCGACCAAAACACCAGGGCGGATTGGACTATCTTGTTCGACACTCTTGCAGAAAGCCTCCAGTGAAACCGCTCGTCCAGTGGACTCGTGCATCACTTGCAGGGCAGGAGCATAAGCAAATACGCTCCCGAAATTCCTGCAACGATGAGTGTACCCATCATAGAACTTCGGAGTAACGCCTGAGCGGCTTGGGACCAGAAGAGCATATCTCTCCTCTACCAAAAACCGCTTAGACTCCCTTTCTAGATTAAAGCTAAATTGTCGATCGCCTCGGCTGGACAGACCCTCATATTCAAGGTCATAGCACCAGATCGGGACACCGGACCTGACAATCCTACTAAAACCTTTCTCGTAGCGCTTATCCCGTAGCATTGAGCCGAGGAACACGATTCGGATGCCAACCTCGAAGGTCCTCTTGGAAATCCGGTACTTTCTCTCGAAAGAGGGCTCATAGTTGGGATTTATCGGATTTTCGCCGGTGCCATCGAATGCCAAAAACTTATGACTGGCATGGTAGTCGAACAATTGATACAAAGTAGGAACAACAAAGTCACCATTCATATTTTATGTGGCACAACCCTGAATTTCTTCATTCAGGCGTTCGACGCTTTTCACAATATAAAGCGTTTTATAAGCTGCGCCGGAAGCCACTTCAATACTAGTAAAGCCTTGGCGAGGATCTAGACCCGAGGGCATCAAAGACCCTTCGGACGGAACCCACTCCTTCATCATTGAAATCGTGCTTTCATTACAATAAATCTCTCTTAGGTGGTATTTGTCTTCTTCAACAGACTGCTCATAACCATAGCCAGCTTTTGCAACTGAATTCTTCTTATAGATCTCAACTAACTTAATCATAACGCTTCTCCACGGTCGTAACAGTCAGTAGCTAAAGCTTTCCACCTTCTGCCTTGGTATACAACAGAGCACCATTGCTGATCAAACTTGGTCACTAATAGCGCACTCGGGGCGTCGGTCCTAGTCCAGTCTTGGACAATGTCTCCTTGGTCGTTGGTCTGAACTAGTTTAGTACCTGCCGGGACATGCACTAACTCGCCCGGACTAGGATTCTTCTGTAGACTCATCGTTACCTCCTTCGATATGGGGTCCCTCAGCTTCGAGACGACCCAAGAAATTAGCAAAACCTTCTAGAGATTCAGCCTCTGCGGTCGGGGTGCGGCTGTGTTGTTCCAGCCCCTCCATAATTCGCCTTGCTTGCTGGATCTTGTCTATTACTTGAGACACCTCTTTTTCTGCCCTGGACAGACCGGCTACGAACACCTGCTTTCTTTTCCCAGATGATCCAAAATTCGCAACCTCTGACGGCAGGGTATTCAAAGTGCCAGACAGTATACTTGCTGTTTTGCCCGCTAGCTCTACCAACAAAACTGACAGGTCTAAGACCTCTTTGGCATCGATTGTTACTGTTACGTTCGCTTCCATGTATCCTCCATATATGATACTGTTCTATGGTATCACGGTTCTTGTGATTTGTTTATTCTTTATTTGTCGCCGAGGAAACTTCTTTGAGGACCAGCCTTTTTTCGAATTTACCTCTTGCAGTTGCTTTTTTAGCAGCAGCAGCAACTAGCTGACCATAGGAAAAGCCGTGTACCCTAAGGTTTGTCAGCAATACCTCATAAATGTCTGCCAACTCCTCAAGGCAGGGGTCTTCCTTAAACTCCTGGGATTCCTCCATCAGTTTATCTGCGAGGTATGTTTTCAAGAGGGAAGTTGATACCCTCTCTACTTGGCAGGTCTTTCCTTGGTTGTGGATAATCTCCGGGATCTTGTCCCGAACTAGTTTGTCAAATTTCACTTTTATTCCTTACTATTCGGACTTGCGTTTGCGAGTGAGAGACTTCAAGCGGCGGTCGTCATAAATGACGGTCTCGCCATTTACAAGGACAGTTGACGACGCATAAAGCCCGCTAGGGTGGTTAGCCACCACAAGGGCTAGTTCGTTCTGATGAGCGGGTCGAGTGTCTCGATTTTTGCGGACCTTACAGAGAGTTCCAGTCGGAAAGATCGGTTTTGCAGTGGCAGCGATGATGGCTTTTTCTGCGTATTTGTTGCAACACATCGCCTGCCATTGGCGCTGGGTTGGGACAAACCCCTCTTCTGTGAGTACCCGAGTCGCTAGATCTCTAAAATACTGAGTTGTAACATAAAATTTAGCACAGATAATAGCAGTCTCACGATGCCGATCGGCGTATAATGCGACCCAGGCCTTACGTTCGGCGATCGCTGATGGGTCGTATTTTCCTTCAGTGCGGACTAAACAGGCAATTTGTTTGCTGGATAGGCCGCCTTTTGACAAAAGCTGATCACGCAGAGAGGTCATAAATTCTTTATCACGCTCAGTGATATCCTTAGAAAGTAAGGCTTCGAAGCGAGCCTCTCCATTTTCAACCTCAAGACGAGGGCTGGGAGAGGAGCGTTGATACATCTGGTGCCAGTAAGACATTATTTGGAATCTCCGAGGTGGGAGGAGCCACCTTCTTTGAGCATCTTCACGATGTGCTCTGTTGAGGGAAGGTGTCCAAGTTTCTTGGAACCATCATAGTCTTTGT
>PVBE012759589.1_pt1 | contig 20708 bp, 23 predicted proteins | sample 1631181 | NCBI WGS metagenome assembly PVBE01 (sample SAMN08397723, study PRJNA350692) | Marine metagenome, whole genome shotgun sequencing project. | isolation source: water | place: Pacific Ocean | collected 2012-04 | reverse complement strand
TGGGCGTGGGCTTGACCACCGGCTTGGGCGTGGGCTTGACCACCGGCTTGGGCGTGGGCTTGACCACCGGCTTGGGGCCAGGCTCGGGCGGCTCCTCGGTGCGCGTGCCCAGCTCCTCGGCCACGCGGTTCATGGTGCTGATCGCCTCGTTGAGGGTACAGATATCGCAGCGGCCGGTGCCGCTGCCGAGGACCTTGCTCCCCTTGTAGATCTTTACGGCGATGGTGTAGTTCTTCCCCACCGTGGAGACCTTGGCCACCGCGAGGCGCTCGATGCCGAGCAGCCGGCGGGCTGTGTCGAGGCACGCGCCGCGGAAGCACCCTGCCTGCTCCACCTTCACCTTCAGCTTGTCGCGCACCACCTTGGAGGGCAGCACCTTGAGCCCGCCCGTACGCAGGCCCTTGGCCATGGCGTCGTGGAAGCGGATGATCAGCCCCGGCGCCATGGATGCCTCCATCTGGGGTACCAGTGGGGCCACCTGTTGGGCGTGGGCCCTGGGGGCCAGGAGCGTCAGGCACAGGGCGCCAGAGATGAAAAAAATCCGGGTCAGCTCATGTCGCATGGGTTGGCATTGTAGCATAGGTCGCCTTTTCACTAAGACCAATTCTAAGTCTATTCTACCAATTCTTACGCGTGGATCCGCCCCGTTCTCTCAATTGTTTTTCGGGTCCTTTCGTCGCCGCAACTCCTCGTCGTATTCATCCTGGTCGATAACGCCTTTGCGCACCAACAGGGTCACCAGCGCCTCCACCTGTGCCTCGGTCGTGGCGGTCACCATGAGGTCCGAAAACTGCTTGGTCTCGACGTCCGCCAGGCGCGGCTTGCTGAAGGGGTTGGTGGCCGGGTCCTTGCGCGGGGTGGAGGCGGCCACGGGCTTTCGACGCCGCGGAATGACCTTGGTCACGATGCCGCGGTAGTGGGTCCGGATGGCCTCCTCGAGGTGGGAGTGCAGCGCGATCATCGGCTCCACGGTGGCGCCGGTGGTGAACTCGATGTCCTCGATGGCCTGGGCGTCCAGGGGATCTGTCATGGCCACCTGCAGCACGCGCTGGTCGCCGATCTGAGAGATCTGCACCGGCAGCAGCCGGTAGCGAGTGGCCTCCTCATAGGTCACCACCCGCACCACGTCTGGATCCACCAGGGTGGTGGCCGGGTCGAACTCCAGCATCTGCACGTTGTGGCGCAAAGCCTCGAGCATGTCTTCCTCGTCCACGAGGCCCTGGTCGATGAAGATGCTGACCACCGGCGAGCCGAGCCGGCGGGCGGCGCGGCGGGCCTGCTTGAGCTGCTCCGGTGCGATGAGGTGCTCGTCGACCAGGATGTCCCCGAGGCCGCGCTTGTCGTTCATGTGGAGTTCTTCTCGCTGATCCGATTGATGAAGGCCAGGATGCGCTCGCGGGCGGCTTCGGACAGGTCGAGGAACTTGATCCCCATGCCCAGCCCGGGCTGGTCTTCGTTGACGTTGACGATCTCTCCCTTGACCCGGATCGGCTCCTCGTCCCCCGGCAGCGTGAAGCGCAGCGAGACCTCGGTCCCCAGGGTGTGGGGGATGGTGCGCTCCAGGAAGATTCCGCCCCTGCTGATGTTGGCGCTGCGCTGGAAATAGAGCTCTCGGTCCGTGGCCTCTTCGACCCACATCTCCACCGGAAGGCGCTCCGAGTTGCGCCGCTCCTTGGCGTCGCTCCCTGTTTCGTCGAGGCTCATCTTGTATGGCAGGCTACCGTAGAGATCCTGCTGCCGCCCGGCGCTCTTTGGCGACGAGTCAGGCTACCTGGTAGGCGTTACAGGATTCGAACCTGTGGCCTTTGGCTCCGGAGGCCAACGCTCTATCCAACTGAGCTAAACGCCCTTGACTGCGAGGATGATAGCCAAATGGAATCCCTTTGCAAGGATTCCTTTTACTTGAGCATGGGCTTGAGCGCCTTGGCCATGGGCGCCACCGTGGACGGGTCGGCGGAGATGTCTGCGGCGTAGAACTCCACGCCAGCGCACAACTTCTTGCGCTTGATCGCGGTGGAGAACCAGGCCTTGAGCAGGTCGAGCACCGGGAAGAAGTTGGCCCCCAGCTCCTTGGCCTGCTGGGCCACCTCGGGCAGCTCGGTGACCAGGGCGATGGAGATCTTGCCCTTCTTGACGTCCTCGGCCAGGCGCCGGGAGGCCTTGAGCGGCTCCACCTTGGCCTGCTTCATCTCCTCCATGGCGGGGTGGTCCTTGGACCCCCGGATGGACTTGCGCACCTCACGGTCGGTCATGCCACGGAAGTGGGCCAGGGTGCCCACTAGCTGTCCCACCGTGTGCCGGTACACCGTGACGTAGTCGAAACGCTGTACCAGGGCCAGGGTGGTCCCCTCCTTGGGCCCCATGAACAGATCCACCGTCTCGGAGCGGGGAATGTCGAAGGCCGGAATCACCTTTGCCTTGGACCGCCCTTTGGACAGCTTTTCCAGCATGAAGTGTCGGAACGCGGAGCGGATCTGGATCTCTAGTTTCGTGTACCTGTCCATGGCCATGGACGGATGCGTAACACGAAACGTACCGAATCCCAAGGAAAATTAAGGTTGCACGGGGACGCGGATTTGGGCTAGCGTGCCCGCTGCTGGCGAGGTGATATCAACTCCGGAGAGGACTGCCTGAACATGGCTAAGCAGAGCAACTACCAGCCGTATATCGATCCCAAATCGAACCTCAAAGAACTCACCGCTCCGGCCCTCGGCCTGGGCATCCTGATGGCCATCGTGCTGGGCGCCGCCAATGTATATCTCGGCCTCAAGGCGGGCATGACCGTGGCCGCCGCCTTCCCGGCTGCCGTGGTGGCCATGGCGGTCCTGCGCATCTTCAAGGGCAACATCCTCGAGGAGAACCTGGCCCGAACCACGGGCTCGGTGGGCGAGGCGCTGGCCGCCGGCGCCATCTTCACGATCCCGGCGTTCCTCATCGTGGGCGTCTGGGACGACGTGTCCGTTGGCTCCGCCAGCTGGTTCATGGCCACCGCGCTGCTGGCGGTGGGCGGCATCCTCGGCGTGCTCTTCGTGCTGCTGCTGCGGCGCACCTTCGTCGAGGACGCGTCGCTGCCCTTCCCCGAGTCAGCGGCCTGCACCGAGATCGTCAAGGCGGGCCAGGGCGGCCAGTCCGGCGCGGGGGTGGTCTTCGGCTCCATGGGCCTGGCAGGCCTGATTGAGTTCTTCAAGAATAGCGCCGGCGTGCCCATCATCGGCGGCTACTTCAAGTCGGCCTTCGGCCTGGGCAAGGGGGTCTTCCCCGTGCTGACCCCGGAGCCCTCACCGGCGTTTCTGGCCGTGGGCTACATCATCGGGCCCAAGTACGGCGCCATCACCGCCTCGGGGGGCATCTTCGGCTGGATGTTCCTCATGCCGATCCTGCTGTACGTCATGTCCATGCAGGACGCCGAGCTGACCAAAACCCTGTCCCTGCTCGTGGCCAGCGGCAACGTGACAGAGCTGTTCGGAGGCAACGAAGCGTTCCCCGGCCTCAAGACGCTCTACAACAAGAACATCAAGATGATCGCCATCGGCGCCATGATCGTCGGCGCCATGTTCACCCTCTTCAACATGCGCAAGAACCTCATCGCCGGCCTCAGGCGCAGCTTCTCCTCCCTGGGCGACGCCGGCAAGTCTTCGGGCAGCGATGTGCTGCGCACGGATCGTGACCTCAATATCAAGATCGTGCTGCTCATCGCCGGCTGCATGCTGGTGGGGATGTTCTTGCTCTACAGTGTGCTGTGCGGCTCGGCCAGCGTGTCGTTGATCATGACCATCGTGATGGCCATCGCCGGGTTCCTCTTCGCCGCCGTGGCCGGCTTTTTGGTGTCCATCATCGGCTCGTCGTCCAACCCGATCTCGGGGCTGACCCTCTCCACGCTGCTGCTGGCGGCGGGTCTGCTCGTGCTCCTCGGCATGGGCGGCGGCTACCTCGACGACGGCCTGACCATGTCGGAGAAGATGAAGACCGGCGTCCTGGCCGTGCTCGGGGTGGCCACGGTGGTCTGCTGCGTGGCGGGAGTGGCCGGGGACATGGCCCAGGACTTCAAGGTCGGGTACAACCTCGGCGGCACACCCTGGCGCATGGAGATCGGCCAGATCCTCGGCGTGATCAGCGCCTCTCTCGTGCTGGTCGCGGTCATCACCCTGCTGCACTCCAGCGACATCACCCAGACCGTCAACACCAAGTGCGGCTCCGCCGACGTGACGGCCCAGTCGCCCCAGAAGGCGGCGGATTACGCCAAGTGCAAGGCCGCCTGGACCAAGAAAGCCGGCATCGGCAGCGAGCGGCTGCCGGCGCCCCAGGCCGGCCTCATGGCGGTGATGGCCAAGGGCATCATCTCCGGCGAACTGTCCTGGGAGCTGATCCTCATCGGGATCTTCTTCGCCATTGCGCTGATCTTCATCGGCGCGCCGTCGCCGATGCTCATCGCGGTGGGCATGTACCTGCCGTTTTATACGACCATGGCCATCTTCCTCGGCGGCGTGTTCAAGTGGTTGACCTTCACCTGGGCCAAGCGCCAGGGGGTGGACGACCCGAGGAAGCTCGAGGCCGTGGAGAACAAGGGCCTGCTGGTCTCCTCCGGCTTCGTCGCCGGCGAGGCGCTCATGGGCCTCTGCCTGGCGGCCCTGGTCGCGGCCAAGGTCAAGCTCACCGACGGCCCCGTGGTGGGCGGCGGCGCGGCGTACTGGCTCGGCGGCATGGTCATCGTCGGCCTGGCGGGGTTCATGATCCACCGCAGCCTCAGCGCGATCAACGATCCGCTGCCGGCCGCCAAGGAGGAGGACGGGGAGTAGTCTCTTTCGTCCTGTAGCGCCCATGCCGACCAAGCCGTCCAAAAAACTCGACACCTTCCCCAACCCGAACCCGGAGCGCAGCTTCGAGGTTCGCATGGAGTGCCCCGAGTTCACCTGCCTCTGCCCCATGACGGGGCAGCCGGACTTCGCCACCGTGAGGGTGCGCTACGTGCCGGACCAGCGCTGCGTGGAGCTCAAGTCGTTAAAGCTCTACCTCTGGTCCTTCCGCAACGAGGGCGCCTTCCACGAGGCGGTGACCAACCAGATCTGCGACGACCTGGTGGCCGCGCTCTCCCCCCGCCGCCTGGAGGTGGAGGGGGACTTCATGGTGCGCGGCGGCATCCACACCGTGATAAGGGTCAGCTACCCGGACGGGGAGTGAGCGAGGTACGTGGCCACCCCCGTGGACCTGGCGTGCTTCCGCGTCCGCCGCATGGTGGGCCACGAGGTCACCGACGATGACCGCGTCGTGGTGCTCCGCCCGCGCTTCATGAGCGGGCCCTTCGCCTGGTGGCTGCAGCCGCGGCTGAGCAAGCCCCACTTTCACGTCAAGCTCGACGCCATCGGCTCCTTCGTCTGGCGGCGGTGCGATGAGGAGCAGACCATCGGACAGATCGTCAACGCCATGGAGGATCACTTCGGCGAGGACGTGGCGCCGGCCACGGATCGGCTGATGCTTTTTTTGGGGGAGATGGAGCGCGGCAAGATGGTCGAGCTCATCCCGCCCGGCGAGGCGGAGCCCCAAAAAAATCCGAACGCGGGGCAGTGAACATCCGAAAGGACCAGCCCATGACCTACAAACCCACCCCCCTGGACACCAACGCGGTCGAGCTCTCCGAGGATCTGCTGCAGCTGCTGGAGAAGATCGCCGCGCACAACCACGACATCTGGGCCCGCGGGCGCATCTCCGAGGGATGGACCCACGGCGCGCAGCGCGACGACGAGGCCAAGACCCACCCGGACCTGGTGCCGTACGACGAGCTCTCCGAGTCGGAGAAGGAGTACGACCGCAACTCGGTGCGTGAGAGCATCAAGGCCATGGTGGCCCTGGGGTTCAAGGTCGAGAAGGGGTAGGCAGAGGCTCCCCCGGTCAGTGCTCCATGAGCACCAGGGCTGCCCAGTCGTGATAGCCGTGGGGTGGATCCTTGTAGAGCCGGGCCACCGTGGCGCGCACGGCGTGCGTCAGCGAGCGCCGCCTGGCCAACAGCTGGCTGTACATCTCCTGTACGGCGATGATGGAGCCGTCCACGGTGAAGGGGATCTGACACGCCACCACGTCCGCGCCCGCGGCGTAGCCGGCGTCTGCCACCGAGCCGAGGAGCTTCATCTGGTCGTCGTCGGTGTCGGTCCCCGGATCTGCCGAGTTGCAGGCGTGCAGCGTCAGCAGCACCAGGTGCGGCAGATCGTTGTGCAGCAGGGCGTTGAGCCTCGTGGGGTCCACGGCGGCCCTGTGTTTGGCGTTGATCTCGAGCCCCCAGGCGTCCCCGACCTCGTCGCCGTGACACAACAGGTGCAGCGCCCGCACCGGCTTGCCGCCTTCGTCGGCTCGCCTGGCCGCCGCCCGGATCCTGGCCAGGGACGCGTTGGGCACCGTGACCATGTCGACGCCGCTGCCATCGCAGATGGTCTTGAGGATCCTGCGATGACGCGGGTGGGGCACGAGCCGCGGCACCTCGTCGTCCTTGCGGGGCTGGGACCAGGCGTACAGCAGCGTGCCGTCCTGGCTGGGCGTCCCGGGGCGCGGGCCGCGGTCGGTCTGCCCCACCCGAACGATGCAGTTGCCGGCGAGGGCCACGAACGGCCCCTGCACCTGCCTGATCCTGAGGGGTAAGGCCTCCCAGATCATGTGGTCGATGTGCGGCTCCCCGCCCTCGATGACCAGCCTCCGCTGGCCGTCGCTGTCGAGCAGTCCGGTGAACGCCCGCTCCAGCTTCTTGCTGTCGCGGATGGCCTGCCTCAGCTGCGCGCCGTAGAGCTTGATCCGCGCGGGATCGTAGCCCTGGTAGGGCTTCCTGAAGGCGTCGTGATGTTCGGCCAGCTCGTCGATGGTCCACTTCAGCTCGAGCCGCGTCCCCTGCTCCTTACCCTTCTTCAGGGGCGTGCCCAGCCTGTACCGGCAGCGGAAGCGCGGTGGATCCGAGCTCTTCACCTTGCTGAAGCTGATCGCGAGGGTGGCCGACGGCGGGCTGGCCGCAAAGACCCACCACCGGTTGGCGGCCTTGTGGGCCGCGCCGTCGAGGTGCCGGATGATCTCCTCCAGCCACCGCTGGCGGCGCCCCAGGCGAGCTTGCCGGGCCTCCTTGATCTTGCGCAGGTTGTCGGCGGTGGTCTCGGGGTTCCAGCTCTCCCACTCGGTGCGAAACATCTTGCTGACGCAGGCCCGGGCCTCCCTGCTGTTGCCCTCCAGCGCTGCAAGCTCGAGCAGGGTCGCCATGTCCCAGTAGCTCGGCTTGCCGGAGCGGGCGAGGGCGCGCTGCACCGCGAACTTCACCACCGGCAAGAGCTGTCGCTTCTGCTCCTCGCGGTCACCCGTAAACTCCATCAGCGTCAGGGCGTTGATGCCGGGGAAGTAGTCGCGGGGATCGCCTCGAACCCCAGGGCGTAGTACCTGATCGCCTCGCCCAGCGCCTCCTCCGCGTCGAACTCGTTGTCCGCGGCCGCGGCGCGGCTCTTGAACACCCGCCCGAGGATGCCGCAGGTCTCGGAGTCCGGCCCGGTGGCGTCGAGCAGCTCCCACAGGATCTGCTCGGCCTCCTCGGACCCCGGCTCCTCGCGGTTCTTCGCCATGGCCAGAAGCTCTCTCACCATCACGGACCGCTGCAGCGGGGCGGGGAGCTCATCGTAAAGCGAGATCATCCCCCGCCAGTGGTACGCCGCGCGGTAGGTCAGGAACAGATCGAGCCACAGGGGCAGCGGCGCGTGCGGCTCTCGCAGGAGCCGCCGCCTGATGGAGGCCAGCTCCTCGGCGGTCTTGTTGCGCCTCAGCTCGGCCAGCTCCTCCTTCAGCTCGTGCTCGTAGTCCACGAGCGCGCGGAAGTTGTCGGCCTTGAGCCGCTGGCCGGTGGGGGCGCCGGCCCTGCCGTGGAGCAGGAGGATGGCGCTGTCCACCGGCAGCCCGCGGTCGTGAACACAGGACGCAACGAGGCGGTGCTCACAGACGCCACCTCCGGGGGGTTCGATGCAGACACACAGCGGGCTCCTGTCCATGGCTGACCTCCCTTGGCTGGGGGATTGCCATCTTACCCCAAAACAGGGGCCGCTATTTTGCTTTCCGCCCCTTGAAGGTGCCGGGGACGCCGTCGAGCCAGCGCCCCTTGACCGTGCGCAGGTTTTTGGAAAAGACGCCGCGGTAGCGGGTGGTGGTCAGGGCGCCCTTGACGTTCTTGAGCTGGTGGCCGCGCACCTTGAGCCGCCGCTTGCAGTCCACGGTGCCGCGCACCAGCTCCGTGCCGCTGTGGCCGTCTGCCGAGCGCCAGCGAAACGAGCCGGAGAGCCTGCAGCGGCGCTGCTTGAGCTCGAGGGTGAAGGTCCAGCCGGTGCCGTCGGTGTCCACGCCGGTGCCGGTCCAGCGACCGGCCACCTGGACGTCGGCGCAGCTGCACTCGACCACCCGGGCGGCGGGGGTGGGCCGGCTCCAGCCGAAGAGGACCATGGCGCCGGCCAGCAGCGACGCGGTGAGGATGAGCTTGCCGTGTTTCATGTGGAGATCATACCCGCGCCGCGACAGTTTTTCACCCGAGGTGAGACCACATTTCCTTGCCGAGCCGGCCGCCGCGGTCCACAGAAAACGGATGAAACGGATCTTAACAGCCGCCGCGATGGCCCTCTGCCTGGGCTCCGTGGCCCACGCCGCGCCGGTGACCTACCACCTGCAACCCAAACGCTCGAAGCTGGTGGCCCACCTGCTCAAGGCGGGCGCCGGGTCGCGTTTTGCCCACGACCACGTGGTGGAGGCGCGGCAGGTCAGCGGCGTGGTGGTGGTGGACCCGGCGTCGTCCGGGGCCTCGCGCATCTCGGTCACGGTGCCCACCAGATCCCTGCGGGCCGACGACCCGAAGCTGCGGCGGCGGTACGGCATGAAGACCGTGCTCGCCCCCAAGGACCGCCGCAAGGTGGAGCAGAACATGCGCTCGCCCGCGCAGCTGCACACCGCGCGCTATCCCAGCATCACCTTCGCCTCCAAAAAAGTGGTGCCGCTCAAGGGCAAGGACCGCTACCGGGTGCACGGCACCCTCACCATCCGCGGGGTGTCCCGGTCCGTGACCACCACCGTACGGGCCAGCGTGTCCGGCGGCACGTTCAAGGGCTCGTGCCAGCTGCGGGTGCGCCAGAGCGCCTTCGGCTACAAGCCGTACAGCGCCATGCTCGGGCTGGTCTCCGTGCGCGACCTCATCACGATCAACATCTACCTCCACGGCCGCACGCGCTGAACTGCTGGCTCCGCTGGCCCCAGTCAATTTCGCTGGACAAGGCAAGTAGCCAGGTCAAGCTAAGGTAGCCCTGGCTATTCAGAGCGTGCAAGGAAGGTGAGAAAGTGACTGATAACGAGGCCCTCGACGTTTTGGTGGAGGAGACGTCCAGCGCAAACTCCACGGTGATCCTCAGCGACGATCGCCGGGCCATCGTGCAGCTGGACCCCGATCATCCGGGCTTTCGCGACAAGGAGTACAGGGCGCGGCGGGACGCCATCGCGCAGATCGCCCTGGACCACGAGCCGGGCACGCCGGTGCCCGACGCCCCCTACGCGCCCGAGGAGGACCGGGTGTGGCAGGTGGTCAGCGAGGAGCTGCGCGCGGCCCACGCCGAGCACGCCTGCGCCGACTACCTGGAGAGCGCCCGGCGGCTGACGCTGCCGGAGGATCGCATCCCCCAGCTGCGCGACATCTCTGTGCGGCTGCAGCGGCTCAGCGGCTTTCGCCTCGAGCCGGTGGCCGGGCTGGTGCACCCGAAGGTGTTCCTCTCCACCCTGGGTCAGGGGACCTTCCTCTCCACGCAGTACATCCGCCACCACTCCACGCCGCTGTACACCCCCGAGCCCGACGTGGTGCACGAGCTGTTCGGCCACGCCTCGATTTTGGCCAGCCCCATCTTCGCCAAGCTCAACCGCAAGGTCGGCATGGCCGTCGGGCGGGCCAAGGACGACGACGCGCTGGAGCGGCTGGGCCGCATTTACTGGTTCACCATCGAGTTCGGCGTGCTGCGAGAGGCCGGCGAGGTCAAGGCCTACGGCGCCGGCCTGCTGTCGTCCGCCGGCGAGCAGCGCGCCATGGCCGAGGCCGAGCTGCGCCCCCTGGACTTCGCCGCCATGGAGCAGCAGGACTACGACGTGACCAAGTACCAGCCGGTGCTCTTTTGCGCCGAATCGGTGGGCCAGCTGGACGCCGCCATGAACGACTACCTGGACAGATGGCCCGGCTGAGGGTCGCAAAGGAATGAGATGAGCGAGACAAAGGTGGAGCCGATAAAGATCAAGCGCGTGCACCACGTGGAGCTGTGGGTCGGCAACGCGCTGCAGGCGGCGCACTACTATCGCAAGGCCTTCGGCTTCTCGCAGCTGGCCGCCGCCGGCCTGGAGACCGGCCAGCGGGACCGCGCGAGCCACGTGCTGGAGCAGGGCCAGATCCGCTTCGTGCTCACCTCGCCGCTGCAGACGGGCGGGCCGATCAACGCCTACCTCGAGCAGCACGGCGACGGGGTCAAGGACATCGCCTTCGAGGTGGAGGACGTGGACGAGGCCTTCGCCCTGGTGTTGGAGCGCGGGGCCGAGCCGGTGGTGGAGCCCCGGGACCTGACCGACGACCACGGCACGGTGCGGCACGCCGCGATCAAGACCTACGGCGACACGATCCACAGCTTCATCGCCCACAAGAGCTACGACGGCCCCTTTCTGCCAGGGTACGCCCCGCGACGCAAGGAGGAGCCGTCCGCCGGCCTGCTGGCGGTGGACCACATCGTGGGCAACGTCGAGCTGGGGCAGATGAACCGCTGGGCTGACTTCTACTCCAGGGTCTTCGGCTTCCACCGCTACATCACCTTCGACGACAAGGACATCAGCACGGAGTACAGCGCGCTGATGAGCGTGGTGATGAGTGACGACCGCCGGGTGATCAAGTTCCCGATCAACGAGCCGGCCGAGGGGAGGCGCAAGAGCCAGATCCAGGAGTACCTCGACTACCACGGCAGCGCCGGCGTGCAGCACGTGGCCCTGGTCAGCGAGGACATCGTGGCCACGGTCGAGGCCCTGCGCGAGCGCGGCGTGGAGTTCCTCGACGTGCCGGCGATCTACTACGAGGACCTGCTGGACCGCGTGGGGCCGGTGGACGAGGACATCGCGGAGCTGAGCCCCCTGGGCGTGCTGGTGGACCGGGACGATCAGGGCTACCTGCTGCAGCTGTTCACCACGCCCCAGGAGGACCGGCCGACGCTCTTTTTCGAGATCATCCAGCGCAAGGGCGCCTGGGGCTTCGGCAAGGGCAACTTCCGCGCCCTGTTCGAGTCCATCGAGCGCGCGCAGAAGCTCCGGGGCAACCTCTGATGCTGGACCGCCGCATGGGCGGGCGGGTAACCTCGCCCCTCCACAGAACGGAGGAGCTCCCATGAGGTATTGTGTCTTCAGCGTCCCGCCCCAGTGCACCTGGATCGACGGCGAGGTCATCGACGGCGACCGCGTCCAGCCCCTGGAGCCGAAGGAGGGGTTCGAGCCCCTGCCCCTGGACGAGGTGATCCTGCGGCCGCCGGTGCGCCCCATCGCCAGCTTCCGCGACTTCTACGCCTTCGAGGGCCACGTCAAGACGGCCCGGGCCAGGCGCGGCCTGGAGATGGTGCCCGAGTGGTACGAGGCGCCGGTGTTCTACTTCTCCAACCACCAGTCGATCATCGGCAACAACGTGCCGCTGGTGGCGCCGCCCTACGGCGAGTGGCTGGACTTCGAGCTGGAGATCGGCGCGGTCATCGGGCGCCCCGGGCGGGACATCGCCCCGGAGCAGGCCGCGCCGCACATCCTCGGCTACGCCATCCTCAACGACTGGTCGCTGCGGGACGTGCAGCGCCAGGAGATGAAGGTGGGGCTCGGCCCGGCCAAGGGCAAGGACTTCGCCACCAGCCTCGGCCCGTGGCTCATCACCCCCGACGAGCTGGAGGACCGGCGCGCGGGCAAGGGCTACGACCTGACCATGGTGGCGCGGGTCAACGGCGAGGAGCTGTCCCGCGGCAACTGGAAGGATATCCACTTCAGCTTCGAGGAGCTGGTGGCCCGGGCCAGCCAGGGCGTCGACCTGCGGCCGGGGGACCTCATCGGCAGCGGCACGGTGGGCACCGGCTGTATCCTCGAGCTGGGCGCCGAGGAGGTGGGCGGCTGGCTCAAGGCCGGGGACGTGGTGGAGCTGGAGGTGGAGCGCCTCGGCGTGCTGCGCAACCAGGTGGTGGATCAGTTTGGAGTTTAGAGTTCAGAGTTCAGAGTACGGACTCGCATGTGCGTCCACAGAGTTGGCTACGGACTACAGGCTGCAGGCTACGAGGCCAGTCAACGCCAACTTCGTGGTTTCGAACACGCCCAGCACCATCAGTTGTCCGCGCGACCAGGTCTCCAGGCGGTGGCGCCGGCGGGAACGCCTGGAACAAACCAGCCCCCGGCGAGTGAGGGGGTTGCCTTGTAGCCCGGGGCCCGGAGCCCGATCATATAGCTCTCTCCCGCACCTCGGCGCACCAGCTTCAACTCTCAACTCTCAACTCTCAACTCTCAACTTCGCAGACCTGTAACGGCGGAGACGTTTCACGAGTGAAACATCATTAAGCTCCAGGAGGGGTTCCAATGCCCATCTATCACACGCTCGGCGATATCCCGCCCAGGCGGCACATCACACACCCCAAGGAGGACGGCAGCCTGCACCACGAGCAGGTCATGGGGAACAAGGGCTTCTCCGGGGCCAGCTCCATCCTCTACCACCTGCGGCGGCCCACGGAGGTCTCGGCGGTGGAGCACGTGCGCGACGTGACCCCGCAGGCCGACCCCGATCCCGCCCTGCGGCACCGGCACCTGCGGTCCGCGCAGGTCCCGACGGGGGGGTCGCCCACCCTGGACCGCGTGCCGCTGATGTTCAACGGCGACGTGGTGCTCCTCGCCGCCCGGCCCGACTTCCAGGACGAGCATTTCTACCGCAACGGCCAGGCCGACGAGTACGTCTTCGTCCACGAGGGCGCCGGCGTGCTGCAGACCCAGTTCGGCGACCTGCCGTTTTCGGCCGGCCACCAGCTGATCATCCCCCGGGGGATCCTGCACCGTTATCGCCTGGAGGATCTGCCGGCGCGGCTGTTCGTCGTCGAGAGCCGCGGTGAGCTGCGCTGGCCGCGGCGCTACCACAACGACCAGGGGCAGCTGCTGGAGGGCGCGCCGTTTTGCGAGCGCAGCATCCAGCGGCCCGGGGACCTGCGCACCGTGGACCGCGTCGGGCCCCACGCGGTGGTGATCAAGCAGCGGGACCAGCTGACGCGGGTGACCATGGACCATCACCCGATGGACGTGGTGGGCTGGGACGGCTACTACTACCCGTGGGGCTTTTCGGTCCACGACTTCGAGCCGATCACCGGCATGATCCACCAGCCGCCGCCGGTGCACCAGTTCCTGCAGAGCGACGCCTTCGTGCTGTGCAACTTCTGCCCGCGACCCTACGACTTCCACCCCGAGGCGGTGCCCGCGCCGTACCACCACAGCAACGTCATGACCGACGAGGTGCTCTACTACGCCAGCGACAACTTCATGAGCCGCAAGGGCGTGGAGGCCGGGTCGCTGACCCTGCACCCCGACGGCCTGCCCCACGGCCCGCAGCCGGGGCGCTACTCGTCCAGCGTGGGTAAGGAGAGCACCGACGAGCTGGCCATCATGGTGGACACCTTCCGGCCGCTGCAGGTGACGCGGCAGGCGCTGGAGCTGGAGGACGGCGACTACTTCCTCAGCTGGAGGACCGACCGATGAGCGAGCTCGATCTGCGTCAGGCCAGCCCCCGCGAGGCCTACGGCCTGCTGACCCACCTGGTGGGGCCGCGCCCCATCGCCCTGGTCAGCTCCCTGGACAGCGACGGCCGGCGAAACCTGGCGCCGTTTTCCTTTTTCATGCAGGGCGGCTTCAACCCGCCGAGCTGCGTCTTCTGTCCGGTCAACGACCGCGAGGGCGCGGCCAAGGACACCCTGCTCAACGTGCGCGACACCGGCGAGTACGTGATCAACGTCTGCACCCGGCCCATGGCCGAGCAGATCAACCAGTGCAGCTACCCCTACGAGCGAGGCGACGACGAGTTCGCGCGCTCGGGCCTGACGCCGGCGGCGGGCAGCGCGGTGGCCCCGCCGCTGGTGGCCGAGAGCCCGGTGAGCCTGGAGTGCGAGCTGTTCCAGGTGCTGGAGCATGGCGGCGGCCCCCTGGCCAGCAACTACGTCGTGGGGCAGATCCTGGTGGCCCACGTCGACGACAGGCTGCTGGTGGAGGGCGCGCCGGACAGCGGCCGGGTCGGCTTCATCAGCCGCCTGGGCGGTGACCTGTACGCCGAGGTGACCCCCGAGTCGCTGTTCTCTCTCGGGCGCCCCACCTCACCATAGAGCTTCAAAGGAGCGAATCATGAGCGAGCTGCTGAGCAAACAGTGTATCCCCTGCACCATCGGCGCCGAGCCCCTGCCCGAGAAGATGCGCGACGAGCTGCTGGCCCAGCTGGGCGACGGCTGGTCCCTGGAGGACGGCCACCACCTGCGGCGGGACCACGCCTTCGACGATTTCGCCGGCGCCCTGGCCTTCACCAACCGGGTGGGGGAGCTGGCCGAGGCCGAGGGGCACCACCCGGACATCTACCTCGCCTGGGGCAAGGTGAGCGTCACCATCTGGACCCACAAGATCGACGGCCTCACCGAAAGCGACTTCATCCTGGCGGCGAAGATCGACGAGCTATAGCGCGTACAAAGCCGTGGTCAACCACGCGGGTCTGCGATTATAACTGCCGCAACCGTTGCGTAGGAGGTCACCATGGGATCGTCGTTTCGCCTGGTCGTGGTCGCGCTGGCGGCCCTCGCCATCGCCGCCTGCAGCAAGGAGACGCCCGTCGAGACGGTACGGCCGAAGAAGGCGCCGCCGCGGCTCAACGTCATCACCCTCAAGATCTCGCCGGCCGACGCCGTGGTCAAGGTGGACGGCAAGCTCTTCCCCAAGCGCAAGCTGCTGCTGCCGCCGTCCCAGAAAGGGTACCTGATCCAGGTCACGGCCAAATACTGCAGGCCCTACGAGACCCGGGTCAGCGCCCTGAGCAACATGTCGCTCAGGGTGGACCTCGAGGTGAACCCCATGGCCGCCGCGACCGGGGCCAAGGACGACCCGAAGACGTTGACGCCTCTGGCCAGAAGTCGGCGCGCGGCGTTCCTGCCGGTCAGGCGGGCCGGCCTGGTCAGGACGCTGGGGACCGGCGGCAAGGAGGGCAAGATCGCGTCCATCTTCGGCCGGGACTCCCGCCTGGGCACCGACGCTGACAACGCCCTCGGCGGGCTCATCGGCAGCAAGGCCGGCGAGGCCTACGGCGTGGGCGGCCTGGGGCTGCTGGGCAGCGGCAGCGGCGGCGGCGGCTTTGGCCCGCAGAGGGTCAACGCCGGGACCCCCACGGTCAAGGGCCCCCTGGCCCGGGGCGTGGTCTCGAGGCGGCTCAACAGCAAGCTGTCGGCGGTGCGTGCCTGCCTCAGAGCGCCGCTGAGCAAGCACTCCAAGCTCGAGGGCGTCGTGGTGCTGCAGCTGATCATCGACGGCAAGGGCAAGGTGCGCCTGCCCCGGGTCAAGCGCAGCACGCTGAAGAAGCTCAAGGTCGGCAAGTGCCTGGTCGCCGCGCTGAAAAAGTGTACCTTCCCCGCCCCGCGCAACCGGCGCAAGGTGCTGGTGACCTGGCCGCTGAAGGTCAGCAAGGCGGCCACCATCGGCCTCGGCACCCTGGGCACCATCGGCAAGGGCGGCCGGCGCGGCGCCGGCTACGGCCGCGGCAGGTCGTCGAAAACGCGGGTGGTGGCCGGCCGGGCCAAGGTGGCCGGGGCCCTGGACAGGGGGATCATCCGCCGCATCATCCGCCGGCACATCAACGAGGTGCGCTACTGCTACCAGAAGCAGCTGGTAAAGAAGCCGAAGCTGGCCGGCCGCGTGACCGTGGCCTTCACCATCAGCCCCTCGGGGCAGGTGAGCCACGCCTCGATCAGGTCCACCACCCTCAAGCACAAGAAGGCGGAGGCCTGCATCACCCGGGCGGTGAAGCGCTGGCTCTTCCCCAAGCCCAGGGGCGGCGGCGTGGTGCGGGTGATCTACCCCTTCGTGCTGCGGACGACCAGGTAGCGCGACACCATCGCCCTGTGCGCCTTTGTCTGCGGCGCCAAAGTTTTTTGTAAGTTTCGTGGCCGGCCTCCGACTCAAGGTGAACCATTTCACCAACTGCAGGAAGGCTCACCGCGTCGACGCGGTGCGTGAAGAGCGTGATGAGGAGCACAGGAACGGAATCGTCCACGCGAGGGCCCATGGTCGCCCTCGTCTGCCTATTCATGATCACCCTGGCGTCGGGGAGGCTGCGCGCCGATCCCCCGCCGCCGCCGCCGCCGCCCAAGCCGCCGCCCGGGCCGGGGCCGGGCCTGCAGGTGGGTGACACGGCCAAGCTGTTCAAGGGCGTCGACGAGAACCTCAAGCCGGTGGACATGGCGAAGTTGATCCGCAACCGCCCGTTGGTGCTCATCGTCGGTTCGGCCACCTGACAGCCTGCGTACCTCAACTTCCAGGTCCTGGAAGCGAGCTACCAGAAGTACAAGGGTCGGATCAACTTCCTCTGGGTCTACACCGAGGAGGCCCACCCGGACGATCAGACCGGCAACAGCGGCACCTCACCCCTGGGCTGGAAGCACCCGTCCGCCACGAGCAAGACCATGGCAGAGAGAGCGCAGCGGGCCCGATGGCTCAAGTCCGACCACGACCCGGCGCTGCAGATGCCGATAATGCTCGACTACGTCAACGATCCGCCCAACGCGGACAACGCGATCAAGAAGGCCTACTGGGGTGGCGGCAGCTACTCGGGCTACTTCATCGGCTGCGACGGCAAGGTGCTGGAGGTGAAGAAGTGGTCCTGGGGCATCGTCAACAGCCCCCACTACAACTTCCCCCTCGGCTCCACCGGCGAGCTACACGCCATGCTGGACAAGTACATCGCCTCGGCCCCGTCCTGCTACGACCCGGGCGTGGTGGAGCCTGACCTGGAACCCGACGAGGAGGTCGGCTGCTCCGTGACGGGGACGGGCAGCGGGGCGCCGGTGCTGGCGCTGCTGGCGCTGCTGCAGCTCAGGCGCCGCCGGCCCTGGCGCTTCTTCGCATCAGCCGGCGCCGAGCCGCCGCCGCAGCCGGGCCAGCTCGAGGACCAGGAAGCTGGCAACCACCTCGACGAAGTAGATGCTCATGCCGGTGTTGAGCAGCAGGTAAAGCTGCCGCGGACGGACGTTTAGCAGCAGCTGCAGACAACACACGGCGAGCAGCGCCCAGAGCCACACCGACCACAGCCAGCGCTTGCGCCGGCCGAGTTGATCGCCGGTCCAGGAAAACAGCAGCGCCCCCAGGGCCATGTAGTAGCGCGACATCACCGTGACGAAGAAGACGGCGGGCAGCCCCAGCAGCATGCCGTCGTGATCGTTGCGGCGGACCATGGCCAGCACGGTCAGCAGCAACAGGCCCAGCCCCAGGGCGTGGTTCAGCGGCTGGTGAGGGCCGTTGCGCCGCTCCAGCTGCGCCAGGGAGGGGGTCCAGCCGGCGCGGGGATCATGATTGAGCAGGTAGCGGAAGCCCACTGTGTTGTGGGTGTACTGGTGCTTTTGGCTGTGGACGGTGAGCTTGGCGCGCCACTGGTCCCAGGCGCCGACGCCGCGCTGGCTCGTGCTGCCGAGCAGAAACAGCAGGGCGCAGCCCAGGGCCAGGGCGGCGAGGAAGCGCGCGTGCTTGCTCGACGGGCGCCGCCGCCGGGCCACGGCGGCCAGCCAGCGCACCGCGGCGTGGAGCGCCAAAAACCCCGGGAAGACGCGGCACATGGCAGCGTGGCTCAGCAGCGCGCCGGCCGCCACCGGGCGGTCCTTGCGGTAGAGCGCCACCCCGCAGACCGACAGCAGCAGCCAGTCGGCGGAGAAGTACCCGCCGCCCAGGTTGTTCCAGAGGCCGAAGAAGAGCAGAAACCACAGCGCCCCGACGACGGCCGCCGTGCCGCCGAAGGCCCACCAGGCCACGGCGAAGGTCGCCACGTAGAAGAACTCCTGCAGGTGGCCCAGCACAAAGAGCGTGCGCTTGCTCGTCAGGTCCACCGCGTTGAGCAGCCAGCGGTGGGTGCCCATCCAGGCCGGCGAGACGTTGTAGCCCCGGTCCACCAGGGGAAACCTCCAGTAGGGCGTCGTGCGCATGCGGCCCATGGAGGCCAGGTCCCGCTGCAGCTCTCGCCAGCGCTCGTCGGTGAAGCGCTGGCGCACGCCGCGCTCTTGGGCCTGGCGCAGGGCCTCCGCGGCGGGGATCCAGCGGTAGGTCTGCAGGTCCCGCGTGCCGGACACCGCGCGGAGCGGGCCCTGCTGCTGCCGGTCCGCCAACAGCACGCCGTTGTAGAGGTCGAAGTAGCCCAGCTCATCGAAGTACTTGGTGTTGATGATGTAGTGGAACATCTGCCACGAGTGCGTCATGCGCACCAGCCGCTCCGTGGGCCACGCCACGGTCAACAGCACCAGCAACCCCAGCAGCCCGGCGGCCACCATGGCGGCCTCCCGCCAGATGACGGGCCTCTGCAGCAAGCGCTTTAGCCTGTCGGGCACCGGGATCAGCCCGCCTCCACCCTGGCCCGGGAGAGGAGCCGCCCGTCCGACCGGCGCAGCTCGAAGCCGAGGGCGCCGTCGTCCAGGCGCCAGGAGAGGACCTCCAGCGCGTCGCCCAGCAGGGCCTCGTGGCGGTAGTCCAGGGCGAGGCGGCGCAGGCGGCCTGCCCTGGCGCCGTCGCCGTGGGCGCCCTGTCTCGCGGCTGCGACGCGGGCGTCCTCGAAGTAGCCGAGGTGGTTGGCGTGGTTGACGTGGCGCAAGAGATCCAGCTCTCCGGCGCGGACGGTCAGGGGCATGGACCAGGCGCCGGCGGGGGCCTCGCCCTCCAGGGAGGGGGCCAGCGCCTGGCGCGCGCGCCCCGCCGCCGACTGGCGGACGCTGTCGGGCACGGGGGTGGGCCTGCCGCCGGCCAGGAGCACGACGGTGACGGTGCCCCGGGCGACGCGCCCGAGGCCCGGCGCGTGGAAGCCGTGGACCAGCTCCATGCTGGTGTTGCCCACGTGGCCCAGATCCAGGGTCCCGTCCAGGGCCACGCCCAGGCCCACGTCCCGCTCGAGGTGGAGCTGCTGGGCCACCACCACCAGCTGGTGGCCGCCGCTGATCAACGCCGCCAGCTGCGCGTCGCCCTCCCCGAGGCTCTCCCAGCGCAGGTGCTCCATGTAGCAGAGGAAGGTGCGCGGCGGCACCAGGCCGTCCATGTCGAGCTCGTAGCCGCGGGTGTGAATTGTCCTTTGAACAATGGATCCTGTCATGGTGATATTCTCTGCAAAGGAATTATAGTAGGCACCATGACACAGAAAGAGAACACCGCCGAGATTCGCGTCCTGCTGGTGGACGACGAAGCTGAGCTGATCCAGTACATGGCAAAGCGCCTCTCGCGCAAGGGCCTCGATGTGGAGGCCGTCACCTCCGGCAAGGAGGCCATCGCGCTGGCCGCCGAGCAGCGCTTCGACGTCGCCGTGCTGGACCTGAAGATGCCCGAAATGGACGGCATCGAGGTGCTGCAGGTCCTGCACGAGGTCCAGCCCTTCCTGCAGGCCGTCATGCTCACCGGCCACGGCTCCATCGACTCTGCCCTGGAGAGCGGGCGCCACAACGCCTTCCGCTTCCTCGTCAAACCCCACGAGATGGAGAAGTTGTTGCAGACCATCCTCGAGGCCTTCGACAACCGGCGCAGGCTGCTCAAGGAGGCCTTCATGGAGAAGCTCACCGAACTCAACTCGACCATGGGCAGCCCCATGGAGCTGGTGGAGTCCACCAACAGGCTGCGCGCCAAGTACGAGCAGGACTGATCAGCTAGTAGTGCGGCACCTCCAGCACCTCCGGCTTCTTGGTCCGGTAGGTCTTGTCGATGTGCGCCATCAGCTCCAGCATCAACGTCTCCATCTGGGCCGAGGACGTCTTGGACGCGGCGTCGAGGTAGAAGGTCCCCTGCTCGCAGCGGTCGCCGGTGTCCTTCAGCGGGATGGTGCCGCCGGGGCGGCAGCGCCCGTCGACGTAGACGATGATGAACTTCTGGTAGCGGTTCTTCGCCGCGATGGTGGGGCCGACCATGTAGTTGGCAAAGAGATTGCTCAGGTCGATCAGCTCGTCGGGGGTCTGGCCGTAGCCGTGGAGGAAGTAGATCACCGGGTAGCGCTTGGTCGCGTTCTCCTTCTGGAAATAGCCCGGCGGCAGGAACAGGGCGAAGGGGCGATCCTGGCCGGTCGAGGAGCTCTTGAAGGTGATGTTCTTCTTGAAGTTGGAGGTGGTCACGTCGATGTTCTTGGTCTCGCGGTCGCCGCCGGGCCAGCGCTTCTGGGCCATGGCGAAGAACGACAGGGTGCGGCTGACCACCTGGATCGCGGTGCCCACGTGGCGTCCGTCGCCGGTCTTCTCCACCACGCTCTTGGACAGCGTCGGGTCGCCGTAGCGCACGTAGACGTTCTTGCCCGCGTTCTGCCAGTCGACCTTGACGAAGTCGAAGTACTTGGGTGGGTCGGCGCCGTGGAGGTAGCGGAAGTCCTCGTAGAGCCGCACGGGCTCGAAGCGGGCCACCTGCCCCATCATGCCGTTGGTGGCCACGTGGGCGTTGAGGAAGTC
>PVBE012144862.1_pt1 | contig 20709 bp, 14 predicted proteins | sample 1631181 | NCBI WGS metagenome assembly PVBE01 (sample SAMN08397723, study PRJNA350692) | Marine metagenome, whole genome shotgun sequencing project. | isolation source: water | place: Pacific Ocean | collected 2012-04 | reverse complement strand
TGTTCAGCTGGTCATGGCGGCCGGCAGGAGCAGGCGGGACATCGAGCAGCTCGTGGCGAGCCGCTTCCCGCAAGCCGACGTGCCCGCCCGCATCCGGCAGCTGCCCGCCGCTCCGCCGGACGAGGACCGGCAACAGCTGCTCGCATCGGCCAGCGCACCTCTACCTTCGCACGCCGCACCGCCCGCACCGCCCGCACCGCTCGCACCGCCCGCACCGCCCGCACCGCCCGCACCGCCCGCACCGGCGTCTATCGGCCGAGACGTATCTCGACGGCAGCCGGCAGGACGGACTGACGCCGTGGCGCCGCTGTCAGCCGACCGATTCCGGGTCCAGTTCACGGCGAGCCTGGGCCAGGTCGACAAGCTCCGCCAACTCCAGGAGCTGCTGAGCCACCAGGTGCCCGACGGGGATCTGGCCGAGGTCATCGAACGCGCGATCGATGCGCTGACGAAGCGCCTCCTCGCAGAGCGCTTCGGCAAGTCGAGCAAGCCCCGCCCGGGCAAGTCCGGCGGCGGGCGCTCTGGCCGCGTCCCGGCCGCCGTACGACGAGCGGTGCTCGATCGGGATGGCGGGCGGTGTACGTTCGTCGATGGCGACGGCCGGCGGTGCGAGGAGCGGCGATTCCTCGAGCTCGATCACGTTCAGCCCGTGGGCATGGGCGGGGACCACTCGGTGTCCAACGTCAGGATCTTGTGCCGGCCGCACAACCAGCATGCGGCCCGGGCGGCCTACGGTCCCGAGCGCATCGAGGCGGCCGCGGCCGCCGCCCGGCGGCGTCGGGCCGGCCCACCGTAGGGCGCTGGCTCTGCGGTGCGTGTCACCCCTTGCCAGCCCTCTTCTGGCCCCACCCGGCGGTTGTCGTGTAGGAAATCCCTCACGCATGCGTAAGTCGTTGGAAATCGCCCCGGGTCGCGTCCGCGTCGGCGCGCTGGTCCGCCTGGTGCTCGCCGCGACCGTCGCGCTGGCGCTCGGCGCCGGGTGCGTCGGGGATGGCGGCGAGGACGGCGCCGGCGAGTCCGGCTTCGACGACGACTTCGGAGCGGGCGGCAAGGCCGACGTCACCGTCGGGCCCATCGTGTCAATGCGCTGCCGGCCGGATGCCACGTTCGTGCGGCGGGGCGGGGTGGTGCGGATGGAGGTGGACGCCCCCGACGCCACAGGCGCCCAGAGCCGCAACTACGAGCTGCACGTCGAGCCGGCGACCTCGGCGAGGGTCGTGCAGCGCAGCCGCGTGATCTTCGATCAGGACGGCATCTACACGGTCGTCTGCAAGTCCCGCGACAGCGCGCAGGAGGATCGCACCGCCGTATCGGTCGGTGAGGAGGCCCCTGCGCTCGCCGTCAACGCGCCCGGCGTCCTGCTCGGCACCAGCGTCGCCATCGTCGGCCGCGCCACGGCGATCGACGGCGGCACCCCGACGGTCACCGTGGACGGCAGCCCGGTGTCGGTCGACACCGAAGGCGCCTTCAACGTCGAGCTGCCGCTGGGCTCGGGCATCCAGCGCCACGACGTCGTCGCCACCGACGCCGCCGGCCAGACCTCGCAGCGCCGCGTCTGGGCCATGGGCGGCCCGTACGGCGACCTGAACAACGTGCCGGCCGACGTCGTGCGGGTGAGCGTGGGCGCCGGCGCCTATCCCGACCTGGCCGGGCTGGTCGTGGGCCGGGTGCACAGCCTCATGCAGGAGGACAGCTTCCGGGAGGGCGTCTTCGGCCCCCACGAGGGCCGGGCCGTGGGCTACGACTGGAAGTTCGAAGGCAACGACATCGGCCTGGCCACGGTCACCATCGAGCTGAAGCCGCATCCCCGGGGCGTGGACGTGCACGCCCGCATCGACGGCCTGTTCGTCACAGGCGTTCTGCACACCAACGGCCTGTTCAGCAACACCTGGTCGAATCAGGGCTTCCGCGGCGACATCGACTATCTGGAGATCGACGCGCTGCTCGAGTTCGCGGGCATGCAGCCGGCGAGCGCGCAGGACGTCGAGGTCCGCATCGGCGACCTCGAGATCGACCTCACGGAGAGCTGGGCGATCACCGAGAACATCCTCGAGTCGGTCCTCGACGGGCAGATCACCAAGATGATCGGCGAGGGCATCCGCCAGCAGTCCGGCGAGCTCGTATCAGAGGTCGCGCAGGGGCTCGAGCGGAGCATCGACATCACCCTGCCCGCTCCGGTCGCCGCGCCCGGCGTCCTGCAGCTCGAGACCAAGCTCACCTCCCTGGTCGCCAACCAGCAAGGCGTTCAGATGGGGCTGGCGCTGGGCTTCGACGGCGAGACGGATCCGCTGCGGCTGGCCACCCCGGGCCCGTTCACCGAGCCCGCGTCCGGCAACCCCCTGCCCGCCGCCGGCACCTACGAGGTCGGCGTCGATCAGAGCGTGTTCAACAACCTGCTGTTCGCCATCTGGCAGACCGGCCAGATGGACTTCGACATCACGGTGCCGGCCGCCACCATCGCCACCGACGAGCCCGGCGCGCCGGTCCTGGGCGACATCGACGTCTTCGTCACGCCCCAGATGCCCCCGGTGGTCCAGATGCTGGGCGCCGACCGCCTGCTCATCACCGTGGGCGACCTGCGGGTAGACGGCGTGCTCGACGCCGAGGTGGGCGCCGCCAACGTCTCCATCGCAGTGGGTGCCGAGGTCGAGGTGATATTGAAGGCCGGCGACACCGCCCTCGAGGTCCAGGCCACCACCGGCGACGTGACCCTGGACGTCCTCGTGCCCCCGGCGGGCCTCGAAAAGGAAGGCACCCGCCGCTGGGGCACGCGCCTCGTCGAGCAGGAGGTCCTGCCCAAGATCGCCGACCTGCTCACGAGCCTGGACTACCCGGTCAGCGATCTGAGCGGCAAGGGCCTGGGCGTGGACCGCCTGCGGGTCGGCCGCGCGACCATCCCCACCGGCGTCCCCTCGGGCGCGGTCATCGTGTCGGGCGAGCTGGTCTTCGAGTAGCGCCCGGCCGACTCAGTCGGCCAAGTCCGCCACCCGCCATCGACGCAGGAACGCATCGAACCGCAGGTCGGATCGATGGGCGCCGAACCACGCCGCCAGGGCGGTGGGGTCGGACGTGCGGCGCGGGGCGTCGGTGTGCCGGATCAGGAGCCACGCCGGGGGCGGGCTGGTCGCAGGGTCCGGGTTGGCGGGGGGCGCTGCGGTGGGCGACTCCAGGCGGCCGACGAGGTGATCCAAGGCGTCGGCGTGGCCCATGGTCATGGCGGCGTCGGCGAGGATCCGCCGGTGGGCGGGGGTGAGGTACGAGGACGCCCAGGCCTTCGACACGGCAGCGCGCAGCGGCGTCGGGATGGGGTGGGACCAGCGGTGTCGGTGGGCGAGCCACGCCAGGCGGCTCGCGGCGGTCGTGGCGGCTTGGACCGACGCCCCCGGGGCTTCGGCGGACGCCTGGCTCGCGGAGGGGGTGGACAGGGTCTCGGCCAGCGCCGCGGCCTCGGTGAGCTTGGGCACGGCGCCTCGGCGTGTAGCGGCCCGCTCCTCCTCCAACAGGCGTCGGAGCTGGTCCATGCGCTGGGACAGGAGCTCCCGGCACCGGATCGGGTCGGCCTTGCACACGACGACAAGGGGGTTGTCGGCGGTGAGGGCGTCGACGCCGATGTTGGCGTCGCCCGCCTCCTCCGACGTGAGGATGTAGGTGTCATCAGCGTTTGCTGCCGACGACAGGGGGACGCTCGCCACGAACAACGCGAGCGCCAACGAACGGCTGGATGGGGTCATACAGCTACCTCCGTACCCATTATGACGTCGCCGACCCCCGCTTCGTTGCAGCCCGCCGCCTCGAGCGCTGCCTGCGTGCGGAGCTTGTCGGCAGGGGCGCAGGGGGCGATGATGCCGGCCCCCATGTCGACCACCTCCGATGCTCTGACCCGCGGCGTGCGGGTGCGGGTGCGCTCCCGGTACGTCCCCGAGCGCTCCGCCCCCGACAAGCGTCGGTTCTTCTTCGCCTATCACGTCACCATCGCAAACGAGGGTGACGAGACTGTGAAGCTGGTGTCCCGACACTGGATCATCACCGACGGCGCGGGCCGCACCCAGCAGGTGCGAGGCCCAGGCGTGGTGGGCGAGCAGCCCCACCTCGCGCCCGGCGAGAGCTTCGAGTACACCAGCGCCTGTCCGCTGACCACGGAGCTCGGGGCGATGCACGGCACTTACCAGATGGTCACGGACGACGGCGAGGAGTTCGAGGCCGCCATCGATCCGTTCACCCTGGCGTGTCCGAACCTCCTGAACTGACGTCGATCCTTCCCGCGTCCCAGTAGACGCGGGCGTCCTCCCCACGAACGAAGCCGAGCAAGGTGGCGCCAGCCTCCTTGCACAGGTCGAAGGCCAGCGCGCTCGGCGCCGAGATCGACGCGATCACCGGCACCCCCGCCCGCAGCAGCTTGGCGACCAGCTCGAAGCCGGCGCGGCCCGACAGCAGCGCCACGAGTTGGCCGAGCTCAGCGGCGCCGCCGGCCATCAGCACCTTGCCCAGGGCCTTGTCGACTGCGTTGTGCCGGCCGACATCCTCCCCCAGCGCCACCCGCTGGCCGGAGGCCCGAAATAGCGCCACGGCGTGGCAGGCGCCGGTGGCCTCGAACAACGGCTGCGCCCGGCGCATGTCCCGCGCCATGGCGGCGACCTGCGCGACGGATACGCGAGGCCGCCCCGCCACCAACGTCGGCCCGTCGACGGTTAGCCCCTCGCCACCCAGCGATCCGCACAGGCCGCACGAGGGCCGGATCTCGTGGGCCCGGTCGAGCCCGCCGCCGGCCTCCCCCGGGAGCTCGGCGTGGACCTCGGGGATGCCGTCGTCGCCCACGTCGTGGCGAATAGACACCGCGCCGTGAGCCCCGTCGACCACGCCCTCTCCCACCAGGAAGCCGCGGGCCCACGCCTCGTCGTCCTCGCGGCCCAGCGGCGTCCGGATCGTGATGAGGCGCGACGCACCGACGACCAGCGCAAGCGGCGCCTCGGCGATCATCCGGTCGCTCTTGCCGCCGGCCAGCGTGCGCAGGGTGGCGCCCCCCGTGGGGTGGTCGATGGCCATTGGGAAAGCGTAGTCGGCCCCCGGTACGATGCATAGGTGGGCAGGGGGCTCCTGATCGTCGTGGTGTTGGCCGGCCTGTCGGGCTGCGGCCAGAGGGATGCTTGGCTGCCCCCCGGCGAGCTCAGCGAGACGATCGAGGTGGAGCTCCTGCACGACGCCGCCGTGCTGCGGGTGACCGGGGCCGGCCACCGGACCCTCGATTGGCGAGGCGGCGCCTGGGCCTCCGCCGTCCCGCGCGACGGCAAGCCGCCCGTCGAGCTCCTCCGGGCCGATGGCGGGGCCCGCCGACGCCTGTCCGGCCCGACCGGCGACGAGGGGCTGCACGACTTCCGCTGGGTGGGCGACAGGCTGGTGTTCTGGCGCAACGTCTCCGGCGGCCGGCCTGTCGACGAGCTCTGGCAGTTCGATCCCGAGACCACCCTGTCGTCCGCGCTGCCCGTCCACGGCGTGGATGGGCTCTGGCCGCGCCCGGGCCACACGACCGTCCTGGTGCGGGGCTGGTCCCTCTCGGACTCAGCGTCCGCGCTCCCCGACTCGGCGCGCGAGGTCGACCCGGTCAGCGGCCGCGCCAGGACCGTCGCCCACCTGGCGGACCACGACTACTCGCAGCTGGTCTTCGACGCAGACGGCGACTGGTACTTCGTGCCGCGCAAGGCCAACAAGCCGCCCTTCAAGATGTCGGCGGTCCCCCTGGATGGCGGCCCCGCTGTCTTGAGCGAGTGGGCGCAGCCCGTCGCCGCGCGCTCGGTGCCCGTGCGGGGCGGCCTGGCCATCCACGGCGAGGGCGCCATCTGGTTGTTCCTGCCGCCCGCCGAGCCCGTGCGCCTGTTCACCGCCCGCGCGGGCGACTCGGTGCTGGAGGCCAGATCCGTCCTGGGTGGCGACGGCGTCGCCGCGACGGTCGGCCTCCGCCTCCTCGACATCGACGACACGACGCCCGAGGAGGACACCGGCACCGAGCTCGTGCTCGTCGACGTCCGCACGGGCACCGTCCGCTCCCTGGTCGACGGGTTCGGCATGCGCTGGCCCGAGGCCGCGTCCCCCGACGGCCGGTGGCTGTTCGAGCGGCGGCGGCAGCGACGCTTCATGCAGTTCCCTTCGAGGGAGGACATCTGGGTCCACGATCTGCTCGACGCCAGCTCCCCGCCCCGGCCGCTGGCGACGCCCAACACCGCCGTCGTCGGCTTCTCCGCCGACTCGTCCAAGGTCCTGCTGTTTGGCGGAGAGCTCGTCGTCCTGCAGAGCTTGGAGATCCTTGCGCCCCTTGGGGATCTGGTGGGGCTTGGAGGCCTGGGAGGGGGCAGCGGTCGGCTGCTGCCTGCGGCTCCTACACGCTGAACGGCGCCGGTCGGTCCGCACCCTCCGCGTACAGCAGGTCCAGGAACCGCGTCCGCCAGTCCGCCGGCGGCGGCGCCAGGGCGGCCAGCACCGAGTGAAGCCCCCACTGCAGCCGGTTGGCGAACACGAAGTCCGGCGGGACGTTGACCTTGAACTTGTTGGGGTTGTCGAAGATGAGCCAGCGGAAGGACTCCCGGACGTAGTCGTGGGTCCACTCGAACGGCGGGGTCGAGGCGAGCCAAGGCCGCAGCAGGTACACGCACATCTGCCAGTGGGCGTCGAAGTCGTAGCTGCGCGGGTTGGGTGCGAACCCCAGCGCGATCACCCGCTCGCGGAACCGCTCGCGGTCCTGTTCGAACACCGCTCGGCAGAGGTCCGTCCAGGTCTGCAGCATCTCGGGCGGGAACCGCTTGACGCAGCCGAAGTCCAGGAACACCACGGGCCGGCCGGCCTCCATGTCCGGGAACAGGTAGTTGCCCGGGTGGGGGTCCGCGTTGAACACCCCGTGCTGGAAGATCGAGACGTACGAAAAGTCGTGGATGACCTCCGATGCGGCCTGCCGTGCGGCGGGCGACGCGGCGGCCTGGAAGTCCGCGAACCGCAGCCCCGGCTGCAGCTCGGCGACCAGCACCCGCTCGGTGCACAGCTCCCGCACCGGCGCCGGCACGATCACGTCGGGGTTGTCTGCGAACAGCTGCCCGAACAGCTCGCCGGACTCGGCCTCCCGGACATAGTCGCACTCCTCGAGCAGCCGGTCCCGCAGCTCGATCTCCATGCCCGGCATGTCCATGCCGCGGAAGATCACCGCCTTCATGCGGCCCACCACCTTGGCGTTGAGCAGGTCGGTCTCGATGGCCTCGCGCACGCCGGGGTACTGGATCTTCACGGCGACCGCCCGTCCGTCGGGATCGTGCAGGCGGGCTCGGTGCACCTGCCCGATGCTGGCCGCCGCAAAGGGCTCTGGATCCCACTGCGCGAACACCTGCGTAGGCGGGCGGCCCAGCTCAGCCTCGACGACCGCCGACGCTGCGTCCGGGTCCATGCCCAGCGAGGTGTCCTGCAGCTCGGCGAGCACCTCCCGCACCTCGTCCGGCAGGTACAGGTCCATGTACGACAGCGTCTGGCCCATCTTCATGAGCAGGCCCTTCATCTGGCCCATGCTGGCCACGAGCGCCTTGGCGTCGCCGGCCCCCGGGCCGCCCAGCAGGCTGCCGGCGGCGAAGCGCGCCAGGGCGCCGGAGCTCCTTGCCGTGCGCCGCAGCCAGCCCGACGCCACCTTCTTGATGCCGTCGCTCATGGGTCCGCCTGCGCCATGGGCACGCGGACCAGCACGAACTTGGCGTTGTCGCCATGGATCGTGCGGACCCCGGGCCGCCGCTGCTCCGCCAGCTCGTACTTGAACTGTTGGTCCACCCTGCGGTGCTCCGTGACCACGTAAAAGGGCCTGCGCGCCGCCGGGCTGTCCATGAAGTGGCGCACCTGCACCTCCTTGCGCAGCGGTACCACGGTGTTGCCGGAGTGCCAGGTCTCGCCTCGCCAGAACATCTTGTAGGCGACCAGCGGCTCCACACAGCCCGCGCGCCCCGACGACAGCCGCACGGGCGGGTCCGCCTGCGTGCAGTCCGCATGGTAGGCCTCGAACACCCCCCGCTGGCTCCAGGTGCCGCTGATCGCAGGCATGTAGCGCTGCGCGCACCACCCGGCCCCGAGGACCGCGACGAGGGCCACCGCCGCCGGGGTCAGCTCGGGCCTGCGCAGCGCGAACGGCAGGAGCACCGCGGCGCCCGCCAGCCCGCCGAGGGCCGCCAGCTCGCCCCCCAGCTGCACGGCCGGCGGCCACTCCCGATCATAGATGTACGTCACCAGGTTGATGATGCGCTGGGGGTCGCCCGCGGCGTCCGCCGCGATCACCGCGACACCGGCGGCGGCGGTGGCGACCACCACCGCGGCGGCCCGTCGACCCAGGCGCCCGCTGGCCAGATCGTCGAGCAGCAGCGCGATGAGCACGGCGGCCGGCGCCGCCGCCGGGAGGACGTAGTGGTGATACTTCGTGCGCGCCAGGGTGAACACCGCCAGCGCCGTCAGCAGCCAGGCGCCGCAGAACAGCCGGGCACGCGCAGATCCGGTGAGCTTGGCCGGCCGCCACGCGGCCTCCCGGATCATCGCGGCGGGCAGGAACGCCGCCCACGGGAACATCCCCAGCCCCAGCCACAGGACGTAGTGCTCGAAGCCGCCGCCCCCCACCGCGTGCACTCCCGAGGTGAGCCGCCGCAGGTGGTCGTGCACGAAGAACCGCTCCCAGAAGGCGGGGTGGTGCCGGGCGAACATCGCCGCGTACCAGGGCAGCCCCGCGGCCGCGAGGACCACGAGCCCCCGCCCGAGCTCCAGCCGCCCAAGGAGCAGGCGATCCCTGGCGATCAGCATGTACATCAGCGCGCTCGCCCCCGGCAGCGCCAGCGCCAGCACCCCCTTGGACAACAACGCCAGGCCCAGGAGCAGGTAGCCCGCCCAGAGGTCGACGCGGGCCCGCGTCGGGGCGCTGCGCCGGGCCGACTGCACGAACCAGGCGACGGCGCCCAGCCACACCAGCGCGTGCAGCGGCCCGACCGGGATCCTCAGTCCGACGACGGTCGCCGACATACGCAGGCCCAGCCCTACGAGCAGCGCCTGGGGAAGCACGATCAGCCCGATGGCCGCGACCAGCCAGGCAAACCCCTTGCCGGCCGGCTGCTCTCCCTGCGGCGCCCACAGCCCGGTCATGAACCGGGCGCAGGCGGCGGTCAGGAACGCCACGAACGGTCCGTCCGTCAGCGCCTGCCGGGTCACCAGCGCGTACATCGGCGCCGCACCCAGCGCGAGGCCCGCGAGGGCGCCCACGCGACCCCCCCAAAGCCGGGTGGCAGCCCGCGCCAGCTCGAACACGCCGAACAGGCCCGCCAGCAGGAAGAGCAGCCGGACCCCCCAGGGCCCCACGCCCGCGCCGGCCATGCCCGCGGCCATCATCCAGAAGCTGAGGGCCGGCTTGCTGAAGAAGTAGCGCCCCTCCCGCTGCACCCCCACCGGCCGACACGCCGGCGCACGATCGAGGAACTCAGCCCGGCTCGCCTGGCAGACCCAGCCCGGCTCGCAGTCCTGCTGGGCGTGGCACGGCTCGCCCGACGGCCACTCCGAGCCCCACCACGGGGAGATCCAGTCCCCGGACTCGAGCATGTTCCGAGCCACCTCGGCGTAGTGGGTCTCCCACGGATCGAACAGCCCGAAGCTGCCGTAGTTGGGCACCAGCACCGCCGCCAGCGCCAGCGTGACCATCAGCGGAGTCCTCACGGCCGGCACAGTAGCGCGGGTCACTGAGGGGGCAAGCTACGTTGACGGTCGCCGGGGCCGGTCCTACCGTCCACAGGTGGGGCCGGCAGCCAGACAGATCTCGGTCGTGGCGCTCCTCGCCGCGGGCTGCGCCACCGGCCCCAAGCTGACCCCCGAGCACAAGACCACGGGCGGCCCCCTGCCCGGTCACGAGCAGCTGCCGCCTGGTCCCTGGACCGTCGACACGATGATGGTCACGGACAGCTGCGGCGCCGGGGCGGGGCTGCTGCTGACCCAGCTCCTCAAGCAGCGGGGTTACCGCATCGTCAGCACCGGCACCTCCACCCGCGCCGAGATCACCTGTCAGTGGTCCGACGAGGACGTGCCCATCTGGAAGGTGGACACCGCCCGGGCCAAGGGGGAGTGCGTCGCCGAGGACGTGCGCAGCCTGTCGCTGCTCCTGAGGGTCGTGAACCGGCCCTATCAGCGCAAGGGCGAGGCCGAGGCGGTGCTGACCCGCGCCGAGTTCGAGGGCCGCGCACGGCTCGAGGCCGAGCCCCCCCACCGCGGCTGCGTGGTGCGCCGGGAGGACGACACCTCCCTGCTCGCCCGCGGGCTGCGCAGCGTCGGCGCCCGGATCCCCGAGGGTGCCCAGAAGCCCCCGCCCCTGGTCGCCCCCGCGCCCGCAGGCGCCGACGTGGTGGTCGGCGAGGCCGGCCCGGGCGCCGACGACCCGGTGCCCTCGAGCATCTACCCCGTGGACTTCGGCGATCGTCCCGCGCCCGACGAAGCGCTGAGCGCCGACCCTGCACCCTCCGACGGCGACGTGCCCAAGGCCACCCACCGAAAGATGGCCTCCGGCGCCGGGCAGGACGCCGACGGCGGCGATCTCGCAACGGGCCCGCTCATCACCCGCCAGCACGAGATCAACCCGCTCTGGCGTCGGTTCGACCTGACGCTGGAGGCGACGACCGCAGCCTGCACCGACTTCTGCGACGAGCTGTATGCGGGCGGCCTTGGCCCGGGGCTGCGCCTCCTCTTTCATGCCCACGAGCTGCTGGCCCTCGAGGTGGGCTGGCGCCGGATCGGCATGGAGACCCGCGACCGCGTGCGGGTGCCGGACGACGTGCAGACCGTGCTGACCGACGTCGACATCGGTGGGCGGCTGTACGTCGGAGACCCAGGCGGTCTGCGAGGCTTCGGGGGCCTCGGGGTGGCCTTCACCGATCTGGGCGACGAGTGGGAGGGCGCGGGGCAGACCGAGGGCACCCGCTTCTCCGGCTTCGCCAGCCGGCTCTTGATGGGTCTCGAGGTCGAGGTGCTGTCCTGGCTGCGGCTTGGCGCGAACGTCCGCTACGACCGCGTCGACTGGGAGGAGGTCTGCGATCGCAGCGGCGCCTGCGACGACGTCGGCCGGTTCCACCCGATCAGCGGCTCGGACATCTGGTCCGGCGCAGGGGAGATCAGCCTTGGCTGGCCGTAGCGCGCTGCTCCTGCTCGCGGGCGTGTCCGCCGCGGCGGCAGGCTGCACCGCTGAGGAGATCCGAGGGCCTCAGACCGTCCGGACCCTCGTGTACGACTCCACGCTAGGCCGATTCCAGCTGGCCGATCGCATCCTCGACACCCTCGAGGAGCTGACGACGCTGCGAGGCGCCACCACCGAGATGCGCACCGGCGCCCGGCTCGTGCTCGACGATCGGGAGCTGCAAGGCGCCCAGACCTGCGCCCAGTTCGCCGACTCGTTCGTCGAGGACCCGGGCCGCCGCCCGTCGCTGTCCTTCATCGACGACGACGGCGTGTACGTCGCAGAGGACTTCGACGGCCTGGTCATGGTCTCGACCTATTACAACTTCGAGCTGGCCCGCGAGTTCTTCATCTCCGCGGGCGTGCCGCCCGGCGACCTCGACGGCACCACCACGTTCTACGAGCCCACGCTGATCAACTACAACGCCGCCGGAAGCCGCAGCTTCGGCTTCGACAACGCCGCCTTCGTCACCTGCATCTCGTCGTTCCTGGTCTATGCCGGGGAGCGCCTGCAGGACATCCCCCTGGGCGCCAACCCGGGCGTCGCCGCCCACGAGTACTCCCACCTGGTCTTCGATCGGGTCATGTTCGGGCCGCAGGGCGACGCGACCGACCCGCCGGTCGACATGCGGTCCGCGCTGCTCCTCGCCGCCCTCAACGAGGGCCTCGCCGACTTCTTCGGGGCTGCCGTGCTCGGCGACCCGAACTTCGCCGCCCGCTCTCTGACCCTGTCGGATTCACGGGAGCGCGATCTGGCGCCCGGCCGGAACTGGAGCACGGGTATCGAGGAGCTGGTGCTGTCGGCCAAGAACCCCAACCCCTACGCGCTGGGCACTGTCTGGGGGTCCTTCTTCTGGGATCTCGGGGTCGCGCTCGAAGGCCAGACCGTCGCCGCCGCTGCGCTCGCCCTCGAGGCGCTGCGGGTGTTGCAGGCCGACGGCGACCTCGACACGTTCGACACCGAGGCCATGCTCGACGCCACGTTCGTCGCCGCCCGCGCCCTGGACGACGGGGGACGGACCCTGGGGGCGGTCTGCGCCGCCGTCGACAAGCGCTTCGCCGACTTTCGGCTGCTCACGAGCCCGTGCCCGGGGTGATCCGGCGCCTCCTGGCCGCCGTCGCGATGCTGGGCGCGTCGCTGCCGATGTCCTCGGCCGGGGCGCTCCCGCCCGGGTCGGTGGGCGCGGTCGGCGGCATCGCCTGGATGGACACCGCTCAGGCGACCGGCCGCAACGCCCGATGGTCCGGGGGCCTGAGAGCGGACGTGCTGCTGGCGGAGTTCGGCCTGGTGCGGCTGCGTGGCGAGCTGGCCACCCTGCACCTCGCTGCCGCCGGGGCCACGGAGACGATTGAGGTCAACACCGGGTATCATGCAGCGATGCTGATGGGGTCGGTTGGGCTGCGAGCGGGTTCGCTCGAACCTTTCGTCGCGGCGGGCCCGGCGGCCTGGCTCGTCACCACCCAGATCCAGGTGGACTCCACAGACGAGTCCTTCAGCCACGCCGCCCTGGGCCTTGCGGCGCTCGTGGGCCTGCGGGGCGCGGACGGTCCGCTCGTTCCGAGGATCGAGGCAGGCGCCGCCTCTCGCGCAGGCAGGACCGCGCTGCTCGCCAACGTGGGCCTGTCCTGGTCTTGGGGTGGGCGGTGATCGACCTCTTCGTCAGCAACGAGGTCAGGGTGCTCGACTACGAGGAGCCGGTGGCGGTCATCGGCGACATCCACGGCCGCTCCGATCTCCTCGCCGCGCTCCTGGCCGAGCTCAAGGGCCTGCCCATCATCGTCATAGGCGACGTGTGTGACCGCGGGTTCGACACGCCCGGGTGCGTGGAACAGCTCCTGGAGCGGCGGGCCGTCGGCGTGCGGGGCAACCACGAGGACTGGCTGATCCAGTGGCTCGAGGGCCGTGGCTTCGACACGTTCGCCTTTCACCCGCAGGTCGGCGGGACGGCGACCCTGAAGTCCTACGGGATCCAGTCGCGCACACCCAGGGAGATCGAGCTCGAGCGCTTCCGCGTGCCGCCCGAGCACCGGGCCTTCTTCAACGATCTGGCCCTGGTCATGGACCTGACGGTCTGCGGCGAGCGGTATTGGGCGATCCACGCCGGCCTGCCGCCCCGGGCCGAGATGATCGACATGCCGCCGCACGAGATCGTCCCCTGGCTCGCCGCCCACCACCCGACGGACCTGCTCTGGGGAGTGACCCAGCCCGAGGACGTGCCCACCGTGGACCGAACGGTCATCATGGGGCACGTGGCGCTCAACGATCCCCTCGACACAGGCGACGTCTTGGCCATCGACACCGGCGCCGGGGCGCTCGGGCGCTCGGGCCGGCTGACCGCGGTGGTCCTGCCCCAACGGAAGTTCGTGACCGTCGGGGCCAGCGAGGCCCGGACCGTAACCGGACGACTCGAGATCTGACGCTGCGCGGGCCCGGCGCTGTCGACCGCCCTGCCGCTCAAGAAGCGCCGCCGGGTTGTCGCGGTGGATCTGTCCCCTCTACGATAGGCGTCCACACGTCAGACCGGCCCAGCCCAGGTTGATCTCTCCTCGCTCCTCGCATCTGTTGTGTGCCGTCGTGGCGCTCGCGTTGATCGCCGCACCCGTCCGGGCGGCTGCGGACGCCCGCGCGCCCAACACGATGGCCAAGAAGCTCGATAAGATGGGCAAGAAGGCCTACAAGTCCAAGGACTGGGACGACGCGATCGCGGCGTTCGAGGCCGCCTACCAGGCCGACCCGCTTCCCCGGTTCCTATACAACCTGGGCCGCTGCCACGAGAAGAAGCACTCGTACAGCGAAGCCATCGAGCACCTCAACCGCTACATCGAGGCCGCGCCCGACGCAGATGACCGCGACGAGACGGTCGCCCACATCAAGCTGATCGAGGTCAAGCTCAAGAAGAACAACGGCTTCGTTCGCATCGAGACCAAGCCCGTCGGGGCGCTGGTGCAGCTCAAGGGGTCGGCGCGAAAGTTCGAGCACCTGTCGCCGCTGTCCGCCTGGCTGCCCTTCGGCGAGTACAAGCTCAACGTGAGCATGGAAGGCTTCGACGCCATCGCCCGCAAGGTCGTCGTCCAACCCAAGTCCCCGCTCATGCTCCACATCGAGATGAAGAAGCCGGCGCCCAAGGTCGTGCCGCCCAAGGTGGTGGTGAAGCCCAAGCCCAAGCCCAAGCCCAAGGTCAAGCCCAAGCCGAAGCCGGTGGTGAAGAAGCCGAAGCCCAAGCCGAAGCCGAAGCCCGTGGTCAACAAGCCCGCCCCGAAGCCGCCGCCGCCGTCCGGCGGGTCGACGATGGGTTGGCTGCCCTGGGCCACCATGGGGACCGGCGTGGTGCTGCTGGCCACGGGCGCGGCGTTCGGCGGGATGGCCTCCACGAGCGTCACCGAGCGCGACGACCTGCTGACCCAGGCGCAGACGCCCGGCTCGGGTGTGTCGTTCGACGACGTCGACGCCAAGGACGCCGACGCCAAGAGCCAGGCGGGGCTGGCCACGGCCATGTACATCGCAGGAGGGGTCGCTGCCGCCGGAGGCGTGGCCCTGCTGTTCGTAGGGGGAGAGTCCGCCGCAGCCCAGCCCGACCCGCTGGCGCACACCGGTGGCATTGCGCCGACTCGAGGGGGCGCCGTCCTGACCTTCGGAGGCCGTTACTGAACCGAGCCAGGCTGTTCGTCGTGCTCGCTGTTGCAGCTGCTGGCTGCGGGGGCCGGGGCTGACCGGGCCGGTCAGGGCCCGAACGGGAACGGGTCGCAGACGTCCCCGAGGTCGTCCTCATCGGTGTCCAGCTGATCGGCGTTGGGATCCACGGGGCAGTTGTCGTCCCGGTCGCCCGCCCGGTCGGCGTCGACGTCGAAGTCGCAGACGACGCCTGCGTCATCGTCGTGGCCGCAGTTGTGTGACCCCCAGCCCCGGAACGGGCAGAGGTCGAGGCTGGCCTCGTTGCCGACGCAGGCCACGTCGTCCATCCAGATGGGCACGTCGCCGGCGGCGGGATCGAAGAAGGCGTTGATGGGCGCATCGGTGGCGATGTCCCACCCGAGCTGGATGCAGACGACGTCGGCGTCCTCGATGCCCCACTCGTGGTCGCAGATCGTGCCGTAGGCGTCCTCGTAGTACATCTCGACCCGACCCTCGTACGGGTTGGGTCCGTCGACGATCCGCACGTCGAACTGCGGCGGGGCGTCGGCGTCGCAGGCGTCGCCCAGGCCGTCACCGTCGCCGTCGAACTGCTCCAGGTTGGCGGCCAGCGGGCAGTTGTCGATGCGGTCGCCGATGGTGTCGACGTCTGCGTCGTCGTCGCAGATCACGCCCACGTCGTCGCCGTGGTTGCAGTCGTGCACGCCGACGCCCGGGTTGGGGCAGAGGCCGAACTGGGCCTCGCCGCCGACGCAGGCCACCTCGTCGAGGTGGATCGGCCCCTCGCCGGCGCCGTAGGTCTCCACGCCGCGGATGCCCACCAGGATGTCGAAGTTGAGCTCCTGGCAGACCACGAGGGCGTCGACGTCGTCGAAGTTGTCGTTGCACACGGTGCCGTAGCCGCCCTGGTAGTAGATCTCCACCCGCCCCTCCCAGGGGTTGGGGCCGACGATCCGCAGGTCGCCGTCCGGCGTCACCCCGCCATCGCACGCGTCGCCGATGTCGTTGCCGTCGCCGTCCCACTGGTTGGCGTTGGCGATGATCGGGCAGTTGTCCTCCCGGTCTCCGACCCCGTCGCCGTCGCCGTCGCCGTCGCACACCGTCGAGGCGTCCCGGTCGTGGGTGCAGGTGTGTTGGCCGAAGCCCGGGAAGGCGCAGGCGTCCAGGCGGCCCTCCGCCCCGTTGCACTGCAGGTTGGACATCCAGATGGGGCCCAGGCCCCGGCCGAACGCCGCGCCCACCGGCGCGAGCGTCGACACCTGGAAGCCCAGCTGCTGGCAGACCACCTGGGCGTCCGGCGTGCCCCAGGCGATGTCGCAGACCGTCCCCCAGTGGCCCAGGTGGTAGATCTCCACCCGCCCCTCGAAGGCGTTGCCGCTGCCCGCCAGCCGTACGTCGCCGGCCGCCGGGGCGTCCGCGTCGCAGGCGTCGCCCAGCCCGTCGTCGTCGGCGTCGAACTGGTCCAGGTTGGCCACCGCCGGGCAGTTGTCCAGCGCATCGCCGATGCTGTCGGCGTCGCCGTCCATGTCGCAGACCACGCCGGCGTCGTCGCCGTGATCGCAGTCGTGGCGTGCGAACCCGCCGAACGGGCAGTCCACCAGGCGCGCCTCGCCGCCCAGGCACGCCACGTCGTCCATCCAGATTGGGCCCTGTCCGCGGCCGAAGTTCGAGAACTGCGTGGCGAGGTTGGCCACGTCATAACCCAGCTGCTGGCAGGCGATGCTCGCTGTGTCCGTCGACCAGCCGTCGTGGCAGACCGTGCCCCACTGTCCGTTGTGATAGACCTCGACCCGCCCCTCGAAGGCGCCGGCGCCGTCGGCCAGCCGCAGGTCGCCCTCGATGGGGCCCGCGCCGTCGCAGTCGTCGCCCAGGCCATCCGCGTCACCGTCCCACTGATCGAAGTTGGCCACCGCCGGGCAGTTGTCGACGGAGTCGCCGATGAGGTCGCCGTCGCCGTCCGTGTCGCAGCTGATGCCCATGTCGTCGTTGTGGTCGCAGTCGGTGAAGGCGAATGGGCTGTGCTGGCAGTCCACCAGGCGAGCCTCGTTGCCCTGGCAGCCCAGATCCTCGAGCCAGATGGTGCCCACCCCCGCCCCGAACGACCGCGGCGCGTACTGCAGCGCCACGTCGTAGCCCAGCTGGGTGCAGGCCGCCCGGGCGTCGCCGACGCCGAAGCCGTGGGAGCAGATCGTGCACCACTCCCCTGCGTGGTAGAGCTCGAGGCGGCCCTCGTTGGCGGCCCCTCCGCCCACCAGCCGCAGGTCGTCGGCCGCGGGCGCGCCGGCCGGGTCGCAGCCGTCGCCGATGCCGTTGTTGTCTGCGTCCCACTGCTCCGGGTTGACCGCCAACGGGCAGTTGTCCACGCGGTCGCCGACGCCGTCGCCGTCGCCGTCCGCGTCGCAGCTGATCCCGATGTCCTGGGCGTGCACGCAGTCGTGGTTGCCGAACCCGTTGAACGCGCAGGCGTCCAGGCGGGGCTCCGGCCCGACGCACTGGACCTGGTCCATCCAGATGGGCCCCTGGCCCGGGCCGTAGGGCGCCCCGCCGACGGACTGATGCGCAATGTCGTAGCCGAGCTGCCCACAGGCGACGTGGGCGTCCACCAGGTCCCACCCGTCCAGGCACACGGTCCCCCATACGCCGCCGACGTAGATCTCGAGCCGGCCCTCCCAGGCGTTGGGCCCGTTGACCAGCTGCAGGTCGCCCAGGCGGGGTGAGCCGGGGTCGCACAGGTCGCCCACGCCGTTGGAGTCGGCGTCCCATTGGTTGAGGTTGGCGACGTTCGGGCAGTTGTCGATCCGGTCTCCGATGGTGTCGCCGTCGGCGTCCATGTCGCAGACCGCGTTCGCATCGCTGCCGTGGTCGCACTCGTTGACCCCCCACCCGCCGAACGGGCAGGCCGCGAGGGCGTTCTCAGTGCCGTCGCAGGACAGATCGCTCATCCACACTGGCCCGACGCCGCGCCCGTAGGCCGCCCCGCCCAGGGCCGCCGAGGCGATGTCGAAGCCCAGCTCACGGCAGGCCGCGCGGGCGTCGCGCAGGTCCCAGCCGTTGTGGCAGACCGTGCCCCAGGTGCCCTCGTGATAGACCTCGACCCGGCCTTCGTTGGGGTTGGGGCCGCCGGCCAGTCGCACGGCGTCGCCGACCGGGGCGTTGGGGTCGCACGCGTCGCCTTGCCCATTGAGGTCGTGGTCCCACTGCCGGACATTGGCGATGGCCGGGCAGTTGTCGGTTCGGTCCCCGATGGTGTCGCCGTCGGCGTCTGCGTCGCAGACCGCCGACGCGTCGCCGCCGTGGTTGCACTGGTGAAGGCCCGGTCCGGGGTACGGGCACGCCGTGAGCTGGGGCTCGGCCCCGCCGCAGTCCACCTCGCTCATCCAGATGGGCCCCTGCCCCCGGCCGAAGCGGGCCCCGCCGGGCGCCTCGGTGGCGATGGCGTGGCCGAGCTGCCGGCAGGCCACGCCAGCGTCGACGCGATCCCAGCCCTCGCTGCAGACCGTGCCCCACCGGCCCTGCACGTAGACCTCGACCCGCCCCTCGTAGGCGTTGGGGCTGCCGGACAGGCGGATGTCGCCCACCAACGGCGCCCCGGGCGTGCAGGCATCCCCCACGCCGTCGCCGTCGGCGTCGTACTGCTCCGGGTTGGCCACGTCCGGGCAGTTGTCCCGGAGGTTGCCCAGCAGGTCGCCGTCGTCGTCGTCGTCGCACACCGCGGAGGCGTCCTGCTGGTGGGTGCACTCGTGGAGCCCGAACCCCGGGAAGGTGCAGTCCACCAGGCGATCCTCGTCGCCGGTGCAGCGCAGGTCGTCCATCCAGATCTGTCCGGCGCCGATGCCGAACCGCGCCCCGCCGGGCGCCTCGAGCGCCAGGTCGAAGCCCAGCTGCCCGCACACGACGGACGCGTCCGGCACGTCCCAGCCGCGGGAGCAGACCGTGCCCCACACGCCCCGGATGTACACCTCGACCCGCCCCTCGCCGGGCTGGATGCCGTCCACCAGGCGGACGTCCCCTTCCACCGGCGATCCGTCGTCGCAGGCGTCGCCCAGGCCGTCGTTGTCGGCGTCCCACTGGTTGTCGTTGGCGACGTCGAGGCAGTTGTCGACGCGGTCGCCGACGCCGTCGCCGTCGGCGTCCATGTCGCAGCCGATGCCGACGTCGTTGTCGTGGGTGCAGTTGGTCACGCCCCAGCCGGGGAAGTTGCAGCTGCCGATGCGGGCCTCGTCCCCTTCGCAGTTTACGAGATCCATCCACTGCGGCGTGGCGGCCACGGGCCGGCCGAAGCGCGCCGAGTTGTACACGTCCGACGCCACGTTGAACTGCAGCTGCCGGCAGAGCACGCCGCCGTCGTTGAGCGTGAAGCCGGCGTCGCAGATGGTCCCCCACAGCCCGGCGTGGAACACCTCGGCCCGGCCCTCGTACGCCCGCATGCCGCCGGCCAGCCGCACGTCGCCCTCGGCGGCCTCGCAGCCGGGGAGCACCATCCCGTCCGGGGCCTCGTCCACCTGGCCGTCGCAGTCCTCATCGAGGCCGTTGCAGATCTCCGCGTCGTCGCAGGGGGTGTCGTCGACCATGGGCCCCCCATCGCCCCCGCCCGCGCGTCCCTCGCCTTCGCCTTCGCCGGCCGGCCCGAAGTTGCGCTCGGGCGGAACCCACTGACAGTCCGCGGCCAGGGTGGGGCAGCTCGCCTCGACGCAGGCTCGATCGACCTGGGGATCGCAGCCGGCCCGACCGAGGCAGTCGCGCCATTCGTCGTGGAGCAGGAGCGCGGCGTCCGAGGCGACGGCGGAGCAGTCCCGGCGGCAGCTCTCGCCATCGCACTCGGCCCAGCAGCTGGCCAGCGCCCCGCACGTCTCGTGAGCGGGAGGCGGCGTGGACTTATCTTCGCACCCCCATATGAGGAGCGCGAACGCCATCAACAGCGCGAACGCCCGCACGGGCGCCGCCGCAATCGTCATGGGCCTGCCGTGCGGGGACACGATTCCAGGGTAGGTACCCACGCGAGGGGCGGCAAGGATCTGGTGGTTTGCCGGTCGCCGGTCGCCGGTGCCGGTCGCCGGTCGCCGGTCGCCGGTCGCCGGTCGCCGTCGGCGTGCGATCAGATCAAGGCAACGGCGCCGTGACCGACTTCAGCTCGGCGGACACTGCGTCCCGATACGCCTCGTGCAGCCGGCGCGTGACCGGTCCCGGCACGACGAGCCCGATGGGCGTGTCGTCCACCTTGGCGACCGGGAGCACCTCGCGGATGGCCGACGAGATGAACACCTCGTCGGCCGTCTTGACGTCCTCGCGGGTCAGGTTCATGGCCTCGGTCGGGATGCCGAGCTTGTCCGCCAGCGCGAGGATCTTGCCGCGGGTGATGCCGTGCAGGATCCCCGCCTCGAACGGCGGCGTGCGCAGCGTCCCGTCCCGGACCAGGAACACGTTGGACGACGCCCCCTCGCTGACCGCGCCGTCCACGTTGCACATGAGCGCCTCGTCGGCCCCCCGCTGCTTCGCCTGGCTCAGCGCCATGATGTTGTTGAGGTAGTTGCCGCTCTTCACGGCAGAGTCCAGCGCCCCGGCCGGGTTGCGCACGACGTCGACGATCGCCAAGGCGATCCCTCGCTCGTAGGCCTCGGCGGGAGGCAGCACGACCTCCTTGACCAGCACGACAAGTCGCGGCGCCCCCGCCTCAGCGGTGTCCAGGGAGATCGGCCCGCTCCCGCGGGTGACCACGATCCGGATGTACCAGTCCGCCGGCTCGTCGGTGACGGCCGCGGTGGCCAGCGTCCTGCGCACCGCGTCGTCGAGCTCCGCCGGAGTCGGGAAGCTGTCAAAGCCGATCCGCTTAGCCGACGCCTGCAGCCGCCACAGGTGGTCGCTCAGCCAGA